>Ga0187845_1000165_pt1 | contig 37765 bp, 31 predicted proteins | sample SpaLakP09_SKY_68_FD_134515 | JGI IMG/M metagenome (GOLD analysis project Ga0187845, IMG submission 134515) | Oligotrophic lake water microbial communities from Sparkling Lake, Wisconsin, USA - SP09_SKY_68 | ecosystem: Environmental > Aquatic > Freshwater > Lake | place: USA: Sparkling Lake... | reverse complement strand
TCCATCACCACGCCATGCAGAACGGCGAATACCGGCGCTTCAACATCAACGGCATCACGCCGGGCGACGACTACGCCGCCATGCGCCAGGTCTTGATGCGGCGTTACGAAAAAGTGGCCAATGGCGACGGCGTCATGCCCGACGTGGTGCTGATCGACGGCGGCAAGGGCCAGGTCGAAATGGCGCGCCAGGTGTTCGCCGAGCTGGGGCTCGACATCGGCCTGATCGTGGGCGTGGCCAAGGGGGAAGGGCGCCGGGTCGGCCTGGAGACGTTGATGTTCGTGGACGGGCGTGCGCCGCAGGAACTGGGCAAGGAATCGGCGGCGCTGATGCTGGTGGCGCTGATCCGCGACGAGGCGCACCGCTTCGCCATCACCGGCATGCGCGCCAGGCGCGCCAAGACGCGCCAGACCTCGCGTCTTGAAGAGATCGAGGGTATCGGCGCCAAGCGCCGCCAGAAGCTGCTGGCGCGCTTTGGCGGCCTGCGCGGGGTGGTCGACGCCAGCGTCGAGGACCTGATGCAGGTCGAGGGCATCTCCACCCAGCTGGCCGAAGAGATCTACAAACAACTGCACTAGCAGGTGAACTGGTGAAATATGCATTAGCAAGGTAGACTAGCGGCGCAAGCATCTTTTACGCATAACCAGTCCACGCGCGCCTCTATGCCTCTTAATATTCCGATTCTCCTGACCTGGCTGCGAGTAGCCCTGATTCCCCTGGTTGTTGGCGTGTACTACCTTCCCGAATCATGGCTTCCGCGTTCCGACCAGGACCTGTCGGCGACCCTGGTATTCATCGTCGCCGCCGTCACCGACTGGTTCGACGGCTTCCTGGCGCGGCGCTGGAACCAGACGTCGGCCTTCGGCGCCTTCCTCGATCCGGTGGCCGACAAGCTGATGGTGGCTGGCGCGCTGCTGGTGCTGGTGCACCTGGACCGCGTGGACCACTTCATCGCCTTCATCATCATCGGCCGCGAAATCGCCATTTCGGCGCTGCGCGAGTGGATGGCCCAGATCGGCGCCTCGCGTTCGGTGGCGGTCAGCTCGATCGGCAAGATCAAGACCGCCGCGCAGATGACCGCGATCCCGATGCTGCTGTTCCATGACCTGCTGTGGGGCGTGTTCGACACCCAGGTGATCGGCGAATACCTGATGTACATCGCCGCCGTGCTGACGGTGTGGTCGATGTTCTACTACATGCGCCTGGCCTGGCCGCTGATCAAGGAAAAGGGCGGGGCGATGTAAGCCGGCGCTGCGCACGGACGGCCGGGTGCTTGGGAAGTGCGGGCGACCGCCAACGAAAGGGGCTCCATGAATTGGTGTTTGCATGCTGTTGACCGCCTGGCGCGGGTCCTCGTCCTGTCGCTCCTGCCGGCGGCAGTGGCGCAGGCGGCCAACCTGACCATCGCCGTGAGCACGACCCCGCTCTCGACGCCGTTCTACGTCGCCGACAAGCTAGGCTACTTCGCCCAGGAAGGCGTGCAGGTGACGATCAAGGATTGCAGCGGCGGCAAGCAATGCCTGGCCCGGGCGCTGTCCGGGGAGCAGCACCTGGCGACGGTCTCCGAACTTCCCCTCATGTTCAACAGTTTTTCGCGCAAGGATTTCAGCATCCTGGCGACGTTTGCGACGACCAACCGCAACGTGAAACTGGTGACCCGCAAGAGCGCCGGCATCCGGCTTCCCAAGGATCTGGCCGGCAAGCGCATCGGCCTGGTGCGCGGCGCGGCGGGCGAGTATTTTCTCGACCTCGTGCTGCTCACCTACAGCATCGACCCCGCTTCGGTCACCGTGGTGGACATGACGGCGGAGGCCATGGAAGCTGCGGTGAAGAACCGCAGCGTCGACGTGTTCGCCGCATTCGAGCCAGGCGGCTTCAATCTGATGAAGGCATTGAAGGATGACGGCTTCGTCGTCCCGCTGCCGACCATCTACACCATGAGTTTCAACCTGGCCGGCCTGCATGCCGTGATCGAGCAACGGCGCGAGCAGATGCCGAAGCTTTTCCGGGCATTGGAAAAGGCGGTCCGCTTCATCGACACCGATCCGCACAAGGCCCAGGCCATCCTGGTCGAGCGCCTCAGGGTCGACGCATCCTTCGTTGGCTGGGCCTGGGCGGACTACCGGTTCAACCTGACCTTGAACCAATCCTTGCTGACAACCCTGGAGTCGCAAGCGCATTGGGCCATTCGACAGGAACTGGTGGCCGGCAAGAAAGTGCCGGATTACCTCGACCTGATCGACACCCGGCCGCTCGCCACCGTGCGTCCTGCCTACGTCACCGTGGTGAAATAAGTGTTCATCCCGGCCCACATCGTCGCGATGGAAGGCAGGCAAACCTGATGCGTGTACGCCGCCTCCTGTACCTCGTCGCGATCATCAGTGCGCTGTCCGTCATGACGGGGGCATTCATCCTGTATGCGGTCGTCATGCGCCTCGACGGCATCCACCAGGAGAAGAACCAGGCCCAGCTGACGGTGCGGCAAGCCTCGGCCCTGCTGGTGCTGACGCAGGAATACCTCATCAACGACCATGTCCGCTCGTCCAGGCAATGGTGGTTGCGGCATGCGGATCTGGGCGCGGCGCTGGCCTCGGGCGCGTCCGAACAGGCCGAAACCATCCAGATCAAGCGCGACCTGCTCGAGCGGCACGTACGCCTGGGCGACATTTTCAGGCTGATCACGGACGTGAAAAGCGACTTCAATTCGCAGCTCAACGAACGCCGCCGCGCGATGCTGGTCGGACAGTTGATCAGCGAAGTCGAAGGCCTGGGCGAGGATGCCTATCGCTGGTCGCTGGTGATCGAAAGCAAGCGCCTGTCGCGCCAAAGGGTGTTCCGCTGGTCGGTCGTCACGCTGGGACTGATACTGGGCGGCTCCCTGGCGACGGTGGTCTGGGTCACGGTGCGCCGGCTGATCATGCCGCTTGCCCGCCTGGAAACGGCGACCCGTGCGGTCAGTGCCGGCCACCTGAGCCAGCGGCTCGACGAAGGCGCGCGCGACGAGTTCGGCGATGTCTCGCGGGCGTTCAATATCATGACCAGCACGCTGGAGCGGCAGTCCGCGGAATTGACGCTGGCCTACCAGATCAGCCAGCAGGCCAAGCAAACCGCCGAATCGGCCAGCCGCGCCAAGAGCGAGTTCGTTGCCAATATCAGCCATGAAATCCGCACGCCCATGAATGCCGTGCTCGGGATGACCTACCTGCTGAACAAGACCGCGCTGTCGGTCGACCAGCGCAAATACCTGGAAATGATCCGGGGAGCGGGCGAATCGCTGCTGCAGATCATCAACGATGTGCTGGATTTTTCAAAGATGGAAGCCGGGCAGCTGGCCATCGTGTCCGGCCGCTTCACGCTCGACGAGCTCTTGAAACCGGTCGCGACGATCATGATGATCCAGGGCGGCGAGACCGAGCTGGAACTGGCGATCGGCGTGGAGCCGGCTCTCCCGCATGCCTACCTCGGTGACGCGATGCGGATCCAGCAGATCCTGATCAACCTGGTCGGGAACGCCATCAAGTTTACCGAACGCGGGGAAGTTGCCTTGTATGTCGATGCGCTTTCCATGGACGGAAACGCAGCAATGCTGCGCTTCCGGGTCAGCGATAGCGGGATCGGCATGAATGCCGAGCAACAATCCAGGCTGTTTTCGGCGTTTTCGCAAGCGGACGAGTCGACCACGCGCCGTTTTGGCGGCACCGGCCTGGGCTTGACGATTTCGCGGCGTCTGATCGACATGATGCATGGGAACATCACGGTGCACAGCGAACTGGGGAAGGGCAGCCAATTCGTGGTCTGCCTGCCTTTGCCGATCGCGGCCCCGGAGCAGGATGCGGCCCTGGCGCAGGGAGCCGCCCTTGGCGCCCTGCGGGTGCTGATAGTCGATGACAACGCCACTAGCCGCCACTACGTCAGCCAGACGGTCGCTGCCTGGCATTGGCAGTCGGACAGCGCTGCCAGCGGTGCGGCAGCGCTCGAATGTATCCGGGCCGCGCGCACGGCAGGGAAGGATTACGATGCGGTCCTGGTCGACTGGCACATGCCCGGCATGGATGGCTTGCGCACCATGTCGGCCATGCGCCAAGCCCACCCTGGCCTGGCGACGCCGGTCATCCTGATGGTCAGCGTGCATGGCAGGGACCAACTGCGCCAGGAGAGCGGGGCGATCACCCCCGATGCGATCCTGGTCAAGCCGGTCACGGGATCGAGTCTGTTCGACACCTTGCATGAGGTGCTGTTGTCCGGGCGCGGGGAACAAGGCGCGCACGCGGAAAGTGCCCCCGAGGCGGGCTGCGAGCCCGGCATGCAGGGCTTGCGCATCCTCCTGGTGGAAGACAACTTGCTCAACCAGGTCGTGGCCAGGGGGATGCTCGAGCAGTACGGCGCCATCGTCACGGTGAAGGGCAACGGCGATGAGGCGGTCAAGCACCTGGAAAGCAATCCCGACGGCCATGACATGGTGCTCATGGACGTGCAGATGCCGGTCATGGACGGCTTGAGCGCGACACGCCTGATCCGGCAGCAGCTCCACCTCACGCTGCCCGTCATCGCGATGACGGCCGGCGTACTGGAAGTGGAAATCGGTAAATGTCTTGCGGCAGGGATGGATGACTTCATTGGCAAACCGGTCATTATCGAGCAAATGAATGCCGTGATTTGCCGGCATTTGCCTGCCAGTGCAGGCCGCGCAAGCACGATCGTGCCGGACCCGGCGACTATCAGCGCGCCGGACACCTTCGATGTCGATAAATTGCTGGCGCTGGCGGGGGACAGGCATGAATTCCGGGACAAGCTGATCGCCCAGATTCGCCGCACCATCGACGACAGCGCCAGCCACATCGCCGACGCGCGCGCGGCCTTGACGGCAGGGCGCCACGACGAGGCTGCGCGCATTTTCCATGGGATGCGCGGCGCCATCGGCGCCCTGGGGGCAGGGCGCTTCGTGCTCGCCACGCGCGACATGGAAGCGGACATTTTGGAAAACAACGCCGCGCAAGCCGAAGCACTGTTCGCGCGTACCGTGCGGGAGCTCGATGCCACCGTGGCGGCGGCCCGGACATGGCTTGCACGCCAGGCGCAGGCCTAGCCCGGCGTGCCAGATCGGCCGCGGAAACCGGCTGCCAGAACCGGACGCGGAACCAACCTTGACAACCCGCTCAGATCGTCTATAATGCCTGCCTGTTGTGACGACGCGGGAGTAGCTCAGTTGGTAGAGCGCAACCTTGCCAAGGTTGAGGTCGAGAGTTCGAGACTCTTCTCCCGCTCCAGTTTTTCGGAGTCTGTGTCGTAGGTTATTCTTGGAAAGCTGGCCCGTTTCTGCGATAATCCTTGTCTTGCAAAATGCGGGAGTAGCTCAGTTGGTAGAGCGCAACCTTGCCAAGGTTGAGGTCGAGAGTTCGAGACTCTTCTCCCGCTCCAGTTCGCTGGACAGGCTGTAGATGTGAAGTAAATGGTAGGCTCCAATGCGGGAGTAGCTCAGTTGGTAGAGCGCAACCTTGCCAAGGTTGAGGTCGAGAGTTCGAGACTCTTCTCCCGCTCCAGAATTCAAAAGGGAAGCCTGGCTTCCTTTTTTTTCCCCTCGCACTATGATGGGAAAAGCGCAAGTCCTCTGGCGAGGTAGCAAAGAGGTTATGCAGCGGCCTGCAAAGCCGTTTAGACGGGTTCGATTCCCGTCCTCGCCTCCAGAAAAAAATAGCCCACCAATGCGTGGGCTATTTTTTTACCTGTTTGAGGCCCGTCGAAAAAACGTCCCGAAATTGCGGTAGGATATACATGTGATTAATGTATATCCGGAGGATGTCATGCTAGTGTCCAAGTGGGGCAATAGTCTGGCTGTTCGCTTGCCCGCTGCGGTGGTGGAGGCCCTGGAATTGAAGGCGGGCGATGAAATTGATATCCACGTGCACGGCGATCGGTCGTTTTCCCTGGCCAGGAAGCAGGGTGCGCGCGAATTGCTGCTGAAACTGCGCAAGTATCGTGGCACGCTGCCTGAGGATTTCAAGTTCGATCGCGACGCGGCAAATGAACGCGGCTAAGGTTTTCTTCGATACCAACGTCGTCTTGTACTTGCTGTCAGGCGATGCGGTTAAGGCAGACAGGGCCGAAAAATTGTTGGAACAAGGGGGCGTCGTCAGTGTTCAAGTGCTCAATGAGATTGCAAATGTTGCACGGCGTAAGCTCGCAAAGAGCTGGGACGACGTCGGCGTCATTTTGGAAGTCTTGAAAGCCATTTGCGAGGTTGAGCCCATTTCAATGACGACACACGAGCGTGCGGTCGTCTTGGCGCGCCGCTATGGCTATTCGATTTACGATTCGCTCATACTTGCCGCAGCGTTGATGGCCGATTGCCGTATTGTGTATTCGGAGGGTATGCAACATGGCCAGATTATCGATCGCCAGCTAGCGATTCGAAATCCATTCCAGGTCTAGCAGTGACGGAGGCGTTCATCTTGCGGGGGAGTGGCGCAGCCCCGAGTGTGTGTTCGAGCAGCATGGCGAGCAGCGCAGTATTGCCCATGCCGCGCATTGCCAACATCTGCTTAAGGAGGGCAGGCCAACAGGCCTGCCCTCAAACTACGCTACCGCAAAATTAGGGATTAACAATCAAACTGACATCATCAAAGATGAGGGTGTAATCGTCGCCCGTTACACCGACTGCGCCTAATATCTGCAGCTGTGCCGCAGCGTTGGTTACCGGCGATGTGAACGTGTACGTGTACGATTGCGTGGTGGGGGTCAATGCCGCGTGCACATCCAGATAGCGCGCGTAACTACCGCCGTTCTCGCCTATCACTACCCCAACATTTTTGGCCACGCTGGCCGATCCCTTGAAGGTCAGCGTATAGCTCTTGCCCTGTACGACGGGCACATTGATTTGATTGAGCTGCACATGCCAATTGTTGACCGGATCCACATCCGTCACCACCAAACTGGCGCTGCCGTTCACGACGGATGCAAGCAGCGAGCCAGTGCCGGGATTAGCCCAGGTGGTCCAGTTGGGGGCCAGGGCGCTTGAAAAATCGCCGTTCTTCAACAAGTTCACGCCAACGACTGGTCCCACCGGTATGTCAGCAGGGCCGATGTCCTCGACCACAACGTTATCGATCCACACTGCATTGGCGCCCGCATTGGCCAGATTGAACACGACCCGTGCGGCGTTGTTGGTCGCCGAGAGCATGCTGAAAGTGCGTGTAAATGTCTGCATGGACGTGGTTAGCTCAGCAGTGTGATCTCCGCCGGAATACGATGCAAAGTTTCTGTCCTGACCTGCCCCCACCGTGTAGGTCAGCGTGCGATTGATGCTTGCCCGGGCGGCGAAGCTGAGGCGGTACTTGCGCCCTTCCGAGATTGGAAGATTGTTATGCTGTAACTGCACATTCCACGCCTCGCTGCCGGGATTTGTCAGGTCGATCTTGATCGCGCCGTCGTCATTACTCGCGCTGGCTTCGGCGTTCAGTTTGAACAGGTTCCAGAAATACGAGTTGCCTGCGCCCTGGATAGTTTCCGCATCCGGGTTCTGCACGACCGTGGTGTTGGCCGAAGTCCAATCAAACGAGGGGTTATAAATGTAATTGCCGTTGACCGCAGGACGCGCTACGGTATTGACTGGTGTCCAAGGATATTTCATGCTCGGACGGGCACCAGGCGCGCGATTTTCATCAGGCAGAGACGACCACCGGACATAGTCGACCATCATTTCCGCCTTGTCAGGGGCAGTGGCGGCCGGGTTTCCATCGAAGTTTCCGCCCACCGCAAGATTGATCAACAGGTAGAAGGGCTTGTCGAACGGCGCAGGCCAAGCGTTGAGATCGTCATCGCTATCTGGCGGGGCAACATTGGAACTCCACCATTTCGTTTGCGTGGAGGTGACCACGCCGTCGATCGACCATTTGATTTCGTTCGAACGCCATTCCAGCGTATAGGTGTGCCAGTCATTGACCGTGGTGCCGGTGGCAACGGTAGCTTCGTTACCAGTGTAAATGTTTGCTGGGTACATTCCCCCGTGATGCAGCGTTTGGGCAATCTTCGTTGGTTTGCTGCCCCAACCTTCCACGATATCGATTTCGCCATTGGCTGCCCAGGTACCGTAGGGATTGCCAGGCCTATCTTCAGGCAACATCCAGATTGCCGGCCAAAATCCTTTGCCCACTGGCAGCTTTGCGCGAAATTCGATCTTGCCGTAAGTACGGCTGAATTTACCGGCTGTGCGGATACGTCCAGAAGTCCACGCGAACGTCTGGCCTACGTTTCCGCCCGCAGCTGTGCCGGGGAAAGATTCTTTTCGGGCGGTAATGACCAGGTTGCCGCCATCGACACGGACATTTTCGGAACGGTCCGTATAGTATTCGAGTTCATTGTTGCCCCAGCCTGGATTACCGATAGCAGCGCCGTTACCAAGCTGGTAAGCCCATTTGGCGGCGTCGAGCGCGGTGCCGTCGAATTCGTCGCTCCAGACGAGCGTCGAGGTAGGTGTTGGTCTTGGTGTCGGCGTTGGCGTTGGTGTCGGTGTCGGTGTTGGGGTGGGCGTTGTGGAACCGCCGCCGCCGCATGCGCTCAAAAAAAGTGCGACGCTAGCCGCTGCAAAAAGATTTTTGTATTGGATCATCCATGGCCTCCTGATTGTCTTCGAACTGCTCAGTGATGTGGTGTCCTGGACGATGACACCCTGCAGGGGATTAATCATAATCCGAATCATTTCGAATTGGAAGCGCTTCCATGCAAGTTTTCTAGTTTGTTATCGCTACGCGGCGCCAGTTCGGCGACACGGCCGATCACAGGCATATTTTCGTACGTACACATGTCTGGAGGGGAAGGCAAACCACATCGGCACCGTCACGGGCGCAGTGGTCGGAATGATGGCCGATTAACGCCCGAATTAGTGTTCGAGCAGCTCGCATTCCAAAACGACTTATGGATGGGCTAATTCAATCACACGCCGGCGGCCGTTCCTGATTTCCGCCTCGCTATGCCGGAAATCGTCCACGCTCTGGAATAACTTGTCGAAACTGCCATCCTTGAGCGCGATGTTCAATCCTCGTTCCACGCGGTCGGCCAGCGCGGTATTGGCCTTGTTCACGAAAAAATAGAACCGGCCGGGATAGCGCAACAGCAGGGTCGGTTCGACGATCAATCCGGTGCTCGCGTGCGTGCGTTCTTCGCTGTATCCGGCATGCACACCGCGCAGGATGTAGTCGAAGCGCCTGGCCCGCAGCATCGAGAACAGATTGCCATACTCGACCGAGGTGATGACGGGCATCTTGTTGAAGCGAAGCGCTTCGGTTGATGGCCAGCTGGTACCTGCGCCGGCCGTCATGCTTCGCAAATCGTTCAGTGTGCGGAACCGGGCGTAGCGCCTGGCGTCTTCCGCACGGATCATGAGAACGCGGTAATCGTGCAGATTGCGGAGCAAGGAAATCCGAATGGGCAGCAGTTCCGCCTCGCGCTGGGCATCGCTGCTATCCCAGATGAGATTGACCACGCCGTTGTTCTTGACCTCGACCATCTGGCGCAGGCTGGTGAGCGGCTGCGTGGTCTGGAGCAGCGCGAACGGACCATCCGTTTCAAAGGTTTTTTCCAGGGCCAGTGTCAGCAATTGGGGGAAGTACGCGGCGCTGGGGTTGTGCGGGTCGTACCTGGGAATGGTCACCTGCAGCGGCGCGGCTGTGGCCAGGCCACATACCAGCAGGGCGGAACCAATGCAGAAAGTAGCAATGCGCGATCGAAGCATAAGACTGGAAAATCCAATTGATATTTATTCGGATCTTACCCCGAACTGAGCGGTATGGTGGCCATGAATTTCCAAGTTCCGGTTACAAGGTTGGCTGCGGACATTATGACGCAACATCGTTGGTGTTCGGCCATCCTGCTCACCGCAGCGTCCAGTGATGGGCATATCCAGGCCTCTATAAAGGAGGCGTCGCGAGCGCGATCGGATAAGCCATTGCCTCTCCATTTGACGATGCGATCGTCTGTCTGAAAACGCATTGAGCCAGAATCCAGGCAGAAAAGGAATTCTGCAATCTGATTCTGTCGCCCCGGCGCGGGTCCGCTATGGCGATAATTGATATAAATAGTTTCTACTAATCGACATTGCTGCCTATACTGGACGCAGCTACAACGCTTTGTGGGGAATGTCATGCGCTTCCTTGGCACGCTTTGCTCGATGGCCGCCTGCGTCTGCGCCGCGGCCCAGGCCCAGGTCCCTGAAACGGGACGCTGGCAGGAGCTTTCTTTTGACACGCGCGCCGTCAACGACAGCATGGCCGGCCAATACCACGCCCTGCTGGCCGGCTATCGGCGCGCCGGCCGGCTCGACGACGACCGCGCCGTCTTGCAGCGCGTACGGCGGATTGCCGCCGGCATGCATGCAGCGGCCGTGGCGCTGGCGCCGCAAGCGCGGCACTGGCGCTGGGAAGTCCATACCAGCAGCGACCCGGACCTGGACGCGATTTGCATGGCGGGCGGCAAGCTGCTGGTCGGCAGCCGCTTCGTGCGCCGCCTGGCCCTGCGCGATGGCGAACTGGCGGTCCTGATCGCCCACGAGATGGCGCACGCCGTGGCCGAACACCATCGCGAAACCCTGTCGGAAGCCTTGCATTTCAATCCCCAGCCCGCCACCACGCTGGAAGTGACCATGGCCCGCCTCGACAGCGACCTGGCCCTGCAGCTCTACCTGCGGCACTTGTCGCATTTCCAGGAACGCGAAGCTGATCAGCTCGGCATGGTGATCGCGCACCGTGCCGGCTGGCCCAGTGCGGGGTTCCTCAGCTTCTACCGCAAGCTGGCAAGGGAAGAGGCGCCGACCCTGATTGCCAGCCACCCGAGCGCGGCCAGTCGCCTGAGCATGGCCAAGGGCATGGCCAGGCTGTTCGCCGCCAGCCAGGCCAGCAGGCTTCCCACGCCGTGGTGAACCACGAAAAATCCCGGCCGCCGGCGCCTCAAGCGCCCCGCCTGGACTTGGGCTTGCGCGGCGCCTGCTGCAGTTCGGCCGCGATGCGCTGGCACAGCACGCGCAATACCTTGACCCTGGCATAGGCCTTGTCGTTGGCCTCGACCAGGGTCCAGGGGGCCGCGCCGGTGCTGGTGCGCGCCACCATGTCGCAAATCGCGACCTGGTAGGCATCCCATTTTTCGCGGTTGCGCCAATCCTCTTCCGTCAGCTTGTAGCGCTTGAAGGCGACGTTCTGGCGCTCATGGAAGCGCGCCAGTTGTTCGTCCTGGCTGACCTGGAGCCAGAATTTCACGACGATCACGCCGGCGTCATGCAGTTCGTGCTCGAAATCGTTGATCTCGCTGTAGGCGCGCAGCCAGTCGTCGTCGCTGCAATAGCCTTCGATCCGTTCGACCAGCACCCGGCCATACCAGGTACGGTCGAAGATCACGAAGCGTCCGCGGCGCGGCAGGTGGCGCCAGAAGCGCCACAGATAGGGTTGGGCGCGTTCTTCCTCGGTAGGCGCCCCGACCGCCACGATCTGATAGTCGCGCGCATCGAGCGCCGCGCCGATGCGGCGGATCGCGCCGCCTTTGCCGGCCGCGTCCGCGCCTTCGAAGGCGCATACCACCGACCGTCCACGGAAGCGCGGATCGCGCACCAGTTCGGACAGCCGTCCCTGCCAGCGCGCCAGCTCGCTGGCATAGTCCGCCTTGGTCAGCTTCAAGCCCAGGTCGAGTTCGGACAGGATGGTGCGCCCGTCGATATTGAATTGCATCGACGGCGCCACCGCAGGGGCCGGATTCCTGGTCCTTGCCAGGGCGGCGAGGAGGGCGTCGAGCAGGCAGCGGCCGACCTTCAGCGCCCGGTAGCGGTCGTTGGCCGCTTCGATCAGGGTCCAGGGCGCCGACACGGTGTTGGTCATGCGCAGCACGTGGCCGGCGACGTCCTGCAACTGGCCGTAAGTCTTGAGCCGGTCCCAGTTCCATTTGCTGACCCGCCATGCCGTGTGCGGATGGCGCTCGAGCGATTTCAGGCGGCGCCGCTGCGCGTCCTTGGTCAGGTGGAACCACAATTTCAACACCACGCCGCCTTCGTTGACGAGCATCGCTTCGAAGCGGTTGATCTGGCCGATGCGCGCCTCCAGCGCGGATGCGGACAGGCTGCCTTCGAGCCGCTCGCGGATCGGCGACGAGTACCAGGAACCGGCGAAAATGCCGATCCGGCCCTTGGGCGGCAGCGCACGCCAGTAGCGCCACATGGTGGGGCGGTCGCGCTCGTCGTCGTTCGGTTCGGCGAATGCCAGCGTCGACAGGAAGCGCGGGTCCATCCATTCGTACAGCAAATTGATGGTTTCGCGCTTGCCGGCGCCGTCCTGGCCACTGATGAGGACGACGACTGGGATCTTCCTGCCTTCGAGCAGCGCGTACTGGGCCGCCAGCAAGGCCGCGCGCAGGTCGCCGACCGCGCTCTTGTACTGTGCCTTGCCGATCTTGTGGCCGATTTCCGCCGATTCAAACATCGCCGTTTCTCCCCGTCACATGATTGATATATTGCTCCCAATTTCGGGCGGCGTCAGCAAAGATCGGTCGTCCATTCCGACGTTCCGATGTTAAATAGGCGTCACACCGCTGTAACAAAATGTCTTTACATTCCATCACTCCAAACCTTCGCTCACCTCCACCAGCCCCTGTGCGGTGGACTCACCTGGAGTAACGATGAAAACTGGACTGCTGGCCACAAGCCTCGCTGTAGCAATGCTCGCAAGCGCACCCGCCTTTGCGTGGAAACAGGAAACCCATCGCCGCATCGTGCTCGACGCGATCGCCTTCATGAAAAACAATCCGGGCACGACCAATTACGCCAAGCTGCAGGCCGGCGTCACGCGCGCCGGCTACACGGTCGAGCAATTCGCGCAGGCCCTGGGGCAGGGCGCCTATGACGTCGACGATTTTGCCGACCTCTACCTGTGCGGCGCCACGACCGGCAGCTGCCAGCTCGCGCCGGTCTGGGGACTCGGTTCCGGCATCGCCAACTACACCTCGTATGGCCATTTCCAGATGCACAGCAGCGGACGCGACGTGCACGGCAACGCCTTCGGCGGCTACAACTACGCCAAGCTGGCCAACCGCGGCGACATCGACAACCTGGCTGCGGCCTGGCTGGTGGGCGACTACCTCGATGACGGCGCGGGCGGCCTGCGCGGCTGGTTCGGCGACAGCAGCAAGTACAACAGCTACGGCATCACGGAAGCGCGCTACCGGATGGGCGGCTATTCGACGCCGCAGCAGTATGCCGATTTCGAATCCATGCCCTTCCAGCCCATCGACAACCTGGGCCAGTACTGGTTCTCCCAGTTCCTGGCGCGCCCGACGGCGCAGTCGCTCGGCTTCGTCCTGCACACGACCGACCTGATGCAACCGCACCATACCTGGGGCACGTCGGGCAATGGCCACTCGGGCTGGGAGCAGTGGGTCAGCGACTACTACGACAGCGAACAGCTCGGCAACCCGGTGCTGGTGCGCGCGGCGCTGGCCACCTTTACGCCGCTCGCGCCCGGCGCCACCGATATCCGCGCCTTGCTGACCCAGGGCGGATCATTTTCGTACGCCAACGGCGGCATCGTCCTGTCGTCGACCGACCATGCCGACCGCAGCACCGTCGCGAAAAAAATGATTCCGCACTCGGTCGCGATGGTGGTGCATGTGCTGAACCGCGCCGCCGAGCGCCTGGCGCTCTGATGCGGGCCGCAATCGCTTGCGCCATGGCCGGCGCGCTCTGCCTGTCCGCGCACACCAGCGCAGCGGCGCTGGCGCCGGCGGTCGCGGCACGCATCGACGGCGCACCACTGCTCTCCTTCAGCGTCGACGCCATGATGCAGCTGGAGCGCGGACGCGCACCGGCGACGCCGCGCCGGGTCCTGCTCGACCAGCTGGTCGAGAACCGCCTGCTCGCCGATGCCGCGCGCCAGCGGGTGGGCGCTGCGGCGCTGTCGGGCGGCGCGCGGGTCGGCTTCGCGCGCGAGGTCGCATTCGACGATCAACTGGTCGCCACCTTGCGCACGCTGTACGGCGCGCAGATGGAACAGGCGCTGCGCCAGCTCCCCGGCGGCATGGAAGGCTTGTTGCGGATCGGCCCTCGTCCGGACGAGGACACGCTCAGCGCGGTGTTCGGCAAGCCCGGCGTGCTGCTGCTCGACGCCACGCTCAGCGCCGCGCAGCTGGCGCGTGCGCGCAGCGTGCTGTTGCTGCGCTATACCTTGCCAGGCGAGCTGGAACGCACGGTGACGCTGGCCGACGTGTATCGGCGCCAGAATGTGCAGGGCAGGATGGCGCTGTTCGCGCGCGAGGTCGATTTCATGCTGCACCAGGCCAGGCTGCAGGTTGCAGCGCAGTACGTGCTGGACTGGTCACGGCGCAGCTTTGGCGCCGAGGCGGTGGCCGACTTGCGGCGCGTCCTGTCCGACCAGGCCGATACGCAGGCCTTCCTGCGCATGCACGGGATAGGCGAGGACGCGCACGGCGACAGCGCCTTGCTCGACCAACTGGCTGCCAAGGTCAGCGCGGCGCAGGTCGACGACTACTACCTGCGCCATCGCAGCCAGTTCAAGCGGATCGTGCGCGTACGCGCGCGCCATATCCGGCTGCGCGACGAAGGCGCCGCGCGATCGGTGGCGGCGGCCCTTGCCGATGGCGCCGACTTTGCGGCGCTGGCGCGGCAGCACTCGCTTGCGCCCGACGCCGCGCAGGGCGGCGCCCTGGGCTGGGTGCGGCACGAGGGCACGCCCGGCTGGCTGGCACAGCTGTTGTTTGCCCAGCCGCAGGGCGTGGTGTCGGCCCCGGTGCGCACGCCGGGCGGCCCGGACCTCGAGGCGCCATGGGAAATCGTCCTGGTCGAACAGCGCGACGAAGGCTACCAGGAACGGGGATCGGAATCGGTGCGCTATGTGGCGAGCCGTGCGCTTGCGCGGGAAATGGCGTTCGCGCAGCTGCAGTCCCTGCGCCAGCAGTTGCGCAGTACGGCGCGCATTGAAATCATGGCGGCGCAGTCGGGCGCTGCGTCATGAAGGGGCGCACCATTCTCGGCGGCGCGGTGTTGCTGATGCTGGCGGCATGGATGGCCTGGCAGGACAAGGGTGGGCCGTATGCGCCGGCCGGCGTGCCGGGACCCGCGGCTGTATCGGCGCCGCCGCAGGCAGCGGCGCCTGGCGCTGACGGTCAGCTGCGGCCATGGCTGTCCGCACTGCCCGAAACCCTGCAGGAGCAGGCGCCGGTGCCTGGATGGGCGAGCCTGGCCGAGGGCAGGGAGCATGGCGACAGCCGGGCGCCGCCACTGCACCGGCCCGACGTGTCCCGCAGCGGGCCCACTGCGGCGCAACTGGCCGATCCCGCCGCCTACCGCGCATACGAACGCAGCGAACATGCACGCACGCTGGCCGCTTTTGCCGCCGCCGCCGAAACGAAAGCGGCGCAATTGCGCGCAGACCTGGTGCAAGCACGCGCAGTCGGGATCGCGCCTGCGGACATCCTCAAAGTGGAACGGAAGATACAGAGACTCGATGAGATCCGGCGGGGGATAGTCGAGCATGGCAAAGTCGTTCCCAGGTAAAGCCATCGCTGGACATGGCGTCAGTGCTGCTGGAGAAATAACGTCATCGCCTTTCTTGCAATACTGCTGCCTGGCGCGTCGGTCGCGGTGGACGGTAGCGGTCGTAGATGCGCTGCATTTCCCCACGTGCGCGCAAGGCCATGATGCCCCGGTTGATCTTGTCCAGGTCGATCCGGCCCTCGCGCGGCACTGCGCAATAGGTATCGAAAGGGCGGATGGTGAAGACCTTGGTATTGAGCCGCTTGCCGGCTGGATGGACTTTCTGCTGGTAATCGTAATAAAGGGTATTGGAGACCATGTAGCGGAAACGGCCATTGAGCAGCTTGTTGGTATTGGCATCGTCGGTGGCGGCGTCGTCGCGCTGGTAATGGCTGCCGATGCGACTGTCCATTTCCGGATAGTGATAGCCGTACAAGGTCCCGACCCTTTCGCCGTCCAGGTCGGACAACTGGGCCAGGGGCGGGGTGTCGCTACGGCTGACGATGATCATATTGTTCGAAAAAACCGTGCCCGTCCACAGCCACTCCTTGCTCTCAAGCCACTCTGGCCGCAGGTCGCACAGGAGATCGGCCTTTCCTGCGTGCAGGGCCGCTTCGACACGCTTGCGTGGCAAGGCGACGTAGCGCGGCACCAGCGCCAGTTCCTGCGCCAGGGCATCGCCGAAATCCTTCAACAAGCCCTCGACCAGCAGGTCCTTGCGAAAGCCCGTCATCGGCATGGCGCTGCCGGTCGATACGGCGAAAACGATCGTGCCCGGGATGGCGGGGCTGGCGACTGCCAGGGTCAACAAGGCGGTAAGGAAAAGGCTTCTTTTCATGAAATCCATGATACCGCAGTCAAGCGTTGGGTGTCCTGCCGCGGGGCGGGCGCAAGAGCGAACAGGCCGCCAGGCCAGGATCGCCGGCTTTCCGTACCAATGCGAGTTCCTTGACCGCGCTTTGCTGTTCGCCGTATCGTGCGACATCCGTGGGACGGATCTGGACCGTGCTTGAGCAATGGCGGGAAAACAGGCGCGCAAACGCGACCGACAGCGACAAGCGGCCAAGTGGGCAATAGGGCGCAGTGGGCGCCGTGAACCGTGACGCGGCATACATGGTCCGGCTACAGCGTCCTTGAAGAAATCATTTGCCGGGCGCCTTCGCCCCCAATGCCAGTAGTGCAGCCTTTACCTTGGGGACAGGCATCGCGATGAACAGCTGCATGGCAGCCCTGATCAGTTCACTCTTCTTCGTTTTTGGGCCGCCCGCGTCGATGATTTTCTGTTTTAGTTCGAGAATGGCCGCGTGCTCGTGTTCGGGCATGGTATGGCTGTAGGTCTTGAATTTCACCTTCCTTGGCTTGGCCGCCTTGGGGCCCGCGCCCTCACTGTCATTCTGGTCGCTCGGTGATGCAGCCGCCGCTTGAGGGGAAATCGGCGACTCGGCCGGTTCGCCGCGAACGCGCTTGACTGATGCGGCAGTCGCCGATTTTGCCCTTACTGCTGTTGGTGCTGTCTTCGTTGGCATAGCAAGGCCTTGGTTGGCGCAACGGTTCGCGTCGCTGTTTGAAATCAAAAAAGTACAGTAATTCAAGTATCACACCTTCTGGCAAACCTTGTCGCATTTCATGCGACCGGGCCGGGCGCACGCTTGCATGCCCGTCGCCGTGTCAGGCGCTCAGCCGTCGCGGGTGCCCGGCATCGCGTCCGCGTCGCTGCGCGACGGGAGCGCCAGGAACAGGCGCAACAACGGCGGTCGACAGCTCAACCTTGAAAAAGCTGACGACCTGGGTGAGCTTGTTGGCTTCCTTGTGCATGGCATCGGCAGTCGCTGCGGCCTCCTCGACGAGGGCGGCGTTTTGCTGGGTAACTCTGTCCATGTCGCCAATGGCACTGTTGACTTCATGAATCCCCGATTCCTGTTCAGCACTCGCCGAACTGATCTCGGCCATAATATTGGTCACGCGTCCCACGCTGGCGACGATCTCAGCCATTGTGTCGCCGGCAGCATGTGCCAGCGTGCTACCGATCTCGATCTTTTCGGCCGAATCGTTGATCAGATGCTTGATTTCCCGTGCTGCCGTCGCCGAGCGTTGCGCCAGATTTCTTACCTCGCTTGCCACGACGGCGAAACCTCGCCCTTGTTCACCGGCCCGTGCGGCTTCGACAGCGGCATTCAATGCCAGAATATTCGTTTGAAATGCAATTCCGTCAATCACGGCGATGATGTCCACGATTTTCTTGCCGGAAGCATTAATGTCATCCATCGTTTGAACCACCTCGTGGACAACGGCGCCCCCCTTGCTGGCCACCGCCGATGCTGATGCCGCCAGATCGTTGGCCAGGCGCGCGCTCGATGAGTTCTGCCGGACCGCGGACGTGAGCTTTGCCATCGACGTGGCAGTCTCCTCAAGCGCGCTTGCCTGATGTTCGGTTCGACGCGACAGGTCCAGATTGCCCGCAGCGAGTTCTTTGGATGCATCATCAATCGTGTGCGCGCCGTCGCGCACTTGCCCTACGATTTCGCCCAAACGCGTCGTCATGCTTTGCAGGACGTCGAGTAGCTGTCCGATTTCGTCGCGCCGATGGGCCGTTTGAAACGGCCTCAGATCCCCCGCGGAGACCCGGCTTGCCAGATCGACAGCGTGCTGAAGCGGGGCGACGATGCTGCGTGTCAGGACCCATGCCAGCGTCGCGCCCAGTCCCAGCGCCAGCAGGCCGAATCCCAACAGCGCGCTGCGGCTGTTCTTGTATTGGACGGCCGACTCGGACGCCAGCGCTTGAGCCTGATTCGATTGGTATTGCAGTAAGAGTTGCAGTGCGGATGTATAGCTGTCGAACGACGTCTGTAAAGTCGATCCGGCCAGTTGCTCCACTTCTTGTGTCTTGCCAAGTTCCTTGAACAGAAAGATTTGCTTGCGTATAGCCAGGTAGGACTTTTCCTTTTCTACGACGGAACGAAACATCTCCTTCTCGCCGACGTCGTGCATTTTTTCGACGAGTTTTCCTTCGACAGCGGCAAGAAATTTATCCCCCTCCATCAACTGCAACAAGAAGAACTCGCTGACCTCCAGGCTGTCGCTCTTGGCGACGGACAGGGCGCGAACGCCGTTGAGTCTTGCCAGGCCCAGCCAGTCGGAGACTAATTGCTGTTTCGCGAGCCGGTCATTCACGAGATATTCGGCAGTCTCGTTTGCGGCATGCAAGCGCCACAAGGCGACCCCGGTAATACACGCCATCACCAGCAGAACTATGGCGAACGACGACAGCACCCTGGGGCCCGTTTTGAGTTGGAATGTGATCATTTGGTGGGGAAGGGCGGACGGCAGAAGGATGCGATCCTACGCGTCGATTATGACGTCTCCATGACGCCGCAGGAAATAAAAATTGCATTCTGGAATCGATAATCTCGCGCTGACCCCATCAGTTCTGATGCTACGCTCATCCTGAGAGAAAGTTCGGGAAATTCGATCGAATCGGCCCCGTTCTCTTGACGCTGTCACGCGACATGGAATCGCTTTGCTTGCCTTGGCAGCGAATGTGTGATGTCGGCGTCTCCGAAGCGCAGCGACCCAGTTGCATTTTTTGATATGGAAAATTGGCGAGCAGCCACGCCGATTGGCGCCGCGTGCTGACTGTGGATGACAATCCTGCTCACACCGATCGAATTGTCGTGTGCACCCGATCAGATGTCATCGATGCGTATCAGTGCATACAGCTACTGCCGGTTTTTGCCTTGCAAATGGATCACCACATCCATTGCCGCACCAATCGCTGCCCCCAGAGCGAGGCAGAGAGCGAGTTGGCCATACACCGCGCCAAAAGCGACCCCCAGGGCGGCGCCGATACTCACCCCGAGGCCGGCGTTGGCATTTGCCGCCTTCGATCCGGCTTTCTTTTCAGAGCCTTCGTTCATGTTTTTTCCTTGCAAACGGGCGAGTGCCAGGCGATGGTTTTCGCAGGCTGCGCGCGAAGTGAAATAGCAAAATGACACCATAGCACAGACTTGCGTTGGCAAATTACCCGGGCACCACGATGATTTTTCGCGCAAAAAATGAATCGCCCGATTTTCCTTCATGGGGCTACGAATATAATGCGGTGGCGTCGTGAGCGATTGGATAAGCCATTGCCTTGCAATGCGACGACGCGATCGTCTGTCTGAAGGACGCGTTCAGCCAGCAGCCAGTGTAGAAAAAGGAACCATGCAAGCCGATTATGTCGCTCCGATGCCGCTCAAGGCACCTTCCCAAGGCCTTGGCCCGCGCTTGACGTTTTTCATCGTGGAATTGATCTGCAGCGTGCTGCCGCGGCGCACCGGCGTCAGAATGCTGCGCAAGCTGTTCGTCCCCAAGGCGGCCCCGGGCGACCGCTTCCAGCTCGATCGCGAGCGGGTCGAGCAGCATGCCGTGGTCCGGATTCCGTTGCCGGGCTTGCCGGACGCGGCGCTGACCATCTTCTCCCCCAGGACGATGCCTGCCAGCCTGCCGCTGGTATTCTGAATACACGGTGGCGGCTGGATCGGCGGGGGCGCAGCTGGCGAGCCAGGTGGCCGCCCTGATGACCAATCCGCGCTGTGCCGCACGCACCGGGATCGCGCCGGCGGTTCCTGCTGCCTGGCTGCGTGCGGTAATCCTCTATAACGGCCTGTTTGACGCGACCACCTTTCCCCGGTGCCGCTTTCCCCTGACCAAGCTGTTTCTGCGCTCCTATTTTGGCCGCGCGGACTTCCAGGCCGCAGGGCGCATCGGCGAAATTTCGAGTGCGCGCCATGCCACGGCAGACTTCCCGCCCACCTACATCACGGCGGGCGACGCCGACCCGCTCGAGAGCGAGTCCTACCAGATGGACGCGCTCCTGCGCGCGCTGGGGGTGACGGTGCGCAGCCGTTACTGGACCGGAAGCGGGCTGCACCTGGAGCATGGCTTCATGTCCACGCTGGACAGCGATGCCGCTTGTACCGTGCTCAGCGATACCGTGCAGTTCATTGAACAGCACACGGCGAACAGTCTCTAGACTTTGAAGGATGGAGCGCCAGCCATTTCGCGCAATTTCCTGTACCTGGACTGCCCGCTCGCCGTAGGGGGTGTTTCCAATATTGAAAGATTGCAGGTGTTCGATTCTGGGTACGCCACCGTGCATGGGAAACTCTCCGGCGATCCCCCGCCATCAGGAAATTGCCATATCCGAAGCGCCCTAAATGCGCTATTCTTCTGGTCTTCCGTGAAATGAAATTTCATGATGTGAATCACGGCCGCCTTATCTGCGATATCATTCCAGTGCTGAGCGGTCGTTTTTCCGACCCCAAGATGTCGTGCTGTCCGCAAGACGGCCAGCCGAATAGTTTTCCAATAGTGCGAATTTCCGATTCGCCAGAACCGAGCATAAGCCCATGAGCAATGATCAAACCATCATTTACACGCTGACCGACGAGGCGCCGCTGCTGGCGACGTACGCCTTCCTGCCCGTAGTCACTGCGTTCGCCAAGCCGGCCGGCATTCGCATCGAAGCGAGCGACATTTCGGTCGCGGCACGTATCCTGGCCGCCTTCCCGGAAAACCTGACCGACGCGCAGCGCGTCACCGACTCGATGATCGAACTGGGCAAGCTGACCCTGCGGCCCGAAGCGAACATCATCAAGCTGCCGAACATCAGCGCATCGGTCTCGCAATTGCGCGCGGCCATCAAGGAATTGCAGGACAAGGGCTACGCCATTCCCGACTATCCGGAAGATGCGCAAACCGACGAGGAAAAAGCCATCAAGCTGCGCTACGGCACCTGCATCGGCTCGTCCGTCAATCCCGTCCTGCGCGAAGGTAATTCCGACCGCCGCGCCCCGCGCGCGGTGAAAGAAGCGGCCCGCAAGTCCCCCCATTCGATGGGCGAATGGTCGCAAGCGTCGCGCACCCACGTGTCGCACATGACCGGCGGCGACTTCTACCACGGCGAAAAATCGATGACCATCAACGGCGCGCGCGACGTGAAGATGGAACTCATTACCACCAGCGGCAAGACCATTGTCCTGAAACCGAAGGTCTCGCTGCTGGACGGCGAAATCATCGATTCGATGTTCATGAGCCGCAAGGCGCTGCTGGCCTTCTACGAAGCGCAGATCGACGACGCCCACAAGACCGGCGTGCTGTTCTCGCTGCACGTGAAGGCCACCATGATGAAGGTGTCGCACCCGATCGTCTTCGGCCACTGCGTGCGCATGTTCTACAAGGAAGCGTTCGAGAAGCACCAGGCATTGTTCGACAGCCTGGACGTGAACGTCAACAACGGCATGGCCGACCTGTACAACAAGATCGCCGACCTGCCGACCTCGCAGCGCGAAGAAATCGTGCGCGACCTGCACGCCTGCCAGGAACACCGCCCGGCGCTGGCCATGGTCGATTCGGCCAAGGGCATCACCAACTTCCATTCGCCGAACGACATCATCGTCGACGCTTCCATGCCGGCCATGATCCGCGCCGGCGGCAAGATGTACGGCGCCGACGGCCGCCTCAAGGAAGTCAAGGCAGTCATTCCGGAAAGTACCTTCGCCCGCATTTACCAGGAAATCATCAATTTCTGCAAATGGCATGGCGCCTTCGACCCGCGCACCATGGGCACCGTGCCGAACGTGGGCCTGATGGCCCAGAAGGCCGAAGAATACGGCTCGCACGACAAGACCTTCGAAATCGAGGAAGACGGCGTTGCCAACATCACCGACCTGGCCACCGGCGAAGTGCTGCTGACCCAGAACGTGGAGCAGGGCGATATCTGGCGCATGTGCCAGGTCAAGGATGCGCCTATCCGCGACTGGGTCAAACTGGCCGTCACGCGCGCGCGCAACTCGGGCATGCCTGCCGTGTTCTGGCTCGACCCGTACCGTCCGCACGAAAACGAGCTGATCAAGAAGGTCAATACCTACCTGAAAGACCACGATACCGACGGCCTGGAAATCCGCATCATGTCGCAAGTGCGCGCCATGCGCTACACGCTCGAGCGCGTCAGCCGCGGCCTGGACACCATCTCGGTGACCGGCAACATCCTGCGCGATTACCTGACCGACCTGTTCCCTATCCTGGAACTGGGCACCAGCGCCAAGATGCTGTCCATCGTTCCGCTGATGGCCGGCGGCGGCATGTACGAAACGGGCGCCGGCGGCTCGGCCCCCAAGCACGTGCAACAGCTGGTGGAAGAAAACCACCTGCGCTGGGATTCGCTGGGCGAATTCCTGGCGCTGGCGGTGAGCTTCGAAGACATGGGATTGAAGACCGGCAACAAGAAGGCGGCGATCCTGGCCACGACGCTCGACGCCGCCACCGGCAAGCTGCTCGACAATCGCAAGTCGCCGTCGCCGAAAACCGGCGAACTCGACAATCGCGGCAGCCAGTTCTACCTGTCCCTGTACTGGGCCCAGGAACTGGCCGCGCAAAAGGACGACGCCGCCCTGGCCGCCCACTTTGCACCGCTGGCCAAGTCGCTGGAAAGCAATGAGCAGAAGATCGTTGCAGAACTGCTCGCAGTGCAGGGCAAGGCGGCGGATGTGGGCGGTTACTACAAGCTGGACGACGCCAAGGTCAGCGCGGTCATGCGTCCCAGCGCAACCTTCAATGCGGCGCTGAAGGCACTGGACGCCTAAGCGGACAGGGGAGGCCAGCATCGCTGGCCTTCGGCACCCCCGGGCCGGCGCCTCCGCTGGCCCGGCGTTCCGTCAACGGTTATTGGCTGTAACGGCGGCGGTAGATGGTAGGCCAGCCGGGCCAATCGGCCGTACTCGGGCCGCCAAACGCCAGGTTGGCATTTTCCCAGCGTTGCAGGGCGGCCCGTTCGTGGTCGTTCAACCATCCATACATGGTGACCAGGCGCTCGCAACTGAGCAGCACGGGCATCTCGCTGCACGTGAGCAGCATGATCATGATGCCGCTGGCCGTCGGTTCGCCCAGCAGCAGGTGGCCGGTCGCTTCCAGCGTCTTCAAATCCGCATGGATTTCCGCGGCGCCTTCAGGCGTAGCGGCCAGGCCGGCCTTGCGCAGCATCGAGTGCGGGGACAGTTCAACGGTGCGCGCAGTTCCGCCCAGGTCGTGCAGATGAACAAGAATCCGTTCATGGGAAGGCAGTAGCGTGCCGGTTGCTGCGAGATCGTTCATAGGAAGGGCTCAAGCTGTGTACCCACGGATATTGACAGGTTTTCCGAGACGCGCGAAATAACTGTCGCGCGCGGGCTATTTTTTTTGCTTTTTCCCGCTGTTATCCAGGGAAAAGCTGCGCTCCAGCGGCGCCCTGACTTGCAAGCGTTGCTCGCAAGCATGGCCGGCCTTGTATTCGGCGAATGCGGTGGCAAAGTCGTTCAGGGCTGCAGCGTACTCAGCGGCGGCATAATGCTGCAGTATCAACATGTCGGAGAAACCGTCGGCGGTGGCGATCGCCTGTGCCTCTTTTACCGCCTGCAAAGCCATGTCGGCATTGCCATTGCAGGCATATACCTCGGCCCGGACCGCAAAGATGTGCGCTTCGCACCAGCGGAAATTGACATGGCGCGCGGCCGCCAGTCCTGCTTCCAGGTAGGCCAGGGAACGGTCGAGCGCACCGTCCGCCAGTGCAATCTTGCCGAGATAGAGATTCGATTCCGCGAGGTAGTCGTACAGCTTGTGTTCCGTGCACGTCTTGAACGTTTCCTGCAGAATTGCCGAAGCTTCGTCCTGCCGCGCCAGGTCGATCAGGCAGACCGCCAGGTTGATTTTGACTTTGACGTCCAGGTGCGGGTCGGCCGCTTCTTCGGTGCGCGCCTGCGCTTCCTTGAGCATGGCCAGGGCGGCAGCATGGTCGCCCGCGCCCTTGTAGACCTGCGCCAGTCCCACTTTGGCCAGGACCCAGGTCTCCGCGTCGCCGCCGGTCTGGTTGATCACGGCAATGGAACTGTCCCAATATTGAATGGCGCGCCGGTAATCGCCACCAGTGTAATAGCCGCGGGCAAGCCGCTCCAGTATCTTCGCTTCGTGGATAGGCAAGCAGGAACCCTGGGCCGCTTGCTGGGCCGCAAGCAGCGAATCGCGGGCCTCGGACGATCGTCCGAGGTGATCCATGATCTTTCCGTAGCGCTCGGCCGCGCGCACGTAGATGGCCGGCTCCCACAAGTAGGATTCAACGAACACTTGTTTGCAGAGCGTCAACGCCTCTTCGGGGTCGATATGCATGATCGCGTCGATGCGATCGAACACCGTTTGCCATTGCAAGGCAGGATCCCTCCTGGAATTCATGGGGCACTTTCACTGGAAAATTAGTACTGACACATCGATACGTAAGGCCTGGGCCGCGCCAATAAAACCACAGCAGATTTTACATTGTGCGTCCACATAAAACAGGAAGTGCTTCTCTGCAGAAAATATAGCATAGCTTACCGAAACGAAGGCATGAAGATTCCGGCAAGTATTGCCAGTATGGTAATACTTGGATGCTGCGCTGGCGGAATTCTTGCGAAAAAACCTTAGCGCCGCTACGCAAAATAGCAATGGAAGCCTGCTCCGTTGCCGGGTTACGCTCGTCGCCACGTCATCGACACGAGGAGCCGAAGTGCTACAACAACGAGTACGGCGCATGGCCGCGGCGATCGGCCTGGCCTGCGCCAGCGCCGTGGCGCAGGGCCAGGCGGCCAGCCATCCATTCCAGGATCCGGCCCTGCCGGCCGGGCAGCGCATCGCCAACATCCTGTCCCTGATGACGGTGGAAGAAAAGGTCGGCATGCTGTCGACCACCACCAGCGTGGCGCGGCTCGGCATTCCCGGCTTCGGCAGTTCCGAAGGCATCCATGGCCTGGTTCAGCGCGACAACGAAGAGCGCAAGCGCGACGGTATTCCGACCACCCAGTTTCCCCAGCCGCCCGGCTTGGGCGCCAGCTGGAACCCCGGGCTGGTGCGCCAGGCCGCAGCGGTGCAAGGCGACGAAGGCCGCTACATCACCCACAACGACCGCTACCGGCGCCCGGTGCTGATGCAGTGGGGGCCGCAGGCGGACCTGGCGCGCGATCCGCGCTGGGGCCGCGGCGAAGAAGTCTACAGCGAAGATCCCTTCCTGGCCGGGACCATGTCCACCGCCTTCGTCAAGGGACTGCAGGGCGAGCACCCGAAATACTGGCGCGCCGCCGCCTTGCTCAAGCACTTCCTGGCCAACAGCAATGAGAACGGGCGCGGCAATTCCTCATCCGATTTCGACGAGCGTCTGTTGCGGGAATACTATGCGCTGCCGTTCCAGATGAGTTTCGAGGACGGCGGGGCGCGCGGCGTCATGGCCGCCTACAATGCCTGGAACGGTACGCCGATGGGCGTCCACCCCATTCTCCAGAGCCTGGTGATCGACCAGTGGGGCGCGCTGGTCGTTTCCGGCGATGGCGGCGCCATCGGCAACCTGGTCAAGCTGTACAAGCGCTATCCGGACCACAAGGCGGCCGTCGTCGCGGGCTTCAAGGCTGGCATCAACCAGTACCTCGATACCTTCAGGGACGAACTGCGCGCGGCCGTCGCCGACGGCAGCGTCAGCGAGGCCGAACTGGACACGGCGGTGGCGCGCAAGCTGCAAGTGACCCTGCGTCTCGGCCTGCTCGACCCGGCCGGGGACAACCCCTACACCGCCATCGCGAACGGACCGGAACCGTGGCTGGGCGAATCGCACAAGGCGGTGTCGCTGCGGATGGCGCTCGAATCGATCGTGCTGCTCAAGAACGCCAGGCATGCCCTGCCTTTGTCGCGGCCGGCCATCCGGTCGATCGCCGTGGTCGGCCCGCATGCCGACAGCGTGCACTGGGACTGGTACGGCGGCAAGGCGCCTTACACGGTGACGGCGCTGGCCGGCATCAAGGCGGCCGTGGGATCGAACGTCCAGGTCAACTACGCGCACGACGGCGACGCTGCGGTGAAGGCGGCGCAGGCGTCGGATGTGGCGGTGGTGGTGGTGGGGAACCATCCTACCTGCGGCCCGGACATGGGCAAGGAATGGACCGACGCCGGCACCAAGCCATGCCTTGACCCGGGCGACGGGCGCGAAGGGCGCGACCGCGAAACGCTGGCGCTCGCGCAGGAAGAACTGGTCAAGCGCGTGCTGGCCGCCAATCCGAACACCGTCATGGTGCTGGTATCGAGCTTTCCATTCACGATCAACTGGTCGCAGCAGCACGTTCCGGCCATCGTGCAGATGGCGCATTCCTCGCAGGATCAGGGCACGGCGCTGGCCCGGGTGCTGTTTGGCGACTTCAACCCGGGCGGAAAAACCGTCAGCACCTGGCCGGCGGCCGAAAGCGCGCTGCCGCCAATGATGGATTACGACATTCGCCACGGCCATACCTACCTGTACGCCAAAGGCAAGCCGCTGTATCCCTTCGGGCACGGCTTGTCGTACACCACCTTCAAGTACGGCGCACTGCGCACCAGCAGGGCCGCGCTGGCGGCGGATGGCACGGTCGGCGTGGACGTGGACGTGACCAACACCGGCAAGGTGGCGGGCGACAGCGTTGTGCAGCTGTATGTCGGCCACCCGCGTTCGAAGGTGGCGCGCCCGCGCCGCGCGCTGGCAGGCTTCGAGCGCGTGAGCCTCAAGGCGGGCGAGCGGCGCAACGTGCGCATCATGCTCAAGGCCAGCCAGCTGGCTTACTGGAACGTGCAGCGCAAGGCCTTCGAGGTCGAACGCTTGCCGGTCAGGCTGATGGTTGGCGCATCGTCGGCCGACATCAGGCTTGAACGCACGCTCCCGGTCCGATGAAAGCCTTCCTTGCCGCCTTCCTGGCGTCCTGCAGCATGGCCGCCCACGCCGGGCAGTTCAATGTGCTGGTGTTTTCCAAGACTGCCGGCTGGCGCCACGAATCCATCCTTGCCGGCGTCGCTGCGGTCCAGGAAATGGGCAAACTGCACGACTTCGGGGTGGTGTGGACGGAAGACGCCGGCCGCGTTTTCACCGACCAGGAACTGCCCAAATACCAGGCCGTCGTTTTCCTGCTGACCACCGGCGATGTACTGGACGAGCGCCAGCAAGCCACCTTCGAACGCTTTATCAAGGCAGGCGGCGGCTACGTCGGCGTGCACAGCGCGGCCGATACCGAGCATGGCTGGCCGTGGTACACCAGGCTCGTTGGCCGGATGTTTGTCAGTCACCCGGCCATCCAGAGCGCGGTCCTGACGGTGGAAGAGCGCAATTTCCCCGGCATGGACCGCTACGCCAGGCGCTCGCTCGCCACCGAAGAATGGTATGACTTCGGGCCGGCGCGTTCGGACCTCACCTACCTGATGACGGTCGACGGATCGACTTACAAGAGTGCAACTGCGGGCAGCTTCCATCCTGTCAGCTGGTACCAGCAGGTCGATGGCGGCCGCTCGTTCTACACCGCCCTCGGCCACCTGCCGGCGACCTATGGCGATCCGCTGTTTCGGCACCACCTGTACGGCGGAATCTACTGGGCGGCCACCGGCCGCAGCTTCAAGGCGGACTAGCTGATACCATTGCCCTTCATTTCTTCGATTGGAACTCCATTGACCAAGACCCTGTTTCTCGCCGCGACCTTGATGTGTTCTGCGGCGCACGCGCAACTGCGCGATGTCTGGATAGGAACCGACTCGCACCCGGCCAGCAAGGGCATTTACCACGCCACCCTGAATACGGAAACCGGCAAGCTGTCCGCGTCGCATCTGGCAGCGCAGATCGACGGGCCGGGTTTCCTGGCCCTGCACCCCTCGGCGAAGGTGCTGTACGCGGTCGGCGCCCTGGGCGGGAAGGACGTCGTGGCCGCCTATGCGCTCGCCCATGTCGACGGCAAAGCCACCCTCAAGCTGATGAACGCGCTGGACATCGGCGATGGCGGCGGCGCCCACCTCGCGCTCGACCCAGGCGGGAAAATGCTGCTCACCGCCCAATACGGTGGCGGTTCGGTCGCCGCATTCTCGCTCAATCCGAACGGCTCATTGAAGGCGCGCACCGCGCTCATCAAGCATGAAGGCGGCGCCAAAGTGGTGGCCGGGCGCCAGGAAGGATCGCATGCGCACTGGGTCGGTTTTTCGCCCGACAAGCGCTTTGCATTTGTCCCGGACCTGGGGCTCGACAGGGTCGTCATCTACAAGGTGAACCTGGCCAGCGGCGGCCTGGCGCCCCATGGCTTCGGCGCGCTGCCGCCCGGTGCCGGCCCCCGCCACATGGCATTTCACCCGGGCGGGAAATGGATCTATGTGCTCAATGAACTCGACCTGAGCGTCTCGCTATTCGCCTACGATGCGGCAGCGGGGACGATGACGATCAAGGAGACGGTGCCGACCGTGTCCAAAGCCGAACTGGCCAGGGAACAAACCAGCAGCGCATCCGAAATCCATGTTCACCCATCGGGCAAGTTCGTCTACGCAGCCAATCGCGGGCACGACACCATCAGCGCTTTCGCGGTCAACCCGGCCAGCGGCGCATTGAAGGCGATCGGCAACACCCATGTGCGGGGCGCCACGCCGCGCAACTTCAATCTCGACCCGTCGGGCAAATGGCTGCTGGCGGCTGGCCAGGATTCGCATACGCTGGCCAGTTTCGCCGTCGATGCGGCGACGGGCGCGCTTACCTACAATCGCAGCGTGATCCAGACGCCTGCTCCGATTTGCGTGCTGCCGGGAGCAGTCGTGCAACGGTAGTGTCCCGCGTGGCGATTTTCATAAAGCATATTGACATTTTTGATGATGGCGACGCCGGCGCGCAAAGTGCACAATCTTTTCATTCAATTGAAAAGGGAGTCACGCAATGGCAAGACCACGCTTCGACAACCAGCGCCGCCGCCTGCTCGTTGCCGCCAGTGCGGCATTGGTTCCGCTGGGACTTGGGGCTTGCGGCGGCGGCACCGCGCCTGGCGTGACGCCGACGCCGACGCCAACGCCAACGCCGACGCCAACGCCAACGCCGACACCAACGCCAACGCCGACACCAACGCCGACCCCGGCGACCATGACGCCCGGTCCGGCAATCGTGGTCGACCAGTTCGGCTATCTGCCCGCGTACGAGAAAGTGGCGGTGGTACGCGATCCCCAGGTCGGCTTCGACGCCGCCGATTCCTTCACACCCGGCACCGTCTACGAAGTCGTGAACGCCAGCACCAATGCGGTGGTTCACAGCGCTAGCCTGAGCGCATGGAAGAACGGCGCCACCGACACCGCGTCCGGCGACAAGGCGTGGCACTTCGACTTCAGCGCCGTGACCGCGGCAGGCGACTACTTTATCCGCGACGTGCAGCGCGACGTCAAATCGGCGCGTTTCAAGATTGGCGCCGACGTCTACGCGCCGGTGTTGCGCGCCGCGGTGCGCACCTTCTTTTACCAGCGCGCCGGGCACGCCAAGACGGCCCAGCATGCCGGTGCCGCCTGGGCCGACGGCGCCTCGCACATCGGACCGGGCCAGGACAGGAATGCGCGCCTTTTCAGCGCGCCCAACGACGCCACGACGGAACGCGACCTCTCGGGCGCCTGGTACGACGCCGGCGACTTCAACAAGTACACCAGCTGGACGGCCGGCTACATCGTCGACCTGCTGCATGCCTATCTGGAAAATCCGGGCCTGTGGAGCGACGACTACAACATTCCCGAATCCGGAAATGGCGTGCCCGACCTGCTCGACGAGGTGAAGTGGGGCATGGACTTTTTGTGCCGCATGCAGGAAGCCAACGGCTCGGTGCTCTCCATCGTCGGCCTGGCCGGCGCCAGCCCACCGTCCGCGGCGACCGGCGCCAGCCTGTATGGGCCGGCCAGCACCAATGCGACAAGTGCCTCGGCTGCCGCGTATGCGCTGGGCGCCAAGGTGTTCGGCACGCTGCCGGCGTTCGCCGCCTATGCGGCCGAGCTGCGCAGCCGCGCTGAGCGGGCCTGGACCTGGGCCGCGGCCAACCCCAAGGTCCAGTTCCGCAATAACGACGCGGCCAACAATTCGCAGGGCCTGGGCGCCGGCCAGCAGGAGACCGACGACTACGGCCGCTTCTCCGCAAAAATCGCGTCCGCCATCTACCTGTTCGACCTGACCGGAAAAGCCGAGTACGCCAGCTTCATCGATGCAGAACATGGCAATACCCATTTGTTTCAATGGGGCTGGATTTCGCCCTATGAACCCGGCCTGAACCAGGCGCTGCTCTACTTCGTCAGCCTGGCTGGCGCCAACGCGGCAAGCGCGGGCGCAATCAAGGCCAAGTTCGTCGGCGGCCTGGGCGCCGACCACTTGTGGGGCGCGGTCAACGGCAAGACCGACCCGTACAAGGCGCACATTGCCGATTACGTTTGGGGCAGCAATGCCATCAAATGCCATATGGGCAATGTGTACGCCCACGCGGCGCTGTATGGATTGGGGACGCAAACGGCTGCCCGGTCCATGGATGCGGCGTCGCACTACATCCATTACCTGCACGGCGTGAACCCGCTGGGCAAAGTGTACCTGTCGAACATGGGCGGCCTGGGCGCCGCAGATTCTGTCGACCAGTTCTATCACACCTGGTTCGCGCACGGCTCGGCGCGCTGGGACAGCGTGAAGGCGTCCACCTTCGGCCCGGCGCCCGGCTTCGTCGTGGGCGGCCCCAATGCGTCCTATAACTGGGAGAACGGCTGCCCCGGCGTGAATGCCGCTTGCGGCGTCGCCGCGCCATCGCCGCCCACGGGGCAACCGGCGCAAAAGTCATACAAGGACTTTAATGACAGCTGGCCGCTCAATTCGTGGTCGGTGACGGAAAACTCGAACGGCTACCAGAGCGCCTATATTCGCCTGCTGGCGCGCTTCGTCAAGCGCTAGATGGCCAGCCCGGGCACCGGATCGGCCGCGACCGCGGCGGCAATGTAGTCGGTATGGTCGGGCATGGCCCTGACCGTGCCGGCAATGGCCTCGCCAAGGCGCTTGAAATGGCTGCGTACCAGGTCCAGGTCCACATGGTCGGCGAATGGATCATGCTTCTTCGGTATCACGCCCAGTCCCAGCAGCATGGAAATGTGCGAGGGCTCGTTGAAGCCTTCCTTGTCGATAATGGCCACCTGGCCCGATTCGCGGAACAGTTCGATCTGGTGGTTCAGCGAGTCGGGAATGTGCATATTGGCGCAGTAGCGCCAGAATTCCGAATCGGTGCGATTGGTCAGCTTGTAATGCATGACGATGAAGTCGCGCGTCGATTCATACCGGGTTGCCGCGCGCCGGTTGAATTCGTCGGCGAGCACGGGACTGCAATCGGTATCGGGAAAGCCTTCGATCAGGAAGCCGATCATGTTTTCGATCAGGCTGATGCTGGTCGATTCCAGCGGTTCGATAAAACCGGCCGACAAGCCGATGGCCACGCAATTCTTGACCCAGGACTTGCGCCGGCGGCCCGTCGTGAAGCGCAGCTGGCGCGGCTCGTCCAGGGCGCGGCCGTCGAGCCCGTCGAGCAGGACGCGGGCAGCCTCTTCGTCGGTGGTGAAGCCGTTGCAGTACACATGGCCGTTGCCGGTGCGGTGCTGCAGCGGAATGCGCCACAGCCAGCCGGCGCTCCTGGCGGTCGACGTGGTGTAGGGGGTGAGCTTGGGCACTTTGGCGCAGGGCACCGCCAGCGCGCTGTTGCACGGCAGCTGGGCGGACCAGTCGTCGTAGCCGGCTTTGAGCGCGCCTTCGATGAGCAAGCCGCGAAAACCCGAGCAGTCGATGAACAGGTCGCCGTCGATGCGGCGGCCGTCGCCAAGCTTGACGGCGGCAATGAAGCCATTGTCGGGCCGCAGCTCCACTTCGGTGATGAGCGCCTCGATGCGGGTGACGCCGCGTTTCATGGCATAGTCGCGCAGATAGGCCGCATACAGCCCCGCGTCGAACTGGAAGCCGTACGAGAACGCATTGCTGGCCGACGGCGGGCCGCCGACCGGCGGCACAAACTTCCCGTTGCGCGCCATGACCGTGGCAACCGACCAGTTTTCGTAAGAAGGCATGCCGGGGTCGGCTTTTTTCAGGCGCAGCCAGTGCATGTGCGGCGAACGGTTCTCGATCCTGGGCCCGAAGTCGCCAAAGCCATGAAAGAAGCGGTTGCCGATATGCCCCCAGTCCTTGAACTCGATGCCCAGCTTGAAGGTGGCCTGGGTTTTCTTGATGAAGTCGGCGCCGTCCAGGCCGAGAAAGCCGTTGTACAGGCGGATCGTCGGCAGTGTGGCTTCGCCCACGCCGATGGTGCCGATCTCCGGCGACTCGATCAGGACGATCTCGCAGCGTTTTTCCAGTTTCATGGCGAGCGGCGCGGCGGCCATCCAGCCAGCCGTACCGCCGCCGACGATGACAATCTTGCTGATGGGTCTTGCGGACATCTTGAGCCTCTCCACGATTGAAAGTAAATATGGACAGACGATGCTAATCGACAGGCAGGCAGGCGCAAAGCCAATTATCATGGCGCGCAAAAAACATAAGCCGATATGATGGTTTTCACAATTGGAACCGGCTGGGAATTACGGACACACTTCAGCCTTCGAAAGATCCTGGTATTGGAGATGGACCATGAAACAAGCGATACGTATGCTGGCACACCCTGCGCTGTTGTTGATGGCGTTCGCCGCGCATGGCGCGTTTGCCGCGGATGTGCCGGCAGCGCAAGCGGGACCGGCCTGCGCGACCAGGGCGCAACCGCGCGCCGTCGACTATCCCTGGATGTCGATCGCGCGCTGGCGCCAGATGCACGAGGAGCAGCTCGCGCGGGCTGCGCAAGGCAATATCGACGTGATGTTCGTTGGCGACTCGATCACCGAGATGTGGCCCAAGGCGCTCTGGGATGCGCATTTCGGCCGCTTCAAGCCAGCCAACTTCGGCATCGGCGGCGACAACACGGGCAACGTGCTGTGGCGCCTGCAAGATCCCGTCATGGCCACCATCAAGCCGAAACTGGTGGTGCTGCTCATCGGCGTGAACAATATCAATCTGTGTGGCGAAAGCGCGGAAGAAGTGTTCAGCGGCGTGCAGGCGGTGGTGGCAAGCTTGCGCAAGCAGTATCCGGCGGCGCGCATCCTCCTCAATGCGGTCTTGCCGGAAGGGCGAATGCCGCGTGCGGCCGAGCGCCTGGCTGTCGCCCGGCTCAACACCATGGTGAAGACGCTTGGTGACGGCAAGACCGTATTCTTCCATGACTACGGCGCGCGCTTCGTCGCTGCCGACGGAACCCTGTCGGCAGAACTGCAGCCCGATTTCCTGCACCTGTCGGAGAAGGGATACCGGATCTGGGCCGATGCGATCGGCCCGGATATCAAGAAACTGCTGAAGTAATCAGAATGCGTAAACCAGTGTGACGGAAGTCTGGGTATCGGTATTCTTCCTGGTGTCGGGAACATTGGTGTCGCTGCGGGCGATGAAGGCGGCCTTCATCTGCATGGCGCCGTTGATCCTGGTGCTGAGCGCCGATTCGGCGCTCGAGTGCACGTTCGACGGGCCGCGTTCGACGCTGACGGTCTGCGAAAAGTGGGCGTCCGGGCTGATTTTCAATTTGACGGCGGCCGCGCCGCGCACAGTGAAGCCGCTTTCTTCTTCCCCGTTGGCGCGTTCGCTGGCCATGAAGCCAGGGCCGACCTCGACGTCCATGTTCGCCACCTCAGAGCTGTACCAGCGCGTGCCATGCCCGACCGAGAGCGTCGAATACGAGGTATAGGCGCCGAACTTGTCGTCCACGTGCGACGCAAGCACGAACAGCCGACTGTCCTTTTCCACCAGCTTGTAGGCGGCCTTGGCCGACAGCGCGTAGCGTCCGGCCGAACGTTTTGACGTGCGGACGCCTTCCTTCGAGGTGAATTCGTCTTCCTTGAAGAAGCCGCTGGCGATGTACTGGTGGCTCCACTCGGGCAGCTCCTGGCGTGCGTCGATCTTGCCGGTCACGGTGGTGCCGCTGGTATTGCCGGACGTGGTGATGGCGCCCAGTTCGGCCGCGATTTTCCAGCTTGCCCCGTCGTCGGCCGCGCATGCCGCGCCGTGAACGATGGCAAGGGCCGAAATCAGTACGGTCAGTTGAATTTTTCTCATATCGATTTCCATGGGAATCTGTTTGCTGGAACGGCCCGAGTGTAGCACCGTGTTTTTGCCGAAAGTTGCCCTCCCACGAAATCGCAGCGCGGTTTGGTGAATTTCATAATTGTATCGCCTTGCCTTTGCACCCAGAATGGCCGGGACGCCCGCAAACCAGACCCACTTTGGTTTTACAATAAAGAAACGCGAAAAGCGGAGCTCATGGAGACTAGTCAACAATGTTGATGCCTAAATCACATCGCATCGCGCTGCTGTTCAACGCGAACAAGATATTCGACCGCGAGGTCATCGCCGGCGTGGCCGCCTATTTGTCAGGCACGCGCAGTTCCTGGGACCTGTTTCTTGAAGAAGACTTCCGCCTGCGCCTGCCGGGCATCGAAGACTGGCAGGGAGACGGCGTGATCGCCGACTTCGACGACCCGGCCGTGGCCGCGGCCCTGGCGCGTTCCCGCATTCCGGTGGTGGCGGTGGGCGGCTCCTACGAAAACGTGGAGTCCTATCCGTCCAACGTGCCCTATGTCGCGACCGACAATTTCAAGCTCGTCAAGCTGGCCTACGACCACCTGATCGAGGGCGGCCTGCGCCATTTTGCCCTGTTCAGCCTGCCGGAAGCGCAGGAAAACCGCTGGGCCCAGGAGCGCGAAAACGCCTTCCGCAGCCTGATGCGGCGCGACCGCATCGACGGCGAAGTGTTCCGCGGCCAGGGCACCAGCGCGCCGTCCTGGGACGAAGCCGTGCAGCAGCAGATCAAATGGCTGCACAGCCTGCCCAAACCGGTGGGCATCATCGCCGTGACCGATGCGCGCGCCCGCCAGCTGATGCAGGCCTGCATGATCGCCGGCATCGAGGTGCCGGAACAGGTGGCCCTGATCGGCATCGACAACGACCCGCTGGCGCGCATGCTCACCCGCATTCCACTCAGTTCGGTGATCCAGGGCGCCCAGGAGATGGGGCGCGCCGCCGCCCACCTGCTCGACCGCATGCTGCACGGCGCCCAATTGTCCGATACGCGCATCCTGGTGCCGCCGGCCGGCATCAACGTGCTCGCGTCCAGCAAGCACGAAGCGGTCAAGCATCCGCACGTGATGCGGGCCCGCCATTTCATCCGCCAGTACGCCTGCCAGGGCATCAAGACCGGGCAGGTGGCCGACTATGTCGGCATTTCGCGTTCTTCGCTGGAGTCGTATTTCAGGCAGGAGCTGGGCTGCAGCGTGCACGACGAGATCCTGCGCTTCCGCCTCGATTCGGCCACCGCCATCCTGGGACGCGGCGACTGCAACCTGGCCGACGTGGCCCTCAGCTGCGGCTTTACGTCCAGCCAGTACATGCACTCTGTGTTCAAGCGCGAATTCGGCTGCACCCCGCGCGCCTACCAGGAACGCACGCTCAAGGGCTTGCCCGAACCGGCCCGCAACCCCCATTTTCAAGATGCAGAACCCATTACCGATGACGACTGAAACATTCGACAAGCAGTTCACGCTCCGTAACGCACGCGACATGAGCGTGACCATCAGCGAGCGCGGTGCGGCGCTGGTGTCCTGGTGGGCGCCGGACCGCTATGGCAAAGTGGCCGATGTGCTGCTCGGTTATCCGGACGCCATCGCCTACCGCCACAACAGCGTGTATTTCGGCGCCGTCATCGGGCGCTGGGCCAACCGCATCGCGCACGGGCGCTTTGAGCTTGACGGCAAGCCGATGCAGGCGGCGGTCAACGATCGCGGCCACCACCTGCACGGCGGCGACGACGGTTTTCACCGCGCGCGCTGGCAGGCGACTGCATCAAAGCAGGCGGTGTCGCTGCGGCTCGCCTCACCGGACGGCGACGCCGGCTTTCCGGGCAATGTCGACGTGCAGGTGCAGTACCGGCTGGACGACGAGGGCGCCTTGAGCATCGAGTACGAAGCGGTGTGCGACGCACCCACGCCGATCAACCTGAGCGCGCATCCTTATTTCAACCTGAACGGCGGCACGGCCGATGTGGGCGACCACATGATCCAGATCGATGCCGACAATTACATGGAAACCGACCAGGGCGGCATTCCGGTGGGTGTGGCCGACGTGGCGGGAACGCCGTTCGACTTCCGCCAGCCGGCCGCCATCGGGCCGCGCCTGGGCTGGCCCGATGCGCAGATCCGGCTTGCGGGCGGCTTCGATCACTGCTACTGCCTGGGCGATGCCGCCATGGGCCGGGCCGGGCCGCTGCGCGAAGTGGCGCGCGTGTACGACCCGGGATCGGGGCGCACCTTGCAAGTGTCCACCACGGAAGCGGGGCTGCAGTTCTACACCGGGAACTACCTCGATGGCGTGCAGGGGCGTGCAGTACGCCCGTATGCGCGGCATGACGGCTTCTGCCTGGAGGCGCATGCCTATCCCGACCAGCTGAACGGCGAGCATGCGGCGGCGGTGATCCTGCGGCCCGGGCAAGTCTATCGCCAGACCACCGTCTACCGCCTGGCAGTCCAAGGTGCCTGACGTCGGGTGCGTAAATTATGACCCCGATTGGTGAGTTTCACAATTGCGGCGCTGCAAGACAAAGGGCAACATTCATTCTGTGATGGCGGGCGCGAGCTGCAATACCGCGTCGTCGTAATTCCATTCCAGAAAGAGAACAATGAACGATTCAAGCAGTAATCTTTTGCCCGCCGACGCAGCGCGGGCCCTGCTGGTCGGCCGCGTATGGCGCGCCGGCCTCGCGGGACCATCGGTCGTGGCGCTGCGCCAGGGCCAGCTGGTCGACATCAGCGCCTACGCGCCCACCATGGCCGGCCTGCTCGAGCGCGCCGACCTGCGCGACATCGTTCGCAGCGCCCCGGGCGAAGCCCTGGGCCCGGTCCGGCACCTGCTGGACGGCAGCAACCCTGACCTGACCCTGCTGGCCCCATGCGACCTGCAAGCCATCAAGGCTTGCGGCGTCACTTTCGCCGTCAGCCTGCTCGAGCGCGTCATCGAAGAGCAGGCCAAGGGCGACCCGGCCCGTGCCAGCGCGCTGCGCGCCGACATCCAGGCCATTCTCGGCACCGACCTGTCGGCCATCCGTCCCGGCTCGCCGGCGGCGGCCAAGCTCAAGGAAGACCTGGGCGCACGCGGCCTGTGGTCGCCCTACATGGAAGTGGGCATCGGCCCCGACGCCGAAGTATTTACGAAGTCGCAGCCCATGTCGGCGGTTGGCCACGGCGCCGACGTCGGCATCCACCCCGATTCGAAGTGGAACAATCCCGAGCCGGAAATCGTCCTGGCCGTCAACAGCCGCGCCGAAGTGCTGGGCGCCACCC
>Ga0187845_1000164_pt1 | contig 37781 bp, 33 predicted proteins | sample SpaLakP09_SKY_68_FD_134515 | JGI IMG/M metagenome (GOLD analysis project Ga0187845, IMG submission 134515) | Oligotrophic lake water microbial communities from Sparkling Lake, Wisconsin, USA - SP09_SKY_68 | ecosystem: Environmental > Aquatic > Freshwater > Lake | place: USA: Sparkling Lake... | reverse complement strand
GGCAAGCTGTTCGAGACCATGGGCTTCAAGGCGGTGGCCAAGCACCGCCTCAAGAACGTCACGCTGTACCGCCAGGGCGGCGTCAACTTCATCATCAACGCCGAGAGCGACTCGTTCGCGCAGCGCTTTGCGCGCCTTCACGGCCCGTCGATCTGTGCCATCGCCTTCCGCGTGCAGGACGCCGGCCACGCCTACAAGCGCGCGCTGGAGCTGGGCGCCTGGGGCTTCGACAACAAGGCCGGGCCAATGGAGCTGAACATCCCGGCCATCAAGGGCATCGGCGACTCGCTGATCTACTTCGTCGACCGCTGGCAGGGCAAGGGCGGCGCGCAAGCCGGCGCCATCGGCAACATCTCGATCTATGACGTGGACTTCGTGCCCGTGCTTGACGCGCAAGGCCAGCCGGTCGACCCCAACCCGGTCGGCCATGGCCTGACCGAGATCGACCACCTGACGCACAACGTCTTCCGTGGCCGCATGAAGGAGTGGTCGGAGTTCTACGAGCGCTTCTTCGACTTCCGCGAGGTGCGCTACTTCGACATCGAGGGCAAGCTGACCGGGCTGAAGAGCAAGGCCATGACCAGTCCCTGCGGCAAGATCCGCATCCCGATCAACGAGAGCAGCGACGACAAGAGCCAGATCGCCGAGTACCTGGACCTGTACCACGGCGAGGGCATCCAGCACGTGGCGCTGGGCACGACCGACATCTACGGCACGGTCGAGGGCATGAAGGCCACCGGCGTCCAGTTCCAGGACACCATAGCGACCTACTTCGACCTCATCGACAAGCGCCTGCCGGGCCACGGCGAGAACGTCGCCGAGTTGAAGCGCCTGCGCATCCTCATCGACGGCGCCACCCACCTGGGTGTCGACAACGAGCTGCTGCTGCAGATCTTCACCAAGGAAGTGATCGGCCCGATCTTCTTCGAGCTGATCCAGCGCAAGGGCAACGAGGGTTTCGGCGAGGGCAACTTCAAGGCGCTGTTCGAGAGCATCGAGCTGGATCAGATCCGCCGCGGCGTGTTGACAGACACCGAAGCCAAGGCCGTCTGAAGACACTGCCAGGCCTCGTCTGCGTGGACGAGGCCCATGTGGCCCACGCCGTCCAGCCGGTGCGCGCGTGAGCCGGGCTGGATGGCCGTCTCGGCCGGGTTGACGACCTGGTCGCAGGGCGTCCAGAAGCAATCCACGTCCGACAACGCAGGCAGCGCTGCCAGCCAGGCGCTGCCCCGGCGCATCTGCTGGGCGTTGACGCCCAGGCCAAACGCCGCCATGCGCGTGCCCTGGTGAGGTGAGCCCAGCGTGATGACGCGCGGCGCCTCTTGCCCTGCCCCGTACTTGCGCCACCAGGCCCGCAGCGCCAGTCCGCCCATGCTGTGGGCGCACAGCACGGGCATGCGCCCCGTGTGCGCCTTCAAGCGCTGCACGCCGGCCTCGATCTCGTCGGCATAGGCGTCGATGCTGCCGAAAGCCGGCTCCATCGACGGCGCGACGAAGGCCACGCCCTGCGCGCGCAGCCGCTTCATCCAGCCATTCCAGCGCCCGCGGTTGCAGGCAAAGCCGTGCACCAGCAACACGCCCCGCTCGGCGCCCGCCGGCAGATGGTCGGCCTCGGCCCACTCGCGCCACGGCTGGCGCCACGAGAACGCCAGCTCGCTGGCGACCACTTCGCCGGCCCAGGCACGCAAGAGCTGACCCCAGTCCGGCGCCGGTCGGTTGACCCAGCGCAGCTGCGCAAAGCCCAGCGCCAGCACGGCCGCATGCAGGCCCAGTGTCGCCAGCCCCCAGCCCCAGCCAAAGCGCCAGCCGACAGACACGGCCACGGCCAGCCGCAACACCACCCAGATCCTCTGCAATCGCGCATTCATCGCCCGAGTGTAGAAAGGCAAAATCGGCCCGAACGATGAATGTCCTGAGCGCCGAATCCCTGCTTGCCGAACTGCGTGTCGTGGACGCCGAACGCGCCCACCGCGCCGCCGACCCCGAACTGCAGGCGCGCGTGCAGGCCCTCAAGGCCTACCAGCAGAAGCGCTTCGCCGCGACCTACACCGACCTGCTGGCCAACCCGCGCTACGAGGCCGCCACGCGCTTCTTCCTGCACGAGCTCTACGGCCCCGACGACTACCGCCAGCGCGACGCGCAGTTCGCCCGCGTCGTGCCGGCGCTGACCCGCCTCTTCCCCGAGGAGGTGGTCGACACCGTCGCCAAGCTGGCGCGCCTGCACGCCCTGTCGGAACGGCTGGACACCCGCATGGGCGAACACCTGATGTCAGCCGACATCACCGCCCGGGAGTACGCCATCGCCTGGCGCGCCTGCGGTGACCCGGACGCGCGCCAGCAGCAGATCGCGCTGACGATGGCCGTCGGCGAAGCGCTGGACAAGCTCACGCGCCGGCCGCTGCTGCGACAGTCGCTGCGGCTGATGCGCGGCCCGGCGCAGATGGCCGGCCTGGGCGCACTGCAGAGCTTCCTCGAAAGCGGCTTCGACACCTTCCGTGCGATGCGCGGCGCGGCCGAGTTCCTGTCCACCGTGCGACACCGCGAAGACACACTCGCAAGCGCTTTGTTTCGAGCTGATGCCTCTGCGTTAGGGCAACTCCCCTAGCTCGATGTAACCGGCAGTCCCACCATCGGCGGCTTCACGCAAAGCTCGCCAAAAGCCATAAGAGGGCCCCGCCGATGACCGCCGTCCTAGCCGAAGTCCCCCAGGTGACATCCCGCGCCAAACCCTGGCTGGCCAGCTATCCGGCCGGCGTGCCGGCGCAGGTCGACACAGGCGCCTACCGCTCGCTGGTGGACCTGCTGAACGAGGCCTTCCGCACCCATGCCCGGCGCGACGCGGCCATCTGCATGGGCCAGCGCATGCGCTTCGACGAGATGGACCGGCTGTCGACGCAACTCGGCGCCTGGCTGCAGGCCCAAGGCCTGAAGCCAGGCGACCGCGTCGCCATCATGATGCCCAACCTGCTGCAGTACGGTGTGGCCATCGCGGCCATCCTGCGTGCCGGCTTCGTCGTGGTGAACGTGAACCCGCTGTACACGCCGCGCGAGCTGGAGCATCAACTCAAGGACTCGGGCTCGCGGGCCATCATCATGCTGGAGAACTTCGCCCACACGCTGGCCGAGGTCATCGACGCGACCGACGTGCACCACGTCATCCTCGCCTCCATGGGCGACCTGCTGAACTGGTGGAAGGGCCCGCTCATCAACTTCGCCGTGCGCCACCTGAAAAAGATGGTGCCGGAGTTCCGCCTGCAGCTGATGTCCAAGGGCGGCGAAGGCCGCACGGTCGTGCGCTTCAACGAGGCGCTGAGCCACGGAGACCGCCTGCACCTGAAGAAGCCCGAGCTGGGCCCCGACGACGTGGCCTTCCTGCAGTACACCGGCGGCACCACCGGCGTGTCCAAGGGCGCGACGCTGTTGCACCGGAACATCGTCGCCAACATCCTGCAGGTCGAAACCTGGTTCCAGCCCATGCTGTCCAAGGTGCCCGGCCATGCGGAAGGCAACGTGCAGTTCACTAACGTCTGCGCACTGCCGCTGTATCACATCTACGCGCTGACGGCCTGCTTCATGCTCGGCGCGCGCATGGGTCACCTCAACATCCTGGTGCCCAACCCGCGCGACATCCCGGGCTTCATCGAGACGCTGCGCGGCCACAAGATCCACATCTTCCCGGCCGTCAACACGCTGTTCAATGCGCTGGCCGCTGAAGCGGCCTTCTCGCGGCTGGACTTCTCCGAGCTGGTCATCTCCAACGGCGGCGGCATGGCCGTGCAGCAGGCCACGGCCGAGAAGTGGCTCAAGGTCACCGGCTGCCCGGTGGTGGAGGGCTATGGCCTGTCCGAAACCGCACCGGCCGCCACCATCAACCCGCTGGACCTGCGCGTCTTCAACGGCAGCATCGGCCTGCCCATCCCGGGCACCGAGATCACCATCCGCGACGACGATGGCCGTGACATGCCGTTGGGTGAGCGCGGCGAGATCTGCATCCGCGGCCCGCAGGTCATGGCCGGCTACTGGCGGCGCCCCGACGAGACCGCCAACGTGATGTACGCCGACGGCTTCTTCAAGAGCGGCGACATCGGCATCATGGACGAGCGCGGCTATGTGCGCATCGTCGACCGCAAGAAGGACATGATCCTGGTCAGCGGCTTCAACGTCTACCCGAACGAGATCGAGCAGGTCGTCAACATGTACCCGGGAGTGCTGGAGTGCGCCGCCATCGGCGTGCCGGACGCCAAGTCGGGCGAGGCCGTCAAGCTGTTCGTCGTCAAGAGCGACCCGGCCCTGGCCGAGGAAGACCTGGCCAGCTACTGCGCCCAGCAGATGACGGCCTACAAGCGGCCCCGGTTCATCGAGTTCCGCGACGAGTTGCCCAAGAGCAACGTTGGCAAGATCCTGCGCCGCGAGCTCAGGACCAACACGGCCTAAGTCTTGGGCCGCCGAAGGCTGGCCGCCCCTCCAGCAGCAGCCGTGGAACTGGCTTTGGCTGCGGCGTCACGTCGCTACGCGACAAGAGCCTTCACCGAAGCGCAAGCGCTTTGCCAGGCCACTGGCTGCGCCCCTTGAGGGGGAGGCGCGTGAGCGCCTCGGGGGTGGGCTGTCAGAAGGGGTTGTTCTTGGCGCGGGTCAGCGCCAGCACGCCGATGCGCTGCTGCGCGGTGGGGCCTAGCAACGTGTCGCCGGCCCAGAGCCAGCTGTCCGCGGCGTCGGCCTTCCGCGTCTCGGTCGTGCAGTCCTGCGGCGCAATCTCGCTGCGGCAGGCGGCCGTCATCACGTCGGAGTAGCCGAAGGCCGTCGGGAAGCGGGCGATCTGCTGGATGGTCTCGTCCACCAGCACCAGGCCGATCAGGCGGCCGTCGTTGATCAGGTTCAGCCGCATCGAGATGTTGAAGGCCGCGCTCATTTCGTCCAGGAAGGCGGCGCGGTCGATGTCGGTCTGCTGCTCCCGCTCCCTCCAGCCGAAGGGCGTCAGGCCCACATCGAAGATGGTGGCCACCAGCACGCGGCCGTTGGCGTTGGCGATGCGGTTGGCCTGTTCGGCCAGCAGCTTGCCGCGCGCCTTGGCTTCGTTGACCAGCGAATCCTTGCTGACCGCCGGGAACTGGCGGTAGAGCTCCAGGATGTCGTTCACGCCGACCATGATGGTCACCAGGTCCTTGGGGCCGAAGCGGTCGTTGGACAGGTGCTGGTCGATCTTGTCGCGCACGTCGGCCACCTTGACACCGGCCGCCGCGTACATGATGCCCTGGGGCAGCGCGACGAAATCGGTGTTGCACTGCGAGAAGACGAAGTTGAAGCCGGTGGCCACCACCTGCGTCCAGACCGGGTTGCTCCGGCACTCGACCTGGCGGGTGTCGGGGTTCAGGGCGTTGATCGTGTACTTCTTGCCGCTTTGCAGGATGGCGCCGCTCTCGTCGCCGAAGGCAATGATGCGCGTCGGCGCGAAGGGCTCGATCAGCGAGGTGCCGCCGCCGCCGCAGCCGGCGATCAGCGCCGCAGCCGCCATCGCGGCCAAGGTCAGGCCGCGCTTGAATTTCAGGGAGACGACTCGGTGCATGACGATCAACTCAGGGCAGGAACAAAACTTCAATCGGTGAAAGCGGCTGCAGCCCGGCTGAGCCGGTCACGCACGCCATCCCAGGCGGGGTCGCTCGGAGGCGACTCGACCCAGATCTCACGGGCGCCGGCTGTGTCTAGCGCCCGCAAAACAGCGAACAACTCGTGGGCCACCGCCGCCGCGTCGGCCGGCTGGGCCCGCCATTCGCAGGCCAGCCCGGCCGGCGGCTGGGCGCGTGAATATACCGCCACCCCTTGCAGCCCCCCGCTGGCGGCCGCGGTAGCCAGACGTAAAGAAAGCCCGGCCGCGTCCAGCAGGCGCACGCGGGCGCTCGGCGCGTAGTGGGCGGCCAGCGTGCCCGAAGCCTTGGGCGCAGCGGCATCGGGCTCAGCGAGCGGCTCACCCAAGGCGGCCTCGATGCGCGCGCGGCTCAGCAGGCCGGGGCGCAGCAAGGCGGGGCGCTCGCGGCTGCAATCGACGATGCTGGACTCGATGCCCACCTCGCAGGCGCCGCCGTCCAGCACCATCAGCTCAGGGCCGAACTCCTCGACGACATGGCGGGCCAGCGTCGGGCTGACACGGCCGAAGCGGTTGGCGCTGGGCGCGGCCACGCCCTGCACGCCCAATTCGCGCACGGCCGCCAGCACGACGCGGGCAACCGGGTGGGCCGGCGCACGCAGCGCGATGGTCGCGTGGCCGCCCGCCGCGCTCGTCGCCACGCCGGGCCGGCGCGGCACGATGACGGTCAGCGGGCCGGGCCAGAAGGCGTCCATCAGGCGGCGCGCCGTGGCGGGCAGGTGGTCGGCAAACGGCTCGGCCCCGGCGGCATCCAGCACATGGACGATCAGCGGGTGGTCGCTCGGCCGGCCCTTGGCGGCAAAGATGGCGGCGACGGCGGCGTCGCTGTCCGCCCGGGCCGCGAGGCCGTAGACCGTCTCGGTCGGCAGGCCCAGCAGCCCGCCGTCCGCCAGGCGCCGCGCGGCGGCCTGGATGGCGTCAGGATCGTTGCCGGACAGGAGCAACATCAGAAGTCGGTGGGCAGACCCAGGATGGCGGCGGCCTGCACAGCCACGCCATGCGCCGCATCGGGCGTCTCGGCCGTGATGTTCAGGTGGCCCATCTTGCGGCCATGCCGCGCGTCGGCCTTGCCGTACAGGTGCAGGTGCGTGCCCGGCAGCGCCAGCACGCGGTCCCAGGCGGGCGGTGTCGGGCCGCCGTCCGTGTTGAACCACAGGTCGCCCAGCAGGTTGAGCATGACCGAAGCCGAATGCTGGCGCGGCACCGGCAGCGGCAGGCCGGCCAGCGCCCTCACCTGCAGCTCGAATTGCGACACGTCGGCACCGTTCATCGTCCAGTGGCCGGAGTTGTGCGGGCGCGGCGCCATCTCGTTGACGACCAGGCGGCCGTCCTCCAGCCAGAAGAACTCGATGCACAGCACGCCGACATAGCCCAGCGTCTCGGCCACCTGGCGCGCGGCGCCGATAGCCAGCGCCTCCACCTCGGCCGGGACGTCCGGCGCGGGTACCTCGGTGACGGCCAGGATGCCGCCACGGTGCAGGTTCTGCTGGACGGGAAAGTTGACGATCTGGCCGTCCGCGCCTCGCGCGACCAGCACGCTCAGCTCGAACTTCAACGGCAGCAGCTGCTCCAGCACGCAAGGCACGCGTTTCAGCCCTTGCCAGGCCTCGGCCAGTTCTGCGGCGGTGGACACACGCACCTGGCCCTTGCCGTCGTAGCCCATGCGGCTGGTCTTCAGGATGCCGGGCAGCAGCGCCGGGTCGACGGCGGCCAGCTCGATCTCGTTGGTGATGACGGCATGCGGCGCGCAGGGCACGCCGGCCGCCTCGAAATGCGCCTTCTCGACGGCGCGGTCTTGGCAGACGGCGACCGACGCCGCGGCGGGCGCGACGACGCGCATACCGGCCAGCGTCTCTAGTGCCACGGCCGGCACGTTCTCGAACTCGGTCGTGATCGCATCGCAATCGCGCGCCAGTTGGGCCAGGCCGAAGGAATCGAGGTAGTCGGCCTTCACATGCTTCTCGGCCACGGCGCCGGCCGGGCTGATGGCGTCCGGGTCCAGCACGACGCAGCGGTAGCCCAGTGCCTGGGCGGCGTGCACGAACATGCGGCCCAGTTGGCCGCCACCCAGAACACCCAGCGTCGCGGCGCCCGGAAGGAGCGCGCTCAACGCAAGTCCTCAGTCATGGCCTGGGCCACGGCGGTCTGCTTCGCGCGGAAGGCGTTCAGCTTCTCCAGCAAGGCCGAGTCACCGGTGGCGAGCATGGCCACCGCGAACAGCGCCGCGTTCGCCGCGCCGGCATTGCCGATGGCAAACGTCGCGACCGGGATGCCCTTGGGCATCTGCACGATGGAGTGCAGCGAATCGACGCCCTGCAGGTGCCGGCTGGCCACCGGGACGCCCAGCACGGGCACCGTCGTCTTGGCCGCCAGCATGCCCGGCAGGTGGGCCGCGCCGCCCGCGCCGGCGATGATGGCCTTCAGGCCCCGGCCCGCAGCCGCTTCAGCGTAGGCGAACATCTCGTCGGGCATGCGGTGGGCCGAGACGACGCGAGCATCGAAGCTGACACCGAACTCGGTCAGAATCTCGGCCGCTAGCTTCATCGTTTCCCAGTCACTGCTGGAGCCCATGACGATGCCGATGACGGCGTCCGGGTTCAAAGGGGCTGACGTGGACAAAGCGCGCTCCGAGGCTCAGGAAAGCCTTGAATTGTAGAAGCCGAGGCTCAACCTCCCGCGCGGGCCCAATCTCCTGTCCACCATGATCGACATCACCCTCCAGAACTTCGAAGCTGAACTCATCGTCGCCTCCCAGAGCCAGCCCGTGCTGCTGGACATCTGGGCACCCTGGTGCGGCCCCTGCCGCACGCTGGGGCCTGTCCTGGAGAAGCTGGAGACCGCCTACGCCGGCCGCTTCACGCTGGCCAAGCTGAACAGCGACGAGGTGCCCGAGATCGCGACGCAGCTGAGCCAGATGTTCGGCGTGCGCTCCATCCCCTTCTGCGTGATGTTCGCGGGCGGGCAACCGGTCGACGGCTTCGTGGGCGCCATTCCTGAGGCGCAGATCCGCGAGTTCCTGGACAAGCATGTGCCCGCCGGCGAGGAGCTGGAAGCCGCCGCTGACGTCGAGGCGGCCGAGGATCTGATGGCCGAGGGCGACCTCGAGGCCGCGCTGCAGAAGCTCGCCCACGCGGTGCAGACGGACCCGGCCAACGACACCGCCCGCTTCGACTACGTGAAGGCGCTGCTGGAGCTGGGTCTGCTGGAAGACGCCCGCGCCGCGTTCGCCCCCGTGGCCGCCAGGGCCGCCGACACGCTGGTGCCCTCGCCCCGCCTGGCCGCGCTGGCCACCTGGCTGGCCGCGTTCGACGCCGCCGCCAACCCGGCGGAGCTTCAGGCGGCGATCGCCGCCAACAAGCGCGACTTTGACGCCCGCTTTGCGCTGGCGCAGACGCATCTGGCCGGCCAGCGCTTCACCGAGGCGATGGACGAACTGCTGGAAATCATCATGCGCGACAAGGCCTGGAACGGCGAGGCCGCGCGCAAGGCCTATGTGGCCATCCTGGAGCTGCTGGCCAAGCCGGCGCCCAAGGCGGCCGCCGAGGCCAAGACCGGTGCGCTGGAGCTCTCGGGCAAGGCCACCGTCGTGCAGAGCGACCCGCTGATCGACCAGTACCGGCGCAAGCTGTCGATGGCGTTGTTCTGAGGCAGACGGCAGCGGGAACGACCCCGCCTTAGCGCTACGGCGCGTCGCCCGGGCGGTGGCGAAGCTCGCGCAGCTTCACGCACTCGGCATCGTTGCGGAACTGCGGCTTTTCGCACTGCCGGTCGATGCACCAGGATCGGGCTAGCAGCACGCGACCACCGCAGGCCTCGCTGGGGGTGCGGGGCTCCGGTGCGATCGCGGTTGAGGCTGGTGCGGCCTGTGGAGGCGTGGCAATGGCCGAGGCGGCCGGCTCGGGGGCAGCGAAGACGGGACTGCGCGGCACGGGGCGGAAGTCGCCCGCTTTCTCGGTAGCGATGGGCCTGAGGGCGCCGCCATCGCGACGTGGCGGTGCGGCGGCAGAGGCAGCAGCGGGCATCGGGCGCACGGCGGGGACAAGCACAGGCGTCGGCTTGGGTAGCGCCGCCACAGGAGCTGGCGCCACGGCCGAAGCAGCTTCGACTGCCGCTGGAGCGCTCGCGGCTGCCGAGGCCGGCTCGGTGGGCGCGGACACGGCCGAGGCAGCTGACGCAGCGGTTGAGATGGCCGCCGGGGCCTGTTTGGCCATGTTGTCGCGCAGTTGCACGGCAAAGAGGCCCAGCAGCAGGAGGGCCAGCACGCCAGCGCCCGCCAGCAGCATCGGTTTGGTCCGGGCGGCGGCAGGAACGGGGGTGGGGCTGGGCACGATGGTCGTGCGCGGCACCTCCTCGGGCATGCCCTGCACGGTGTCAGTGAACTCGATGTCCAAGGCTGCACTGGGCTCGGCCTGCGGCGCTGGCGGAGCCGGCTGGCGCGGCGAGGCGGCCTGCGGCGGGGGCACGCTGGCGCGGCCGTCGATGACCTCGCGCCAGGCTGCCACGCTTTGCGGGCGCTGGTGCGGCGGCACGCGCAAGCCCCAGTCCATCGCGGCCAGGAAAGCCGGTGAATAGCCATCGACAGCAAGTGGCGCGAGGTCGTCGCCCATCGCCCGAGCGGTGCACGGCGGCGGCGGACGGCCAGTCAGCAGGTCGTGCATGACGGCGGCCAGCGCGTAGAAATCGGTCCAGGGGCCTTGCTTCAAGCTGGCAGCCTCGGCGTACTGCTCGATGGGTGCGAAGCTGGGCTTGAGGATGGCCGTGAAGACTTGCGTGCGGTCGCCGATGGCCTGGCGGGCTGCGCCGAAGTCCAGCAGGATGGGCGGGCCACCGTCGGCGGGCAGGAAGATGTTGTCGGGCGCAACGTCGCGGTGCCAGACCGTCTGGGCGTGCAGCGCCTGCAGCCCACTGAGCACGGCGTCAAAGACGCGACGCGCCCAGGCCTCGGGCGGCGGCGTGGGCTGACCCTTGCGCGCATCCCGCAGGTTCTTGCCGACCAGGCGCGGCATCGCCATGTAGGCGGTGCCATTGGCCTCCCAGAAGCGATAGACCTTCAGCAGCGACGGGTGGTCGAAGCGGGCGAGCAGGCGCGCCTCGTTGACGAAGCTGCGGCGGCCGAGCTCGAAGGTGTCGCGCATGGACAGCGAGCGCACCGAGACGTGGGAGCGCCCGTCGCGCTGCGCGAACTGGCTGGGCATGTACTCCTTGATCGCGACCTCTCGCTCCAGCGAGTGGTCACGCGCCAGGTAGACGATGCCGAAACCGCCGACGCCGAGCGTGCCGAGGATTTCCAGCTCGCCAAAGCGCGTGCCCTTGGGCAAGGCAAGCAAGGCGTGGTCGGCGTCGTCGGAGGGAGCGGCGGTCATGGCGCGGGAGGGTAACGCAGCCATGGCTGCGGGAAAGCCCGAAAACCCGTGCTGCGGGCTCGCTCTGCGAGCAGTATTGCGGGCCGAGCGCCGGGCCTGCCATGAGCCAGAGGCTCAAGGCCTTCCATACGCACCAGCAGTACGCAAGGACTCCTCGCGCCCGACGCCGGTTCACCAAGCCGGCCAGCCAGGCGATGCACGAGCATCTCCGCCCCCTTGCAGGCTGAGGCAGGACATCGTGCGTCCTGCGCAATTGCCGAGCACGCTCCGTCGACTGCGGAGTCTGCGCGAGCGACTGGGCGCGCCCGCGTTCCTCAGGGCGAGTCCGGGCGAGTGGCCATCACTACCTCGGCGGAGTCCTCAGACCGGCTGCGGTCAGACGCTCGGCCCAATGGCCGCGCTGAGCCTCGTCCTGCGCCCAGGACACCTTTGCCGCTTCGGCTTCGCGGGCAGCCAGCGCATCTTCACCCAGCTTGGCATAGACCTGGGCAAGGCGGGCGTGCAGCACGGCGCATTCGTCGAGGTCGCAGTTGGCGGAGTCCTCTGCCAACACCTCCACCGCAGCCTGGTCCGCCAGCGCGCGAGCGCGCTGGAGTTCGCCGGTGTTGGCCCAACACCAGGCCAGGTCGGCCAACAGGCTGTAGCCGACGCGGGCAAGGCCGCTGGACAAGGCCTCGGGCAGGTGGGTTTCGAGCAGGGCTGCGGCAGCAGCATGGTCGCCGCGCGCCGTGAGCAATTGAGCGCGCAACAGCGGCGTCAGGTCGGCCCGCGCAGAGCCGCCAACGGCCACGTCCAGATTGCCGATGGAATCGACACCCAGCATCACGCCCGGCGCCTCACCGGGTGCACCCGCCAACGCCCCATGGCGGATGCGCAAGGCGCGCATCTGCATCTGGTTGTAGACCAGGGCGGAGAGGCCCGCATCGTCGCCTTCGGCGATGACGTTCCGGTGGGCCCAGGCAAACCATGGCGCGGCTTCGGGTTGACCGGCGGCCAAGCTCCAGGCCGAAGCCATGGCAGTGGCCACGCGATAGGCTGCGGAATGATCGGCAGGGCCTAACAAAGCGAGCGTTGCCTGCGCGTGAAAGATGAGGCCGGTGATGTCTCGGCCAACGAAGTCCATTTGTGCCAACCACGCTTCTGCCACAACCTGCAGCGCTTGAATCCGAGCAGCGCTAGCCATTACGCTTGCGCGGCGGACACGATCACGCCCGTCGCCACCAAACGCGCCGAAATACGCCACCAACCCCTCCGCCAAATGCAGCCATGCGGAGAGTTCGATGTGCGGGTTGGCAATGGCGATGGCGTGCAGTCGGCTCAGCTCTGCGCGGGCCTCGGCATTGCGGCCGTGACGCAGCCAAAGGATGGCGCGCTGCACTCGAAGCACGGCACAGTGCGCCGGGTTGCTCGCCAACGCAGCGATTTCTGCGTCCAGCTTTTGCACCAGCCGGCTGCGCAGCTTGACGGTCGGAACCCCTGCGGACGGCCGTGCGGAGGTCACTGCTGCACCCTGGGTCCCGTGGCCCTGCCAGGCCGGCCAGGCGGCCAGGCGTTCGCCGGGCGGGGGATGCGCGCTGGGCATCCCATGCCTGCGCTCACCCCCGCCGCGCGGGAGCGCGCTTGCCTGGGTCGACCCTGCGCGGCGCTCATGCCGTCAGGCGCTGCAACGCCTCTTCGTACTTCTGCACGGTCCGCGCGATAACCTCGGGCGGCAGCGCCGGCGCCGGCGCGGTCTTGCCCCAGGGCCGGCCATCGACCGTCGCCTGCTCCAGCCAGTCGCGCACGAACTGCTTGTCGTAGCTCGGCGGGTTGCTGCCCGGCGCGTAGCTCTCGACCGGCCAGTAGCGCGACGAGTCAGGCGTCAGCACCTCGTCCATCAGCGTCAGCGTGCCATCTGCGTCCAGGCCGAACTCGAACTTGGTGTCGGCAATGATGATGCCCTTGGTCAGCGCGAAGTCGGCTGCGCGCTGGTAGAGCTCGATGGAGATGTCGCGCACGCGCGTGGCGAGCTCGGTGCCGATGAGGGCTGCGGCCTGCCCAAAGTCGATGTTCTCGTCGTGGTCGCCCATTTCGGCCTTGGTGGCGGGCGTGAAGATGGGGGCGGGCAGCTTGTCGGCGTTGCGCAGACCCGACGGCAGCGCGACGCCGCAGACGCTGCCGTTCCGCTGGTATTCCGCCCAGCCGCTACCGGCCAGATAGCCGCGTACGACGGCTTCGATCGGCAGGGGCTTGAGCCGCTTGACGAGCATGGTGCGGTCGCGCAACTGCTCCGCTTCCGCAGGCGTGACGACGGACAGCGGGTCCTCACCCGTCAGGTGGTTGGGGACGATGCCTTGCAGCTTCTCGAACCAGAACAGCGCCATCTTCGTCAGCAGAGCACCCTTGCCCGGGATGGGTTCGCCCATGATGACGTCGAAGGCCGACAGGCGGTCGCTGGCGACCATCAGGATGCGGTCCTCGCCGACGGCATAGTTCTCGCGCACCTTGCCACGACCGAGCAGGGGTAGCGACGTGAGGGAAGACTGGAGCAGGGCTTGAGACATGGTGGCGGGCCGCGGGGAGCGCAGATGGGCGGAAAACTACCGATTTTAGGAGGCGACGAAACCCCGCACCTGCCCCGCGAAGCGGGCCACGTCGATGGGCTTGGCGAGATAGCCATCGAACCCGGCGGCGCAAAAGCGCGCTTCGTCACCCCGCATGGCGTGCGCGGTGAAGGCGATGACGGGCACGCCGGCCAGCCGTGGGTCGGCCTTGAACTCGCACGCGAGGCTGAGGCCGTCCACGCCGGGCAACTGGATGTCCAGAAGGATGAGATCGGGTTGCCGCACCCGCAGCACGGCGCGCGCCGCCTCGGCATCCTCCGCGCGCAGGACCTGCATGCCATCGGCCTCCAGCACGCATTCGGCCAGCAGCAGATTGACCTCATGGTCGTCCACGACCAGGATGCAAAGAGCGCCCATCTCAGGCCTCGCGGGGACGCGCTGTGGTGGCTTGTTCGCGCGCCCAGTGCAGCAGCGCCTCCCGCACCTGGGCCAGCGAACCGGCGTCGCCCTTGCCGGCAATCACCTGGGCCGAAGCGGCAAGCCGGGCGAGCTCTCCGGACGCCAGCGTCATCGCAGTCCAGATGACAACGGGCAGCCCCGCCAGCGCCGGGTCGGCGCGCAGCTGGTGCAAGACCTGGAAACCATCCATGCCGGGCATCATCAGGTCCAGCACCACGGCTGACGCCGCGTGGCCGGCCAGCCAATCCAGCGCTGCCGGACCGCTGTCCAGCGCGACGGCATCGACACCCACCTGGGCCAGGGCCTCGCACATCAGGTCACGAGCCGAGGCCTCGTCGTCGACCACCAGCACCGTGAAGACGCCGCCACCCGCCGGCCGCAGTGGCGTCAGCACGCGCGCCAGCGCGACGGGGTCCAGGGGCTTGGCCAGCACGTCGGCCACCAGGAAGACCACTTCCGCAGAGTTGTCGGCGCCAAGGCCCAACGCCTTGACCGGGGAATCGCGCGAGGCGCCTGCAGCGCGCAGGTCCGCCAACATGACCAGCCCGGGTGAATCGGGCAGCGCCAGGTCCAGCGCCAGGCCGCTGTAGTGCCGCACCCGCGTCAGCTGCACAACCTCGGCGGCACTGGCGGCGGTGTCGGTATCGAAGCCGGCATGGGTCAGCTCACTCGCGAGGTGATCGCGCCAGGGGTGCGCCCGCAAGGCGACCAGCAGGCGGGTGTCGTCTTGCGCCGGCTCGCCGTTGGCATCCAGTGGCGCGGCGTGGCGCGGCAGCACCGCGTAAAAGCAGCTGCCCTCGCCGGGCTTGCTGTAGACGCCGACGCGCCCGCCCTGCGCCTCGACGAGGCGGCGCGTCAGCGACAGGCCCAGGCCCGTGCCCTGATGGCGCTTGGCCAGGCCATCGTCCAGCTGCTGGAACTCGACGAACAGGCGGGCGAGGTCGGCAGCCTCGATGCCGATGCCGCTGTCCTGCACCTCCAGCCGCCAGCGCTGCTGGCCCTCGCCCGTGGCGCGGACCTCGATGCGGCCGCCGGGCTCGGTGAACTTGATCGCGTTGGACAGGTAGTTCAACAGCACCTGCTTGAGACGCCCGGCGTCCACATGCACATGGTGCAACTCGGGCGCGATGCTGGATACCAGCGTCAAGCCACGCTGCTCCGCCAGCAGTGCCACCGTCGCCATCAACTCATCCACGAGCGCCGGCAGGTCCAGCGTCTCGGGCTGGAAGATCAGCTTGCCGGCCTCGATCTTGGACAGGTCGAGCACATCATTGATCATCTGCAACAGGTGGCGGCCGCTGTTGGAGATGTGCTGCAGCGCGGCCGCGTAGCGCGGCGAACCGACGGGAATGACACCGGCAGCGAGCAAGTCCGAGAATCCGATGACGGCGTTGAGCGGCGTGCGCAGCTCGTGAGACATGTTGGCCAGGAACTGGCTCTTGAGCCGGCTCGACTCCTGCACGCGATGGTTCTCGGCCTCCAGCCAGATCGCCTGCTGGCGCCCCTGCTCGGCCGTGCGCATGGCCGTCACCTCGGCCACGATGCCGACCACGCGCTGCGGGCCGCTGTCATCGCCCGACACCCGCGCGTCCAGGCGCAGCCAGTGCAAGCCGGCATCGGGCCAGACAACGCGGAACTCGGCATGCCAGGGCGTGCCGCGCTCGCGCAGCGCGTCCAGTGCAGCACGCACCGCGCCACGGTCGTCTTCGTGCACGACCCCGAGCATCTGCTCACTGCCCCAGTCCGCCGGCGTGCCGGCATCCAGGCCGAAACATTGATCGAAGCGCCGCGAGCGGTGCATGTGGCCGCCGTCGAGTTCAAGCTCCCAGTCGCCCAGCGCGGCGGACTCCAGCGCGAACCGCAGCCGGGCCTCGCTTTGACGCAGTGCCACCTCGATCTGACGCTGATGCGTCAGATCGCGCGCCGACTTGACGCCACCGATGACCTGGCCCGCCCCATCTCGCAACGGCGACACCTGGGCAGAGATGTCGATGCGCCGCCCGTCCTTGGTCAGCCGCACGGTCCGGAAAGGCGACACCTGGCGACCCTGGGCCAGCTCGGCCAGGATGCGCTGCTCCTCGGCTTCCCGCTCGGGCGGCACCAGCATCAGCACCGGCTGGCCGACGGCCTCGGCCGCGCTGTAGCCGAACATCCGCTCCGCCGCCGCGTTCCAGTTCGTGATGGTCCCGTCGGTGGACTTGACGATGATGGCGTCCGCCGACGACTCGACCACTGCCGCCAGCCGCCTCACCTCGGCCTCCGCCTGGGTCAGCGCGCCGATGTCGCGGAAGACGATGCTGACGCCGCGCGCGCGGCCGTCGACACGACGGGTCAGGCCGGCATGCAGCTCGACGGGTGTGCGGCGGCCATCGCGCGCAATGCAGATGACCTGCTGGCTGCGCAGGCGATCGGGTTCGCGCTCGGCCACCACGTCCACAGGGTTGCGCGCACGCATCTCACCGGGCCGGTCGACGCGCTCGAACACCTCCCACACGCTCCGCCCCAGCGCCTCGGCGGCCGGCCAGCCGGTCAGGTGCTCGGCCACCGCGTTGATGCGGGTCACGCGCCCCTCGCCGTCGGTCGTGATGAAACCGGCATCGATGCTGGCCAGCGTGGCGGCCAGGCTCTGCTCGGTCTCGAGCAGGTCATCTTCTGCATCGTGGCGACGACCGGACTCGGAGCGCAGCTTGTTCAGCGCCTCGCTGAATTCATGCGCCGACGGGATGGCCAGGAAGGTGGGCAGCAAGCGCCAGGCGACCCAGGCGGTCAGCACGGATGCAATGGCCGTCACCACCTTGCCGGTGGCCTGCACACCATAGTCGGGCCGCCAGATGGTCCAGACGTCCAGCACATGAGTGGCGCCGCAGGCCAGGATGAAGATGCCGAACAGCGCGGCAAGGCCGCCGAAGTTCAGCTGTGGCCGCTGGCGCGCGTAGGCGAGGATGAGCACCGGGATGGAGAAATAGGCCAGCGCGATCGCCAGATCGGCGCCCACCATGGTCCACAGCAAGCCGGGCGACCACTGAAAACAGTAGCCGTGCGGCAGGAAACCCGAGCGGGCCACAAGCCCGGTGAGCGCGTCCATGCTTGTCCCCTTAGGCCCCAGACATGGGGCACCCGGTCAGACGATTGTGCGCTTTGCTAACGCTTTTGTGACCGCTACTGGCGTCAGCGCACCGGTGGCAGCGCGAAGCCCGCGTAGCGCGCCAGAAAACGCTCGCGACCTTCACGCTCGAACCGCTGCGGATCCCAGTCGTCGGCCAGCAGACGCGCAACGAGTTCGGCGCGGAAGCGATAGACACAGGCCATCTCGGCGCGCCCATCGGGCAGCTCGACCGAAACCTCGACGCGCTCGTAGTCCGCACCCTCGAACGCATCAAGGCGCGCCCACTGCACCGCACCGATGCCGCGGTACAGCCGGCCCTGCACCACACCGCCTTCGGCAGGGCGCAGGCCGGGATAGTCCTCACCCCGCACCGAGTGGCGGCGGTGGCCCGGCAGCCGCGCGGGCTCCGACTGGAGCGCGACGCCGCAGACGCGGGCCATGATGTCGGCCCACATCAGCGAGCCGTAGGTGAAGCAGCTCTCGATCACTGAACCTTTTGCGCCAGTTCGCCACGCGCATAGGCGCCAGCGATATCGACCAGCGTGCGGCCCTTGATCTTGCCCGCCTGGCCTTCGCAGCCGAACTCCATGTAGCGCTGCTTGGCGATGACCTTGGCGGCCTCGCGGGCGGGCTTGAGCCACTCGCGAGCGTCGAACTTGTCGGGGTTCTCGGCCAGGAACTTGCGCACCGCGCCCGTCATTGCCAGGCGGATGTCGGTGTCGATGTTGATCTTGCGCACGCCGTGCTTGATGGCTTCCTGGATCTCCTCCACCGGCACGCCGAAGGTCTCCTTCATCTTGCCGCCGTACTGGTTGATGATGGCCAGCAGGTCCTGCGGCACGCTGGATGAGCCGTGCATGACCAGGTGGGTGTTGGGGATGCGTGCGTGGATCTCCTTCACGCGGCCGATGGCCAGGATGTCACCCGTGGGCTTGCGGCTGAACTTGTAGGCGCCGTGGCTGGTACCGATGGCGATGGCCAGCGCGTCGAGCTGCGTGGCCTTGACGAAGGTGGCGGCCTCCTCGGGGTCGGTCAGCATCTGGGAATGGTCCAGCTTGCCCTCGGCGCCGATGCCGTCTTCCTCGCCGGCTTCACCGGTTTCGAGGTTGCCCAGGCAGCCCAACTCACCTTCAACGGTGACCCCGACCTTGTGCGCCATCTCGACGACCTTGCGGGTCACCTCGGTGTTGTATTCGAAGGACGCGGGCGTCTTGCCGTCTTCCATCAGCGAGCCGTCCATCATCACAGAGCCGAAGCCCAGGTCGATGGCGCCGGCGCAGACCTTGGGGCTGGTGCCGTGGTCCTGGTGCATGACCAGCGGGATGTGCGGGTACATCTCGGCGGCGGCCAGGATCAGGTGCTTGATGAAGGGCTCGCCGGCGTATTTGCGGGCGCCGGCGGAGGCCTGCAAGATGACCGGTGCGCCGACCTCGTCGGCGGCAGCCATGATGGCTTGCACTTGTTCCAGGTTGTTGACGTTGAAGGCTGGGATGCCGTAGCCGTTTTCGGCGGCGTGGTCCAGCAACTGGCGCATGGAAACGAGAGGCATGGGAAATTCCCGGTGGAGTTGAGAAATCTGGGCCGACTGCGACTGCGACCGTAGTTGGTAACCGCGTCGTAACTGGTTGGGGATTCTATGGACTCGGTAGCGACCCCACCCCCCGTGGTTGAAGTAGTCAGCACAATGCGCGGTCATGACAAGACTGGTGTTCGACCACCTCACCAACTGGATCACTGCGGCGGCCAGCGAGCATTCGCACGATCTGGCTGCCCACATCGAGGAACGCACCGGTGCCAGCCACCGCGCGGCGATGGCCGCGCTGAAGCGCCTGGTGGAGGCCGGCTGGCTGGCCCGCTCGGGCACCTCACGCCGCCCCGTCTTCGCACCAGGCTCGCTGCGCCAGGTGGTGCGCAGCTACACGCTGCACGGCCTGCAGGAAGACCTGCCCTGGCAACGCGACTTTGCACCCCACTTCGCACTGCCCAGGCATGTGGAGCGCATGGTCCAGCACGGCTTCACCGAGCTGGTCAACAACGCGGCCGACCATTCCGGCGGCAGCAGCGTCACCGTGTCACTGCGCCAGACACCCACGCATGTGCAGCTGCTCGTCAGCGATGACGGCTGCGGCGTGTTCGACAAGATCTGCACCGCCTTCCAGCTCGAAGACACCCAGCACGCAATGCTGGAGCTGAGCAAGGGACGCCTCACCAGCGCGCCCGACGCCCACACCGGCCGCGGCCTGTTCTTCAGCAGCCAATTGGCCGATGTGTTCGACATCCACGCCAACAACACCGCCTACCAGCGCCGTGCGTGGGAAAGCAGCGGCTGGAAGAAGGGCCGCGCGCTGCCGCGCCAAGGCAGTTCGATCTACATGGCCATCGCGCTGAACACGACGCGCACGCTGGACGCTGTCATGGAGGCCTGGAGCATCCAGGGCGACGGCATCGAGTTCGACCAGACGCGGGTGCAGCTGCGCCTGCTGACGACGGAAGGCCAGGCGCTGGACTCCCGCGCCGCCGCCCGCCGCGTCGGCTCAAGGCTGACGACGTTCAAGCGCGCGGAGATCGACTTCGACGGCGTGACCGACGTGGGCCACGGCTTCACGGATGAGCTGTTCCGCGTGTTCGCCAAGGCGAATCCGCAGGTGGAGCTGGTGGCGGTGAATGCGACGGCGAGGATCGAGGCGTTGGTGAAGAGTGCGAGGGCGGGGTGACCCCGGATTTGGGTGGCTAAGGTGCTCAGGCTAGGTTTGCGCGGGCGGCTTTCACACTAGCCTGCGCACAATAACCCTCGCTGCACAGACAGCATCCAAAGGGGAGCCCATGATTTCCATGTTCCAACACCTGCCCAGCGCCGCCCGCCGCCTGGCCATTGCCGCAGCCTGCTTTGCTGCCGCCACCACCGCGCATGCCCAAGCATCCGTCTCGGCGCTTACGCTCGAATTCCTGCAACCCATAGGTGAGGTGTTTTCGACCGACAGCATCGACATTTACGTGCGACTGACGAACACGGATGCCAACCTGGCGTTCAGCTTCAACGGCACGGCCGGTATCGCCGGCATGCCCACGTCCGCCTTGCCCGCCATGGGCTTGACGCACGAGGGCGAAGTCGTAGCTTTCGGCAGCTACTCAAGCTTCCAACTGGGCCGCAGCCTCGTGTGCAGCGGCCTCTACTCATTCAACGGCACAGCGTGCGAGGGAATCCCCTATTCATCCAGCTTCGGCGCATATCCATTCGGCACACCGGGCTCCCCCTATCAATTAGGCGCGGGCCAGTCACAGGAATTCCGGCTCGCCACGTTCACCCCAGGCTCGGTGCCCGCACCTGCAGGCACCTATTGGCTACGGAACGCTGGACTGCGGCTGAACGTGAACGGATGGGCAGCCGATGGCCGGGAGTTGACAACCGGCATCCGCTTGGTCGACACCTGCACCACGAGGTTTCACAACGATTGCACAGTCCCGGGGCAGATCTTCACGCGAACCGTCACGGCCGTTCCCGAACCGACCAGCGCCATGTTGCTGGGCGCCGGCCTGGTGGCCATGGTGGGACTTGCTCGTCGCCGTCGCTCGTGACGACGCGCTCCTGGCTCAGTCTGGCTTCCTGAGCGCCGGGACCAGCGGCACAGGGAGACGCGGGCCGACGTAGCCCTGCACCTGGCCAAAGCGCCCTCCATCCTCACGCGCCCAGTCTTCCGCCCACACCTGCATCTCCGCCGGCTCGCGGCCAACGAAGTTCCACCAGAGCAGCGGCGGCGTGGCCCAGGGTTCGCCACCAAGGAGCAGCAGGCGTGTCGACGCCGCACAGCGCAGTTCGACCGCCTCGCAGCCCGCGCCGATGTAGAGCAGCGTGCCGGGCGCGACCGTCTCGACCGCGTCGTGGCCCACCGGGCTGACGTCGACCTCGCCTTCGAGCAGCATCACGCCATGCTCGAAGCGCGCGTCCAGCGCCAGCGTCGCGCAGGCCGGGCCGGCGGCAGCGAGGTCCACCCCCAGCAGCGGCGTGAAGCTGGGCACCGGCGAGCGCTGGTCGGCGAACTCACCGACAAGCACGGTCGCATCCCAGCCGTCGCCTAGCGCCGCATGCGGCAGCTCGGGGAAATGCTGGAAGCTCGGCGCCCTCTCCCGCTCGGCATCGGGCAGCGCGATCCACAACTGCGCCAGGTGGATGCGGTCGGACAGCGACTCCTCGCTGTGCGAGATGCCGTGGCCGGCCGTCATCAGGTTGACCTGGCCGGCGCGCAGCACCTGCTCGGAGCCCAGGCTGTCGCGGTGCAGGATCTCGCCCTCGATCATCCAGCTGAAGGTCGACAGGCCCGTGTGCGGGTGCGGGCCGACGTTCATGCGCTTGACTGTCGTGGCCGGTCCGGCGTGATCGGCAAAGCACCAGGCGCCGATGACGCGGCGGCCCTTGTTCGGCAGCGCCCGCTGGATGGGCAGGCCACCGACGTCGCCGACATGGCTGGTGATGCGCTCGACGAGGAAGCTCATGCCACCCTCCCCTGCACGAAGGCCACGAAGCCCTGGACGAACTGCTGCAGCTGGGCGCGCACCTTGTCGTCCACCAACTTGCCGTCGGCATCGAACACCGCACCGGCCTTGGACACCATCAGCCGCCCGCCCATCCAGAAGTCATTGCCGAAGGCGCGCAGCACGGACAGCAACGCGTCCTGCGACTGCACGGTGCCGAAACCGCCGGGCGTGGCGCCGATCAGGCCGGTAGGCTTGCCGCCGAACAGCTTGGCGCCCTCGCCGCTGGGTCGGGACAGCCAGTCCAGCCCGTTCTTCAACACGCCGGGGATGCTGTTGTTGTACTCGGGCGTGGAGATGAGCAGCGCGTCGGCGGCGCGGATCGCCTCGCGCAGTGTCGTGACCGCCTCCGGGATGCCTTGCGACTCGACATCACCGTCGTAGAGCGGAATGCCGTGCAGCGTGCGCAACTCGATGTCGACACCTTCAGGCGCCAGCTCGACGGCGGCACGCAGCAGGGCAGTGTTGTAGGACGCGCGGCGCAGCGCGCCGCTGAGCGCAATGATCTTCATGACGGGGGCTTTCGGGGGCGATGCGACCATGATGCCAGTGCGTCAGCCGCCATGCGTTGCCGACAAGTTCCAGACAATAGGATCTCGGGCCCGCCTTGATCTGCACCAGGAGTTCACCATGCACCGATTCACACTGCCCGACATGAGCTGCGGCCACTGCGTCGCCGCCATCACCGACGCGCTCAGGGCGGCCGACGCCCAGGCCGGCGTCGACATCGACGTCAAGGCGAAGACCGCCCAGGTCGACAGCGCCCTGCCCCGCGACGCGCTGGCCGCCGCGCTGGCGGACGCCGGCTACCCGCCAGCGCCGGAGCCCACCCGCATTTGAGGGGGTGCCCCTGAAGACCGGGACACGCGTTTACCGAGCTGCGCCCTAGGATGGCCAGATTCGACCCAGGAGACGCCATGCCCAACTTCAACAAGATCGCGCTGATCGCTGCGCTGACAGCGCTCACCACGCCGGCCTGGGCCGCGCTGACCTACAGCGCTGCGGGTTCGTACAACCTCGGCAGCGCCAGCGGCCCTGGGATCAGCACAATCCTGCCCACCGATTGCAACAACAGCGGCCCGGGCACGAGTACCAGCCAGGACGTCCTGGAGTTCAACGGCTCGGGCATCAACAACATCGGCATTCACGCCTACTCGTGCAACGACTCGGGCTTCACCAGCTTCGGCAGCCGCTCCTCCGGTGAGAACACCTACTACGCCCAAGGCGTCGCGTCGGTCTCCGGTTCGCTGACCTTCGCCGAGCCCGGCACCTTCTCCTTCTTCATCAGCCCCGGCGAAGTCGGTGCTTTCGGCAGCACGGCCTTCGGTGTCAACGAGTTCCAGAAGGCCAGCCTGACGATCAAGCTGGTCATCACGGACTCGACTGGCAACAGCGTCACCTATCTGGACGAAGCCTGGAGCGCCGAGGTCGGCTCTGGCGGCGCAATCACCAACAGCTACGCGCACAACGGCAGCGAGTCGGTCGGCTGGACCAGCGACACCGGCTCCGGCTACTACAGCTACGGCATCGCGGGCGGCGGCTACAACATCGACCTCCTTGCAGGCAACTACAACATCTCCTACGTGATGGCGTCCGAGGCCTCGGGGAACATCCTCACCACCGGCATCTGCACGGCCTATCTGCAGGGCAACAAGAACCAGGAAGGCGCTGCAACCCTCATTGCCGAAGGTGGGGAAGTGCCGGAAGGCCCGCCCACCGGCGAGGCTTTCTCGTCCTACTGCGGTGCCGGCGCGCGTTCGGGCGACCCCTTCCCCGCCGCCGAGGCGATCGCTCGCGCCAAGGCCGTCGAGTTGCCCGAGCCCATGACCGCCGGCCTGGCGCTGACGGCCCTGCTGGCCGCAGCCGGCGTGCGCCGCCGCAACAGCAAGCGCTGAAACAGCGCACCTCAAAGAAAAGGCGGGCCCTCGGGCCCGCCTTTTTTATCGACTCAAACTTCAGGCGAAGCGGAACGGCAGCTCGCGCTGGCGCTGGCCCGTGAGCCGCGCCACCGCATTGGCAAGCGCCGGGGCCAGCGCCGGCAGGCCGGGCTCGCCCATGCCCTTGGGCGGGTCGTTGCTGGGCACGATGCTGACGGTCATGACCTTGGGCGCGTCGGTGATGCGCGGCATGGCCATGTCGTAGAAGTTGTTCTGCTCGACCACGCCGTCCTTGAACGTGACGCGGTGGGTCGGCATCGTCGTGGCCAGCGCCATGATGGCCGCACCCTGCACCTGCGTTTCCACGGAGCGCGGGTTGATGCAGAGATTGCAGTGCACGCCGGCGTGAACCTCCTGCAGCACCGGCTGGCGGTCCTTGCCTTTGCCCTTCATGCTGGCCACGACGACGTACGCGACGACCGACTCGAAGCTCTCGTGCACCGCCACGCCCCAGGCCTGGCCGGCCTTGAGCTTGCGCTTGCCGTAGCCGCTCTTGTCCACGGCCGCCTGCAGTGCCAGGCGGTGGCGCTCGGCCTTGGCGTTGCCTTCCATCAGCTTGAGGCGGTAGGCCACCGGGTCCTGCTTGGTGGCGAAAGCGATCTCGTCGACCAGCGTCTCCATCACGTAGGCCGTGTGGGTGGAGCCCACCGAGCGCCACCACAGCACCGGCACGTTGACGTCCGGGTGGTGCACGCTCAGGTTCATCGGGAACTCGTAGGGCTCGCGCATGCCCTCGGTCGTCGTGCCGTCCACGCCCTTCTGGTAGCCAAAGCCCTCCAGCGGCGAACCCTTGAGGATGCTCTGGCTGACGATGCGATGCTGCCAGCCGGCGATCTTGCCGGCGGCATCAAAGCCGATCTCGGCGCGGTGCACGGTCATGGGCCGGTAGTAGCCGGCCTTGACGTCGTCCTCGCGGCTCCAGATCACCTTGACCGGCATGGGCTTGCCGGCCTGGGCCAGTGCCACCGCCACGGCGGCCGCCTCGCGCGGCCATTCGCTCGACGGGACGGCGCGCCGGCCGAAGCCGCCGCCGGCCATCTGCACGTTGATCTGCACCTGCTCCGGCTTCAGGCCGACCGTCTTGGCGATGCTCATCGCATCCAGGCCGGGCATCTGCGCCGCGTAATAGACATCGCAGCGGTCGGCCTTCAGGTCCACCGTGCAGGCCAGCGGCTCCATCTGCGCGTGGTTCAGGTAGGGGAAGACGAAGTCGGCGGTGATCTTCTTGGGCGCCTTGCTCCAGGCGGCCACATCCGCCTGGAACTCGGCCTTGGGCGCGGGCGTGCCGGGCGTTTTGGCGAGCGCCAGGTATTGCTTGGTGAGCGCAGCCGTGTCGGGCTTGGCCACGCCGCCCAGGTCCCAATCGACCTTGAGCGCGTCGCGACCCTTCTTGGCAGCCCAGTAGCCGCTGGCGACGACGGCCACACCCTGGCCGCCACGGTCCAGGGTCACAGGCAGCACGGCCTTGACGCCCTTGACCTTGAGCGCCTCGGTCGAATCAAGCTTGCCGATCTTGCCGTTGAACACCGGCGGGCGCTGGATGACGGCCACCGCCATGCCGGGCAGCTGCACATCCATGCCGTAGGCCTGCGCGCCGGTGCTCTTGGCCTGGCTGACGACCAGGCCGGTAGGCTTGCCGATGAGCTTGAAGGTCTTGGGGTCCTTCAGCGTGACGGCCTCGGGCACGGCCTGCTTCATCGCCGCGTCGAAGAACTCGCCGTAGCCGGCGCTCTTGCCGCCACCGGAGATGACCCCGTTCTCTGCCTTCAGCGACGAGGCCGGCACACCCCAGGCCTCGGCCGCAGCGCCCACCAGCATGGCCTTGGTGCGGGCGCCCAGCTCGCGGTACTGCGGGTAGCTGTTCTTCACCGAGTTGGAGCCGCCGGTCAGGTGCATACCGAACAGCGGGTCGACGTAGGCGGCCTTCTGGTCGCCAAAGCCGGTGCGCACCTTGCTCCAGTCGGCGTCCAGTTCCTCGGCGCAGATCATGGCCAGGCCGGTCTCGATGCCCTGGCCCATGTCCATGCGGTTGCACAAGATGGTGGTGGTGCCGTCCTTGGCAATGGTGATGAAGGCGAGCGGTTGCTCCGTCGGCTTGGCCCCGGCCTTGGGCGCCTGCGCGCCCACCACGCCGGGCAGCATGGCCAGACCGACGGCGCCGCCGACGGTTGTGGTGACGAAGGCGCGGCGGGACAAACCGCCGGTCAATGCTTGGTCAATGCGTCTTGGATTCAGCATGGTGAGTCCCTTCAAGCGAGCTTGCCCGCAGCCGCATGGATGGCAGCGCGGATGCGTGTGTAGGTGCCGCAGCGGCAGATGTTGCCGGCCATGGCTTCGTCGATCTGTGCGTCGCTGGGTTTCTTGTTGGTCTTCAGCAGCGCCACGGCGCTCATCACCTGGCCGCTCTGGCAGTAGCCGCACTGGGCCACGTCATGCTCGACCCAGGTGGCCTGCACCACCTGGCCGACCTTGTCGCTGGCGATGCCCTCGATGGTCGTCACCGGGCCTTGCACCGAGGAAATAGGCGTCAGGCAGGCTCGCACCGGCGCACCGGCCACATGCATGGTGCAGGCGCCGCATTGCGCCGCGCCGCAACCGAATTTGCTCCCGGTGAGCTGAAGCTCCTCTCGCACGGCCCAGAGCAAGGGCATGTCGGGGTCGGCGTCGAGCGAGACGGCGCGACCGTTGACGGTCATGTTGATCATGGGGGCTCCTGAGCAGGGGGATGGGAAGCGAGCGACTCTAGCCAGAAGCGGCGACCCTCGCCATCACTCAAGAATTGCAACCCCGCGTCAGGGTCGCGCGTACTTCGCAAGCGCCTGCAGCAACGCGGCCAGGCTGAGTGGCTTGGTGAGGTGGGCGTCGCAGCCGGCGGCCAGCGACTGCTGCACGTCGGCGTCGAAGGCATTGGCCGTCAGCGCGACGATGGGCGTGCGCGGCAGGCCCTGGGCGGCCTCGATGGCACGCCACTGGCGCGTGGCCGACAAGCCGTCGACGACGGGCATCAGCATGTCCATGAGCACGAGGTCGAAGCTGCCCTCCCCGGCCCTCTTGCGCAGCGCCGTCACGGCCTGCTCGCCGTCGCGCGCACGGGTGATGCGGTGGCCCAGCGGCGCCAGCATGCCCTCGATGAGCAGCACGTTGACGTCGTTGTCCTCGGCCAGCAGCAGGTCCAACGGGCGGGTGGGCGCAACGCGTTCGGCCCGCAGGTCAGCCACGTCGGCATGCGGCGGCGCGGTGTCGGGCAGATCCAGGCTGACCGAGAAGCGACTGCCCTCACCCGGGCGGCTCTGCACGCTGACATCGCCCCCCATCAGCCGGGCCAGATTGCGCGTGATGGACAGGCCCAGGCCCGTGCCGCCGAACTCGCGTGCGATGGTCGAATCGGCCTGCGCAAAGGGCTGAAAGATGCGCTCCAGCCGCTCGGGCGCGATGCCGATGCCGGTGTCCTGCACGGCGATGATGATCCGCCCATCCGCGCCACGCGACAGCTCCACCGTCACGCCGCCGGTCCTGGTGAACTTGATCGCGTTGCCGACCAGATTGGTGACGATCTGCGCCACGCGCTGCTGGTCGCCGCGCACCCAGCCGGTGGCCTCGGTGCGCGCGAACACGCGCAGCCACAGGCCCTGGCTCTGCGCCCGCTCGCGCAGCAGTTCCAACTGCAGGTCGACGAGGTCGACAAGATTGAACGGGTGGGCCGACAGCTCCAGCCGGCCACTCTCGATGCGGGCGTTGTCCAGCAGGTCGTTGATGAGCGCGAAGACCTGGTGGCCGGCATGGCCCAGCACCTCGACGTAGTGCGCCTGCTCCGGCCGCAGCGGCGAGCGGGCCAGGATGTCGGAGAACCCCAGCACGGCGTTCATGGGCGTGCGCATCTCGTGGCTGACCTGGGCCAGCAGCTCGGTCTTGGCGCGGCTGCGCGCTTCGGCCAGCTCGCGCTCGCGGGTCAGCTCGCGTTCGCGCGCCTGGGCCCGGCGCTGGTGCTCGATCGCGGTCAGCAGCAGCGCCAGCGCCAGCAGGTACAGGGCGGGCGCGGGCGTGGGCAGCAGGCCGTTCAGCACCCCCACCCAGGCAACGGCGGCGATCGCCACGAGGGCAAGCCCGGCCACCCAGACCTGGTGGCGCCACAGCAGCGGCAGCGCGCCCAGGGCCAGCAGCAGGCCGTTCAGCACCCAGACGGCGGTGCCGCGCTCACGCAGCAGCGGCGCCGGCTCGGCGCCCAGGGCTTCGAAGAGCGCTGCATTCAGCGCCGTGCCGCTCAGCCGCCCCTCGGGCACCATGACCTCGTCGGCGAAAAAGGCGCTGCTGCCGACGAACACGCTGCGGCCGGCGAGCTGCTGGGCCAGCTCGGCATCGTCCACCTCGCCGAGCGCCGCGCGCATCAGGCGCAGCCAGCTCAGGCGCGGCAGCTCGCCGCCATGCAGCGGCAGGCGCAGCCGCAGTTGGGCCTTCTCGTCCACCGGCCAGCGGCGCGCGCCGGCCACCAGTTCGCCACCCTCCAGGCGCCAGCCGGTCGCGCCATCGGCCCGCAGCCGCGCGGCCAGCGCCAGGCTGGGCAGCGCGCGGCCCTGCACCTGGTGCAGCAGCGGCAGGCGGCGCAGCAGGCCGTCGTCATCCAGCGCGGTCGAGATGACCCCCAGGCTGCCGCGCACGGTCAATGCGTCCAACAGCGTGTCGGCCGGCGCGGTGAGCGCGGCCCAGGGGATGCCGGCCGGTGCGGCGCCAACGCGCTGCAGCATGGCCTCCTCGGCAGGCGACGGCGGTGCCAGCTCGACGCCGCTGCGCTGGCTCGCCTCCAGACCCGCCGCCGCCAGCACGACCGGCGGCGCGCCGGCCAGGGCCTGGGCAAAGCGCGCATCGCCCTCGCGCGGGCCGGCGAAGACGATGTCGATGACGACGAGCCGGGCGCCGGCCTGGCGCAGGTAGTCCAGCATCAGCACGTAGACGTCGCGCGAATACGGCCACTCGCCCAGCGAGCCGCGCAGCGCTCGCAGCGAGGCGTCGTCGATGTCGACGACGACGCTGCCCGCCATGCCCGGTTCAGCCGGTGCGGGCGCGGTGGCGCGCACGAGCAGGTCGCCGATGGCGCGGTCCACGCGCTGCTGGGCGCCGACGACGCTCAACAGCGCCCAGAGCAGCAACGCTCCAGGAACAGCGAACCAGGGCCAGCGTTTCAAAGCAGTGGAATCAGCACCAGAGGAAGCAGCCAAAGCCAACGCGGGTACGGCACCTCGATCATCTGCGTCTGGCCCCAGGGGCCGGCGACGCCGGCGGCGTTGACGCCGCGCGCGCGCAGGAAGTACTTGCCCCAGGACGGCTTGGCCATGGCCACCTCGGGCTTGTCGGTGGCCAGGCGCTGCAGGTCAGGGCCGTCGAAGGTCTCCGTCTTGGCCCACTCCAGCTCGTAGCGCACCACGCCCTTGTCGGCGCGCCAGCGCAGCTTGAGCTGGTCGCCACTGAGGTCAGGCTCGGCCGGCGGCGGCGCGGGCGGCGGGGCCTGGATCTCGAAGGTCTGCGCATCGCTGAACGGGCCGGCGCGGCCGCCGGCCTCAACCGAGGCGATGCGCCAGTGGTAGGCGCCATCGGGCAACTTCGCCTCATAGGTCGCCGAGTCGATAGGCGGCGGCTGCAGGGCCATGTCCTTGAACCCGGCGTCGCGGGCGATCTGCAGCCGCACGTTGGGCGCGGCGGTGTTGCGCGTCCAGGCCAGCGCCATGGCGCCGTTGTAGCTGATGGCACCCGCTGCGGGCGACTGGATGAAGGGCGGCTCGGGGCGGGCCTGCAGCTGCACGTCGGCGTCGGCGGCGGCGCCCTCCTGCCCACGGGCATCGATGCCGCGCAGCCGCAGCGTGTAGTCGCCGTCGGCCAGCTCGCGCGCTTCGCCCCAGGCGACTGCGGGTTCGCTGACGCGGGCATCGAGCAGCAGGCGGTCGAAGTCGCCCTTGGGGAAGAGCTGGACGCGCCAGGCCACCGCCCCTGCGGGCGAAGCCGACCACGTGAGGCGCAGCGGCAGGCGCTCGGCGTTGCGGGGCATGGCGCTCAGGTCGGGTGCCGGCAGCAGCGGGGCGACGCTGCGCGCCGAGCCCTCGGCCAGCAGGCCGTGGCCGGCCGCCACGTTGGAGTCCAGGCCATCGGCATGCACGGCACCGGAGAGCACCTGCATGCGGCTTTGTCCGCCGGCCGTCTGCACTCGGAACTCGGTGCCACGCACGCCCAGGTTGACATGCGGCGTGCGCAGTTCATACAGAGGCACGCGCTGGGCGTTGGGCGTGACGCGGCTGTCCGCGCCGCCCTTGGTCAGGCCTAGCCGCACGGCGGGGATGGCACCCCGGCCAAGCACGAGGAGCTGCTCCAGCGTGACCTCGCTCTCCGGCGGGATCAAGAGCCGCGAGCCATCGGCAAAGCGCAAGGACGCGCTGGACTGGACGCCTGTGCGGATGCGGTCGCCGCTTTGCAGCGTGGCGCCTACCGTCAGTCGCTCCAACCCCTCGCTGCCCGCGCCGCGCTGGCGCTGCACGTCGCCGCGCACGAACACGGCCTGGGCCAGGCTGGCCTCGCGCCGCAGCCAGGCCACCGGCATGCGCAACGTGGAACCGGGCCGCAGCCGCAGCGGGTCGGGCACGCGGTTGAGTTTCTGCAGGTCGCGCCAGGTCTTGGGCGCCGTGAGCCAGGCCTCTGTCAGTGTGATGAGCGTGTCGCCCGGCTGGATGACATAACGCCAATCTGCATCGGCGGCCTGCGTCTGCGCGCTGACGGCGCCACTCACGGCGAGCAGCGCTGCGGCCAGCCAGACTCTCAAACGATTCATGTTCGACTCCCACTCCCTTGCAGGAAGGCGGATGGTAGCCATACCCGAGAATGCCGCAGACGTCTGGAGGAGGGCCGATGGTCACGTTCCCACACTTTGTCGCGTGGCTGCGCCGGCACCGCTGGGCCTGCTTCGGCCTGATGACCTTGAGCTTCATCGCCTTCGGACTGCTGACGCTGGACCTTGTTCGGCTGGTGAGCAGCAATGCGGCCTTCCTCTCCGACAATGGCTGGCAAGGCCTGCAAGACGGCGGCCTGCGGCAGTTGCTGGAGCTGCTGGTCTCATGCGTGGGCGCAATGGCGGCGTGGCTGCTGTTCAAGCTCTGCGAGACCGTGCTGATCCAATCGCTGACGAACAAGTAAGGCCCGACGCCACAAGCGCCAGGGCTGCACAACCACAAGACCCGAGGAGACCCCATGCCGGTTCTGAACACCCAGCTCAACCCCCGCTCGGCCGATTTCAAGGCCAACGCCGACGCGATGCGCGGCCTGATCGATGACCTGAACGCCAAGCTCGCGCAGATTGCCCAGGGCGGCGGCGATGCCGCGCGCGCCAAACACACCGCGCGCGGCAAGCTGCTGCCGCGCGACCGCGTCGAGATGCTGCTGGACCCTGGCACGCCCTTCCTCGAACTCGCGCCGCTGGCCGGCCTGAACCTGTACGACAACGCTGCACCCGGCGGCGGTGTGGTGGCCGGCATCGGACGCGTGTCGGGCGTGGAGTGCGTCATCGTCTGCAACGACGCGACGGTCAAGGGCGGCACCTACTACCCCATCACCGTCAAGAAGCACCTGCGTGCGCAGGAGGTTGCAGCTCAGAACCGCCTGCCCTGCATCTACCTCGTGGACAGCGGCGGCGCCAACCTGCCCAACCAGGACGAGGTCTTCCCCGACCGCGACCACTTCGGCCGCATCTTCTTCAACCAGGCCAACCTGTCGGCGGCCGGCATTCCGCAGATCGCCGTGGTGATGGGCTCGTGCACGGCCGGCGGAGCCTATGTGCCGGCGATGAGCGACGAGACCATCATCGTCAAGAACCAGGGCACCATCTTCCTGGGCGGCCCGCCGCTGGTGAAGGCCGCCACCGGCGAGGTTGTCACGGCCGAAGACCTGGGCGGCGGCGACGTGCACACGCGGCTGTCTGGCGTGGCCGACCACCTCGCCAACAACGACACGCATGCGTTGGCCATCGCGCGGCAGTCGGTGGCACGGCTGAACTGGACGAAGACCAATCCGTTGGCAATGCAGGAACCCAGGGCGCCCCTGTCGGACCCGGCCGAGCTGCACGGCGTCATCCCCATCGACACGCGCAAGCCCTTCGACATCCGCGAGGTCATCGCCCGCATCGTCGACGGGTCGGAGTTCGACGAATTCAAGGCCCGCTACGGCGCCACGCTGGTGTGCGGCTTCGCGCACATCGAGGGCATGCCGGTGGGCATCGTCGCCAACAACGGCATCCTGTTCGCCGAGAGCGCGAACAAGGGCGCGCACTTCATCGAGCTGTGCTGCCAGCGCAAGGTGCCGCTGGTCTTCCTGCAGAACATCACCGGCTTCATGGTGGGCCGCAAGTACGAGAACGACGGCATCGCCCGCGCCGGCGCCAAGATGGTGACGGCCGTGGCCTGCGCCCAGGTGCCGAAGTTCACCGTCATCATCGGCGGCAGCTTTGGCGCGGGGAACTACGGCATGTGCGGCCGAGCCTACTCGCCGCGCTTCTTGTGGATGTGGCCCAACGCGCGCATCTCGGTGATGGGCGGCGAGCAGGCGGCCAGCGTGCTGAGCACCATCCGCCGTGATGCGATCGAGGCCAAGGGCGGTGCCTGGAGCGCCGACGAGGAGGAGGCCTTCAAGGCCCCGCTGCGCCAGCAATACGAAGACCAGGGCCACCCCTACTACGCCTCGGCCCGGCTGTGGGACGACGGCGTCATCGACCCGGCCGACACGCGCCGCGTGCTGGCGCTGGGGCTTTCGGCATCGTTGAATGCGCCCATCCCAGAAACCAAGTTTGGCGTGTTCCGGATGTGATTGAAATTCGCCCGCTCCAACCCGACGATTCGCTCGAAGCCCTGACCGCGCTGCTGCACAAGTCCTACGCCTCGCTCGCCGCCCAGGGCTGGAACTTCACGGCCGTGGACCAGCCCGTGGACGTCACCCGGGAACGCGTGGCCATGGGCCAGGCCTTCGTGGCCGAGCACGAGGGGCGACTGGTGGGCACCGTGACCATCTCGCCGCCCAAGCCGGCCAGCGGCCAGTACCTGCGCGACCCCGTGCCCGCGTGCTACACCGAACCCCGCACGGCCATCCTGGCACAGCTGGCCGTGCACCCGGACCTGCGCGGCCAGCGCCTGGGCGAGCAGCTGATGGACGTGGCCGAGGCCTGGGCGTCCGCCAACGGCTATGCGCAAGTCGCGCTGGACACCGCCAAGCCCGCCGAACAGCTGCAGCGCCGTTATGAGCGCCGCGGCTACGTGCACGTCGGCGAGATTCAGTGGCAGGGCAAGACCTACGGCAGCGTGCTGATGGTGAAGGCGCTGAAGCCGGAGGCGGCGACATGAAGTGGCTGCTGGCCGGGCTGATCGCCGCTGCCACGGTGGCGCATGCGCAGTCACCGGCGCAGCTCCCGGCGCCGGCAGCATCGGCGGCTTCGGCCCCCGAACGCCTGCAGGCCGACGTGCGCGAAGCCATCGTGCGCGTGCCGGCCCGCGTGGAAGACGCGTTCGGCAAGCCCGCTGAAGGTGAACTGCTGGTCACCACCTTCCGCCCGGCAGGGCCGGGGCCCTTCCCGCTGGTCGTCATCAGCCACGGCCGCGACTCGGACAAACGCGCCGACTACAAGCGCCCACGCTTCGAATCCGCCGCGCGCTATTTCGTTCGCAAGGGCTTCGCCGTCGCCGTGCCGCTGCGCCTGGGCTATGGCGAGCTGGCCGGCGCGGGCGACCCGGAGAGCAGCGTGTCCTGCGACGCGCCGCGCTTCGGCAGCGCACTGCACGCCGCCGCGCTGCAGATCCTGGCCGTGCGCGATTTCATGGCCGCGCAGCCCGACATCGACGCCAGCCGCACCGTGCTCGTCGGCGTGTCGGTGGGCGGCATCGCCACCATCGCGGCCACCTCGGCACACGCGCCGGGCCAGCTCGCCGCCATCAACTTCGCCGGCGGCCACGGCGGCAACCCCGAGAAGCGCCCGGGCGACCCTTGCCAGAGCGACCACCTGCGCCGCCTCTACCGCGCCTACGCCGAGAGCAACGCCCGCACGGCAGCGCCCACACCCACGCTGTGGGTCTACGCCGAGAACGACCAGTATTTCGGCCCCAGCCACGCACGCCGCTGGGCCCGCGCCTACGCCGACGGCGGCGGCGCCGTGGACCTGCGCGTGCTGCCTGCATTCGGCGCGGACGGCCACAAGCTCTTCAGCACCGGCAACGACGTCTGGCAACCGCTGGTCGACGAGTTCCTGAAGCCGCTGGGTTTCGAGCAACCCGGCAGCCTGCCGACCCCGCCCGCCGTGCAGCCGCTGGCAGGCGAGGCCAGCGCCCCCGCCGGGGCCAGGTCCGGGCAGCTCGCCGGCTTCCAGAAGTTCCTCGCCGCCAAGCTGCCGCGCGCCTTTGCCGCCGATGGCGCCGGGCGCTGGGGCTATGCGTCTGGCGACGACGCCTTGTCGCGCGCGCTGGCCCTGTGCCAGCGCAACATCGCCCCTGCGGCCGACGGCGCGGCCGCGTCCGCCTGCCGCCTTTATGCGGTCGACGAGACCGTTGTCCGGAGCACGCCATGACCACCCATCTCACGCTGACCCGCCAAGGCCACATCGCCCGCGTCACGCTGAACCGTCCCGAGGTCCGCAATGCCTTCAACGAGGCGCTGATCGCCGAGCTGAGGCACACGTTCACCACGCTGGGCCAGGACCCGACGCTGCGCGCCATCGTCCTCGCTGCGGAGGGCAAGGCCTTCTGCGCCGGCGCCGACCTGAACTGGATGAAGGCCATGGCGGGCTACTCGTGGGAGGAGAACCATGCCGACGCGACGCGGCTGGCCGACATGCTGTGGGCGATCTACAGCTGCCCGGTGCCGGTGATTGCCCGCGTGCAGGGCGATGTCTACGCCGGCGGCGTGGGGCTGGTGGCCTGTGCGGATGTGGTTGTGGCGGTGGACTCAGCGGGCTTCTGCCTGAGTGAAGCCAAGCTCGGCCTGCTGCCGGCCACCATCGGGCCGTATGTCGTCAAGGCGCTGGGCGAGCAGGCCTCGCGGCGCTACTTCGTCACGGCCGAACGTTTCTCGTCTGCCGAGGCGAAGGCGCTGGGCCTCGTGCACGAGGTCGTCGCGGCCGACGCGCTGGACGCCAAGGTGGACGAACTCGTTGCCGCCATCACGGCCAACGGCCCCGCCGCCGTGCGGGCCTGCAAGCAGCTCGTCAAGGACGTGGCCGCCCGGCCCATCACGCCCGAACTGCGCGATGACACGGCACGGCGCATTGCCGACATTCGCGCCAGCGCCGAAGGCCGCGACGGCGTGCAGAGCTTCCTGAACAAGAGCAAGCCGTCGTGGCTGACCTCGCCATGACCATCCTCAAGTACAGCTTCCCCCTGACGCCACCCACGCCGCCCGCGCCGCAGCCGCTGGTCAAGCGCAGCTACGACCACTCAGAGTTCCTGCTCGAGCTGCTGCCCCAATGGCGCCAGATTCCGACCGATGAAGACAGCGCGCTGAACTTCCAATCGGACGACGACGGCGCCGTCATCATCATCTCGACCGACTTCTTCGACATCCCGGCCGACCAGGCGCAAGGCATCGCCGAGCAGTGCATCAGCAGCCGCATCGCGGCCATCCAGTCGGCCAGCGCCAAGCCCGTGCAGATGCTGCAGCAGGCCATCAAGCCACATGCCGGCGGCATCGGGCTGGAGATGTCCTTTGCGTCGGAGGTGGAGGGCGAGCATGTGCAGCTCTACCTGGGCTACGTGACCTCGCGCAAGATCCTGAACTTCTCCATGGTCTGCCAGCCCGGCAGGCAAGCGGCAGTGGCCTTGTTCAACGCGACCGTGCCGGGCTTCCGGCCGCGACTGCCATAACGCAGCACTGATGAGTGCGATTGATCATGTCTTCGAATCCTGATGCCAAGGTGCTGTTTCGTATTACCGACGAAGACGGCTCGGTCCAGGTAGAGACTTTGTGGGCGCAGTCACTGGGCCAGGATCTCTATCAGCTGGACAACTCGCCGTTCTATGCCTACTCGACATCGTGGCGAGACGTCGTCTACGCGCCCTACGAAACTTCTGAAGAACGCGCCACGTTCCAACGAGTGGTGACGAAGTCAGGCAACCGAACGGTCCGCGTCTACTTCGATCCACCGGTAGAGGAAGGGAATCCGTCCGATGTGGTTCTGCAAGGCTTGGTCACCCTTGGATGCTCGTATGAAGGTGCCAGCCGGAGGCTGCTCTCGATCAACGTGCCGCCGGAAGTGCGGCTTGACGATGTCAGGCACTATCTGATTTCCCATGACGCGAACTGGGAACATGCCGACCCCAGCTACGAAGAGCTGTATCCCCATGAATCCTGACCAGAGACCACTGGCCCTTCGGCATGGGCTGCTCACGCGCAGGCAGCTGGTTTGGATCGCTCCACTTCGGTCATGAACCTCGACGCCGTCCACCTGCTCGCCCTCGCCGCCGCCCTCGGCTGGGCCAGTGGCCTGCGCCTGTACCTGACCGTGCTGCTGGTCGGCATCGCCGGGCACTGGGGCTGGATTGCGCTGCCGCCGGGCCTGCAGATCCTGGCCTCGCCGCTGGTCATGAGCTGCGCGGCCGCGCTGGCGCTGGTCGAATTCCTGGCCGACAAGGTCCCGCTGGTCGACAGCGCCTGGGACGCGCTGCACACGCTGATCCGCATTCCCGCTGGCGCCGCCCTCGTGGCCGGCCTGGTGAGCGGCTGGGCGGGCGACCATGGCAGCGCCTGGACGGTCGTTGCAGCGCTGCTGGGCGGGGGTCTCGCGGCCACGGCCCACACCGCCAAGGCCAGCACGCGCGCAGCGGCCAACACCTCACCGGAGCCCTTCTCCAACATCGGCCTGTCGCTGGTGGGCGACGTGGCCGTGCCGACCATGCTGTGGCTGGCCTGGGCGCATCCGCTCGTCTTCTTCCCGCTCCTCATCACCTCGCTGGCCGTCATGGCCACGCTGATCTGGTTCTGCTTCAAATTCCTGCGTTCGCTACTCAAGCGCGTGCGCCGACCGACTCCCGCATGACATCTCTCCAAGACCGCAGCCGCGCCGCCGTCTGGCACCCCTGCACGCAGATGGCCCGCCTGGCCGACGTACCGCCGCTGCCCATCGCCCGAGGCGACGGCCCCTGGCTGTTTGGCACCGACGGCCGCCGCTATTTCGACGCCAACTCATCGTGGTGGGTCAACCTGTTCGGCCACAGCGACAAGCCGCTGATTGATGCCATCAAGGCCCAGCTCGACACCCTGCCCCATGTGATGCTGGCCGGCTGCACGCACGAGCCCGCCGTGCGGCTGGCCGAGCGCCTGTCCGCCCGCACCGGCGGGGCGCTGGGCCATGCGTTCTTCGGCAGCGATGGCGCCAGCGCGGTGGAGATCGCGCTGAAGCAGAGTTTTCATTCGTTCAAGAACCGCGGCCGGGCCGAGAAGCGCGAGTTCGTGTGTCTCAAGAACAGCTATCACGGCGAGACGCTGGGCGCGCTCAGCGTGACCGACGTGCAGGTCTTCCGCGATGCCTACGACCCACTGCTGATGCGCGCCCACATCGTCGCGTCGCCGGACTCGCGGCTGGGCAACGAGGCCGAGGCGCTGGCGGCGATGCGGGCCTTGCTGGCCGAACGCCACGACCACATTGCGGCCGTCATCGTCGAGCCGCTGGTGCAGGGCGCGGCCGGCATGGTCATGTACTCGCCAAGCTACCTGAAGGGCTTGCGCGAGCTGACGCGCGAGTTCGGCGTGCACCTCATCGCCGACGAGATCGCCGTGGGCTGCGGGCGCACGGGCACCTTTTTCGCCTGGGAGCAAACCGGTGCCGACTGGCCCGACTTCATCCTGCTGTCCAAGGGCATCACCGGCGGCACGATGGCGCTGTCGCTGGTGCTCACCACCGATGAGGTGTTCGAGGCCTTCTGGAGCGAAGACGTGACCCGCGGCTTCCTGCACTCGCACTCCTACACCGGCAACCCGCTGGCCTGTGCGGCAGCCAACGCCGTGCTGGACCGCTTCGACGCCGGTCAGCTGGAGGCCAACCGCGCGCAGGCCGAAGCACTCACTCGCGCCTTCGCCCCACTGGCCCCGCGTGTGACCCACCTGCGCCAACGCGGCATGATCCTGGCCTTCGACGTGCCCGACGCCCCGCCCCGCTTTGCCGAACGCTTCCACCTCGCCGCCCGCGAACACGAACTG
>Ga0187845_1000162_pt1 | contig 37934 bp, 35 predicted proteins | sample SpaLakP09_SKY_68_FD_134515 | JGI IMG/M metagenome (GOLD analysis project Ga0187845, IMG submission 134515) | Oligotrophic lake water microbial communities from Sparkling Lake, Wisconsin, USA - SP09_SKY_68 | ecosystem: Environmental > Aquatic > Freshwater > Lake | place: USA: Sparkling Lake... | reverse complement strand
GCGGCATGCTGTGTCGCCGTCACGGCGAACCCGCATACTGCGCGCGCTCATTTCAAGGGAGAGACAGACATGGCACGCGGCAGCGACGTCCAGCTGGGCGGCATCACGGACCTGAACCTGCTGGCAGACATCAAGCCAGGCTTTGTCGACGCACTGGAAGTGCTGACCTATGTCGACCGGCTGCGCAAGGTGCTGCGCACGCTCAATGGCCTGAGGCTGGGTTCGCGCGAGTCCAGCGCGCCGGCCTCGCCGTACACCGACATCGTCGCCCGCTGGCGCATCGTCCACTCCTTTCGCTGGAGCATCGTGGACGGCCAGAACGGCGCGCCCGACCGGCTGCTGCTCAGCGTCAATTTCGACGGCGGCTGGGAGCCCTATATGCGGGTCATCTGGGACCAGCTCGGCTCCACGCTGGACCTGATGCTGTGCCACACCGAGGGCTACACGCTGTCGCGCGACTGCAGCTTCGAGACCTACGCGCGCTGGGTGCGTGAGCACGAGGTGTCGGCGGACTTTCTCTTCATCGAATCCGGCCGCAGCGTCAGCGATGCCGAGTACCTCGCCAAGCTGGAGGCCGCCCAGCGCGGCCGCGCCAACGAGCTGGCCTTCAGCCGGCTGCGCGCGCCGGCCTCGGGCGAGACCCAGCCCCTGCCCACCGGCGAGAAGGAGCGCTTTGCGATGGCCGCGCGTGGCCTGGTGCCGCTGGCGGGCCTGTTCACGCTGCAGCGCTTCTTCGGCGCCCAGGCGCCGGACCGCGCCTGCCTGCTGCGCGCCACACATGACATCCTGTTCGAGTTGAGCGAGCTGGACACCGTCAAACAGTTCCCGGTGGACGGCGGCAAGACGCCCGGCGGCGCGCTGCGCCAGCGCCACTACGAGATGCTGGCCTGGTTCGAGCAGCCGCTGCCCGAGCCCGTGGCGAAAGCCCGCGAGCTGTCCCTCAAGCCCGGCGACCTGCAGTGCTGCCTGCTGACCAAGCCTCCCGCCAACCGCGGCGGCCTGGTGATGCTGCGCGTGGCCCATGCGGCCGAGGCCGTGGCCTGGCTCAGCACGGCGCCGGTGCAGCGCGACAACGAGGACGCGGCGCAGCTGGGCGTGTGGCGCCAGGTCGCGCTGACGCTGTCGGGCCTGAAGGCGCTGGGCGTGCCGGCCGCGCGGCTGGAGCGCTTCCCGCAGGCCTTCAAGGAGGGCATGGCCGCGCGCGCCGGCCTGCTGGGCGATGTGCGCCACAACCACCCGTCGCACTGGGTGCAGGCGCCGCACGTCAATGGCATCGACCGCATCGACCCGGCAAACGCCCATGTGCTGGTGCAGCTGCGCTTCCCGGCGGCCGAGTCGGGCGACGCCTTCACGCCCGCCGACGAGCAGCGCCTGCGCGCGCTGGCCGACGCGCTGACCGTGGGCACCGGCCTGGCGCTGATGGCCATCGAGCCCATGCGCAGCAACGCGGCTGACAAGGAGCATTTCGGCTTCAAGGACGGCATCAGCCAACCTCAGCTCTCCGGTGCGGCGGGCCAGAACTGGGACGACACCGTCAAGACCGGCGAGGTGCTGCAGGGCTTCCCCACCGAGCGCGACAAGGGCTATGCCGTGCCCGAGCAGCCCGACGCGCTGCTGGACCGGGGCAGCTTCCTGGTCGTGCGCAAGCTGCGCCAGTACACCGGCCGCTTCGCCAGGCGCACCTACGAGCAGGCCAGGAAGATCGGCCTGGACCACGACCTCGTGCTCGCCAAGCTGATGGGCCGCTGGCAGGACGGCCGCGCGCTCGCGGCGCCGCAGACGGACGGCAACGACTTCAACTTCGCCAAGGACGAGCAAGGCTCGGCCTGCCCCTTCCACCGCACATCCGCCGCACCAACCCGCGCGACCTGGGCGGCACGGCCTTCTCGAAGAGCCGCATGCCGCGCATCCTGCGCCGGGGCATGAGCTATGGCGCGCCGGTGCACCCGGACGCGCCGGATGATGACGACCGCGGCCTGGTCTTCATGGCCTACAACGCCCACCTGGCCGAGCAGTTCGAGGTGGTGCAGCGCTGGGTGGCCGGCGGCAATGCCAGCGGCGGCTACTCGGCGCAGAGTGACCCGCTCTTGGGTGTGGTCGACAGCAGCACCGGCCCGCGCCTCTACCCCTTCGAGCATGCCGGCAAGCCCTACGAGGTCGACCTTGGCCCCGAGCCCTTCGTCACGCTGCAGTGGGGCGCCTACTTCTTCGTGCCGTCCATCGCTGCGCTCAAGGGCCTGCCGGGCCTGGTCGAACTGGCCCTGCCGCTGCCCGCGCCCACGCCGGTGCCCGACAAGATCCCCGACCTGCAGGACAAGGCGGCGATGCAGCTGTGGCTGGAAGACACCACCACCCGTGACCAGGCCTGGGCCTGGGTGCGCGCCCAGCCCGGCGGCGTGGTCGACACGGCCTACGGCGTGCTGGTGGGCGCGGCCGAGCGCGTCTGCGATGTGCTCAGGAACGTCCCCGACCGTTATTCCAACAGCGGCTACGGCGAGCGCATGCACGACTCCATCGGCGTGGGCTACCTGGGCCTGGACGACGACACCGGCCACCGCGAGCAGGCGCCCGTCATCAACGCCGCCATCGAGGCCTACAGCGAGGCCCAGTGCTATGCCACCGCCTACCAGGTCGCCAAGGCCGGTCTGGCGCAGCTGAAGAAGGAGGCGCGCGACCTGCTGGCCGCCTTCCCCGACAGCCAGAAGCCCAAGGACCTGCCCACCGACACGCCGCTGGACTTTGAGCGCCTCAGCGAAGGCGTGCTCGCCAAGCTCTGCCAGATGTGGTTTGGCCAGCCCGATGGCCGCCACATCTGGGGCACCGAGTTCCATGCCGAGGCCTACCCGAACGGCGTGGCGCCGCGCTGCCCGCGCGACCTGTTCAAGGTGTCGCGCCACGTCTTCGGGCCCTACCCGACCGACGCCGTCAAGGCCGAGGGCCGCGCCGCTGGCCAGCGCTTCCTGGCTGCCACGCAGGCCTGGCTGGCCGAGCCTGGCACGCAGTTGCCGCCGCTTGCCGCAAAGATCGTCGCCGCCGCCAAGGCCGTGCCGGGTGCCACGCCCGACCTGCCCGCGCGCACGCTGGCCGGCATCATGCTGGGCTTTCCGCCCACCACCCACGCCAACCTGCTGACGGTGCTGGCCGGCTGGGTGCAGACGCGCAAGCTCTGGGAGCTACAGCCGCAGTGGAACGAGGTGGCGCCCGAGACGCAGACCGCCCCGCCGCCCTACGCCGAGGCCGTGGCGCGGCTGCGCCCGACGCTGGTCGCGACGCTCAACCAGCGCCCCACCCCCTTCCAGATCTGGCGCAAGGCCCGCGTGGCGCACAAGCTGGGCCAGGTGGACGTCGAGCCGGGCCGCGTGGTCGTCGTCGGCCTGGGCTCGGCCACGCAGCAAGACCCGCTGCGCCACCACGTCGCCTTCGGCGGCGACCGCGCCGACCCCAAGGGCCCGCCGCCGCACGCCTGCTCGGGCTACGGCATGGGCATGGGCGTCATGCTGGGCGTGGTCGCGGCGGTGCTGGATGCGGGGGTGATGCGCTTCACTGGGTCGCCGACGGTGGTGGCGTTGGCGGTGTGACCGCGTGAATGGCCGCATGAAGACACTCTACGAAGCTGCCAGCGCCATCGAAGCCCACATGCTGGTGGACCTGCTGAAGCAGGAAGGCCTCACCGCGCACATCCATGGCGAGTCGCTGCAAGGCGCTGTGGGCGAGATTCCGGCCAGCGGCTTGGTGCGGCTGGTCGTGGCGGAAGAAGACCATGCCGCAGCGCGCGCGGTCATCGACCGCTGGGAGGCGACGCAGGTGGAGCCGACGCCCCGCGCCACGGCAGCGCCGGCCCGCAAGTCGCGCGGCTGGGCCGGCCTCGCGCTGGGCCTGGTCATCGGCATGGGTGCCACCTACGCGATGTACCGCGCGCCGGCCCGCATCGACGGCATTGACTACAACCGCGACGGCGAGCTCGACGAGCGGTGGACCTTCTCGCCCAACGGCATGCCGATCAAGACGGAGACGGACCGCAATCTCGATCGCAAGGTCGACTATGTGATCCATTTCGACGCGCGCGGGCACATCGAGTCCGCCGAGTCGGACGACAACTTCGACGGCGTCTTCGAGTCCAAGCAGTGGCTGAAGAACGGCAATGTCGAGATGACGCTGTCCGATACAGACGGCGACGGCTATCCGGACATGCGCTCGACGTTCACGCACGGCATCCTGGACACCACCGAGTACATCAACCCTGCCAGCGGCAAGCCGTTGCGGGTCGAGCACTTCGCGCTTGGTGTCCTGAAGTACGCCGATGTAGACCTGGACAAAGACGGCCAGCTCGACACGCGTATCCAATACACCCCGCTTGCCGATATGGCCTCAAAGGAGCCACTGCCCAGGTAGCCGCGCGGGCCGTCGACAGCCCGGTTGGGGTGAGTACCGCGAACCCCAACGCGCATGAGGCATATCCGTTGGGGTTCAGGATTGCGCGTACCGCTCAGCGCGGCGCGGATGCCGGGTCTGGAGCAGTGGTCACCTTCACCTGCGTGCAGCTCTCGCTGCCAAAGTTCCCGCCCTTGAACTCCGGCTCGTAGTACCACTTGCTGAACTGCCAGCGGCCGTCGCGCGTCTTGCTGAAGGTGGCGATGCCGGTGCCGTAGTCCTTGGTGGCCTGGTCGGTCAGTGCGAAGTGGATGGCCATCTGCGCGCCTTTGCTGGCCGCCTGGCCGGGGTAGCGGCCGTAGCCGGGCACTTCCAGTTCGAAGCGGTAGGCGCCGTGCGCGCCGCTGCTCTGCTCGCGCACCAGCGCCAGCGTGACGGTGCCGGTGTAGGGGCCTTCGTGGTCGTCCAGCCCCTGGCATGCGTAGCGGCCGCTGTAGTCGATGCCGGTGAAGGGCTGGGGTGCCGCGTGGGCGGCCGTGGCGGCAGCGAGCAGCAGGGAGGCGATGAGGCGCATGGCGGTGTCCGTCGTCAGAGGGATTGGGCACGTTCGAGAAAGCCCGTCATGCCCATGCGCTCGAACTCGCTGCGCGCGTGGTCCAGCGCCGCCTGCCAGCCGTCGTCCAGCTTCAGCTCGGCCTCCGCCAGCGCTGTCACCGCGGCTTCGTGGTCGGACTGGCGCTGCTCGCCCGCGCCCCGCGCCAGCGCCAGATAGCGCCGGGCCTGGGCTGTGTTCCCCGCGTTCGCGGCCAGCCGGGCGGCTGCGCGGTAGGCCATGGCGCCGCCGACCCAGTCGTGCTGGCGGCCACGCCTGAGCGCCAGCGCGACGTGGCGGCGCGCCGCCACGGCATCGCCCTGCGCGGCCAGCATGTCGGCCAGCCAGCCGTGGTTGAAGCTGCTGTACAGGCCGCCGCCGCGCGGCGCGAGCCAGGCGGTGGCGTCGCGCACGCGCTGCAGCGCGGCCGGGTCGCCCTCGTGCATCCATGCGCCGTAGGCCCCGGCGGCCTGGCCCATGGCGCAGGTGAACATGCTGCGCACCTGGGCGCCCACTCGGTGGGCCACGGACGCCGCGTCGCGGGCGTCGGCCCAGCGGCCCTGCCAAAGCAGGACGGCGGCGCGCCAGCCCTGCATGCTGGCCTCCACCGCGTGGCCGCTGCCGTCGAAGGGCGTCAGCGCCTCGGCAATGATCTCGTGGGCCTGCTGGAAGTGGCCCTGGTCGGCCAGCACGTAGGCGCGGCAGCACAGCGAGAAGGACAGGCCGATGCGGTTGACGGCGCTCTTGCTGGCGCGCGTGCGCTGGCGGGCGATGGCCAGGTCCAGCATAGGCACGGCTTCGGCGTAGTTGGCGGCGGCGGCCTGCAGCTGGCCGACGGTGCCTGGCAGCTGGGCCAGCAGCGCGTGATCGCCGCAGGCCTGGGCGGTTTCGACGGCGGCGCGGGCGTGGCGCAGGCTGTCGCGCGTCTCGCCCAGCGCGTAGCCGACGTAGGCCAGCCAGTACTCGGTGCGGGCGACGAGCGCGGGCTCGCCGTCGGCCTGGGCCAGCACGGCGGCGTGCTGCAGCACGCGCAGGTCGTCGCGCGAGGCGTCGAACACGCAGGCCATGCCCAGGCGCTGGGCGACGGCGATCCAGCGGCGGCGCCGGCCCGCGTCATCGGGCAGGAATTCGAGCGCCGCAAGCGCGGCGCGGAACTGCTTCTTGGCGCGGTCCAGCGCCGAGGCGGCCAGGGCCTGGTCGCCGGCGGCCTCGGCGTGCAGGCCGGCGGCCGGCCAGTCGTTGGCGGCGGCGGCGTGATAGGCCAGCTGTTCGTGCAGCTGGCCATCGGCGCCGCCGCGCGCGGCCAGCTCGGTGCTGATGCGCCGGTGCAGCGCCTGGCGCTCGTGCAGGCCGGTGGCTTCGTAGACGACGTCGCGCGTGATGCCGTGCTTGAAGCGCAGCTGGCCGGGGGTTTGGTCCGGGAAGATGAAGTCCTGCCCCGCCAGTGCGCGCACGGCCGGGTGCTGCTCGCCGCAGCCGGACAAGGCCTCCAGCAACCAGACCGGGATGACGTTGCCGATGACGGCGGCCAGGCGCACCAGCCGCGCCTGCTCGGCCGGCAGGCGGCCGACGCGGGATTCGACCAGGGCAGCCAGCCAGGCCGAGCTGCTCTGGCCCTGGACGAAGCTGTCGCCGGCATCCGCCGCCGCGTGGCAGAGCTCCTCGATGAACAGCGGGTTGCCGCCGGCGTGGCGCCGCACCTCGGCGGCGATGAAGGGGTCGCCCTGAGGCAGCAACTGCTGCACGGCACGGGCGGACTCGCACTCGGTCAGCGGCGGCAGCTCGATGAGGTGCTGGGCGTGGTCGTCGTGCGCGCCGGGCAGGCCGGTGGCGGGCTGGGGGCGGCTGGCAGTGAGCAGCAGCAGCGGCAGGCCCTGGCGCGCGCTGGTGGTGCGCAGCCGGTGCAGCAGGCGCAGCGAGGCGTCGTCGGCCCATTGCAGGTCGTCGATGAAGACGAGTTGGGGCGTGCGCCGCGCCAGCGTCAGCAGCAGGGCCAGCAGCGCGTCGGTGCGCTCGGCCGGGGCGCTGTGCTGGGCGGCGGCGAGCTCGGGCGGCGCGTCGGGCATGTCCTCCATGCCGCGCAGCATCTGCAAAAAGGGCTGCAGCGGCTCGGCACTGAGGTAGCTCTCGCAATAGCCCCGGTGGATGCGGCAGGGCCGGTCTGACTGGTCTTCGGCGTGCCGCAGGAATTCCTCGGTGAGCCGGGTCTTGCCCACGCCGGCACCGGCGCGCAGCCCCAGCCACAGCGTCTGGCCCGCCAGCGCCCTGGCCAGGCCTGTCTCCAGCGCGGCCAGCTCGGTCTCGCGGCCGACGAAGGGGGCCAGGCCGCGCCGCACGCTGGCCTCGAAGCGCCGGCCCACGGCCGCCCGGCCGGTCACGCGATAGGCCGCCAGCGGCGTGGCGCGGCCGCGCAGCTGCAGCGTGAAGCGCGGGCCGGTCTCGAAGAACTGGCTCTGCAGGCCCAGGCTCTCCTCGCTGGCGATGATCTCGTCGGCGCGTGCCGCCTCCGACAGGCGCGCTGCGATGTTGAGCGCATTGCCCAGCAGTTCGAAGCGGCCGCGCATCTGGTCGCCCTCGTTGACGAGAACGATGCCGGCATGGATGCCGCTGTGCAGCGTCAGGCCACGGAACTCGGCCGGCCGGGGGCCAGGCGGCAGGATGCCGCGCACGGCGGCGTGCAACTCCAGCGCGGCTTCGGTGGCGCGGCGGCCGTCGTCCTCGCGTACCTCGGGGTGGCCGAAGACGGCCAGCATGCCGTCTCCCTGGATGCGCGCGATGACGCCGCCGTGGTGGGGCACGATGCGCTCGTACAGCTCACGCAGGCCGGTCAACATGGCCGAGTAGTGCTCGGCCTCCATCCACTCGGCCATGGCGGTGGAGCCGCTGAGGTCGACGAAGAGGAGAGTCAGCAGCCGGCGCTGGCCGGCCGCGCCGGGGGGGGCGGCGGGGGCGAGGGGAACGGAGGACTCGGTCACTGCGCCCGTCAACCCGTCTTCAGGCGGGCAGCGGCTGGAAGTCGGTGTCCGCCACCGTGCGCGGCACGTCCGGGGGCAGGTCTTCCTCGCGCAGGCCCAGGTAGATGGGCGCGCCGTTGCGGCGGTGGATGTTGATCTTCGCGTTGTAGACGCGGTGGATCAGGCCGTGCTTGTCGGCGATCTGGTACTCGCTGATGCCCCACAGGCCGGTGTCGTCGCGCCGGCCGGTCAGGTAGCAGGCGATCTCGTCAACCTCTGAGCCGGCCAGGCGCAGGCCGTTGAGGCTGCGCAGCGGTGCGCGGGTGCGCTCGACGAAGTCCAGGCTGTCGATGCGCACGTCGTCGCCCGTGGCCGCGTCGTGCATCATCGTGTTGAACTTGCCGACCAGGATCTGCCCCGGCCGCGCGTTCTCCACCATGCGCGCCAGCTCGATGGTGACCTGGCCCACCAAGTAGCTGAACGAGGTCGGGTTGAGGCCTTCGGACTGGTAGAACTCGTAGTGCGAGCCGACGTGAAAGCACGCGCGCAGCTTGGGCACGGACTCGGGTCGCGTCGCCCGCTCCTGGGCCAGCGCGTTGTCGGCCAGGATGAACTGCATCAGCTGATACAGCTCCACATTGGCCTCGACGCCGCGCATGCGGTTCCAGATGTAGAAGCCGTCGCCCGTGGTCGTGCGGGCGAAGTTGATGTTGATTTCCTGGGCCAGCAGCTTGGCGTAGGCCGCGTTGACCGAGCAGGACAGGCTGTTGAGCTGCACCACCTGCTGCAAAGGGGTCAGCAGCGAGAAGCCGACGGCGTCGAACAGGATGACGGCGCGGTCTTCCACCAGGCGCACGCCGTAGCGCGCGGCGATGGCGGCGATGAGCGGCAGGCCCAGGCCCTTTTCGGGGGCGAAGGGCAGCTCGATGAAGCGCGGCGCCACGTCCAGGGCGGCGCTGACGTCGTCGAAGGCCTGGGCGTCGAGGTGTTCCTGGTTGGACAGCAGCTTGTCCAGAAGCTTCGCGCGCCGCGTCAGCTCGGCCGGCGGCAGGTTGCCGTCGCCCAGGGCGAACTCGGTCAGCATGGGGTGGGGCGCTACGATGACGCGCAGGCCACGGGCCTCTGGCGTCCAGCCGAACAGCAGGTTGTCGCCGAGGTTCCACAGCGCGTAGAGCGCCTGGTCCAGCAAGATGATGTTGTCGCGAAGCTGGTTTTCGCTCAGGCCTGCCGGGGCGGGATAGGCCATGAACCCATCCAGCCAGGAACGGCGTTTGCGCAGCTCTTCTTTCACAAGCGGGCTCCGGTAAGAAGCCCGATTGTCTTTCAGAGAAACGGCTTTTTCCGCGAGAGACAAGCCGACTCGGCGGCGCAGTTCAGGCTAACGACCTGCTGCGCCGGCGACTCGGCTCGTGTTTTCGGCGTCAAAGGCATCGTCATGCGGCTCAGGCGCGGCGTGCGGTGATGGTGACGCGGGGCAGTTGGGCCACTTCGCGCACGGCGTATCCGGTGACGACGACGCGCGGCAGTTGGGCCACTTCCTTGACGGCCTTGCCGGTGATGACGACGCGGGGCAGCTTCTGTACATCCTGGGGCGCGGCGCTGGCGGCGAAGGCGGTAAAGGCAAAGGCGGCGACAGCGGCGGCCTGGATCAGAACGGTGGTCTTCATGGTGTTTCCTTCGGGGTTTTCACAGCGGGATTGCTGTGTCGATGGAAGGAGTTTCGTCAGCGCGCCGGCCCGCCGCCAGGCCGCTGCGATGAAGCGCAAGTGCTGCTGCATGAGCTGCAGGCGACGGCGATGAAGCGTCCGCCCTATCATGACCGGTTCGCTTGTAGACCTTGCCATGCCCCACCCGGATTTGCCCGCAGTTCCCGAATCCCGCTTCATCCGCGTGCGCGGCGCGCGCACCCACAACCTGAAGAACATCGACGTCGACCTGCCGCGCCATGCGCTGGTCGTCATCACCGGGCTGTCGGGCTCGGGCAAGTCGTCGCTCGCCTTCGACACCCTCTACGCCGAGGGCCAGCGGCGCTACGTCGAGAGCCTGTCCAGCTACGCGCGCCAGTTTCTGCAGCTGATGGACAAGCCCGATGTGGACATCATCGAAGGCCTGTCACCGGCGATCTCCATTGAGCAGAAGGCCACCAGCCACAACCCGCGCTCCACGGTCGGCACGGTCACCGAGATCCACGACTACCTGCGCCTGCTCTACGCCCGCGCCGGCACGCCCTTCTGCCCCGACCACGACCTGCCGCTGGAGGCGCAGTCCGTCAGCCAGATGGTGGACGCCGTGCTGGCCATGCCCGACGAGAGCAAGCTGTTGCTGCTCGCACCCGTCGTTCGCGACCGCAAGGGCGAGTTCATCGAGCTGTTCCAGGCGCTGCAGGCCCAGGGCTATGTGCGCTTCCGCGTTGACGGCGCGACGGTGGAGGCGCCCGAGATTCCGGCGCTGAAGAAGGCCGAGAAGCACGACATTGACGTCGTCATCGACCGCGTCAAGCTGCGCGCCGATTCGCACGACCAGTTGCGCCAGCGCCTGGCCGAGAGCTTCGAGGCCGCGCTGCGCCTGGCCGAGGGGCGGGCGCTGGTGATGAACATGGACAGCGAGCAGACCACGCTGTTCTCCAGCAAGTTCGCCTGCCCCGTCTGCTCCTACTCGCTGCCCGAGCTGGAGCCGCGGCTGTTCTCGTTCAACTCGCCGGTGGGCGCCTGCCCCAGCTGCGAGGGCCTGGGCCAGGTCACCGTGTTCGACGCGGAGCGCGTCGTCGCCTTCCCGACGCTGAGCCTGGCCAGCGGTGCCGTCAAGGGTTGGGACCGTCGCAACCCGTACACGTTCTCGCTGCTGGAGTCGGTGGCGGCGCACTACAAGTTCGACGTCGAGGCGCCGTGGGAAAGCCTGCCCGCCACGGCCCAGGACGTGCTGCTGCGCGGCTCGGGCGACGAGGACATCAGCTTCATCTACCAGGCCGAGACGGCTTCGGGCAAGAAGCGCAGCGTCAAGCGCCAGCATCCCTTCGAGGGCATCCTGCCCAACCTGCAGCGCCGCTTCAAGGAGACCGATTCGGCCGCCGTGCGCGAGGACCTGGCGCGCTACATGGCCGCCAAGCCCTGCGTGGCCTGCGAGGGCTCGCGACTGCGCCGCGAGGCGCGCAACGTGGTGCTGCAGCCGGCCGACGCGCCGCCGGGCGTGCGCGGTCGGCCGATCTTCGAGGTCGAGCATTCAACGCTGCGCGAATGCCTGGACTACTTCGAAGGGCTCAAGCTCAAGGGCAACAAGGCCGACATCGGCGACAAGGTCGTGCGCGAGATCGCGTCACGGCTGCGTTTCCTGAACGACGTTGGCCTGAACTACCTGAGCCTGGACCGCAGCGCCGACACGCTGTCCGGCGGCGAGGCGCAGCGCATCCGCCTGGCGTCGCAGATCGGCTCCGGCCTGACGGGCGTCATGTATGTGCTGGACGAACCCAGCATCGGCCTGCACCAGCGCGACAACGACCGGCTCATCGCCACGCTGCGGCGCCTGCGTGACCTGGGCAACTCGGTCCTTGTCGTCGAACACGACGAGGACGCCATCCGCGCCGCCGACTGGGTGCTGGACCTCGGCCCCGGTGCGGGCGTGCATGGCGGCCACATCATGTCGCAGGGCACACCGGCCCAGGTGGCCGCCGACCCCAACTCGCTGACCGGCCGCTACCTGAGCGGCGCCGCGCGCATCGAAGTGCCCACGCAGCGTCACAAGGCGCCAGAGGATCAGAAGCTGCGCATCGTCAACGCGCGCGGCAACAACCTCAAGGGCGTCACGGTCGACATCCCCGTCGGCGTGCTGACCTGCGTGACCGGGGTGTCCGGCTCGGGCAAGAGCACGCTGGTCAACGACACGCTCTACGCCGCCGTCGCCAAGAAGCTCTACAACAGCCACGCCGACCCGGCGCCCTATGACGAGATCGAGGGCCTGGATGCCTTCGACAAGGTCATCAACGTCGACCAGAGTCCGATCGGCCGCACGCCGCGCTCCAACCCGGCCACCTACACCGGCCTGTTCACGCCCATCCGCGAGCTGTTCGCCGAGATGAACACGGCACGCGAACGCGGCTACGGACCGGGGCGCTTCAGCTTCAACGTGGCCGGCGGCCGCTGCGAGGCCTGCCAGGGCGACGGCGTGTTGAAGGTGGAGATGCACTTCCTGCCGGATGTGTACGTGCCCTGCGACGTCTGCCAGGGCCGGCGCTACAACCGCGAGACGCTGGAGGTGCTCTACAAGGGCAAGAACATCACCGAAGTGCTGAACATGACGGTGGAGGACGCCTTCAACCTGTTCAACGCGGTGCCGGCGCTGGCGCGCAAGCTGCAGACGCTGCTGGACGTGGGCCTGGGCTATGTGAAGCTGGGCCAGAGCGCCACCACCTTGTCCGGCGGCGAGGCCCAGCGCGTGAAGCTGGCGCTGGAGCTCAGCAAGCGCGACACCGGCCGCACGCTCTACATCCTGGACGAGCCGACGACCGGCCTGCACTTCGCCGACATCGCACTGCTCCTGAAGGTGCTGCACCAGCTGCGCGACGCGGGCAACACCATCGTCGTCATCGAGCACAACCTGGACGTCATCAAGACGGCCGACTGGCTCATCGACATGGGCCCGGAAGGGGGCGCCGGCGGCGGCACGCTGCTGGTGGCCGGCACGCCGGAGGACGTGGCGGCCTGCGAGGCCAGCCACACGGGGCGCTATCTGGCGCCGTTGTTGAGGCGTTGATCAGGCACGCTGCCGGACTCGGTAGCCGACGAGCAGCAGGCCCGCAATGACCATGGCCCAGGTACCCGGCTCGGGTACGGCGGGCGTGATCCCGGGCACGCTTGGCGACTCGGCCACGCGAACGGTACCGGGAGGCAGTGATGGCATGCCCAGGTCCACCAGGGACGGGAAGCCGCCGCCGCGTGCGACCGTCTGCGGTGCCGGGCTGCCCAGCGCGGCAATGCTGCCGCTGCCCTGGGCCGGCGCCGCGCCGCCCAACGATGCGCCGCCCGATTGGCCAGCGAAGGTCTCCGGTGCGGCGGCGGCCGTCGGGCCGGCTGCTGGCGCCTCGAATTCCAGCGGCGCAACGACCTCAGCCTCGCGCGTCGACGACGCCACGTTGGCGCCGCCGGACGGTGCCACGGCGGCCGGCTTGGCCTCCAGGCGGCGGATGCGGCTGACGTTGCGGCAAACGGTGGGCACCAGGATGCACTGACCGTCCTCGCAGTAGACGAGGCCGCGATCCTGGGTCTTGGCCGTCCACTTGGCGCGCGTCACCGTCTTGCAGACGGCACCGGGGCCGAAGTGCATGTCGCTGATCTCCGGCGCGTAGGTGGCCTGGCCCTTGATCGTGTCGCGCTCGATGAGGGCGATGTCGTCGTAGCTGCGCGCCTTCATGCGCGCCTTGAGCTTCTCGCGTGTGGCGGCGGGGATGTCCTTGTAGCGGTCCACGGCCGCCACCACGTCGCCCATGAAGGGGTTGACGCCCGGGCGATCCCAGCTGCATTCGGGCAGCGTGGAACCGGCGGAAACGGCGAGAGTGAAGGTGGCGATCAGAGACATCGGAGGGCCTGTACAAGCAGCGCACCTCAAACGCGAGGCGCATGCCCCTAGTGTTAGGGAGTTTCAGGGTTTTCACGCGTAGAAGACCCCCAAAAAGGGGGTGCGCAGCCGGTGAGAAATATCACGCAAAGCGTAGGAAGCGATGGCGACACGGTGCTGATGGGGCGCTCGGCATTGCTGCTATCGTGCCGACCGCTGTTGCTGTCCCCCCACCCCGCCATGCCCGATCGCGCCGCGCCGCTGGTGCTTTACGTCGAAGACGACCGCATCCATCTGATCCTGATGGAGGAGGTGTTCCGGACGCTGCCGGGCTGGGAGCTGCGTTGCGCCGAGACGGGCGCGGAGGCGCTGGCGACGCTGACCGAATGCCGGCCCGACCTGCTGCTCATTGACATGAACCTGCCCGACATGACGGGGCTGGAGCTGCGTGCGCGCGTCGCTGCCGATGCCGATCTGTCGGCGGCGCTGGCGGGTGCGCACTGGGTCGCGCTATCGGCCGACAACCCCGGCGAGGTCGTGCGCGCGGCGCGCGAGGCCGGCTTTGCCGACTACTGGCTCAAGCCCATCGATGTGCCGCGGCTGCAGGCCAGCCTCAGTGCGCTGCTGGCTTAACGCGCATCGATGACGTAGTCGCCGCGCGGCAGACCGCGGAAGGTGACTTCGGCGCCCAGTTTGGCGTGGCAGGCCGGCGTTGGCGCTCCGGGCGGCACTTCCCAGCGTGTCTCGATGACGATGCGCCGGCCCTTGACCTGGCGATCGGCGGACACCAGCACATTGCCGCCCGACAGGAACTCCCACACCTCCACCTTCAGCTCGCCGGCCTCGGTCCAGTGCTGGCGCGTGTAGTAGCGCTGCTTGCCCTCGGGCCAGGCGGGCATGCCGGTGCCGGGCGGGTCGTCGGCGGTGCCGCAGGCCAGTGCGAGCTCCTTCACGTCGGGGTCGCGCAATGGGCCCTGCCAGTCACGACCGGATGGCGGCATGGTCACCCAGACGATGACGCCAACGAAGGCGGCAAAGAAGAGCAGCGTGAAGAGCTTCTCGCGCGTGCGCGGGGTGCGGGGCTCGGTCATGGCGAAGGCGAAAAAAAGCCCGGCAGTGCCGGGCTTCGTGTTCACGAGGCCGCGCAAGCGCGGCGCCCGTTCACTTCAGGTGGCTGTTGATCAGCTTGGTCATCTCGAACATGTCGGCCTTGGCCTTGCCGAAGATTTCCTTCAGCTTGGCGTCGGCGTTGATGACGCGCTTGGACAACTCGTCCTGCAGCTTGTTCTTCTTGATGTATTCCCAGACCTTCTTGGTCACGTCGGTGCGCGGCAGGGGTGCTGCGCCGACGATGGCCGCGAGAGCGGCGCTGGGGGTCAGGGCCTTCATGAAGGCGGCGTTGGGCGTGCGCTTCTTGGCGGGTGCGGCGGCCTTCTTGGCCGGAGCTGCCTTCTTCGCTGCAGGCGCCTTCGCGGGCGCTGCTGCCTTCTTCGCTGCAGGCGCCTTTGCAGGCGCTGCCGCCTTCTTCGCCGGTGCGGCCTTTTTCGCCGGTGCCGCAGCCTTCTTTGCCGGTGCGGCCTTCTTCGCAGTTGCCATGTCGATTCACTCCATCAAAAGTTGTTGATGTGCCGGGCGTGGGTGAAGGCCCAATAGGCCTTCAATACTCGCTAGCACCCTGCGGCGGCGATGGTACTGCGCTCCCTGGGGGAATAGAAGGCTTTCATAGAGGGGATGACCCGCAGAGGCCCATGAAATCGGGCCTTTCGTGGCCTGCTTGTCGCGGTGCCGCATCAATCCTGTGTTTCTAGCGCCCAGGTGTCAGCGAATGTCGTCGCCCTCGGGGGCGCGCTTGTCGCCGCCAAACATCGCCGCCACGAGGTTCTCGCGGTGCCGCCAGCTCGTCGCGGCGACGCCGCCGAGGTGGCCGATGACGAGGGTTGCGATGCCCCACGCCAGCCATGCGTGCAGGTCCGACAGCCACTCGTAACCCCACAGCCAATCAGTGGTGTACAGCCAGCCGCTCAGGCTCAGCGCGGCGGCCGTGGCCCACAGCGCCAGCACCATCCAGCCGCCCAGCGGGTTGTGGCCGAGGTGGCGCGGCTCGCGGCCGGCGCGCAGCGCGCGTGCGTACGCCAGGACCGCGCGCGGGCCGCGCACGAACTGGTGCAACCGGGCGTAGCGACTGCCTGTGAAGCCCCAGATCAACCGCAACACGACGGCAGCACCGGCCACGTAGCCGGCGGTGTGATGCCAGTCGTCGAAGTGGTTGGGCGGCCAGTGGCCGCTGATCCACGCGGTGGCGATGGCGGCCGCCAGCGTCCAGTGCAGGGCTCGCACCAGCACGTCCCAGACGCGGATGCGCATGGCTTACTTCTTGTCTGCGGGCTGCTCGCCTTCGGGCCAGACGCGCTCAAAGGTCTTGGGGTTGTAGAAGGCCTCGGCCTTCTTGCCCTGGCCGTCGAAGCCGTAGACCTCGTAGCAGCCGTTGTAGTTCTGGACCTTGCGGATCTTCCAGCCTTCACCTTCCAGCTTCTTCTGCAGTTCCATCTGGCCCTTCTTCTCTTCCTTGGGCATGGCGGGGCAAGAGACGTTGCCGTGGGCGAAGGCGGTGCCGGTGATGAGCACGAGGGCGAGGGTGGTGAGGAAGCGTTTCATCATGAGGTCCTTGGACGAGAGTTGCCGGGCCAGATGTGAGCCGGGCCGGCGTCGGCGAGGGTCTTGCAGCCGCAGAGCGCCATGGCGATCTCCAGCTCGTCGCGCAGCAGGCGCAGCGCATGGGCCACGCCCAGCGCGCCACTGGCCGCTAGCGCGTGTACGTACGGGCGGCCCAGCAGCACGGCGTTGGCGCCCAGGGCCATGGCCTTGAGCACGTCGGTGCCGCGGCGGATGCCGCCGTCGACAAGCAGCGGCACGTCGGGGCCGACGGCGGCGCGCAGGGGTGGCAGCAGCTCGGCGGTGGCCGGCATGGTGTCGAGCGTGCGGCCGCCGTGGTTGGAGACGATGAGGCCGGTCACGCCGCGGGCCAGCGCTTCGCGCGCGTCGTCGGCGTGGGTCACGCCCTTGAGCAGCAGTGGCAGCGGGCTCATCGAGCGCAGCCAGTCGATCTCCGCCCAGGTGGCCGCGCGCGGCATCAGGCCGTCGAACAGCGCGCTCTGGTCGGGCTGCAGGTTGAGTGGCTTCTTCAGGCCGCCGAGGTTGACGGCGCGGATGTCGTCGGGCAGCTTGAAGGCGATGCGGCGCTCGCGGTCGCGGGCGCCGTGCACGGGCGCGTCAACGGTCAGCACCAGGGCTTGATAGCCGGCGGCCTCGATGCGTTTGAGCAGCGCGCGCATGAAGTCGCGGTCGGCGCGCCAGTAGAGCTGGAACCACAGCGGGCCGGCGGTGGGGTCGGCCAGCATGGGCGCGGCGACGTCTTCCATGGGCATGCTGGCCTGGGCGCTGAGGATGAGGCCGGCGCCCTGCGCTGCGGCGGCGTGGGCGATGGCCCTCTCGCCATCGGCATGGAAGAGGCACTGGTAGGCGATGGGCGCGAGCAGGATGGGGTGCAGCAATTCGCGGCCCAGCAGCGTCACGCGGGTGTGGCCGCCGGACAGGTCGCGCAGCACGCGCGGGTGCAGCTTGATCGCATCCCACGCGGCACGGTTGGCGCGCAGCGTGAGTTCGTCGGCCGCGCCGCCGTTCAGATAGGCCCAGGCGTTGGCGTCAATGCGGGTCTGAGCAGGCGCTTCGAAGTCGGCCAGGTTGGCAAGGCCCTCGGGCAAGGCCTCGATGAGCGGCGCCCTCACGTGTCGGCCCACATCCGCAGCAGGTTGTGATACGTGCCAGTGAGGCGCACCAACTCGGCCGTCTCGCCGAGATCGCTGCGCAGCGCCATCAGGCTCATGTCCATCTCGAAGAGCAGCCTGCGCTGTTCGTCGCCGCGCACCATGCTCTCTATCCAGAAGAAGCTGGCCAGCCGCTCGCCGCGCGTGACCGGCTCGACGCGGTGCACGCTGTTGCCGGGGTAGACGACGAGGTCGCCTGCCGCGAGCTTGATGCGCTGCTCGCCGTAGCTGTGCTCGATGACGAGCTCGCCACCGTCGTACTCGGCCGGGTCGCTGAGGAACAGCGTGCAGGAGATGTCGGTGCGAACGCGCTGCACACCGCCCGGCAGGTAGCGCACCGCCTGGTCGACATGGCTGCCGTAGGCGTTGGCCGTGCCGGCATAGCGGTTGAACGAGGGCGGCAGCACGCGCTTGGGCAGCGTGGCGGAGAAGAACTGCGGATGCGCTTCAAGCGCCTGCAGCACCAGCGCCTGCGCCGCGCGGTGCTGTTCGCTACCCGCTTGCAGTTGCTCGTTCCTCTTGACCTGCGCCGCCTGGCGGCCCGCCGTCTTGCGGCCGTCGCCCCAGGTGGCCGCAGCCAGCAGATCACGGACCCGGGTCAGGTCATCGTCGTCGACGATCTGTGGGATCTTCAGCAGCATGGCTTGACTCGGGTGGTCATCGGTTCAGAACTTGTAGGTGCCGGTCAGGCTGGTCACGCGGCCGGTGCCGGGCACATAGAACGACGAGTAGAGCTGGTCGGCATAGGTCTTGTTGGCGACGTTGCTGACGTAGAGCTTGAACAGCAGCTGCTCAGGGACCACGGCGTACTCGGCCATCACGTCGGCGGTGACGAACTTGGGCGCGACGATGCCGGCCGGGTTGCGGATGGGCGTCTGGCCGCTGCGGGCGTTCAGGCCGGCGCCCAGGCGCAGCGCCGGCAGCATCTGGTAGGCCGTCCACAGGCTGCCCGAGTAGCGCGGCGACAGCGACGGGCGCGAGCCCTGCACCTCGCCCGTATTGGCGCTGGAGATGTCGATCTTGGCCACCGGCATCCAGGTGAAGTTGCCGAAGACTTCCCACTGCGGCGTGATGCGGCCGACGATGTCGAAGTCCATGCCGGCGGCGTGGCGCTTGCCCGACAGCGTGACCAGGTTGGTGATCAGCGGGTCGGTGTTGCGCTCATGCAGCTTGGTGTTGCGGAAGGCGCTGCCGCGCAGGCTGAGCTTGCCGTCGGCGCTGTCCCACTTGGCGCCCAGCTCGACGTTGACGGACTTCTCCGGCGGGATGTTCTCGTTGGCCGCGCTCAGGGAATAGGCATCACCGGAGGTGTTGAACGAGGTGGCGCCCATCAGGTGGAAGGACCATTGCTCGTTGGGCTGGAACAGCACGGCGGCCCGCTTGCTGACCTCCGAGATGTTCATGCGCCAGGGCGACCCCGGCATGGCCAGCGCCGTGGCCGTGGCCGGGGTGGGCGGGGTGTCCTGCAGCGGATACAACACCGTGGCCGAAGCGGGGACGTAGGAGTGAAACGTGCCGTTCAGCCGGTCGTAGCGCAGGCCGGCCAGCACCTTCCACATCGGTGCGATCTGGATCATGTCCTGCAGGTAGGCGCCGTAGGCCTTGGACACGTAGTCGTTGTTGGTGCGGTAGCTGCGCAGGCTCTCGTCGATGCTGGCGCCGTCGTACGGCGTGCCGACCGTGGTGTTGGGGCGGGCCGGCACGATGCCGCCCAGCGTCGCCGGAATCTGCGCGTAGACCTGCTTCTTCTCGTGCGCGAAGTCCACGCCCGCCTGCAGCGTGTGCTCGAAGCCGGCGGCCTTGAACTTGGTGCTCAGGTCGCTCTGCGCCGTGAGCGTCTGCATGTCCTGCTTCTTGGGCTGGAAGCCGCGCGTGATGTCGGTGGCCGCGCTCAGGTTGTCCAGTGTGACCGCCTGGCCACCCGACTGCAGGTTGGCCGCGGCGAAGTTCCACAGCGTGGCGCGCTGGTCGCGGCTGTAGTTGGCAGTGCGCACCTTGGTCACCAGCTCGGTGTCCCTGGAGAAGCGGTGGGTGTGCGTGAGCATGCCGTAGTAGGCCGTGCCCTTGTTGAAGTCGCTGGCCAGGCCGTAGTAGGCGTCCGGGTCCATCTTGGTGTTGACGCCGTTGGCGTACGGCGACGTGGCCGTCGGGCGGATCCAGCGCACGCCGTAGTTGATGCCGTTGTCGTTCTGCAGCGCATACAGCGTGACGCCGAACTCGTCCGTCTCGTCGATGCCGACGCGGTAGTTCACGCCGATGCCGCGCTTGTCGATCTTGGAGCCGGCGCCGTTGCTGTCGGCCTGGTGGGTCATGGCGCTGACGCGCAAGGCTGCGTTTTCGCCGGTGCGCTTGTTCAGGTCGACGATGGCGCGCAGCGCGCCGTGGCTGCCCATGGTCACGTCGATCTGGTTCTGGTCGGCCAGCACCGCCTGTTTGGTCACCTGGTTGACGGCGCCGCCGGTGGAGCCGCGCCCGAACAGCAGCGAGGCCGAGCCGCGCAGCAGCTCCAGCCGGTCGAGGAAGAAGGTGTCGCGGTCGTAGAAGGCCGGGTCGCGCATGCCGTCGATGAAGATGTCGCCGGTGCTCTGCAGCGAGATGCCGTGCACCTTGATGTCTTCCTCGCCGCCCTCGGCCGCCTGGAAGGTGATGCCGGAAGTGTTCTTCAGCACTTCCTTGACGTTGCTGAAGTTGCGGTCATCCATGACCTTCTCGGTCACGACGGTCAGCGCCTGCGGGATGTCGCGGATGTCCTGCTTGCCCTTGCCGATGCGGGTCTCGGTGGCCTGGTAGTCGTCCTTGCCCTGCTTCTCGGTGCTGGCCTTGATGCGTACCGTGGGCATGACGGTTTCTTCCTTGGCGGGGGCGGTCTGTGCCAGCGCGGCCGAAGCCAGGCCGAAGCCGGCGGCCAGGGCGCCCAGAGGCAGCATGGGCAGTTGCCGTGCCGGGGCTTTCGAGGTGTTCTTGTGGGACATGGATTTCTCCGAGGGATCGTCAATGGGCATGGCTTTGCCCACGACGGCGTCAAGCACCGCCCACGGCATGGCTAGAAGGGAAAGGGGGAAAAGGTCTAACGGTCGAGTTCGTAGGACAGCGGCGTGATGACTTCCCACTCGACGGGTTGACCGTTCTCGGTCTGGGGCACGAAGCGGGCGCCGCGCATGTCCAGCAGGGCCTGCTCGTCCAGGCGGGCGAAGCCGGAGGACTTGGCCAGCGTGATCTCGCGTGGCAGGCCGCGCGCGTCAACGACGACGCGCAGGTGAACGATGCCGGCCTCGCGCAGCCGCCGGGACATCAGCGGCATCGTCATGCGTGGCTCCCGCAGATAGCGCACCGCGCCGGCCGGGATCTGCTTGACGGTGGGCGCGGGGGGCGGCACCACGACGGGGATAGCCGGCATTGGCGCTGCCTGCACCACCGCCGGCGCGGGCGGTGGGGGCGGCAGCGCGGCGACGACAGGCGAGGGTGCTGGCGCGGCCGCGATGGCGATCAGCGGCGGCTCGATGAAGGTCTGCGCTGGCACCTGCAGCGTGGGCATCGGCACGGGCGCCGGGGGCTGCGGCTTGGGTGGCTCGGCCGGTGCGATCAGGCGCACCACCACCGGCGCAACGCGGGCCACCGTGCGGCGCACGTCCTGCAGTTGGTTCATGCCCCACAACAGCAGCAGATGCAGCGCGACGATGCCGGCCGCCAGCAGGTGTCGGCGGGCCGAGCCGGACGACACCTCGGCATAGCTCGGCCGCGCCTGCACGCGCACGGGGGTCGCCCGGGTAGGTGCGGCAGAAACCGGGGCGGCAGCGACGAAGGCGAGAGCGGGCTTCAAGGTCGGAACGCGATGAGCGTGAGTTCGAGCAGAAATACTAACACGAATGCGAACGATTCCTATTTGCGTAATGAGTGATGCTGCGGCTGCGCCACACAGCGGGAGGCGCTGCCCGATATGCTGCGGCGCATGAAGACACTCACTCGTTGGCTGCTGCTGGCCGGCGCGCTGCTGCTGGTGGCCCACCTCTACCCTGGCGTCGTGGTGACCAGCTTCACCTCGGCGCTGATCGCCGCCCTGGTGCTGGGCCTGCTGAACACGCTGCTGCGGCCCATCCTGGTGCTGCTGACGCTGCCGGTGACGGTGTTGAGCCTGGGGCTCTTCCTTTTCGTCATCAACGCACTGATGTTCTGGGCCGCCGCCTCTTTGCTCGACGGACTGGCCGTCACCGGCTTTTGGGCTGCGCTGATCGGCTCGCTGATCTACAGCCTTTGCGGCATGGTCATCGACGTCGTCGTCGAGCGGCTGTTCCCTAGCGACTGACGACCATCTCGACGCCGGCCTGCGCGAGCGCAGCCAGTGCCTCGCGTGCATCGCCGGCCCGGGCGCGCAGGGCCATCGAATGCAGCACCGCCGAGGCCAGATGCGCTCGCATCGCGGCATCGGTGCCGGCCGGCAGTTCGCCTTCATCCACGGCGCGCCGCAGCCGCGTCTCGAACGCCGCCGTGAAGCCGCGCAGCGCGTCGCCCAGCATCTGGCGGATGGCCTCGTCGCGCGGCGCCTCGGTGGCGGCCGTGCCGATCAACAGGCAGCCGCGCGCGGCGGCGTCGCTCGGGTAGTAGAGCTGCAGCGCCAGCTCGTAGACGCGCAGCAGACCATCGCGCACCGACCGCCCCGCCAGCGCCGCCGCGATGGCCGCGCCGGACTGCTCCGTGTAGAGCTTGAGCGCCTGCAGATACAGCGCGTGCTTGTCGCCGAAGGCGCCGTACAGGCTGGGCCGGTTCAGGCCGGTGGCCGCGCTGAGGTCGTCCATTGACGTGGCGGCATAGCCGCGCTCCCAGAAGGTCAGCGTCGCCCGGGCCAGCGTGGCCTCGGTGTCGAAGCTGCGCGGGCGCCCACGCGGGCGAGCGATCACCTTGCCGTCGTCTTCAGATTTTTGTACCACGATGAATGAAATTCGTTGACGCCTTTGAATTCTGTTCAATATAGTACAGAAACACTTTGGAGACCGAGATGGAGCTGTTCTTCTCCCCCATGGCCTGTTCGCTGGCCAGCCGCATCGTGCTGTACGAGGCGGGCGCCGATGCGAGATTCATTCAGGTCGACAAGGCCAAGCGCACCGGCGACGGCCGCGACTACCGGGGCATCAACCCCATGGGCCAGGTGCCGGCGCTGCTGACGCCCGGCGGCCGGCTGCTGACCGAGAACGCCGCTGTGCTGCAGTACCTGGCCGAGACCCACCCCACCGCCGCCCTGCTGCCGGCCGACGCCGATGCGCGCGCTCGCGTGAGGCAGTGGCTGGGCTTCATCGCCACCGAGCTGCACAAGGCCGTCTTCGTGCCGCTGCTGGACCCGATGGCCGGTGCCGAAGTGAAGGCCTACGCGCTCGACAAAGCCGCCCTGCGCCTGTCGGTGCTGGACGCGCACCTGCAGCGCCACGAGCACCTCGAGGGAGGCTACGGCATCGCCGACATCTATCTCGCCGTGGTGCTGAACTGGGCGCCCTACACGGGCGTGGACCTCGCATCCTGGCCGGCCGTGCGGGTGTTCCACCGCCGCATCAGCCAGCGCGAGGCTGTGTCGCGCGCAACGCGCGAGGAGTTCGCGCTGTACCAGCAGGAGCTGCGGGCTGCCTAGTTGGGCAGTTCCACGTCCGGCGGGATGTAGCGTCCGCGGTACATCTCGCCCAGGATGGACTGACGCTCGTACACAAGGGCGCGCAGCCGGGCATCGATGACCGAGGCCTCGACCTGGTCGGCATCCGGCCCGCGTGACTGGCGCAGGCCGGAGCGCATGCGATCGATGGCGCCGTTCAGGTCGCCGGCGGCCGCATGCACCTCGGCCTGGGCGCGCACGGCCCGTAGCGGATGGCCCAGCTTTTGCCAGACGAGTGCCAGATGGGCCCAGGCCAGCGAGTCCTTGGGGTCCAGGCTCACATGGGTCTGCAGCGCGTCAGCAGCCTCGCGCAAGGCGGGCGACGCCGGGCCGGCGGCCAGCGCCAGGCCGACGCGGTGCATCAGCAACGGACGGGACTTCTCGCCCTGCAGCGTGTCCAGCGCTGCGGCGCCTTCCATAGTCCGGCCGCGGGCCTGCGCCAGTTCGGCGCGCAGATAGGTCAGCTGCCTGCGGGCTGCAGCCGTCTCGGAGGGACTTGGGTTGATGAGCTGCAGCGTCACGTCGGCGCTGCGCAGCGTGGCTTCGGCGCGGTCGAAGTTGCGCAGCTTGATGGACGCCAGCGTCGCCGCGTAGCGCGCGCCGAGTTGCTCGTAGCCGCCGCTTTCACGGATGTTGCGGGCGCCGGCGTCATAGTTCTCGAGCACCTTCCAGGCCTCCACGCGTGGTCCATCAGCACCCGGGCTCGGGCGGCCATCAGCGCATGCTCGGCCAGGCCCAGCGGGCGCGCGAAAGGCTCCAGCGCCAGGCGCGTGCGTGCGTCGCCGATGCGCTCGCTCGTCAGTGGGTGGGAGCGCAGGTAAGGGTAGGCGCCGTTGTCCATCAGGTGGTAGGCCTGCTCCATGCGCTCGAACATGCTGACCATGCCGCTGCCTGCAAAGCCGGCCTCGACGAGCACGTTGAAGCCGACGCGGTCGGCCTCGCGCTCCATGTCGCGCGAAAAGTTCAGCGACATCTGCTGCGCCGCCGCCTGGCCACCGACGATGCCGGCATTGGCCATGTCGATGTTGCCGCGCGATGCGGCCAGGATGCCGAGCAGCAGACCGGCGATGGCGATCATGCTGTTCTTCGAGTCGCCCGCAATGCGGCGCGCGATGTGGCGCTGCGTCACGTGCGAGATCTCGTGGGCCAGCACCGAGGCCAGCTCATCGCGCGAGACCGTCATCGCGATCAGGCCCAGGTGTGTGCCGACGAAGCCGCCCGGTAGCGCGAAGGCGTTGACGCTCTTGTCCTCGACCAGGAAGCTCTCCCACGCGAAGCGGGTCTGGATGTCTTCGCCGATGTGGCCCAGCTTGCGCGACGCTCCCACCAGCGGCTCGAAGATGGTGGCCATGTACTCCGTCAGCAGCGGGTCCTGCACGACGGCCGGATCGATACGGATCTGGCGCATGTAGCGGTCGCCGAGCTGTCTCTCCGCGCCGACGTCGAGGTCCTGCGATACCGAATCACCCAGCGCCGGGAGGTTGACCTGCGCATTCAGCGGCGCGCCCGGCAGGGCCAGCGTGGCGGCCGCGATCACGGACAGCAGGGGGCGGGTGGCGAACGACATCTTCATCAGGCAGGGGCTCCGGCCAGCGCGGGCTGGCTGTCTATGATGCCTGCAACTCGCCTTCTCAATGTTTCCTGAAAATGAAGCGCTTCCCAACGGCTGGGCAAGACTGACATGACTACGCCGCTGACTCACTTCGATGCCGAGGGCCAGGCCCACATGGTGGATGTGTCTGCCAAGGCCGAGACGCATCGCGTGGCGGTGGCGGCCGGCGAGATCCGCATGCAGCCCGCCACCTTCGCGCTGATCGCCAGCGGCACCGCCAAGAAGGGCGACGTGCTGGGCGTGGCGCGCATCGCGGCCATCCAGGGCGCCAAGCGTTGCTCGGACCTGGTGCCGCTTTGCCACCCGCTGCCGATCACGCGCGTGAAGGTCGAGTTCGAGCTGGACGAGGCCGCCAGCCGCGTGCTGTGCCGCGCCCAGGTCGAAACGCTGGGCCGCACCGGCGTGGAGATGGAGGCGCTGTGCGCGGTGCAGGTCGGCCTGCTGACCATCTACGACATGTGCAAGGCCGCCGACCGCGGCATGGTCATCGGCAGCGTCCGCGTGCTGGAGAAGCACGGCGGCAAGTCGGGGGATTGGTCAGCGTAGCTTGCGCCAGTCGATGACGGCCGAGGCCGGCTGGCACTGCACCATCACCGGTGCCGAGGCCGGTTCGGCACAGCTCTCGAACCAGCGGTCGCCCGTCTCGTTGCGGAACTCGCGCAGCCGGTCGGCCAAGTACCGCGCGCCTTCCGCGTCGCCGGTGGCTTCCAGCGAGCGCGACCAGTGCATCAGCAGCCGGGCGTCGACGAGGCTGAAGGCGGTGCGCCTGGATGCGGCGAGCGCGTCGCGGCCCGGGGGCTGGCTGGTCGCGGCGGCGTAGTCGGCCTGGTGGCTGAACAAGGGTGAGCCTTGGCCAGCGGCGATGCGCTCGTTGAGCGGCAGCGCGCGAGCGCCGGGCGCGTAGATCGCGACGATGCGCTGGTAGTCCCAGACGGCGAACAGGCTGCCAGCAATCAGCAGACCACCCAGCCAGGCCCAGGGGCTGAACCGCACCGGCGCCGCAGCGTCGTCGGCGGGCAAGGCCAAGCCGAAGGCGAAGCAGGCGGGCAGCAGGAAGTAGGCGTACCAGAGCGGGTACTCCAGCAGGCTGTGCAGGGCGATGGTCAGCACGATCATCAATGCCGCGCGGCGCAGCGGGGCGTCATCGTCGTTGCGGGCCGCGCCGCGCCACGCCTTCCAAAGCGCCCAGCCGAGCAGGGCGAGTACCGCGCCGGCCCAGGGCAGGCCCAGCTCGACGGCCAGCTGAGACGGCAGGTTGTGCGTGTGGTCGAAGAAGGCGATGGGCCGGGTCGGGAAGGGTGTGAGGCTCCACGCGACATTGAACTCGCCCCAGCCGACGCCGAGCAGCGGATGCGCCAGCGTCAGCGCCCAGGCATCGCGCAGGATGGCCAGGCGTGACGGTGAACCCGCGCCCTCGGACAGCCGCGAGGCCGCGCCGAAGGCATGGCCGCCCTCCGCCGACCACTGCGCCATCAGCCACCAACTGGCCCCCAGCATCAGCGGCGTAGCCAGCAGCGCCAGGCGCGCGCTGCGCGACAGCTGGCGGTCGATGAGACCCCAGACGGCCAGCATCGCGACGCCGATGAAGCCGGTGCGCGAAGCGCTCAGCACGACGGTGAAGACGCAGGCGAACAGCAACGGCGCCAGCAGCCAGCGCCAGCCGCGCCTCTCGGTGACGAAGACGGCGGCGACGGCGGCCCACATCATCAGGCTGGCCAGGTGGTTGGGCTGGCGCAGGTTGCCGACGGCGCGGCCCGGGATGCCCGAGCGGGCGATGAAGTTGCCGTCGGCCCACTGCGGCGCGAACACCTGCACGAGGCTGATGGCGATGCTCAGCAGGCCGGCGATGAGCAGGCCCCAGCAGAGCGCCTCGGCCGCGCTGCGTCGGGCGTTGCTCGACAGGCCCTGGGCCAGCAGCAGCACGGCCAGGCCCGCACCGATCACCGCAGTGGCACCGAGGCCCAGCGACAGCGGCAGCGCGCGCCAGGCGACGGAGCTGAGCGGTGCGATGAGCAGCAGCGCCATCGCCAGCGCGGCGGGGCTCTTCAGGCTGGCGCGCCAGCCCGGGGATGAGTAAGCCCAGAAGGCTAGCGCCAGCCCCCAGCCGGCAATCGCCAGCAACTGGTTGTAGAGGGTGGCGGCCGGCGTCTGGTTGAAGGCCAGCAGCGGCGGCAGCGCAGCGGCAATGACAAGGCTGAAGAGCGCGGCATCGGCCGCAGCGGCAGGGGGCTGGGAGGACATGGGCGCGCATGATGGCATGGGCGCCGCGCCGGCGATGCAGGGCGCTTGATCGAAGCACATGGTGTGTACCTGCGACGCTCCATGGAGACGAGCCTGACTTATGGGGCAAAACGCATGCGCTTGGTTGCTTGCGATGCGCTCGGCGTCACATCGCAGGCTCGCGTGCGGATGTCAGCGTCATAGTCGCCGAAATGCGTGACTGGGCGCTTGCCCGGCCGCCAATCGCTGGCCCCAAGCGCCGGGTAGCCGGTAGTCTGGGCGATGTCCAGCCCGGCCAGATCCAGCACGGTCGAGAAAACCGCCAGCGTGCTGACCGGCTGCCGTTGTCGCAGCAGCAGCCGCTCCCAGTCCGGCGCGCGTTGACCCCGCCACGCCGGGGAGGCCCAGACGAATAACGGAACGTGGAAGTTGACCGCCGCCGCGAAGCCGTGACCTGCCCGAGGGCAGTCCCCGTCAAACAGCGACTCGCCGTGGTCTGCGGCATAGGTCAGCGTTGCGACAGCGCCGCTGTCTGCCAGTAACTGGATGGCGCGTTCAAGCACGTGATCCGTGTAGAGCACGCTGTTGTCATACGCGTTGCGCAACTCGGTCACCCGCTCCCGTCGCCAGATGTCGGCCTTGTCCTGGGGCGTCAGTGCAGGCTGAAAGCGCGCGAATTCGGGTGGATAGCGGTGCGCATAGTGCAGGTGGCTGCCCAGTGTGTGCAGCACGATGAACTGCAACGGCTCGGGTCGCGTCAATATGTCGGCCAGCAGGGGCAGTAGCTCGCCGTCCTGCGCGCCGTTGGACAGGTACTCGGCGTTGTTGATGAACTGCTGCTCGTGCGACTCGCGCGCCAGCACGGACACCGGCGTTTCGTGCCGGCCTGCTGCACCTTGCGTGCTGAGCCAGTAGGTGCGGTAGCCCGCTTGCCGGAAGGCTGTGACCAGCGATGGTTCCGGCGTGTGCATCAGCGCCGAGCCCGGCGGACGGCGGGTCAGTATCAACGGCACCGATTCGCGCGTGGCCGCCGCAGGGCTGGCGGCATCGCTGAATGCGGCCATCTCGCCATGGCTATGGCGCGTGGCCAGCGCGGGGTCGTGGCGCGGGCCGCGCCGAACAGGCTCCAGCGGTCGGCGCGGGCCGTTTCACCGATGACGACAATGTGCACGATGCGCCCAGGCCCGGGCAGCGAGCGCCACTGCGGCTGGAAGTCGAAGGACCTTACCGCGCTCATGTGGGACTCAAGCGCCTGACGGTGTTCGGCAAATCGCGCAAAGCGTTGCGGCACGCCCCAGGGGAACAATGTTTCAACCTGCGCCAGGACGCCTTCGGCAGGGCCGCTCAGCGAGTGCTGCATATAGGCATTGCGCTGGCCAGCCGGCAGGCCGGTCATGTCTTGGCCCACCAGCGTCTCGCCGGCCACCAGAAAGCACCCCAACGTGACCGCTGCCGCAAGCACCCACCAGCGGGAACGCTGCGTCCAGCGCAAGTCGGCCAGCCAGAGGCGGCGCGTCAGCCAGGCGATGGCGGCCAGCTGCGCAGTGATCGCCATCAGGACGGGCACCGCCCACGGCCCGATCCAACTGCTGGCCTCTTCCCAATGTGTATCCGCGATGACGCCGTACAGATGCGGACCCGAAACGAGCCGGAAATGCGCGACGTAGAAGGCCTCCCAGGGCCCCAGCAGCGCCGCCAGGGCCAGCACCCAAAGCCAGATGCGCATCCGCCCGGTCAGCGCTGCCACCGCCGCCCAGAGGAACACGGTCAGGCCGAGCGGCAACATCGCGTCGGAGGCCGGTGCGTCAGGCCAGGCCTGCGCCAAGCGCCAGCCCGTAGGCAGGCTTGCCAACGCAAACAGCAGCAGGGTGGCGCCAACGACGCGCCGCTTCATTCGACAACTTGCGGGTGAGTTCGACATCGGCGTGGCCACAACGTCAAAAAGGGGGCACGAGGCCCCCTGGGTGACCGAGACCTGGGTCTCGGCAAGTCGGATGTGTACCGAATTACGTACCAGTGCCGGTGCCGGTGGCGGTGACGTTGCCCTTGATGAGATAGCTCTTCACAGCCTCGACGGTCACGTTATCGGCGTTAACCGTCCAAACGATGTTGGAGTTGGGGCTGGCGGGGTCGAAGTTGCTCGTGAAGGTGATGGTCTTGGTAGTGTCGCCGCCAAGGCCCTTGGCCAGCGTGAGCGTGATGACACCATCGGCCACGGTCCCTGAGTCGACTTCCTTCGTTTGGTTGTACTTGGGAATACCGGGGCTGTTGGTATCGCAGTCCGCCAAGGAGTTGTTTTCTTGGGCGCACAAGGCGATCGCCGTCTTCAGCGAATTCACGGAATCCAACACAGACGAGGCCTTGGCCTTGGCCGTGTAGTCCTTGTACTGCGGCAGAGCCACAGCAGCCAGGATGCCAATGATGGCCACGACGATCATCAGTTCGATCAGGGTGAAGCCCTGTTGGGCGCGTGCTTTCAGTTGCATGTCGGTTACTCCAGCGAGTGTTTGGGAGGGGAGGCAGACCCCATGAATGCAGGTGGCGTGCCAGCTTGGTCGGCCTACTGCAGCGTGCGAAAGCGCACGTTTGGCGGCCTTGCCGGTCTCGATCTGACAAAAAACGTCACTCTGGCGTGACGAGTTCTGTCAGTCACTGTCCGGCGGGCAAGAAACGTCAGCAAAAAAAACGGCGCCCGAGGCGCCGTTCGCGGATGGAAGCATCGAGCGCCTACAGCGCCATCTCCTGCCCGGCCTGCAGCGCGGTGATGCGGTGCGGGCTGTTCAGTGCCAGCACGCCCTGCATGACCGCATCGCCTTCGCCCGGCTTGATGTGGGTGATGCGTACATCGACGCTGCCGGCCAGCTGAGCCAGTTCCCGCCCCAGGTCGGAGGGGCAGAGGTGCTGGCTGACATGGGCGACCTCCATCTCGTCGTCACTGAAGGCCGTTTCGATGACGAGATGAGACAGGCGCAGTTCGGCCAGACGACGCCAAAGGGCCGGGTTTGGGCCGGTGTCGCCAGTGAAGACCCAGTGCGCAAAGCCATTGGCCTCGCTGCCCTGTACGGCAAAGCCGACTGCCGGCACTGTGTGGACGGCCGACAGCACTTCGATGACGCGGCCGCCGAGATCCAGGCGGTCGCCGATCTGGAAGGGGTGCAGGCTCAGCACCGGGGCCTCGCGACTGGGCAGGCGGGTGAAGTCGGGCCAGATGGCGCCGTTGAAGATGTGCCGCTGCAGCGTGGACAGCGTTTCCGGCAGGGCGTGCACCTGTATGGGCGGCCGGCCGGCGGCGACGCGCAGGCGCAGGACGGCATCGGCCAACAGCGGGATGCCCAGCACATGGTCCAGATGCGAATGGCTGAGCAGGATGTGATCGATGGCGGCCAGCGCTTCCAGCGGCAGATCGCCCACGCCCGTGCCGGCGTCGATGAGGACATCGTCGTCGAGCAGGAAGGCGGTGGTCTTGTAGCCGGCGGCGATGGCGCCGGAGCAGCCCAGGACGCGGATGTTCATGCGGTGCGTTGGCTCTGAGTCAGGGCCTCGCACGGGGGGCGAGGTGGAGCCAAGAATGTACGCAGCCGACCGTTGTCGGAGGCGGTCGGATTACCGAGTTGGGGGCATCCCAATCGTGAGGAAGTCACAGCAGCCGCAAGGCCGGCTGATCACTCCCTCAGCCCTGGATGAACTGCATCTGCGTGCCGGCCAGTTCGATGAGATCGCCGCTGCGCAAGGCAATGGATTCACCGGTCAGCGGGATGCCGTTGACGCTGGGACGCTGACCGCCCTCGACGTGCGCGAAGACGTAGCCGGTGGGGCGCTTGGTGATGGACGCCACCTGAACGCCGGGCTTGCCCAGCGTCGTGACGACCTTGTTCAGCGCCACTTCGCGCCCAGCGGCGGCGCCGGTCAGCACCTTGATGGAGGCCGGGCCGATGACGGGCGCACTGCCGAGGCCGCCGAATGAAGAGCCCAGTCCGCCCAGCGCCGGCACAGCGGCACCGGGCTTCAGGATCATGGTCTTCTCGTAGTCGTTGCCGTCATTGAGCAGGAACTTGATCTTGTACTTGCCGATCTCGACGGTGTCGTGGTCGGCCAACAACTGCTTCTTGATGGCCTTGCCGTTGATGTAGGTGCCGTTGGTGGAGTTGAGGTCTTCAATGAAAACGTCGTTGCCGACCATCTGCAGGACAGCGTGCTCGCCGGAGACGGCGAGGTTGTCGATGACGATGTCGTTGTAGGGCCGCCGACCGAGTGTGGTCTTGTCCTTGGTGATCTGCACCTCTTTGATCACGACACCGTCGAGCGAAACCACCAGTTTGCCCATGAATGACCTCAAGTTCTGTTGTACGTGCCGTGACTCTTAGGCGAGGCCTCAGTTGCTGCCACGTCGCCCGAAGGGCCACCAGCCCCGACCTTCGGTTCGTTGGCGGCCGTCTGCTCGGGCCAGGATGAGCGCGATGTTATCGCGGCCGCCGCTCTCGTTCGCTGCGTTGATCAGCGCCTGCGCAGCCTCGGGTAGGGCCGGGTTGCCATTGAGCAGGTTGGCGATGCTGTCGTCGTCAAGCATGTCGGACAGGCCGTCGGAGCACATCAGGTAGACGTCGCCGGCCTGGACCTCGTGCAGGTGCAGCTCCATCAGCACGGTGTCTTCGACGCCGACGGCGCGCGTGACGAGGTTCTTGTTGCTGGAGAAGGCAGCTTCCTCAACGGTCAGCAGGCCGGCGTCGATTTGCTCCTGCAGCAGCGAGTGATCGCGCGTGATCTGCATGAGGCGGCCGGCGCGCAGGCGGTAGGCGCGCGAGTCGCCCACATGGCCGAGCAGCAGGCCTTCGGGTCGGAAGACGGCTAGCACCAGCGTCGTGCCCATGCCGGCATAGCGCGGGTTGGTGTTGGCAGCGTTGAAGATGGCGCGGTTGGCGTTGTCGACGCAGATGTCCATCGCGCGCTTGACTTCGCCGGCGCGGGCTTCGCGGCCGGCGTCCTTCAGCCAGCGGCCGAGTTCGGTGTTGACGAAGCCGGTCAGCATCTGGCTTGCCACTTCGCCCGCGTTGTAGCCGCCCATGCCGTCGGCCAGCACGGCAAGACCGGCTGTCTCATCGAGAGCAACCGAGTCTTCGTTGTTGTCGCGAGCGCGGCCCACGTCGGTGGCGCTGAAGAACTCCAGGATCATGTGGATTGAGTTGGGTCGCGGGGCTCGCCGGGTTCGACAGAGGAGAGACGATTCTGCCCTGCTTCCTCCGGCGTCAAGCGCAGTGTTTGTGCGAAGGCTGCGTCAGGGGACTTGACCGGCTCGGCCGCAGGCGGCTCGTTCTGAAGATCCATGATGAGTACGGCTTCAAGGTCGCGCGCCATCTGCTCGCCCGAGGCATAGCGCAGCTCGGGCCGCTTTTCCTGTGCGACGGCCAGCACCAGGGCGAGCGATTCGGGAAGGCCGGGGCGGCGGATGCGCACATCGGGTGCCGGCTCGGTGGCGATCTGCTGCATCAGCCGAGCCATGGAGTCGCTCTGGTGCGGCAGCGTGCCGGTGAGCAGTTGGTAGAGCAGCACGCCCAGCGAATAGAGATCGCTGCGGCCGTCCACTGTCAGGCCAGCGAGTTGCTCGGGCGACATGAAGGACGGCGTGCCGAGCACGAGGCCGGTGCGAGTGCGGCTGCCGTCGCCGACGCGGGCAATGCCGAAGTCCATCAGCTTGAGGCCGCCGTTGATGCGGTCCAGCATCACGTTGGCCGGTTTGATGTCGCGGTGAATAATTCCCTGACTGTGGGCATAGTGCAGCGCATGCGCCAGGCGGGCGCCGATCTGCACGACCTCGCGCACCGGCAGCAGGTTGCCGGCCTTGGCAAAGAGGCTGAGGTCGCGGCCCAGCACGTATTCCAGGGCGATCCAGGCGTCACGGCCATCCTGGCCGGCGTCGACGACCTGCAGGATGTCCGGGTGCTCGAGTGCCCGCGCCGCGCGGGCTTCGCGCATGAAGCGCTCGCGCACGTCGGCGAGGTCATCGGCGGAGAACTCACGGCTCAGCGCCAGGCGCTTGATGGCCACCTGGCGACCGGTGGAGCGCTGCGTGGCCTTGTAGACGATGGCCATCGCGCCGCGACCGATCTCGGCGCCCAACTCGAAGTCATGCAGGTCGGGCGGGGCCGTGGCCGACGTGGCCTGACCCGCAGAAGCGCCGGGCGCGTGAGTCTGCTGGATGGCAGGCAGCGTGGACTGCTCGATGGGCGGCGCCTCCGCGACGCGACCGATGAGGCGCTGCCAAAAGCCGCCCGCCGCACCGGATTTGCCAGGTTTGCCGTCGCTCGCCATGCGGATGATCTTAGGTCGGCTCGCGCTTGCTGCGGCGTGAGAGCGCAAGACCGACCATGACGACCAGGATCGCGCAGCTGATGCTGACGGCATAGTCCATGCCGTGCATGTTGCTTTCGAACCAGTCATGCACGGCCATATCGGTCGTGGCCATCTCACCGGCGACGAAGCCCAACAGGGCTGCGCCAAGCGTGATGATGGCCGGGAAACGCTCCATCAACTTCAGCAGCAGCGTGCTGCCAAAGATGATCAACGGAATGGACAGGCCCAACCCGATGATGAGCAGCGGCAGGCGCAAGGGCGCGGGCGCGCTGTTGGCGGCGGCGGCCACGGCGATGACGTTGTCCAGGCTCATGACCAGGTCGGCGATGAGGATGGTGCGCACGGCCGTCCAAAGGTTGCCGCTGGCATGGACGTCGGCATCGTCATCGCCATCCGCCAGCAACTGGATGCCGATCCAAAGCAGCAGCACGGCACCAATCAGTTTCAGCCACGGCAACTGCAGGAGTTGCACGGCAAACAGAGTCAAGATGACGCGCAGCACGATGGCGGCGCCGCTGCCGAAGACGATGGCCTTCTTCTGCTGGCTGTGCGGCAGATTACGCGAAGCCAGCGCGATGACGACGGCGTTGTCGCCTGACAGCAGGATGTTGACCCAGATGATCTTCAGCAGGGCGATGAAGAAGGCGGCGTTCAGCAGGTCCATGTCTTGACGGCTTGGTAGGCAAAAAAAAGCCGCCGGTCGAACCCGGCGGCTGGTGTGGGGTCGAGACCTGATTACAGCAGGGCCTTGAGCAGCTTGGCCATCTCGCTGGGGTTGCGCGTGACCGTGAAGCCGCACTCTTCCATGATGGCGAGCTTGGCGTCGGCCGTGTCGGCGCCGCCGGAGATCAGCGCGCCGGCGTGGCCCATGCGCTTGCCGGGGGGCGCCGTGACACCGGCGATGAAGCCGACGATGGGCTTCTTCATGTTCAGCTTGCACCAGCGTGCGGCTTCCGCCTCGTCCGGGCCGCCGATCTCGCCAATCATGATGACGGCGTCTGTGTCCGGGTCGTCGTTGAAGGCCTTCATCACGTCGATGTGCTTGAGGCCGTTGATCGGGTCGCCACCGATGCCGACCGCCGACGATTGGCCCAGGCCGATCTCGGTCAGCTGCGCCACCGCTTCATACGTCAGCGTGCCGGAGCGCGAGACCACGCCGATGCGGCCCTTGCGGTGGATGTGGCCGGGCATGATGCCGATCTTGATTTCTTCGGGCGTGATCAGGCCGGGGCAGTTGGGGCCTAGCAGCAGCGTCTTCTTGCCGCCGGCGGCTTCCTTGGCCTTCATCTTGTTGCGCACTTCCAGCATGTCCCGGACTGGAATGCCTTCGGTGATGCAGATCGCGAGGTCCAGGTCGGCTTCGACGGCTTCCCAGATCGCGGCGGCGGCGCCGGCGGGCGGCACGTAAATGACGGAGACGGTCGCGCCGGTCTGCGAGGCGGCTTCCTTGACGGTCGCGTAGATGGGGATCTCGCTGAACTTCTCGCCGGCCTTCTTCGGGTTCACACCCGCGACGAAGGCGTTCTTGCCGTTGGCATAAGCCTGGCAACCCAGCGTGTGGAACTGGCCGGTCTTGCCAGTGATGCCCTGGGTGATGACCTTGGTGTCTTTGTTGATGTAGATCGACATTTCTCTGTACTCCTGGGCTTTAGGCGACGGCCGCGACGATCTTGGTGGCCGCTTCGGCCATCGTGTCGGCGGCGATGATGGGCAGGCCGGATTCGGCCAGCATCTTCTTGCCCAGTTCTTCGTTGGTGCCCTTCATGCGAACGACCAGAGGCACGGACAGGTTCACGGCCTTGCAGGCGGAGATGACGCCTTCGGCGATGGTGTCGCACTTCATGATGCCGCCGAAGATGTTGACCAGGATGCCCTTCACGCTCTTGTTTTTCAGCATGATCTTGAAGGCCTCGGTGACCTTCTCGGCTGTGGCACCGCCGCCGACGTCCAGGAAGTTGGCCGGCTCACCGCCGAACAGCTTGATGGTGTCCATCGTGGACATGGCCAGGCCAGCGCCGTTCACCAGGCAGCCGATGTTGCCGTCCAGGCTGATGTAGGCCAGGTCGAACTTGCTGGCTTCGACCTCGGCGGGATCTTCTTCGTCCAGGTCGCGGTAGGCCACGATCTCGGGGTGGCGGAACAGCGCGTTGGCGTCGAAGTTGAACTTCGCGTCCAGCGCCATCAGGTTGCCCTTGCTGTCGCAGTTCAGCGGGTTGATCTCAACCAGCGACGCGTCCGTCTCCATGTAGCACTTGTAGAGCTTGGCGAAGATGTCGACGGCCTGGTCGATGGACGCGCCGGTCAGGCCGATGGCCGCAGCGATCTTCTTGCTTTGCTCGGTGGTCAGGCCCACCAGCGGGTCGATCATCTCGGTGATGATCTTTTCGGGCGTGGAGTGGGCCACTTCCTCGATGTCCATGCCGCCTTCGCTCGATGCGATGAAGGCAACCTTCTGCGTGCCGCGGTCGGTGACCAGCGAGACGTAGAGCTCATTCTTGATGTCGGCGCCGTCTTCGATGTACAGGCGGCGAACCTTCTGGCCCTCAGAACCGGTCTGGTGCGTTACGAGCTGCATGCCGAGGATGGCTTCGGCCTTTTCCTTCAGGTCGTCGATGCTCTTGGCAACCTTCACGCCGCCGCCCTTGCCGCGGCCACCGGCGTGGATCTGGGCCTTGACCACCCAGACCGGGCCGCCCAGCTTCTGCGCGGCCTCGAAGGCCTCTTGCACGGTGAACGCGGGGATGCCGCGCGGCACCGGCACGCCGAACTGGCGCAGGATTTCTTTGCCTTGGTATTCGTGGATTTTCATGGCTGGGTCTTTCGGGTCGGGGAAGTCAGGAATCGGTGGTGGCTGGCTCAGCGCAACGGTGCCAACGTGGGTAGAACTGGGCGACGGTCGCGCCATCGCGGCGCAGGGCGTGACAGCGGTCGAGCTGGAACGGCGGGTTGCCGTTGCCGTCGCCTTCACGCGGATCGATGACGGAGCCGGCCATGGCCTGGATGACCGCCGTGGGCAGTATCTGGCTGAGTTCAGTCAGGTGTGTGCAGCCGCGGGTGCTGCCGAGGCGTTCGCCTACCGCTTGGCGAAAGCCCTTCAGCAGATTGAGGCCGATGAGCTGGGCGTACGCGTCACCGTGGGTGCCGCAGGCTGGCACGTAGGGCATCCAGAGCGTCTCGGAGGAGGCGGCCGTGATGGTCAGCGTCGGGTCGACGGTCAGATGCAGGCGCATCTCGTGTATGGGATCGCCTGCCTTGCGTAGCGAGCCGGCCAACGGAACGTCATGAGACTTGGTGTCGATGAGGCTGGCTTCCACGTCGAACAAGCCGTCATCACGCGCAAACACCTGCACATCGAAGGCGCGGCGGTGTAGCGGGCGGCGCGTGATGGAGGGTTGGACTGCAGGCATGGGCTGGATTGGGCGAAACAACCCGGCCGGTGCCGGGACGGTGTGGTCGCATCGGCTGCAGAAACTGCTGTGCCAGCGGGCAGGCAGACGCATGTAACCGGACGAACCGCCGTTTTTGGGGCAGCCGGCAATGTAGCACGGAGGGTGAAATTCACCCCTGCGCGCTCGGTCAAGCAGGCCTTAGGCCCTGAGCAAGCGGCGCACCACTTCGGGGGCAAACCCGCGTGCCAGCAGGAAGCGGGTCTGGCGCGCCTGGTCGGCTGCGTCCCGAGCGGGTTCAGCCCCGAAACGCTTCAGCCAGACTTCCCGGGCTCGATCGAACTCGGTTGCGCGCAGGGCTGATTGCTGTTCGGCATCCAGCTTCAGCCCATGTTGGGCCAGTTCCTGCTGAATGCGCATCGCGCCGAAACGGTTGGCGCGGAGATGCACGCGTGAATCGACGAAGCGGGTTTCATCGAGGTACCCAGCGGCTGCCAGGGAGTCGAGCAGTGCGTCGACGGCACTCTCGCCCGCCTCGGGTGCCTCTTCGACGGGAGACTCGCCGCTGTCATCTCCCGCGTGAGCGGCAAGCCTAGCGCGTTCTCGCTGCTGCTGCTCGATGCGCAGCAGCTTGCGCCTGAGTTCGGCACGGCTCTGCTCGCGCTGGGCCAGCAGGCTGATGGCCCGGGCCTTGAGCGACAGGGGCGCACGCGCCACGGCGGCCGGCCGACCAGGCTTATTCCGGTGCTGCTGTGGTCAGCAGCGCAACGCCCAGCGACTCGCGGATCTTGTTCTCGATCTCGAGGGCCACATCGGGGTTCTCGCGCAGGAACTCGCGGGCGTTGTCCTTGCCCTGACCGATCTTCTCGCCTTGATAGGCATACCAGGAGCCGGACTTCTCGACGATCTTGGCGATGACGCCCATGTCGACGATCTCGCCCTCGCGGCTGATGCCTTCGCCGTAGAGGATGTCGAACTCGGCGGTCTTGAACGGCGGGGACACCTTGTTCTTGACGACCTTGACCTTGGTCTCGGAGCCGATGACTTCTTCGCCCTTCTTGATGGAGCCGATGCGGCGGATGTCCAGGCGCACGGAGGCGTAGAACTTCAGCGCGTTGCCGCCGGTGGTCGTTTCGGGCGAGCCGAACATGACGCCGATCTTCATGCGGATCTGGTTGATGAAGATGACCATGCAGTTGGTCTTCTTGATCGTGGCGGTCAGCTTGCGCAGCGCCTGGCTCATCAGGCGGGCCTGCAGGCCGGGCAGGCTGTCGCCCATCTCGCCTTCGAGTTCGGCCTTGGGCGTGAGGGCGGCGACCGAGTCGACGACGATGAGGTCCACCGAGCCGGAGCGCACCAGCGCGTCGACGATCTCGAGGGCCTGTTCGCCGGTGTCGGGCTGGCTGATCAGCAGGTCCTGCAGGTTGACGCCGAGCTTCTGGGCG
>Ga0187845_1000160_pt1 | contig 37996 bp, 32 predicted proteins | sample SpaLakP09_SKY_68_FD_134515 | JGI IMG/M metagenome (GOLD analysis project Ga0187845, IMG submission 134515) | Oligotrophic lake water microbial communities from Sparkling Lake, Wisconsin, USA - SP09_SKY_68 | ecosystem: Environmental > Aquatic > Freshwater > Lake | place: USA: Sparkling Lake... | reverse complement strand
GAACGGCAAGGTCATCGTCACCGGCTGTCTCGGTGCCAAGGCGGGTGCCGCCAGCAGCGATGCCGGCAGCCTGGTGCGCGAGATGCACCCCAGCGTGCTGGCTGTGACAGGCCCGCATGCCACGCAAGAGGTCATGGACGCGGTGCACACCCATGTGCCCAAGCCCCACGACCCCTTCGTCGACCTGGTGCCCAGCTATGGCGTCAAGCTGACGCCCAAGCACTACGCCTACCTCAAGATCAGCGAAGGCTGCAACCACCGCTGCTCGTTCTGCATCATCCCCAGCATGCGCGGCGACCTGGTGTCCCGACCCATCGGCGATGTGCTGAACGAGGCGCGCGCGCTGTTCGAGAGCGGCGTGAAAGAGCTGCTGGTCATCAGCCAGGACACCTCGGCCTACGGTGTGGACGTGAAGTACCGCATGGGCTTCTGGGACGGCAAGCCGGTCAAGACCCGCATGCTGGATCTGGTCGCGCAACTGGGCGAGATCGCCAAGCCCTTCGGCGCCTGGGTGCGCCTGCACTACGTCTACCCCTACCCGCATGTGGACGAAGTGCTGCCGATGATGGCCGAAGGCCTGGTGCTGCCCTACCTGGACGTGCCCTTCCAGCATTCCCATCCCGATGTGCTCAAGCGCATGAAGCGCCCGGCCAACGGCGAGAAGAACATGGAGCGCATCTTGCGCTGGCGCGAGGCCTGCCCGGAGCTGGTCATCCGCTCGACCTTCATCGCGGGCTTCCCCGGTGAGACCGAGGCCGAGTTTCAGCATCTGCTGGACTTCATGCAGGAAGCTCGCATCGACCGCGCCGGCTGCTTCGCCTACTCGCCGGTGGAAGGCGCCAGCGCGAACGACATCCCCGGCGCGCTGCCAACCGAGGTGCGCGAGGAGCGCCGTGCGCGCTTCATGGCGGTGGCTGAGCAGGTGTCCACGGCCAAGCTGCAGGCCCGCGTCGGCCAGACCCTGCAAGTGCTGGTGGACTCGGCGCCGGGCCTGGGCCGCAAGGGCGGCGTGGGCCGTTCGTATGCCGATGCGCCCGAGATCGACGGCACCGTGAAGATCCTGCCGCCGGAGAAGGCCAGCAAGACGATGAAGGTCGGCGACTTCGTGCGCGCCCGCGTCGTCGCGGCTGACGGGCACGATCTGGTGGCCTCGCTGGTATGACGCGCGGCCCCGCGACGACGCTGATCCACCACCCCTACCGCGCTCCCGAAGGCTGGGAGGCGGTCCCCGTGCCGGTGGCCAAGGCGTCGACAGTGCTGTTCAAGGACACGGCCGACCTGCACAAGCCGCGGCCGCGTGATGGCCTGAGCTATCGTTACGGCTTGCACGGCACGCCCACCAGCTACACGCTGGCTGCGCGCATCGCCACGCTGGAGCACGCCGAGCACTGCCTGCTGGTGCCCAGTGGTTTGGCGGCCGTGACGCTGCCGTCGCTGGCCGTGCTGCGCCCCGGTGACGAGGTGCTGGTGCCGGACAACGTCTATGGCCAGAACCGCTACCTGACCGAGTCCTGGCTGCCGCAGTGGGGCGTCACGCACCGCTTCTACGACCCGCTGACGGTGCCTGAGCTGCGCGACAACACCAAGCTCGTCTGGCTGGAGGCGGCTGGCTCTATCACCTTGGAGTTCCCCGACCTGCTCGGCACCTTGGCCGCCTGCCGCGCGCGCGGCATCACCACGGCGCTGGACAACACCTGGGGCGCTGGCCTGGCCTTCAACGGCTTCGAGCCGGCGCCCGGCACGCACCCGGGCCTGGGCGCCGACATTGTCATGCAGGCGCTCACCAAATACCCCAGCGGCGGTGCCGACGTGCTGATGGGATCGGTCTGCACCCGCGACCGCCGCCTGCACGACCGCCTGAACCATGCGCATGAGCACCTGGGCTACGGCCTTGGCCAGAACGACGTGGAGCTGGTGCTGCGCGGCCTGCCGACGATGCCGCTGCGCTACGCGGCACAGGACCGCGTGACGCGCGAGCTGGCGAGTTGGATGGCCGGCCGCCCCGAGGTCGCGCGCGTCTTCCATCCGGCGCTGCCCGGCTCGCCCGGCCATGAGCACTGGCTCGCCGTGGGCGGCGCCGGCGCGGCCTGCCTGTTCTCGGCCGTGTTCAAGCCCGAGTACGGCGCGGCGCAAGTGGATGCCTTCGTCGACGCGCTTCAACTGTTCGGCATCGGCTACTCCTGGGCCGGCCCGATGAGCCTGGCCGTGCCCTACGACATGAGCCGCAGCCGCGACCTGCCACTGCCGTTCGACGGCGGCACATTGGTGCGTTTTGCGATCGGCCTGGAAGAAGGTGCCGACCTCAGGGCCGACATCGAGCGGGCACTTGAGAGCCTGCGCATGGCTGCCTGACGGATTCACGCCGCGCTGCGGCCAGCCTTGCTATCCTTGTGTCGTCTCATCCTGCGGGGCGAAGTTCATGCTCGGATCGCGTAGATGGATGCTGTTTGGGCTGGCCTTTTTGCTCGTGGCGTCACGCGTGCAGGCCGAGCGTCTGGTCGTGTTTGGCGATGACAGCTATGCCCCTGTGATTCACCTCGCACAGGGTCGGCCGGCAGGTGTTCTTGCCGAGCTGCTGCGCCAGGCCGAGCGCTACAGCGGCGACACCTACGACCTGCAATTGATGCCCTGGAAACGCGCCTACGAGATGGCCCGACGCCAGCAGGGCGGGCTGATCGGAGTTTCGTCAACGGCTGAGCGGCGCGAACAGTTCGATTTCTCGCGGTCGATCTACAGCGATGACATTCATGTGGCGGTTCTGAAGGGCCATGAGTTCCCGCTGCAAGGGTTGGATGACCTGCGCGGCAAGCTGATCGGAGGCGTACTCGGCGCCAGCTACGGCGAGGCGGTGGACCAGGCGATACGCGATGGCGTCTTCCAGGTGGACCGCGACATCGGCCAGGCCAGCCGGCTGCGCAAGCTGCTGGCGGGGCGGCTTGACGGTGCGCTTATCGGCAACGGCCAGCGCGGCTTCGAGCTGGCCCTGGCCAGCCACCCGGCGCTGCGGGGGCAGGAGTCACGTTTCGTGCTGCTTCCAACCCCGCTGGTGCACGACCCGCTTCACCTGGCCTTTCCCAAGGGCATGAACAAGGCCGATGCGATTGCACGTTTCGATGCGGCAATGGCCAAGGTCGTGCAGCAGGCCCCAGCGCGGCGCTAATCGCGCTCAGCTCTTGTTCGAGACCTTGTGGCGCATCAGCTGGCCGCGCTCCCTCTCCCAGTCCCGCTCCTTCTCCGTGTTCCGCTTGTCATGCTCGGCCTTGCCCTTGGCCAGGGCAATGTCGGCCTTCACACGGCCACCCTTGTAGTGCAGGTTCAGCGGCACCAGGGTGAAGCCGCGTTGCTCGACCTTGCCCACCAGCCGCTTGATCTCGGCCTTGTGCATCAGCAGCTTCTTGGTGCGGTCGGCCTCGGGGTTGACGTGGGTTGAGGCGCTGCGCAGCGCGTTGATGCGGCAGCCGATCAGGAACAGCTCGCCGTTCTTGATCAGCACGTAGCCGTCAGTCAGCTGCACCTGGCCGGCGCGGATGGCCTTGATCTCCCAGCCGGACAGCACCACCCCGGCCTCGAACTTTTCGTCGATGTGGTAGTCGTAGCGGGCGCGGCGGTTCTCGGCGATGGACATGAAGTGGGATGTGGGGTCAGAGCCTGTTGTGTAAACAGGCCGTGAGGCCCTTCTTACAATCCCCGCATTCTATGAAGCAGGTCAAAAAGTCCGTTTTGCTCTGGTACACGCCCCGCGAGATGTACGAGCTGGTCACCGAGGTGGAGCGTTATCCCGAGTTCCTGCCCTGGTGCAACAAGGTTGAGGTGCTGGCGCGCGAGGGCGATGCCGTCACGGCCCGCCTGCACCTGGCCTACGCCGGCGTGCGGTATGCGTTCACGACGCGAAACCGCAACCATGACGGCAACGACGAGGCCACGCCCGCCGTCAACATGGGACTGGTGGACGGTCCGTTCTCGCACCTCGACGGCGTCTGGCAGTTCCTGCCGCTGAACAAGCCTGGCACCGAGGGCGAGCCCACGGCCTGCAAGATCGTCTTCGAGTTGAGCTATGCCTTCAGCAGCGGCGCCTTGGAGGCGGTTGTCAGCCCAGTCTTCGACCGCATCGCGAACACATTTGTCGATAGCTTCGTGCAGCGCGCGGAAAGCCTCTACGGTGCGCGTTGAGCTGGTCTGGAGTCCGCTGGCCGGCGATGTGCAGCACCGCTGGCTGGAGGTGGGGGAGGGCGCCACGATCGCCTCTGCACTGCGAGCCTGCGCCGACTTCAGCCTGGCACTCGATCAGTTTCGAGTCGGCATCTGGGGCCGCGTGCGGCCGCTGGACACACCGCTGCGCGAGCGTGACCGCATCGAGGTCTATCGGCCGCTGACCGTCGACCCCATGGAGGCGCGCCGGTTGCGCTATGCCAAGCGCGGCGAGCGCATCGTCTCTCGGCACCGGCCCAAAGCGGGCGGCGGCTGAACAGGCCCTAAGACCCTACTTGCACTCGCTGGTGACGAGCCCGCGAGCGCGCTCGGATTCGGCCTGGCGCTGAACGTCGTCCATGAAGACACGCTCGCCAGCCTCGTTGGTGCGGGTGATCCGGGCGCCACTCTGAAGGTCGCGCAACTGCGCCCGGGCGCGCGCGCAGTTCTCGCGGCGCTGTTCGGCGACGCGGCGCTCTTCTTCCTTCTGCTTGGCGTTCTCGCGGTCCTGATCCTGCTTCTGGCGCGAGGCGGCGTCCTGCTCGGCCTTGGTCGGCGCGCTGGCAGCCGGGCGCGGTGCGGAGGCCGGCGCGCTGGCGGGCGTACCGACCGGCACGACCGAGACATTGCGCGCGACTGCTGTGGCGGGGCGCTGCAGGATGTCCTTGTCCGGCGTGCCGACCGGGGGCGGGCGGTCGCTGTACTGCACGTTGCCGCTGGCATCCTTCCACTTCCATTGCGCCTGCGCGGACAGGGCAAAAACCAGACCGGCGAAGGCGATGACAAGGGGCTTGTGACGCATCCGCGAAGTTTAGGGCCTGTTGATTGCCGGGTGGCGCGGCCCATTGCCTCGGGGTGAGCAGGCCCTTCTTGGGGCCCTCCGTATAATGCCGCTTTGGGTCTGGAGCCATTCTCATGCGCCTTCTCGGCAAAGCGCTCACCTTCGACGACGTTCTGTTGGTGCCAGCGTTCTCCCAGGTGTTGCCCCGCGACACCAGCCTTGCGACCCGCCTGTCGCGCAACATCCCCCTGAACCTGCCGCTGGTGTCCGCCGCGATGGACACCGTGACCGAGGCTCGCCTGGCGATTGCCATCGCGCAGGAAGGCGGCATCGGCATCGTGCACAAGAACCTGAGCGCCGAAGCGCAGGCTCGCGAAGTGGCCCGGGTCAAGCGCTACGAGAGCGGCGTCGTCCGCGAACCGCTGACCGTCGGCCCCAACACCACCGTGCGTGAAGCGGTGGAGTTGACCCGCCAGCATGGCTTCTCGGGTTTCCCGGTCGTTGAAGGCAAGCGTGTCATTGGCATCGTCACGGGGCGCGACCTGCGCTTCGAGACCCGCATGGACGCCCCCGTCAGCGAGATCATGACGCCGGCCGAAAAGCTCATCACCGTCAAGGACGGTGCGTCCACCGACGAGGCCAAGGCGCTGATGCACAAGCACAAGCTGGAGCGCGTCGTCGTCGTCAATGACGCCTTCGAGTTGCGCGGCCTGATGACCACCAAGGACATCACCAAGCAGACCAGCTTCCCCAATGCCGCGCGTGATGCCCAGGGCAAGCTGCGCGTCGGCGCGGCGGTCGGCTTCGGCGAAGACACCGAGCAGCGCGTTGAACTGCTGGTGCGTGCCGGCGTCGACGCCCTCATCGTCGACACGGCCCATGGCCACAGCGCCGGCGTGCTGGAGCGTGTGCGCTGGGTCAAGAGCCAGTACCCGAACGTCGACGTCATCGGCGGCAACATCGCCACCGGCACTGCGGCGCTGGCTCTCGTTGAAGCTGGCGCCGATGGCGTCAAGGTCGGCATCGGCCCTGGCTCCATCTGCACGACCCGCATCGTCGCGGGTGTGGGCGTGCCGCAGATCACGGCCATCGACAACGTCGTCACGGCGCTCAAGGGCACCGGCGTGCCGGTCATCGCCGACGGCGGCGTGCGCTACTCCGGCGACCTGGCCAAGGCCATCGCTGCGGGCGCGGACTGCGTCATGATGGGCGGTGCCTTCGCCGGCACCGAGGAAGCACCGGGCGAGGTCATCCTCTACCAGGGCCGCACCTTCAAGAGCTACCGCGGCATGGGCTCCATGGGCGCGATGGCCAAGGGCAGCGCGGACCGCTACTTCCAGGACACCTCGGCCAACAACCCGAACACGTCCAAGCTCGTGCCTGAAGGCATCGAGGGCCAGGTGCCCTACAAGGGCTCTGTCGTGCAGGTCATCTTCCAGATGGCCGGCGGCCTGAAGGCGTCTATGCACTACTGCGGCTGCGGGTCAATTGAAGACATGCAGAACCGGGCGGAGTTTGTCGAGATCACGACGGCCGGCATGCGCGAGAGCCATGTCCACGACGTGCAGATCACCAAGGAAGCGCCGAACTACCGCAGCGAGTGAGCTGTTCATAGCGACAACGGGGCGACCTCAGATCGCCCCGTTTCGCTTTTCAGAAACCTGATGAGTCAATCTCCGCAACGCGCTCCGGCCATGGGCTTCATCATGGCAGCGGTGCTGATCGACATGATCTCCATCGGCCTCATCGTGCCGGTGCTGCCGCACATCGTGGGCGTGTTCACGCACAGCAACGACGAGCAGACGCTGGGCTTCCTGATGCTGACGCTGGCCTTCGGCGTCGCCAACTTCTTCGGCTCGCCCGTGCTGGGCGCGCTGTCCGACCGCTTCGGCCGCCGCCCCGTGCTGCTGATCGGCTTTGCCGGCCTGGCCTTGAGCTTCTTCGTCACGGCCACGGCGCCCGCGCTGTGGGTGCTGGTGGTCGTGCGGCTGTTCTCGGGCGCGATGCAGGCCAACATTGCGATCGCGAATGCCTACGTGGCCGACATCACGGCGGGCGAGGACCGTGCGAAGCGCTTCGGCCAGCTGGGAGCCATGTTCGGGGTAGGTTTCATGCTCGGCCCCGTCATGGGCGGCCTGCTGGGCGACATCAACGTGCGCCTGCCGTTCTACGCGGCCGGCACGCTGGCCGTCGTCAACTGGTGCTACGGCTTCTTCGTGCTGCCCGAGTCGCTGCCGCTGGACAAGCGCAGCCCGCTGAACTGGCGCAAGATGAACCCGGTTGCGTCGTTGCAGGGGCTGACACACCTGAAGGGCGTAGGCCCGCTGGTGGGCGTGCTGGCGCTCTCCTCGCTCGCGCAGTTCATGCTGCACTCCAGCTGGGTGCTCTACACAAAATTCAAGTTCGGCTGGGGCCCGGGGCAGGTGGGCTGGTCGCTGCTGGCGGTCGGCATCGTCTCCGTCATCAGCCAGGGCGAGCTGCTCAAGCCCATGCTCAAGCGCTTCACGCCGCAGCGGCTGGCGGTCATCGGCATGACCTCCGCGTCGCTGGCCTATCTGGGCTTCGGGCTCGCCACTGAGGGCTGGATGATGTACGTCGTCATCGGGTTGAACCTGTTCGGTGGCGTGGCAGCGGCCTCGATGCAGAGCATCGTTTCCAACGCAGCCGACGCGAGCAACCAGGGCCGCACCATGGGCGCCGTGTCGTCGCTGAACAGCCTGATGGCGGTCTGCGCGCCGGTCATCGCGCTGGAGCTGCTGCGCTGGGTGTCCACCCGCCCGCCCGGCGACATCGTCATTGGCCTGCCCTTCTTCACCTGCGCGGCGCTGCAAGCAGCCGCCATGCTGATCACCTTCCGTTTCTTCCGCAGCCATCCGCCGGTGCAACCTGCGCAGCCGGCCTGAAAGCCCCGCCATGCAACACGACAAGGTCCTCATCCTCGACTTCGGTTCGCAAGTCACCCAGCTCATCGCCCGCCGCGTGCGCGAGGCGGCCGTGTTCTGCGAGATCCACCCGAACGACGTGTCCGACGACTTCATCAAGTCGTTCGCGCCCAAGGCCATCATCCTCAGCGGCAGTCACGCCTCCACCTACGAAGACCACGAGCTGCGTGCACCTCAGGCCGTGTGGGACCTGGGCGTGCCGGTGCTGGGCATCTGCTACGGCATGTTCACGATGACCGTGCAGTTGGGCGGTCAGGTCGAGGCCTCCGACCACCGCGAGTTTGGCTATGCCGAGGTGCGTGCGCATGGCCACACTCAGCTGCTCGACGGCATCCAGGACTTCGAGACGCCCGAGGGTCACGGCATGCTGAAAGTCTGGATGAGCCACGGCGACAAGGTCACGGCGATGCCGCCGGGTTTCAAGTTGATGGCCTCCACGCCCAGCTGCCCGATTGCCGGCATGGCCAACGAAGAGAAGCGCTACTACGCGGTGCAGTTCCACCCCGAGGTGACACACACGGTGCAGGGCGACGCACTGCTGCGCCGCTTCGTGCGCGACATCGCCGGCTGCGAGGGCGACTGGCAGATGGGCAGCTATATCGACGAGGCCGTCGCGCGCATCCGCGAGCAGGTCGGTGACGAGGAAGTCATCCTCGGCCTGTCCGGCGGCGTCGATTCCAGCGTGGCTGCGGCGCTGATCCACCGCGCCATCGGCGACCAGCTCACCTGCGTCTTCGTCGACCACGGCCTGCTGCGCCTGAACGAGGGCGACATGGTGATGGACATGTTCGTCGGCCGCCTGCATGCCAAGGTGATCCGCGTCGACGCCAGCGACGTCTTCCTGGGCAAGCTGGCCGGCGTGACAGACCCTGAGCGCAAGCGCAAGATCATCGGCGCCGAGTTCGTCGAGGTCTTCCAGGCGGAAGCGAGCAAGCTCAAGAACGCCAAGTGGCTGGCCCAGGGCACCATCTATCCCGACGTGGTCGAGAGCGGCGGTACCAAGACCAAGAAGGCCACCACGATCAAGAGCCACCACAACGTCGGTGGCCTGCCCGAGACGCTGGGGCTCAAGCTGCTGGAGCCGCTGCGCGAGCTGTTCAAGGACGAGGTGAGGGCGCTGGGCGTGGCGCTGGGTCTGCCCGCCGACATGGTCTACCGCCACCCCTTCCCCGGCCCGGGCCTGGGTGTGCGCATCCTCGGCGAGGTCAAGAAGGACTTCGCCGACCTGCTGCGCCGCGCCGACGCGATCTTCATCGAAGAGCTGCGCAACACCATCGACCCGGCCACCGGCAAGAGCTGGTACGCGCTGACGAGCCAGGCCTTTGCCGTCTTCCTGCCGGTGAAGAGCGTGGGTGTCATGGGCGACGGCCGCACCTACGACTACGTCGTGGCCCTGCGCGCGGTGCAGACCAGCGACTTCATGACCGCCGATTGGGCCGAGCTGCCCTACGCGCTGCTGAAGAAGACCAGCGGCCGCATCATCAACGAGGTGCGGGGCATCAACCGCGTGACCTACGACGTCAGCAGCAAGCCGCCCGCGACCATCGAGTGGGAGTGAATCCCGCTGGGCGGACCAGGTGACGTCAAGCCGGCGAGTGCTCGGTCGGCGCCGATAGCATCAGGCACGGCCTTTGCCCATCAAGTGCCGTATCAGGTCTGATCGCATCAATATGGAGCCCGCGCCATGCCCCCGAATGAACGGCAGGTCCAGATCGCGCGCGCGATGCCGCGAGCAGGCATCGCGGCCTTGCTCGCAGCTGTGGTTATTTCGGGTTGTGGCGGCGGCAGCGGCGGCGCGCCTTCGGAGCCAGCGCCAGTCACGCCTGCACCAGCGCGCAGTTGGTTCGTGGATGCGGATGCTGGCAACGATTCAGCGGCAGGTAGCCAGATTTCGCCATGGAAGACGCTGGCCCGAGCCAGCATGCAGGTCCTGGCATCCGGCGACTCGCTACTGCTGAAATGCGGCGGTACGTGGCGCGAGTCGATCACCCTGTCAGGCGCCAACGTGCCTGAAGGTGGCGCCACGGTCGGCGCCTGGGGGGATTGCACTTCGGCCAACCGCCCCATCATTTCTGGCGCGAATCCCTTGTCGGGAAGGACGTGGACCCTGGCCGCCGGTTTTGCCGGCAAACCGGTCTATGTGACGAACTGGTCCCAGCCAGTCACCGCCCTGTACTTGAACGGCAGCAAGCTGACCCGGGCCCGCTACCCGAACTACGGCGGCATCGGGCGGGAGTTTTCGCTGATCGATTCGGTGCCCAGCGTCACGAAACTGGTGATGAAGGCGCCCGATGCCAGCGCCTTGGCGGGTATCAATCTGGCGGGAGCCAAGGCTTACATCCGCACCAGTCCCTGGCTTGTCGAGTCCCGGGATGTGGCGAGCTCGGACGGCACCGGCGCCATCACGCTGACGACGCGCCCAAGCTATGCGCTCACGGCTGACGAGGGCTTCTTCGTCGAGGGGAACCTGGCATTGATCGACACGCCGGGAGAATGGTTCCATGACGCAGCCGCCGGCCGGTTGTATGTCTGGATGCCCGATGGCGGCAGTCCCGCAGCGGCCGTGCTGGATAGCGTGGAGCGGGATTTCGGCTTGAAGATTTCGGGCGTCTCCGGCACTCGCGTTGATCGGATCGCGTTCGAGAAGCATGCGCAGGCAGGCCTGCACATCGCCGATGCGCAGAGAACCATGGTGACCGAGGTGCAGGCGCGCGATGCGGGCGTGTACGGCATCTTGATCGACGGCGTCAGCAGCAACCAATCGACCGGCACCAGCGTGCAGCGCAGCACGATCAGCGCCGTCGGCGTCGACGGCATCCATGCGGCCAGCCCTGGCGTCGAGATCGTCGGCAACTTGATCGACGGCACCGGCCTGGGTGGCAGCGACACCGGCGTGTCGGCCGGGGTCTACATGAAGTCCACGGGTGGCTTCGTGCGCGACAACCGTATCTCCAACTCGGCCTTCGCGGCCATCCTGCTGTCCAACGCCAGCGGCGTCACGGTGTCGGGCAACTCGCTGGTGCGGGCCTGCCGCCGCTTCACCGATTGCGGCGCGATCTATTCCGCTGGCGCCCCGGGCGCGGCCCAACGCACGTCCATCTCGTCCAATGCGGTCAGCGACCTGGTGGCGAATGTGGAAGGTGCGGTCGGCGGGGCGGCGGCGCTGGTGGCCGGCATCTATCTGGACGAAGGCAGCTCGGGCCACGACCTGCTGGGCAACATGATCAGCCGGGTTGGCGTCGGCATCAACCTGCACAACAGCGCGAACCACCTGGTTCAGTCGAACCATGTCTGGCTGGCGGACCAGTCGTCCATCCGCGTGCACAACAGCCTGGCGGTGGACCCCGTGCGCGGCAACGTCATCCAGGACAACTCCCTGTATGCATCCAGCCACCTTGACGCCTCGGTGCCTGCCACCACGGCGCCCACGCGCCGCATTGTTTACGCGCAGGACTGGGTGCATCCGAGCGATGCGAGGCTGATGTTCAGCGGCACTGCACCCAATGTCGTGCGCCGCAACAGCGTGGCAAGCCTGACCTCGGCATCGGCTCTGCGCTGGCGCTTGATCAGCGGCTTCACGCCCGAGGAGCTCGACCAGACCCGCTGGGCCACGCTGGCCGCCGCAGAGACCGTGAAGGTCGTCTATCCCGCGCGGCCCTTCATCGTCACGGACGGTGGTGCCAACCTCATCCAGAACAGCAGGTTCCAGGCGGCCGGCGTCGGCTGGTTGCTGCAGTCGGCCACGGCTGGGCCGACGGGTTCGCTGACGTTCGGGACCTGCGCCGCCGAAGGCTGTGCCGACTTCAGCCCTGGCAGCACCAGCGCATTCCTGACGAGCAGCGCGTTCCGCATGTCGGCCACGAGCGCCGGCAACTTGTACCAGTTGCAGGTGCGCGCCGACGGCATCACTTCGGACGCAATGTTGACGATGGCGGTCAACCGCGATGGCGGCGACTTCGCCCAGCTTGGCGTGGTGCTGACCGACCAGCGGATCAGCGGCACTCAGGTGATCGTCGGTGCGTTGTTCAACGCGACCTCCAGCGACCAGGCTCGATTGAACTTCTCGGGGCTGGCGGGCCAGACGGTGCGGTTGCGGGAGGTGACCGTTGCGCCGGTCAGAAGCTACGAACTGCTGTCGCCCGCCCGTGAATCCGTGCTGCTGGTCAACGAGACCGGCGCAGCGAAGAACCTGGACTGCCCATCGACAGTCTTGCGGACATGCACCGTGTCCGACCTCACCGGCCAAGCGGTCACCTGGCCCGTCACGCTCGCTCCGAACACCGCCAGAGTGGTGTTGAGCGCAGATGAACGATGGAAGCCATGACGCGGGATCAGCGCCCTGGGGCGAATCGCATTGCGCTGCGCGCCATCCGTGTCAAGGCTGTCGAAGGCGTTGACCTTGCCCGCTTGACCGCTCAGGGCTTCCACTTGGCGTCGGCACTTACCACCACCTTCGAGGTGTTCGGTGCCAGCGTGACGGGCCAGGTGACCGGCTGACCGGCAAGGTCCGAGACGACGCAGGTGCGCAGCAGGGTCGACGGGCAGGCGATGCTTTTCGCGACCGCCGTCTCGTTGGACAGCAAGGTCGATTCGCGGCTTGGAGCCATCAATTCATACGCGCCAACCTGCGCCACGGTCACGTCGCGAAGCCGTACAGACTTGCCGGCCAGCCCAGTCAGGTTCAGGCGTGCCACGTCGCTGCTGGTGGCATTGAACAGCGCGTCGACCGAGGTCTCGACGGCGTTGTCGATAGGTTGGGACATCAGCACCAGCCCAAGTTGCGCCCAGTCACCGCCCGCGCGGTTGATGGCCATCGTCAGGTTGGCGCCCGCTACCAGGGCCTGCGCGCGTACACGCAGGTGGTAGAGGTTGGAGCCGGTCGCGCTGGACATCTGGAAGGTGTTGCTCATCAGGAAGTCGCTGGTCGAGCCGGGCGCGAAGTCGGCGCAGCCGGAAGTGCCGCAGGTGCTGTACGTCATCTTTCCGCCCGCAGCAGGCGTCGGCGACCAGAACAGCCAGCTCACGCCAGCGGTTTGCAGCAGGCTGTCCTGGACCAGGTTTGCACCGCCGGAGGTGACGACGAAAGGCCGCGCCGCGTAGGCCGCCTTGGTCGTCTCGCTGGTCCCGTAGGCGCCCCATTGCGCGGCATCGAGCGTCTGATGGGTCCAGCCGCTGAGCAGCGACCAGCGCACGAGGGCAGGTTGGCTCATGGTGGCGGTCACGTTGCGGCGCGAGACGTTGGGGTTGACGCCCGTGAACATCAACGCCGCGTTGCTGCCATGCACCCATTCCTGCGCATAGACCTGACGGGTCGTTGGCGCGGTGGTCGCGGGGGTCGACGCCTCCAGATGGACGGATGCGAAGAGTTCGTTGTCCTGGATCACGTTGCCGCGCACCGTCTCGGTTGGGCTGCTGTTGTGAAGGCGGATGGAGGCACGGTCGGTCAGCCAGACGCGGTTGAGTTGCACGGAGTGGTTGCTGCTGTTGTGCAGGTTGATGCCGACGCCGGTGCGGCTGATCATGTTGTTCGTGACGTCGTGGGTAGAGCTCGCTTCGTCGAGGTAGATGCCGGCGACGAGCGTCGTGGCTCCGCCGACCGCACCCTCGGGATTGGGCACCATGTCGCTGATGACGTTCGACACGATCGTGCTGCGCTGGGCAGCGCTTGGCGCGCCGCCCGAGTAGATCGCGCCGCAGTCGGTGAAGCGCTTGCAGGCCTGGGTGAGCGTGTTGCCCGAGATGGTCAGGCCGGTGGCATTGCCAGGAATGATGGCGGCGAAGGCCGAGTTGGTGATGCGGTTGTCTTTCACCACCCCGCCAACGGACCGGATATACACGCCCGCCGACACGCCGCTCCCCGAAGGCCCCATCCCCGTACCTTCGATGACGCTGTCGGCCACGCGCACGCCGACGCTGGCCGCATCGATACCCATGGTCCCGGCGTTCGTGATGGTCGCGCGGTCGACCGTGCTCCCGTTGGAGCGGCCGGTGCTGGTACCTTCAATCAGGATGGCCGTCGAGCCCGCGTCGCGCGAGGTCACTTCGGTCACGGCGGTGCGCTGGGCGTCGACGATGTAGATGGCCTGCCCCGTCTGGCGTTCGAAGGTGATGTTGTCGACGCGCGCCCCGGCGATCTTCGAAACCTTGACACCCACCGGGCGTTGGGCCGATTCAAGAACGCCGGTCGTGGGACTCTGGCCGTTCGGCGTCCACACGAAGAGCTGCCCGGTCGTGGCGTCGTGGTACCACTCGCCGGCCACGTCCAACAGGGCCAGCTTGCCCTCGACGAAGAAACCTTGCCCGGCCTGCGGCGCATAGGTTGCAAGTCCCTTGAGTGTGATCGCGCCGGTGCTGTCGCTGCTGGCGATGTCGTGCGACTCCACCAGCCAGGGGTTGGTACGGATGAAGGCCTTCGCACCGGTCAGCGACACGCTGCCGAGCGCCGCAGCAATGGCGGCGTCGGGCTTGAGGGTTCTGGCGTCGCGCATGGCCGAGATCAGGCTGAACTCGCGGCCGACGCCGCCGTAGTTGGGGTAGCGCGCGCGGGTCAACGGCGTGCCGTTCCAGTACAGCGCTGACACGGCCTTTGTCCACGATGTGACATACACCGGCTTGTCGCCCATGCCGCTGGCGACGGACCAGGTGCCCGACACGACGTCGGCGCCCGAAATCACAGGCCGGTTGCTCGACGTGCAGCTGCCCCAGGCGCCCAGCACACCACCACCGGCCGGCGCATTGGTGGCATTGAGCGTGAAGGATTCGCGCCAGATACCGCCGCATTTCAGCAGCACGGCATCGTTGGCGCCGAGCTTTTGGGTGGCGGCGCGCGCCAGCGTCTTCCATGGCGCTGCGGCCGTGCCGGCGGCGGTGTCGCTGCCGGTGGCCGAGTCGACGAACCAGCCGCGACCGGTGTAGGTCGTGCCGCCGGTTGTCTCGGCCGTGGCGGTCGCAACCGGCGCCGCCGTTGTCACCTTGGGCTTGGCCGCTTGTGCCGTGGCGTTCGGGCCGTTCTCGGCGCCCGCAGCGGCAACGTCAGAGCCGCTCTTCGCATCGCCTCCTCCGCAACCGGCGAGTGACAGTGTGGCCCCCAGCGCCAGCCCAATGGCTTGAAGGCGCGGGTTGTTCAGTCGGAGGCGGCGGAAGGGTTGAGACAGGCGGTTCATAAGGCTTGGGCGGGGCGAATTGAAGCGATGGACAAACGCGAGATGCGAGGCACGAAAGGCCGCGATTCGGCGCTGAAATGACTGTCGCTGGGTACCGCCGCGAAGGTTGAACCACTTGCCGTAAGCCGTGTAACAAAGATGTGGGGAGACGGTGACCTAGTGCCAAGTTGCGTGATAAGGGTCACTGACGACGGATCGCAGCAAATGGCGCAACGCTCAACGCCACGGCAGATCCGGAAGTTGCGCGCGCTACCGGACCGGTGAGCCCTTGCACACCAATTCGGGCAATACAAGGCTCTCCAAGTCTGAGCGGTCCGGTCGCCTAAATCAAGCGATGCTCGGGACTCCGCCGCCTTGCTTCGCGACAACAAAAGCGCCTGCATCCCTGCAAGGCGCTCAGTTCATGCAATCCTGGCCCAGGACGCGCGCTGAACTGGATCGGGGCGACACTGAACATCCAACCATGCGTTGCGCAAGTGCCGTTCAGGTCGCCCCGCTTCTATATGTGGCTGCAGCGCCGGGCTGCGGCCACCGCCCATGACACCGGTCTGTGTCAGGAAGGCCGACGGCGCCGAGCCAGCGAGCCGACACAGGCCAGTCCCGCCAGCATCAGCGCATAGGTGCCGGGTTCGGGCACCGCCGTGATGAACGAGGTGTACTGGTAATGGCCGCCCAGCGCGCCGCTGCCGGTGCCCTGGATGACTGCCGCATACAGGCCCGCACCGGAAGACGACGGATTGAACGTGCTCCCGCTGCTCGCGTTGTAGGTGAAGCCGGCGCCCGGCAGGAATGCGTCATCGGCCGTCCCGAAAGTGCCATCCGCACCCGCGAAAACGACGAAATACTTGCCATCTGCAATCGCGCGGTCGGGTTCGCCCGTGGAGACCACGACGCTGCCCAGGAAGGCAAAGCCTGCCGGAACGGTGAACGTGTAGGTGTCGGCGAAGCTGCCCGCTGCGACGTCGGCTTCCGTGAACAGGAAAGTCTCAGGATGGGCGCCGAGGTCGGCGAATGCCGCGTGACAGGACCCGAAGGCCGCCGCCAGGGCGACGCCCGCCAACAGCTTGTTGGGACGGTGAAGGTTCATGAGTTGCTCCTATGCCTGTGTGTGCCTCTTTGGGCCTCTGCGGGCATTTGCATGCCGTCGCATGCGCGGATTCTGAACCTCTGGCCTGCAAAGGGCGCACTTCATACTTGGGGGTGAAACCCCGCCGCAGCCCCGGCTTGTTGCAGCCCCTGCGCCCCTCAGCGCCAGGAGATCAGCGCGACGCCTCCCAGGATCAATACGGCACCGGCCACACGGGTGAGATGGACGGTTTCCCCAAGCCAGATGAAGCCCGCCGCCATCGTGAACACATAGGACAGCGCGACGAACGGATAGACCTGGCTCAAGTCCATCTCCGAAAGTGCGCGCAAGTAGACGATTGCGGCCAGCAGGTACAAGCCAAGGCCCAGCAGGACCAGCGGCGAGGCCAGCATCGCGACGAAGCGCTGGATCAGACCCGTGTCAGCCGCCTGCGTCGCCAGGCGAGCGCCGGTGGTGCCGAGTTTCATGACAACTTGCGCCACGGACGTCAGCATCACGATGCCGATCATGATCAGGAGGTTGGTCAGGCCCATGACCTCAGTTCCCTCTCGCCACGACGCCGCGGCACCATTCATAGGTCTGGCTCAGACCCTCGGTGAGCGAGACCTTGGGTTCCCAGCCGATCACCTCCAGCGCCTTGCTGCGGTTGGCCGCGCGGTCGCCGTCGCCCTCGCGGCGCGTCGGGTCGTAGCTGATCTCGATGTTCTTGCCGGAGATGGCAGCGATGGCTTCGGCCAGCTCGCGGATCGAGGTGCTGTAGTCGGGCCCGATCTGGATCACGCCCTTGCCCAGGCCGGCGCCGGCCACGCGCAGCAGCGCGTCCACCACATCGCTCACATACACGAAGGCGCGGCGTTGCTTACCGGAGCCCCAGACGACGTAGGGCTCCTCGGGATGCCGCAGCGCCTTGCGGATCAGTGAGGGGATGACCTGCGAGCGCTCGGGCGACATCTCGCAATGCGGCCCGTAGACGTTGTGGAAGCGCAGCAGGCCGACCTTCATCAGCCCTTCGTTCATGGCCAACTCGGCCTGGTACTCGCCCATCAGCTTGGACCAGCCGTATGACGATTCGGGCAGGGCTGGGTAGACGTCGTCTTCGCGGAACAGTGGCGTCCTGCCTTGCGCGTCGGGCACCGACATCGCGGCCGGGTAGCTGCACGCCGTGCCGACGTAGACGTAGTCGGGCACTTTGTTGGCGACCGCCGCATGCAGCATGTTCGAGTCGATGCGCAGGTTGGTGTTGAACAGCGAGAACTGGTTGCCGAACACGTAGTTGATGCCCGCCACCACGTCGGCCAGGTGGTAGACGAGGTCGCAGCCCTGGGTCACGCGGGCGCAGGCTGCGGCGTCGGTCAGGTCGACGTGGTGGAAGTCCCGGTCCATGTCGATCAGCGGCGTGCCGCTGGGCGCGAGGTGTTCGCGTTTGCCGCGCCAGAGACTGTCCGCCACGCTGACGCGCGCGCCCCGTTGAACCAGCGCAGCCACCAGGTGGGAGCCAATCTGGCCGGCGCCCCCGGTGACCAGCACGTGTTTGCCGTTGAAGTCGGCTTCAAAGCTCATGGAGTTCTCCCGCAGGTAAAAAAGTAGAGGTGGCGCCGGACGAAGGTCGGGCCTGCAATCGGTTCGCCAGCCGCAGCGCGAGCGCGACGACGGTCAGCGTGGGGTTGGCATGGCTGCTGGTGGGCAGCACCGAGGCGCTGGCGACATGCAGGTTCTGCATGCCGTGCACCCGGCAATGTGGGTCGACGACACCGTGCTGCGGATCAGCGGACATGCGGGTTGTGCCGATGTGGTGGCCCAGCACGGCCTTGATGTCCGCCAGCTCTTCACGCGCCGCCGGGTTGAAGACGAGTTCGCCGACGCGCTGCGCATGCAGTTCGTGCGCCAGCAACTCGTGCGTGCGCCAGATTGCGTCGAGGTCTTGTGGCTGCACCTTGAAGTCCAGCCGCATCCGCGCCTGGCCCAGCGCGTCGCGCTCGTTCAGCAGCGACAGGCCGGCGGCGCGGTCGGGCACCTGTTCGGCCTGGAAGTAGAGGTGGAAGGTGTTGGAGCGCGAATCGACGGTCAGGGACGGCAGGCGGCGCTTTTGCAGGAAGCGGCCGCGCGCGAACTTGGGCAGCACCGAGACCACCTGCGGCGAGCCGGCCAGCACATTGCGCAGGTGCCGCCAGTAGATGGCGTACTTGCCGCTGCCCAGCGTGTCGTCGTCGCGCTGGCGCTGGAACAGCTTCTTGGCGAGAAAGGCGGCCGAGAGCACGGCGCTGCCGTGGCTGGGGTCGTCGATCAGCGGGCGGTCGAGCAGCATGTAGGTGTTGAGCAGCTCCAGTTCACGCTGGGTCTTCTCGGAAACCCACAGCCGCCGCCGCACGAACACACCGCCGCTGTCCTGCTCGTAGCCGGAGATGACCGGCTGGCTGGCGTTGAACTTCAGCGTCGCGATGACGCCGTGCACGTGAGACATATAGCCCCGGCCCAGCCAGCCGGCTGAGGCGCCTATCCCTTGCTGCTGACCTTGGCGGGAGGTCATCAGCAGCCTTGTCGTCTCCAGGCCACCGCCGGTGAGGACAACTTCCCGGGGACGGATGGTGAAGCCCTTGCCGCCTGCACCGGCGGCATGCTTGACGGCGACGCCCGTGACGCGCCCGCCCGCAGCATCGGTCAACAACTCGACCGCCACAGCCTCCATCAGCACGCGCACGCCCCGCGAGGTCTGCAGCGTCTTGCGATGCGCCTTGCCGAAGTGCGTGGGCGGGCTCCAGCGTTCCAGCGAGCCGCTGTCGATCGCTCCATCGGCGAAGCCCGGCACCATGGGCCCCGCTGCAGGGCCGAGCACGCTGGTGGCGCGGTAGTCGAAGGCGCCGCATTCGAGCCAGGCGTGCGCCTCGGCGTAGAAGGGGTCGAGTTCGTCCCGGCCGAACGACCAGCCGCTGTGCGGCACCCAGGGCCGGTGCTCGAAGTCGATGGGGTCGTAGGGAATGCAGCGGCCGCCCCACAGCGCGCTGGTGCCGCCAAGCTGGCGGTAGCGGGCCTGGTCCAGCGGCAGGTGGCGGGCCGGGTCGTTGAGTTCGCCCGAGTACAAGGCCTGCGCAGCGCCGGCGCGGTTGATCTTGCCGGCTTCCAGCAGCAGCACCGAGCGACCGGCGCGCTCCAGCGACAGCGCGAGCGCAATGCCGGCCGGGCCGGCACCGATCACGCACACGTCGCAATCGAGGGTCGTGCCGTCCGGGATGTCGCCAGCGAACTCGATCATTGCGAGGCCTCAGCCAGCGCCTGGAGGTTGTCGTTCAGGTGCGACCGGCAGCCCATGCCGACCAGCGCGACGCCCACGCCGGGCGCGGCCAGCACAGCAGCGAGCGCGCTGGCGCGCAGTGCCGGCCGGGTGGCGAGCGTGCCGCCGCTGAAGATCTCGCGGGCGATCACGCCGATGTTGCGTTCGCGCAGGTCTGTCAGCAGCGCGAGCACGTCGGCGGGCAGCCGTGACTCGCCGGTGGCGGCGTTCGCCTCAGGCGTGAGTGGCAGTTGCAGGCAGCTCAGGCCGGTCCAGCGCGCCCAGCGTGGCGCATCCGAGAGCCGAGCCGCAGAGACGCCGAACCAGCGCAGCTTGCCGGCGTCGCGCAGCTCGTGCAGCAGCGCCAGTACGTCCTCCCGCTCGGCCACTTCGACCGGTGGGCTGTGCAGCAGCAGCAGATCGATGTGCTGCACGCCCAGCCGCGTCAGGCTCGCGTCCACGCGGTCCCGCAGATAGGCCGGCTCGAAACACTGGCGTTCGCTGGCCCGCCGCAGTTCAGTGCTGCGCGCACGGCCGCCGCGCCAGCGCCGCAGCAGCGGGTTCAGCATCGGCTTGACGAGGCGGATCACCTGCTGCGACTGCGACAGACGCATGCCGACCTTGGTGCAGACGACGACCTGTTCGCGTCGGCTGGCCAGCAACTGGCCGAGCAGCCGCTCGCTGTCACCCTGGCCGTAAACATCTGCGGTGTCGAAGAAGTTCACACCCTGGTCGACAGCGGCGAACAGCGTGGCCCGGACCTCTGCGGGTGCATGCCGAGTGGCCAGCGACGCGATGGTCGAGCAGCCAAAGCCCAGCCTGGACACGGCCAGGTCGGTCGGGGGAAAAGGGTGCGCGGCCAGGCTCATCGTCAGGCTGGCACCAGTCGCTGGTACACGGTTTCGGTGGCGCGGACCAGCGAGCTCCAGCCCTGGTCGATGGCGGCCTGGCGCAGCAGCGGCTGCATGCGGTCGCGCAGTTCGCGGTCGTCGAGCACCCGCAGCAGCGCCTGGCTCAGCGCCTCGACGTCGGACGGCGGGATCAGCAGGCCAGTCTCTTCGTGGATGACCGCCTCGGCCGCGCTGGCGATCGTGGTGGCCACGACCGGCTTGGCGTAGCCCAGCGCCACCGGAATCACACCGCTGTTCCAGCCCGATTCATACGGCAGCACGACCGTGTCGGCGCGTTCGAACCAGCCCGCCATGCGCTCAAAGGACACGTACTCGGCCACCAGGCTGACGTGCTCCCGCATGCCATGACGAGCGATCGTCTCGTGCAGGGGCGCGAGATCCATGAAGGGCTTGCCGACCACGGCCAGGTGGGTGTTGGGCCGCGTTTGCCGCAGGCGGGCGAAGGCTTCGAGCAGCGTGGCTATGCCCTTGCGGGGTTCGATCAGGCCGAAGCACAGGATCAGAGCGCGGCCCGCGGGAATGGCGGGCGGCTCGGCCTTCACGTCGCGCCGCACGAACTCCAGCAGGTCAGGCACGGCGGCCACGCTGGAGTGGTCCACATCGATGGCCCATGAGCGGCGCACGAAGCCGCGGTTCTCTTCCGAGTTGAAGAAGATGTGCTGCATGCGCTTGAGCAGCGCCTGCGCGGCCTTGTCGTGGTGCTTGCGGCGGTTGTTGGAATGCAGGTCCTGCGGCGTGTAGACGGCCGCCGCCGGGAACAGCAGGCGTAGCGCCCGGTCGAGCAGCCACAGCATGTCCGGGTGCTGGCCGCCCTGGTAGTGGATGACCTGCGGGCGCAGTTTGCGCAGATGCCGCCACAGCCGCCACCACAGCAGCGGGCGTGGGCGGAAGCGGTCGATGGCCTCCAGCACGGTGTAGTCGCGTGCATAGCGGCCGAGCTCGTAGCCCACGCCCGTGAGCAAGCTGACCTGGTGGCCGTTGCGGGCGAGGTGGGACGCGAGGTTGTGCGTGTACTGCGCCGTGCCGGCGCGCGCCGTGGGGCTGACGAACAGCACGCGCTTGGGGCTGGCCGCGGGGAGGGTCTGGGCCGGCGAACTCATGATTGATAGGCGTGAAGTTGCGCCAGCGTCACTGCGCGCATGTCCTGGCCGTCGGCGCTGGCGCGGAACCACTCCACGGTGCGCTGCACGGCTTCTGGCAGCCGCCAGCGCGGCTGCCAGGGAAGCAGCTCGTGCGCCTTGGTGCAGTCGAGCTTCAGAAAATGGGCCTCGTGCGGTGCATCTGGCGGCGGGTTGTAGACGACCTGCGCGCCGGGCCAGTGGCCGGTGGCGAGGTCGACGACTTCGCGCACCGAGCGGCAATCCGCGTCCTCGGGGCCGAAGTTCCAGCCGTCCGCAAAGGCTGCGCCCTGCGTGGCCAGCGCCTCGGCCAGCAGCAGGTAGCCGCGCAGCGGCTCCAGCACATGCTGCCAGGGGCGGATCGCACCGGGCGAACGCACCTCCAGTGCATGGCCGGCACCGAACGCGCGCATCGCATCGGGCAGCAGCCGGTCTTCGGCGAAGTCGCCGCCACCGATGACGTTGCCGGCGCGCGCCGTGGCGATGAAGGTCTCGCCGGTGCCGAAGAACGAGCGGCGCATCGCACTCGTCACCAGTTCGGCGCAGCCCTTGCTGTTGCTGTACGGGTCGTGGCCGCCCATCGCGTCGCCCTCGCGGTAGCCCCACATCCACTCGCGGTTCTCGTAGCACTTGTCGCTGGTCACGCTGACCACCGCGCGGACGCCGGGCTGGTGGCGTATCGCTTCCAGCAGGTTGACCGTGCCCATCACGTTGGTGGCGTAGGTCTCGACCGGTTCGCGGTACGACCGGCGCACCAGCGACTGCGCAGCCAGGTGCAGCACGATGTCGGGCTGCGCACCGGCCAGCGCACTCTTCAGCGCGGTCAACTCGCGCACGTCGCCATGCAGGTGCGTGATGCCTCGCGCCACGCCGGCGAGCGTGAACAGGTTGATCTCACTCGGCGGTGCCAGCGAGTAGCCCGTGACCTGGGCGCCCAAGGACTCCAGCCACAACGCGAGCCAGGCGCCCTTGAAGCCGGTGTGGCCGGTTACGAAGACCCGTTTGCCGCGCCAGAACGCGGGGTCGGGCAGGCGCTGCGGATCAAGGCGAGGCGCGCTCATTTCCAGGTCTTCCATGGCGCCCGGCCCTCGCTCCACAACAGCTCCAGCGCCTGCTTGTCGCGCAGGGTGTCCATGGGCTGCCAGAAGCCTTCGTGCTGGAAGGCCGCGAGCTGGCCGTCGTGCACGAGCTTTTCCAGCGGCTCGCGTTCCAGCGTGCTGTGGTCGCCCTCCAGGTAGTCGAAGATCTTCGGCTCGAAGACCAGGAAGCCGCCGTTGATCCAGCCGCTTTCGGTGATCGGCTTCTCGGCGAAGCGCTTGACCTGGCCATCCTGGATGTCCAGCGCACCGAAGCGCGCCGGCGGGCGCACTGCGGTGATCGTGGCGACCTTGCCGTGCTTGCGGTGAAAGGCCAACAGGGCGGTGATGTCAACGTCTGAAACGCCGTCGCCGTAGGTCAGCATGAAGGTGCCGTCGCTCAGCCACGGCCTCAGGCGCAGCAGACGGCCGCCGGTGAGGGTGTCCAGGCCGGTGTCGATGACGGACACGTCCCAGTCCGTGTCGCTCGCGTTCAGCAACTGGCGCTCGCCGTGCTTGAGGTTGACCCGGTAGTCGTTGTGGAAGAGGTTGAAGTTCAGGAAGTAGTGCTTGATCAGCTCGGCCTTGTAGCCACAGGCAATGATGAAGTCCTTGTTCCCGTGGCCGGCGTAGCCCTTCATGATGTGCCACAGGATGGGCTTGCCGCCGATCTCGATCATGGGCTTGGGTTTGGTTTCGCTCTCTTCGGCGATGCGGGTTCCGCGGCCACCCGCCAACAGCACGGTTTTCATGGTGTGAGTCCTTTCATGGCTTGCCTTCAAATGGTTCGCACCAGCGTCATGAGCAGGCGGTCGCCCTGGCGCTGCAACGAGCTGTCGGCGACACGGTCGGCGATGCCTTGGTAGCGCATGGTCAACCACGTTCTGGCATCGAGCGGCAGCGTGCCCGTGACACGCGGACGCAAGGTTCGTACCGAACCGAAGCCGCCCGGGTCGAAGCCGATCGGGCGGTATTGCGCGCCGACCCATGCGACCTCCAGCCGCCCCCGGTCAGCGACCCGGAGCGTGGCGCCTATGCGTGCGCCGCGCATCTCGTACAGGCGGCCCAGGCCAGCCGGCGCGGTCACGTCACGCTCTAGCGCGAGGTCCCATTGACCGCGCGCGTGCGTCTGCGTCAGGCTCGCGCGCCAGACGGTCATCGACGGCCCATTGCCCTTGGCTGCGCCGATGGCGGCACGACTTGTCAGGGTCTCGCTCCACTGGCGTTCGGCTTCGAGCCAGGCGGCGCCATAGCGGGCGTTGGGTCTGTCGGCGAAATCGGCGCGGCGTTCGCGCAGCAGCACACCCAGGCGCAGCAGTGCGTCGTAACGCCAGTGCCCGCCCAGCTCGATGTCGTTGGCCTGGGTGCGCACGTAGTCGGGTGCGCGCGAGTTCGCCCAGGTGCCGACCCAGCGCGCTGCAACGTCGGTGCGCGGTCCGGTGCGCCAGCCGGCGTCCAGCTCATGCCGCTGGTAGCTGGCGGCGTAGCGTTCTTCGGGTGGGCCACCCGGTACAGGTGCGGCGGGTGTGTTGCCGGCCGCGTCATGCGAGCGCAGCAGCGTGCCGAGGTAGGTCAGAGAGCTGGTTTCGGTGCTCCTGAAGATCGCGCTAGCCTGCACCGTTGACGCATCCAGGCGCTTCGCGTCGTAGTCGCCCTGCACGCCGTGCAGCAGTTCGGCCGACGCATCCATCTCGACGCGGTGGCGCGCGCTTTCCTGCTTCCAGTTGAGGCCCGGCGCGACGATGAGTGCCGCGCCCTTGCGTCGGTGGTCGATGGCCAGCAGCAGGTTGTTGTCGGTTTCAAGCGCAGCGCTCAGGCGGGCCTGCCAGGGCGAGCGGTCGACGCGCGGAGGAATCAGTGCGCGGTTGCCAGGTTCGCGCAGCGCCTGCAGCTCCGCCGGGACGCGGGTGCTGGCGATGCCGTTGGCCCAGGTCCGGAGTTCGCCGAAGGGCAAGGTCGACGGGGGCGCGGGCGGGGTCTCGCTGGCCGCGTCGACGTCGGCCGCGCGCACCGGGGCACCCGCCAGCCCAAGTAGGCAGGCCAGGTGCAGGGTGAGCGCGTCATGCAGTCTCATTGAGCGATCACGGTGTCGCCGGGTTCGAGCACGGCGGGGCTTCGTGCGTCTCCACGGACGTAAGCGTCGTAGTCGAAGGTCTCGCGCGTCTCGTTGCCGCCGCTGCGGCGCACGATCAGCACCTTGTCGCGCTTGGCGAAAGGCGTGAAGCCATTGGCCATGGCGACAGCCTGCAGCACGCCCACGGGCGCACGCAGGATCAGCTCGCCGGGCCGCAGCACCTCGCCGAGCACGTAGACGCGATAGCTCTGCACCTGCACCAGGCTGACCGTCACCACCACCTCACGCAACTGTTCGCCGAGCTTGGCGGCGAGGGCGGCTTCAACATCCGCGAGCGTGCTCCCTTGCACATTGAGCTGCCCGGCGAGCGGGTAGCGCAGCGTGCCGTCGGGCGCCACCGGCAGTTGCATGCTGAGGGCCGGCTGCTTCCAGACGGTGACGCTGAGTACGTCGCCGGGGCCGAGCCGGAAGGCGCCAGGCGCGGCTTGCGCCGCTTGCGGCGTCTGGGCCTGGGCGGCGCTGCTGAACAGCAATGCCAGGCACCAGCCCAGGATCAGAGCGCGTGGCATGCGCAGGAGGGTCGTCGTCATGATCATGTCGGTACCTTGATGGCCACCGCGCTGTGCTGCTGCACGCGCAGGCGCATCTCCAGGCGAGGCAGGCCTTGCTCGCGCGAGCGCAGCACCTCGTGATAAATGGCGGTTGTTCGTGCCGCCATCGCTGCCACTGTGAAGCGCTGCTCCACGCGCTCGCGCGCCGCGTGGCCGAGGCGGCGGCGCAGGTCGGCATCCGCCAGCAGGGTGCTGGCCTCGCGCACCAGCGCGGGCACGTCGCCTGGCGGCACGATCAGGCCGCTTTCGCCGTGCACCATCATTTCGCGGTTGCCGCCCACGTCGGTCGCGACGATGGGCAGCCGCATGCTCATGGCCTCCAGCAACGAGTAGCTGAAGCTTTCGACGTAGGAGGACGAAATGAGTGCATCGAGGTTGCCCAGCACGGCCGGGATCTCGCTGGACGCCACGTTGGTCAGCAGCGCGCGGCCGGTCAGGCCCAGCTCGCCAATGGCGCGCTGGACCTCGGCCTTGTATTCGCCCCAGCCCGGCGGCGCGTCGCCAATGATCAGGAAGCGGGTGCGCGGGTCGCGGTCCGCGATCTCGCGCGCCATCTTCAGGAATTCGATCTGGCCCTTGACCGGATGCACCCGGCCCACCATGCCGAACACGAAGCAGTCCGATGTGCCGAAGAAACGCTGGCGCATGTCCGGCACCGGCTCGCCGGGCTGGAAGCGCGAGATGTCCACGCCGTTGTGCACCACCACCACCGGCGAGCGCTGCGCGCCCTCACCGGCGAAGGCGGCCATGTAGCCCGAGTCGGTGATGACCGCGTCGGCCCGCGCCTGCGCCTTGCGGTCGGCCCAGGTGTAAAGCGCACCGCGCGTGAAGCGGCCGCTGAAGTTGGTCCAGCCGAAGAAGGCGTTGACGAGTGCGACCTTCTCCAGCCGCGCGGCCAGCAGGCCGATGATGTCGGCCCGGTGGTCGAGCGCATGGACGATGTCGGCCTTCTCCGCGCGGATGCGCTCCCGCAGCAGCGCGCAATCCTGCAGGCCGAACTTGGACTTCACCTCCACCAGGTCCAGCGCCAGCTTGCGGCGGCGGGCCTCGATGATCCACGGCGTGTTGTCCATGCCTGGCTTGATGGCGGCCACCAGCCTGGCCTGCACCTTCTCAGGGTCCAGCGCCTGCAGCAGTGCGAAGGCGTAGCTCTCGGCGCCGGTCACGTCGCTGATGCCGCGGGCATTGCGGAAGTAGAGAACGCGAAGAGGTCGTGTCGCCATGGTGGGTTTCAAACGGTAGGAGGAAGGCCGGCCGCATCTGCCGGCGCGCTGCGGTGGCGAATGGCATGGAGCACCATCGCGACGATCAGGCCGGCCTGCAGCATGCGTGCGCCGGTGGTGGCCCAGGCCGCGCCGAGCACGCCGTGCCCGGGCACCAGCCAGGCGGCGAGCGCGCACCAGGCGGCGAGCGCCATCACGCCCGACAGGGCGTAGGCGTGTGGCCGGTCCAGGGAATACAGCACCAGGTACAGCGGGTGGCTGAGCAGCGTGGCGATGAAGCCGGGCAACAGCGCGCGCATGACGGCGGCACTGTCGGCATAGGCGGCGCCATAGACCAGGCCGACGATCAGGTCGGCCAGCGGCATCAGCAGTACCAGGCCCAGGCTGACGGCGAAGAGCCGGGGCGTCAGCGTGCGCACGTAGCCGCGCAGCCCGGCGAGGGTGTCGATGCGCGACGTGGACGGCAGCTTGACGGTGAGCAGCGCCACGGTGAACTGGTCGACGATCAGCAGCAGCGTGGCCGCTGCCGCGTACACACCTCCCGCTGCGGCGCCCTTCACATGCGTGAGCACCGGCACCGCCAGGTAGGCTTGCAGCAGGAAGCACAGGTTGGCCAGTGCCGTCCATTTGCCGAAGCCGAACAGTTCGCGCAGGGTGCTCGCGTCAACACGCATGCGGCGCAGGTCGGCACCCAGCAGGCTCATGCCGATCGCAGCGACGAGGATGAAGCACAGCGTCTGCGTCCAGACCAGCGGCCACATGCCCAGCGTGCCGGCGACCCAGAGCACTGGCACAGACGCGAGGCGCAGCAGATTGCCCAGCGGCGTGAGCAGCGCGTAGGCGACAAAGCGCTCGCGCGCCTGCAGCACTGCCAGCGAAAGCGTCGCGAAGCTCGCGGCAATCGCGGTGAAGGCGCCGACCCGCGTGACCCGGACCACCTCGGGCGCCAGCCACCAGGCGCTGGCGGCCCAGAACAGCGCCAGCATCGGCACGACGAGCAGCGCGCGCATCACCAGCGCCGAGCCGAGCACGGCCGAGGCGCGTTGTGCGTCGGCGCCGTGGTACTTGGCGTAGAAGCGCACGACGCCGGGGTCGAAGCCCTCGCCGATCAGGTTGTGGGCCCAGATGGTCACGACGGTGAACGTGGTGAACAAGCCGAACTCGGCCGGCCCGAGCACCCGCGCCACCAGCAGGCCCACGAGGAAGGCGCAGCCGGCCTTGAGCATGTTGGCGGCGAACACCAGCAGCGCCGGGCTCGCGGCATGGCGGCGCGTGGCCTGCCAGAAGCGACCGTCCGAGGTGGTGGGCGTGACGCTCATCGCGCGGCACCCTCCGGCGGGACGGACTTGACGGCAAGGATCTCGAACGATGCGTTGCGGTACACCACCGGCAAGGCGGCGCCATTGGCCGCAGCGAAGCGGGCCAGGTCGTCCGGATGCTCGTAGTCCATCTCCTTGGCCAGCGCACCCAGGCCGACCACGATGTGCGTGACGCCGTGCTGGCGGATCAGGCCCCAGAGTTCGGCGTCGGTACGAAAGCCGTAGGGCGAGATGGCGTGCCGCTGGGTGTAGAGCGGGAAGGCGCGTGCCCGGCCCACCAGCAGCACCGCGTCAGCCGGCGTGTGCTCGCGCACCTGCGCGAACACGGCCTGGCCGTCTGCATCGGTCAAGCCGGGTCGGACCTCACCCCGGGGGGCGCCCGCATAGGCGCTGGCATAGGCGATGGCCGTGCCGCCGGCAAGTGCCCAGAGTAGCCATCGGGCTGGCGCCGTGCCGAGGCGGTGCTGCAGCACGCCCAGGCCGGACCATGCGTGGTACAGGTAAATGGCGAACAGCGGCAGCATGTAGCGCTGCTGGATCATCGTGCCGACCCAGTAGACGATCAGCGGCGTCATGTACATGACGGGGATGACCTCCAGCACCGTGATGCCGCGCCTCACGTTGGCGACAAAGCCGACCACCGCCAGCAGCGAGACCGCCGCGAACATCGCGCCGCGCAGGCCGAATCCCCAGGGCTGGGGCAAGCCATTGCTCCACAGCAGCGACAGGCTGCTGACGTAGCTGCGGGTGTTGTAGACCACGGTATGCGGGTCGAGCGTGACAAGGCTGGCATAGCCGCCGTCCGAATGCAGCGTGAGCGACTGCAGCAGTGCCAGCAGCAGCCAGGTTGGCAGCGCGACGGCCAGCACCGGGCCGATGCGCCGCAGCCGCCATGCTTCGGTCACGAGCAGGGCCGGCAGCAGCACCATGCCGACGCTGCGCGTGCCGTAGGCCAGGTAGGCAACCAGGCCCAGCACCAGGCCTTGCGTGATGCGCCGACCGTCCCAGGGCTGGCGCATGCCGCTCCAGCGGTCGCCCAGCCAGAGCGTGAGCAGAAAGAACAGCAGGAACAGCGAGTCGGCGCGTACCTCGTTGCCGAAGCCGATCACGTAGGGGCACAGGCCGATGAGGGCCACGCCCACCCGTGCCGCCGCCGTGCCCACACGGGGCCGCAGCAGCGCGTAGCCGGCGGCCAGGGCGGCGCCGAACATCGTGATGCCGACGATCTTGAGCATCTGCAGGTCTGGCCCCCAGATCGCGATGGCCGGCACGATGGCCAGCGGGTAGACCGGCGGGTAGGTGGCCGGCCCAGGCACCGCCCAGGGGTTGGCGGTATAGCCGGTGTCGCCATAGGGGTGGCCGGACAGCAGGTTCAGCGCATGCGCCACGTACATCGCGAAGTCGTCCGACCACTCGTGCCCGGGCCGCAGGCTCGCCACCTGCAGCGCCACGATGGCCAGCACCAGCGCCACGAGCACCACCGCCTCGCGGCTGCCCGCGCGCGCGGCCGTCTCGTGGTGCTGCAGCGTGGTCGAGGTCACGCGGCCCGCTCCAGCTTGCCCACGTACTTGTCGCAGCGCCGGATGCCCAGCCTGTGCAGCACGTACTCGCCCAGGATGGCCAGGATGGAGAAGCCGGTGCGCCAGACGTTGAGGTGGTTGTCTTCGTCGCCGTAGTGCGTCGGGATGGGCACCTCGACCACGCGCAGGCCGAACACGCGGCACTGGATCAGGATCTCCACATCGAAGTGGTAGTAGCCGGCGTTGCGCTCCAGCGGCAGCCGCGCGAGCGCGTCGCAGCGGTAGGCCCGGTAGCCCGAGTGGAACTCCGACAACCGCCAGCCGAGCACGAGGTTGGCGATGCCGGTCAGGAACTTGTTGCCGAGGAAGCGGTGCAGCGGCATGTTGCCGGCCAGCGCGTCGCCGGCCAGGCGCGAACCAAAGCACATGTCGGCCTCGCCGCGCACCAGCGGGCCGACGATGGTGTCCAGCAGCTCGGGTGCGTACTGGCCATCGGCGTGCAGCATCACGACGATCTCGTGGCCCTGCTTGATGCAATGGCTGTACGCCACCTTCTGCGAGCCGCCGTAGCCGACGTTGTTGGGGTTGCGAATCAGGGTGAAGTGCGGCAGCCCAAGTTCGCGCGCGGTCTCGCGGGCCACCTCGGAGGTGCGGTCGGTGCTGGCGTTGTCGACCACGATCACCTCGGCGGTGCGCGCCAGGAAGTCGGCCGGGATGCGGCGCATCACCTGGCCGATGAAGCGCTCGGCGTTGTAGGCGGGGATGTAGATGGCAATCGTCATGGGTGCTTCCCGGACCTGGCTTTCATGATTTGTCCGAGTGCGGCGCCCAGCGGTACGGTGAACCACACGTCGCGCACCATCGGGTTGAGGCTGATGAACACGAACTGGCCCACCAGCACGACCAGCAGCGTGCGCGCGTAGGGCCCGAGCACCGGGTCGTGCCAGGCCGCCCGCACGCCGCGCAGCGCCAGCACCCACAGCGCGATCAGTGCGGCAAATGCGAAAACGCCCGCGTCTGCGGCCACGCCGATGAAGGCGTTGTGGATGTCCTGCGGGTGGAACGGGCTCTGTGCCCAGCCCGGCAGGAAGGACTGGTAGTGGTGATAGGTCTGGCCAAGCCCCATGCCGGTCAGCGGGTGCTCCATGAACAGGTTCCAGCCGCCCACCGAGGACTCCATGCGGAACTGCAGCGAGCCGGCGGTGGAGGTCAGTTGATCGGCGCGCAGGTCGCTGCCGATATGGCGCAGTTCCTCGATCGTCTGCGCCAGCTTGGGCATGCTCCAGCCGTGCGCCGCCAGCGCGAGCACGAAGCCGATCACGCCGGCCACCACCAGCCCGCGGCCCGGGCGCGACCAGATGCACAGCGCGGCCGCACCCATGGCGACCAGGCCGAGCAGCGAACTGCGGGAGACGGCGCAAGTCCAGGCATAGAGCAGCAGGCCCACCGCGCCCAGCGCCAGCAAGCGCCCGGCCAGGCCCGCCCGCACGCCCAGCAGCAGCGCAAACGGCAGCACCATTTGCAGATAGCCCGCCAGGTAGATCGGGTGCGGCGTCGTGCCTTCGGCGCGGAAGTCTCCGCTGGTGCCTTCGACGTTGTTCACGGCGGCCGAGCGCCAGTCGCCCGGCAGCACGAGGCGGAAGTGCACCTGCGCGACCACGACGAGCGCTTCGACGACGCCGGCGATGACCAGCGCCATCGTCGCGGCGCGCACGTCTCTGTCGTCGCGCACCATGCTCAGCGTCAACAGGAACAGGATCATCCGGGTGACGTAGCCGGTGAGTTCCTTGTTGACGCGGATGGCATCGACCGATGCGCCGTTCAGCACCGAGGCCATCACCACCGACGCCGCGATGGTGGCCATGAACAGCGTGCCCGTCAGCGCCGCCGGGCTGCCCAGCGGGTTGGGCCAGGGGCTGCGCCGCAGCACCGCATTGCAAAGCACGGAGGCCACGACAAGCGGGATGACAAGCCGGGTGACCGTGAGGCCGGAGCCGAAGTCCACCGTCACCGGGATGGACGCGATCAGCAGCCAGAAGCTCCAGCGCGGATGCATCATCAGCAGCACCACCATAGGCGCGGCGATGACCAGCACCAGCGCCTTGGCGCCGAACTCTGCCGACGCAAAACCCAGCGCGAGCGCGAGCGCCGCCGCGGCCAGTGGGCCGGGGTTGGGGCGGAAGGTGCGCAGGGCCGTCATGTGGTGGGAGGGCGAAGCGGCGACGTCAGGCGTCGGGTTCGAGCAACGTGATGCGGCGCTCGTCGGGCGCCTTCGAGTCGTACGGATCGTCGGCGTAGGCCAGCAGCAGCATCATCTCGGTGCCGTCGTTCTTGAACGCGTGCGCGACGCCGGGCAGCACCTCGATGATCTCGGGCCGGTCGGCGCGCAACTGGGTGAGCGCGGACTCGCCGGTCGCGATCACGCGTGTGGCCATCGTCGCCGTGCCCTGGATGACGCAGAACCACTCGCGCGCGTGCTCGTGATAGTGGTTGCCCTTGACCTGACCAGCGTGCGCGGCCGTGATGTAGATCTCGCCGAACTCGCGGTGACCCTCGGCGATGTGTTCGCGCATCAGCAGCTTGATCAGCCAGCCGCGGGCGTCCTCTCGCCGCAGCAAGGCGCGGCGCGTCACGCCGGGAAGAATGGTGTTGTCGTTGTCGCTCATGTCTTGTTCCTCAGATCAAGGTGCCGGCGGCCAGGGCGCGGCGGTACCACGGGATGACCTCGGCGATGCCGTCCGCGAACTTGATGCGCGGCTGCCAGCCGAGGATCTCGCGCGCCCGGCTGGCGTCGCCGCAGCTGCGCCAGAGCTCGGCCTCGCGGTACTTGAGCAGGCCGAACTGCGGTTGGCCGCGGCTTTCGGCGAGGCGGAAGATCAACGCCACCGCGTCGCGCACCGAGGTCTCCTCGCCGCTGCTCAGGTTGAAGATCTCGCCTTCGATGCCGGGCACCAGGGCGGCGCGCAGGTAGCCATCGACCATGTCGTCGACATGCGTGAACTCGCGCGTCTGCTCGCCCAGCGTCATGGGGAACTCGCGGTCGCCCAATGCCGCCAGGATGGCCTGCGGGATGAGGCGCACCGCCTCCTGCTCCGGGCCGTAGCTGAGGAAGGGGCGCATCGTCACGACCGGCACGCCGCGCGCGCGATAGGCCATCTCACACCACATCGACGCGGCCGCCTTGGAGGCGGAGTAGGGCGAAACCGGGCGCAGGCGTGCGGCCTCGGTCACCGGCGGTTCGGTGTCGCCGTATTCCTCGCAGCTGCCGGAGTTGACGATGCGCTGCACGCCGCCGTCGGCCAGCGTGTTGACCAGGCGCACCGTGCCGATCAGGTTGACGTTGAGTGCCAGCTCGTCGTTGCCGCGATCGCGGCCCACGTTGGTGAAGGCGGCCAGGTGAAAGGCGTAGCGTGGCCGCACCTGGGCCACCACCCGCACCAGCGCCTCGGGGTCGCACAGGTCGGCGCGCAGCACGGTGATCTGGTCAACCAGCGGCGCCAGCTTGTCCAGGCGTGACGAGGGCCGCAGCAGCACACTGACTTCGGCGCCCAACGCCACCAGCGCGCGCGTCAGGTGCGCACCGATGAAGCCGGACGCACCGGTGACGAGCACGCGCTGCCCGGCAAAGGATTTGAGATCGACTGATGGAGATGTCATGCGTCCTCGGGGTTGCAGCGGCATCAGCGGCCGGGCGCGCCGGTGCGCACGCGGAACTGGTAGGCCGGGTTCTCGCCCACGCTCTTGCGCCAGGCGGCGCTCTCGCCGGGAAAGGGCTCGCCCAGGCGCGGTACCTGGCAGCAGATCTCGGCAATCAGGAAGTCGGCCAGCGTCAGCGCCTTCACGCGCGGCATGGTGGGCAGCACCTGGGTCATGACCTCGGACAGGATGGCCGAGCGGTCCAGCTTCTTGTCGCCGACCGCGGCGAACTCGGGCAGGAACATCGGTCGCTGCGTGACCTCTCCCCACGCCGCGTAGCCGGGCGCCAGCGCGTTCGTGATGAGGTCGGCATCCTCGCTCGGCGAGCGGCCCCACTTGGGGTCGATGAAGTAGGTGCTCTGGCCGACCCAGTCCATGTAGTCGTCGCCCGGATAGTTGAACTTGGGATGCAGCCAGATGCTGTGGTCGGTCGCTTTCGGGTTCATGTAGCCGCTGTTGGCATACATGAACCAGGTGACGTTCTTGACGCCCTCCTCGCGGAACAGGTCGATGACGTGGCGGTGGGCGTCCCGCAGGCGCTCGGGGCCGTCGGGCACGCGCGGGTCTCCGTACTGGCCGCAGATCTCTTCGGCCTCGGACATGCGCGTCTCACCGTCCTTGCCGAACATCATGGCGGACTGCCAGTTGAACTCGCTGAACAGGGCCAGCATGATGGGCTTGCCATAGGCCTTGATCTCGCGCGCCACCTTGCGGACGTAGTCGTCGAACTCGCCCTTCAGCAGGCGCGGCACGGTGACCTGGGTCTTGCGCATGCCGAACCACCAGGCGTACGAGGCGAAGTCGCAGCACTGCAGGGCCCAGGTCACGGCCAGCACCGAGCCCTGCGCTTCGAGCTGGCGGGCGAGCTGAATGGGCGTGACGCCACGGTCCTCCATGTCGTCGTTGAAGGTGCGCAGCTTCGGGCTCTTGCTGGCGAAGTCGGCGTCGGAGACCCAGTCGTGGAAGGTGAAGACGATGGCCGGCGGCTTGCCGGTCTTGCGCGCGAAGGCTTTCACGTCGTCGCGCGTGGTGCCGATGCTGTAGACGCCGGCATAGATGCCGCTGGGCGAGGGCAGCACCTTCACCGCATCAGCGGACTCTCGGGTCTTGGAGGCCGGCAGCTTGGGTGTCTCGTTCTTGCAGGATGCCGCAGCGCGCTCGTGCTTGATCCGGAACTCGTTCTTCCCGGAAGCCGACGCAGCTGCGCCAAAAAGCAGACCGCCCGCCAGCAAGGCGGCCAGCAGGGCGGCCCGCTTGCACTTGTCAGCCATGCCCGGGCGTCGCCGCACGGCGATCGAACTGCACCACCAGGAAGTAGCCGAACTCGCGCACCCAGGGCAGCTTCTGGCACAGCTTGTCGGCCGCGTTCAGCAGCCAGCTCAGCGGCGGCACGCGGCGGCGCAGCACGTAGAAGTCAACCAGCCGGAAGAACACGAACTCGGGGTGGTGCACCTGCACCGTGCCGTCGAAATGCTCACGCATCTTCTCGAAGTCAGACAGGCGCAGCGGGTGCTCATGGTCGTCGCCATAGCGCGGGATGCCCATGCGACCGACGATCTTCTTGCGCGCCCACATCAGGATCGGGTTGCGCGCCGAGTTCTCGACGAAGACCGCGCGGCCGCCCGGCTTCATCACGCGCTGCAGCTCCTGCATCGCGCGCGGGATGTCCACGTGGTGCAGGACGCAAGCGCCAAACGCGAGGTCAAATGACGCATCGGGGTAGCTCAGTTCCTCGAACACCAGGGTGCTGATCTTGACGTCCACGCCGTTGGCCATTGCCAGCCGCGCGGCGATGGCCAGGTCGGGCTCGGAGATGTCGAAGGCATCGACCTTCGCGCCGTGCTTGGCCAGCATCACCGAGGTGTGGCCTTTGCCGCATCCGCAGTCGAGCAGGTGCTTGCCGCGCATGTCTCCTAGCAGGCCGAGCGCGTGGTTGTACTGACCGTACAGGCCGCACAGCGTGAGCCAGTAGTCGTGCGGTTGATAGAAGCCGTCGGTGCCGACCCAGTCCGGGTCGGACGGGGAACGGGCGATCGACAGGGCGTTGGCGTTGGCGGTAAGTGACATGGAACGCTCCTCGATGATTCAGGTTCGCATCGCATGGCGGGGCGACAGCAGCCAGCCGTACACCCAGCCGGGGATGACCAGGCGGCGCCGGTTCAGCACCACCCCCATCAATCGGCCACCGGCTGCTTCGATGATGCGCAGGGTCTGGGTGGCGTTGAAGCCGGTCGTGTGTTCGGCCTGCACGACCAGAATCACCCGGTCGGCGATTTCCGGCAGCCAAAGGCCGATGCCGGAGCTGCCGACCGCCGGCCCGTCGATCAACACGGTCTCGAATTGTTCGCACAACGTGGCCAGCGCCTGCCGCGCCGCATCGATCGCCGACGCGTCGTTGCGGGACATGTCGATCGCGGCCATGCCCTCCGGCAGAAGCATCGTGGCCGACGAGGCATCGATGACTGCACACGCCTTCTCGCGCCGGCTCAGCAGGCTGGCGAGCTCGCCCACGACGAGTGACTTGCCCTCGCCGGCGCTGGTGCTTGTGACCAGCACTGCCAGCCCGCGCTCGCTGCCGGCCCGTTCCTGCCGCAGGGCCTCGGCGACGCGCCGCAGCTCGATCTGGTTGACGGCGCCGCTGGCCTTCTCGCGCTGCTGGTCGAGCAGGCTGGCGAGCACCGGGGCGCCGAGCTGCTCGGCGGCTTCTTCACGGGTGGCGAAGGTGCGGCGGAAGTACTCGCTGAGGAAGGCCAGTGCCAGCCCGGCGACCAGTCCGGTGCCCAGGCCGATGAAGGTGACCATCGTGACGCGCGGGCGTGCGGGCCGGTCAGCCGGAGTGGCCTTCTCGATCGGCACCACGTCACTGACGCGCCGCTGGTTAAGGACGCTGCCCAGGTGCTCTTCGCCTTCCTTGCGCAAGGACGCGCGCAGGCCCTCCTCCTTCAGATCGACATCGCGATTGGCTTCGCGCAATTGCACCTCCACGTCGTCGAGCTGCTTGAGCTGGGCACGGTACGTTTCGATCTGGCGGCGCAGATCGGTGCGCGAGGAGAGGGCGCTCAGCTTGCCGCGCTCGGCCAGGAGGGTGCGCTCGACATCGCGGTAGGTCACGTCAACACCTGACACCCGCGAGCTGTTGACGCGCTCCTGTTCACCGCGCAGGCGTGCCTGCACGCTGGCTATCTCCACGTCGAGCGAACGCCCCGCAGGGCTGTCCGCGCGATAGCTGCCACGCTCGATCTCCAACTGCGCAAGTTGCTGACGCAAGGTGTCGATTGCGGGGTTGCGCGACGTGGTGGCCTGCAGCTCGACTTCGGGCGAACGCCCCGCCAATTGGCGCTCGGCCTCGGCGATGCGGCGCGAAGTTTCCACGGTCTCGATCTCGGCACGCGCCAGTGCCGATTCGGCGTCGCTCAGACGCTGCATCAGCAGCTGTTTCTGCGGGCCTACGTCCACCACGCCGGCGCTGGCCTTGAGCGCCTGCTGCTTGGCCGACGCGATCTCGAGTTCAGCCCGCAGCCGGCCCGATTCGATGGCATACACGCCCGAGGTGGCACTGCCTTGGCGGACCGCGATGTGATGATCCAGATAGACGTCGATCAGCGTGTTGACGAGCAGCGCGCTGAACTGGGGGTCCGGGCTTTCGACGGCGACCATGAACACCGCAGCCTCGCGCACCGGTTCCAGGGACATCAGCGAGCCGACACGCCGCATCGCCAGCGACACCGGAGGCTGTGGCTCGCTCGGCGTGATGCCGAACACTTTCGAGGCGATCCACTGTTTGGGCGGATCGATCACGCGGCTGGGCAGCTCGCGCAGCCAATCCCAGCGCCAACGCGTCTTCTCCAGCACGTTTTCTGGGCCCAGCCGGAGCACGGTTTCCGCCAGCACGGCAGGGCTAGACATGATCTCGATTTCGGTGCGCACCTGCTCGCTTCTGTTGAGCCCGAAGGGTGCGTCCTGGCCGACCGCTGCCGAACCGACGCGGACGGACTGGCGGTTTTGCTGCACCACGATGCGTGCGGCACTCTCCCAGACCTTGGACTGGAGCATCGCGACCGCCAGGCTGGCCAGGGCGCATAGCAGCGCCACGCCGATGATCAGCTTCTTGTGCCGGAACAGGGTCGACAGGTTCTCTCGCAGCCCGAACTGGCTGGCCGAGGTCTTGGCGGGGCGGTTTTCTGCGGCCGCATGGCGTGGCCACTCTTCACGAGGGATCATCAAACAGGCTCATCACGCGGTCTCATCGGTCGGTCTCATCAGGCGGGGTGTCAGGCTGTTGCGGCGGCTGTCGACAACAGCTTGTCGAAGTATTCGATGGTCCGCCCCAGGCCCTCGCGCAACGCGACCTTCGGCTCCCAATCCAGCGCTTCGCGCGCCTTCTCGATGTTCGGGCAGCGCTGCATCGGATCGTCGGCGGGCAGCGGCCTGAACACAAGTTTCGAGCTGGAACCTGTCATCTCGATGACCAGTTCGGCCAGCTCGCGGATCGTGGATTCCACGGGGTTGCCGATGTTGATCGGTCCGATCACGTCGTCTCCTGTGTCCATGAGGCGCATCGCACCACCAATCAGGTCGTCCACATAGCAGAACGAGCGGGTCTGCATGCCGTTGCCTTGCAACGTGATGTCTTGGCCGGTCAGTGCCTGCACGATGAAGTTGGAGACGACGCGCCCGTCGTTCGGGTGCATGCGCGGGCCGTACGTGTTGAAGATGCGCATCACCTTGATGCGCACCTTGTGCTGTCGGTGGTAGTCGAAGAACAGTGTCTCCGCGCAGCGCTTGCCTTCGTCGTAGCAGGCACGGATGCCGATCGGGTTGACGTTGCCCCAGTATTCCTCGCGCTGCGGGTGCACGGAAGGGTCGCCGTACACCTCGCTGGTCGAGGCCTGCAAGATCTTGGCGCCGACGCGCTTGGCCAGTCCCAGCATGTTGATGGCGCCGTGCACACTGGTCTTGGTGGTTTGCACCGGGTCGTGCTGGTAGTGCACCGGCGAGGCCGGACAGGCGAGGTTGTAG
>Ga0187845_1000158_pt1 | contig 38281 bp, 37 predicted proteins | sample SpaLakP09_SKY_68_FD_134515 | JGI IMG/M metagenome (GOLD analysis project Ga0187845, IMG submission 134515) | Oligotrophic lake water microbial communities from Sparkling Lake, Wisconsin, USA - SP09_SKY_68 | ecosystem: Environmental > Aquatic > Freshwater > Lake | place: USA: Sparkling Lake... | reverse complement strand
GCCAGGCCGCGGCCTGGCCTCGCGAGGTCGCGCCCAGCTTGTTGAGGATGTTGGCGACATGGCGCTTGACAGTGTGCGGGCTCAGATCGAACGCACGGGCGATCAGCTTGTTGCTCTCCCCGGCGGCCAGGCGCTGCAGCACCTCCAGCTCGCGCGGGCTTAATGAATCCAGTGGATTGCACCGCGCCGGCGGGGCCGCAACCGTCTGCGGGCGGCTTGGCAGAGGCCTTGCGGTGGGCAACTGGCCGCTCTGCAGCGCGGCCTGGTTGCGCAGCGTCTGGGTCAAGATCGCGTCCAGCGTCTCGGGCTGGGCCACACGGGCCAGCGTTTCGGAGAACACCTGCAGCAGCGCGCGCTGGATCTCCTCGTACAGATCCGCCTGCTGCAAGAAGGCCGTGGCCGACACGCCCACATTGGCGGTGCTCATCTGTGGCGCCTGCAGACCATGCTGGTACTGCGCCCAGCTGATGCGGCGGCACACTGGGGCGCCCTGGTTGGCGGACAGTTCAAGCACCGGATCGAGTCGTTCCTTCATTGCATCACTCCTGAAAGCGGGGGATGGGCAGCGCTATCAATGTGCGATGACTTGCTCGCCTGCTGTCCACTTCAACCTGGAGCGAATCGTAGAAACCCGTAGATGATCTGGAAATACTCAAAAAGATACCCCCCCCGGTAAACGCAGCGCCCGCCGTGCGACGAACCGTCCGGCCCGATCTGCGGCAAGCCCGGCGCTGGTGACGACTTCTCATAGAGGAATACCGCCCGGCGCAGCGGCCGGGCACGAGCCCCGTCACGCGACAAACGGGGGGCTCTACCGACGACCATGACATTTCGTCCGTCGGCCATAACCAAGGTTTTTGCTTGACGCTTCGAAGCGTCCACCGGCCCGGGGGGGTATCACGCCAGCATCACATGGCCTATGCTGGACGGGCTCCTGGCGCAAACCGGCGTCGCGGAGGAGGAGCGCCGAATCCTCGATCGAAGGTGGCACCATGCCCGCTCTGCAAACCCGGCGCCTGCGCCGCAGCCCCATGTGGCTGGGCTGGGTGTCGCCGGTGCTGGGTCTGCTGATCGCCCTGGCCGGCTGGGCGTGTCTGATGAGCGCACTGCAGACCGAGCGCAAGCTGGTGGAGTCCGAGGCCTTCACCCGGGTGCGCGGCCTGACCCAAGCATTCGAAGAGCAGATCCTGGGCACCTTGCAGCAGGTGGACCAGATCACTCGATTCGTGACGCACGGGGTGGCCGCCCCACATGACCGCGGTTCACTCGAAGCCCAGCTGCGTCTGGCGCTGGAGGGCCACCCTCACCTGAAAGGGATCGCGGTCACCGATGCCCAGGGCCAGGTGATCGCCTCGGGCGGCACGATTGCGCATCAGCAGTGGCAGCAGCACGAGGCCTTTCGTGTCCATGCCCAGCGGGCGGCAACCGGCATTTTCATCGCAAAGCCCGACCCCGGCCCGGGCGCCGACCAGTGGACCCTGCAGATGAGCCGTCGGCTGGGCCATGAGCGTTTCGATGGCGTGGTGCTGGTGGCCACCAACCCGAGCCATTTCACCAGCTTCTACAACCGCGACCAGCTCGGCGAGCAGGGCATGGTCAACTTTGTCGGACTGGACTGGGTGGTCCGCGCACGCCGCTCCGGTGACCGCGTCTGGCACGGCAGTCCGGCCGGATCGGTCAGCCTGGCCAAGCAGATCGCGATGGCCCCTTCGGGCACCTACCAGGCCACCAGCGAGGTCGATGGCGTGCAGCGACTGCTGGCCTACAAGGCCGTGACCGGCTATCCCTTCGCCGTCGTCACCGGTCTGGCCGAGGCCGAAGTATTCGCCGCCCATGACAGGCGACGCACGCGCCTGATGCAGCTGTTCGGGCTGGCCAGCCTGGCTCTGGTGCTGGCCTTTCTCGGCCTGCATCTGATGACGCGCCACGTGCGCAAGAGTCAGCTTGCCGCCCAGCGCGCCCGCGTGCAGTTCGAGGCCGCCTCCGATGCCAGCCTGGATGCCTTCTGGATCATGGACGCAGTGCGCGATGCCCAGGGCCGCGTCAGCGACTTCCGCTTCGCCCATTGCAACGAGCGCGGCGCCGGCTTGTTGCGCCGTCCGAAGAGCCGCATCGTGGGGCGCCTGCGCAGCGAGGTACTGGGCAGCTTTGTCGAGCCCGGCTTCTTCGAACTGTTCTGCCGGGTGATGGACAGCCGCGAGCCAGCCGAGACCGAGTCGCGGATCTCGACGCCCGAGGGCTCGGAGCTTGAACTGTTGCACCAGATCGTACCGGTCGGCGACGGTGTGGCCCTGACCACCCGCGACCTCAGCGCAGCGCGGGCGCGCGAGCGCGAGGCGCTGGCTTCGCAACAGGCCCTGCGTGAGGCCGACCAGCGCGTGCGCCTGTTGACCGACAACATCCCGGCACTGATCAGCCAATTCGACGCGCAGGGGCGCATCGTCTTCGTCAACCGCCATTGCGCCGAGCGCTACGGACACAGCCAGACCGAGCTGGTCGGCAAAGCCGTGCTGGAGGTTCGCGGCGAGGAGGGTTGGGCCCAGCTGCGGCCGCAGGTCGAGCGGGTGCTTGCCGGCGAGGCGGTCAGCTTCGAGAGTCACACCTGGCTGGACGGCGAGCTGCACTTCTTCCAGCAGCACTATGTGCCCCACCTGTCGGCGCAAGGCCAGGTGCAGGGTTTCTACTCGGTGTCGATGGACGTCAGCGCGCTGAAGAGGGTCGAGCGCCAGCTGCTCGCGCTCGCCCGCACCGACACCCTGACCGGCTTGGCGAACCGCCGTCTGTTCGACGAACGGCTGGCCGACGCGTTGCTGCGCCAACAACGCAACCAGCGGGCGCTGGCCCTGCTGTTTCTGGACATCGACCGCTTCAAGGGCATCAACGACCGGCTGGGCCATGCCAGCGGCGACGCCGTGCTGGTCGAGTTCGCCCAGCGCCTGAAGCAGGCGGTGCGGGCCTGTGACATGGTGGCCAGGCTGGCCGGAGACGAGTTCGTCGTCCTGCTCGAGGGCCTGCGCGACGACGGCGAGGCGCAAGTCGTCGCGGCCAAGATCGTGTCGGCGATGCGGCGCCCCTTCGAGCTACCGACCTGCACGCTTGAGGTCACGACCAGCATCGGCATTGCCTTCCATGGCGGCGCCGAACTGCCCCCCGCGGCATTGCTGAACCTGGCCGACCAGGCTCTGTATGAGGCCAAGCACGCCGGCCGCAACACCTTCCGGTTGGTCAGTTCCCCGGCCCCGCTGGACGAATGACGAAAGCCTAGATTCTGCCCATCAGCAGCAGCACGACCAGGATCACGACAATGAGACCCAGGCCACCACTGGGCCCGTAGCCCCAGCCGCGACTGTGAGGCCAGGCCGGCACTGCGCCAATCAGGAACAGGATCAGGACGATGAGAAGAATGGTGCCGAGTGTCATGGTGAAGCTCCGAAATGAGAGACTCCCAGCCTGAGGCGTCCACGCCCCGGCCACGGTAGGGCGAGCGCGCCAAGCGCTGTAGCCGGCTGCGCCGCGTCGCCTGGCGGGCCTGTCCTACAAGCGCCACGCGTAGGCCATGTCCGACTTCAGATGGCGTGTGCGTCTGATCGCTTGCCGCTGCATTCCGGCCTGCAATGGGGGGGTCCCGACCCCGGGCCCCGAATGCCAAGAACGCGCAGGAGAACTCCGCCATGAAGCACCCACGTATCGCCTATGCCCTGCCCCTGGTGACCGCCCTGATCGGCAGCGTGCTGGGACTCGATGCCCAGGCAGCGACCGCCCAGGAGCGCTACCGCAGCGAACGTGCCGCCTGTCTGAACGGCAGTTCCAGCCAGGACCGGGCCACCTGCCTGAAAGAGGCCGGTGCGGCGCTGGCCGAGGCCCGCAAGCCGGGCCATCAGCCGCAGACCGAGCCCGACTACCGTGCCAACGCGCTGCTGCGCTGTGATCGCCAACCGGAAGCCGAGCGCGGCGCCTGCCGACAACTGGTGCTCGGCGCGGGCAGCAGTTCCGGCAGCGTCGCCGGAGGCGCCATCGTGCGCGAGCTGGTCACCCAATCGGTGGACAAGCCCGCCGGCGCTGCCTCGGCACCCTGAGTTCTGCGGGCGTCGGTCCGCGGATCGGGATACTGTATTTATAATCAGACCCCATCCCGCATCCGCAGGCCCGCCATGGCTGAGCCACCAGCCCTCAAACCACCGCCTCTGCCCCGCACCCACCGCACCCGCCTGATGCAGATCTGGCGCTCGGCGGGCTGGCCCTGCAAGGATGCCGTCGAGATCGATCTGCTGGCTGCGGGCATGATCACGCTGCACGGCTCGGCCGAGGGCCGCGAAACGCTGAAACTCAGCGAGGCCGGCATCCAGTGGCTGGCGTCCGAGCGCCAGCGCAACCAGCGCGTGCTGAGCGACCATGACCGGCTGGCAATGAAGATGGCCGGGCATTTGATGGGTGCGGGCCGCATCGTCTGGCGCGAGCTTTCGCTGCGGGCGCAGATTGAGGCCATGGTGCCGACGCAGGTCCAGGAAGCTTCGCCGCTGTGGCCCGACGTGGATGCGCCCGAGGCCCGAGCCAAGGCGCCGTGGCGCATCGCCCGGCCCGACCTGTTCTCGGTGCGCAACACCAGCGTCGAGGCCTATCTGCAGCCGCTGGTGCATGAGATCAAGATCAGCCGCGCCGATCTGCTGTCGGACCTGCGTCATGGTGCCAAACGCCAGTCGTACCAGTGGCTGAGCTGTGAATGCCATTACGTGTTCCCGGCCGGCATCGCCGAGCCCGATGAGATTCCCGAGGCCTTCGGCATCTGGCTGCTGCACGGCGACATCGACAGCGGCCGGCTGGAGCCCTTGCCCCCGGCCCGCCACGCCAGCTGCACCCTGCCCTTCGCCGTCTGGCTGGCCCTGGCCAAGGCCACGCCGCTGCAGGCCGAGGGCTTGGGCGCGCAGGCCCAGCTGGGCGCCGATAACGGTGATCAATCGCCTTGAGCTACGTCGTCGCGGTGCGCGCGCTGTGCGAGTTCACCGCCAAGCAGGGCGATCTTGACCTGCGCTTCACGCCCGCTCCATCGTCCCAGGAAGGCATAGCAGGCCATCAGCTGGTGGCGGCAAGACGTGGCCCCGGCTGTCCTGGCTATCAGGCCGAACTGAGCCTGGAGGGCACGCACAAGGGCCTGTCCGTGCGCGGCCGCGCCGATGGTTATGACCCGGTCACCAGGCGCCTGGAGGAAGTCAAGACCTTCAAGGGCCGGTTGGACGCGCAACCCGACTCGCACCGCCAGCTGCACTGGGCGCAGTTGAAGGTCTATGGCGCGCTGCTGTGCCAGTGCAGCGGCCTGGCCGAGCTGGAGTTGGCCCTGGTGTACTTCGATGTCGGCAGCCAGCAGGAGACGGTGCTGACCCAGCGCTGCGGCGCTGCCGAGCTGCAGCAGCATTTCGAGGGGCTGTGCGAGCGCTTCCTGGCCTGGGCCGGGCAGGAACTGGCGCATCGCCAGGCGCGGGATGCGGCGCTGACCGCACTGCAGTTTCCATTCGACGGCTTCCGCGAGGGCCAGCGCGCGCTGGCCGAGGCGGTGTACCGCGCCGCCAGCGGCGGCCTGTGCCTGCTGGCCCAGGCGCCCACCGGCATCGGCAAGACGGTGGGCACGCTGTTCCCGCTGCTGAAGGCCGCGCCCGCACAGCAGCTCGACAAGATCTTCTTCCTCGCCGCCAAGACCTCGGGCCGGCAACTGGCGCTGGATGCGCTGCAGCGCATCGAAGCCAGGCCGCTGCGGGTGCTGGAGCTGGTGGCCCGCGACAAGGCCTGCGAGCACCCGGACAAGGCCTGCCACGGCCAGTCCTGCCCGCTGGCTGCGGGCTTCTACGATCGCCTGCCGGCCGCACGCCGCGCCGCGGTCGCGCGGGCCTCCGCCTTGAACCAGGCCACCTTGCGCGAGGTGGCGCTTGAGCACCAGATCTGCCCCTACTACCTGAGCCAGGAGATGGTGCGCTGGAGCGATGTGGTGGTGGGCGACTACAACTACTACTTCGACGTCACCGCCCTGCTGCATGGCTTCACCAGCGTCAACCAGTGGAAGGTCGGCCTGCTGGTGGATGAGGCCCACAACCTGGTCGAGCGCGGCCGCAAGATGTACTCCGCCGAGCTGCAGCCGGCAGGCCTGGCCGCGGCCCGCAAGAGCCCGGCCGCCGGCACCAGCCCAGCCCTGAAGAAGGCGCTGGACAAGGTGCATCGCACCTGGAACGCCCTGAACAAGGCCCAGCAGCCCGACTACCAGGTCTATGACAGCTTCCCCGACAAACTGCTGCTGGCCCTGCAGCAGTGCAGCAGCGCCATCACCGAACATCTGACCGAGCATCCGACGCAGGTCGATGCGGCGCTGCAGGGCTTCTATTTCGAAGCCCTGCACCTGGTGCGCATGGCCGAGTCGCTGGACCGCCATTCGCTGGTGGACATGGGCCGCCAGCCGGGCATCAAGGGCGCGGTGCTGTGTGTGCGCAATCTGGTGCCGGCGCCCTTTCTGCGGCCGCGCTTCGAGGCCGCCGGCACCAGCACCCTGTTCTCGGCCACCCTGCAGCCGCCCCGCTACTTCAGCGACCTGCTGGGCCTGCCCGAATCGCACCGGGGCGTCGAAGTGGCGTCGCCCTTCAGCGCCGAGCAGCTGCGGGTGCGCGTGGCGGGCCATATCTCGACCCGCTATCAGCGCCGCGCGACCTCGCTGGCGCCCATCGCGGCGCTGATGGCCGACCAGTTCAAGCAGCAGCCGGGCAACTACCTGGCCTTCTTCAGCAGCTACGACTATCTGCAGCAGGTGGCCCGGCAGTTCATGCACGACCATCCCGAGATCCCGCTGTGGCAGCAGTCACGCCGGATGGCCGAGGCCGAGCAGCAGCAGTTCCTGGCCCGCTTCACCGAACACAGCCAGGGCATCGGCTTTGCGGTGCTCGGGGGCTCGTTCGCCGAGGGCATAGACCTGCCCGGGCGAAGGCTGATCGGGGCCTTCGTGGCCACGCTGGGCCTGCCCCAGATCAACCCGGTCAACGAGCAGATCCGGCTGCGCATGCAGGCGCTGTTCCGCGCCGGCTATGACTACACCTATCTCTACCCCGGGCTGCAGAAGGTGGTGCAGGCTGCCGGCCGGGTGATACGGGGCAGCAGCGACCACGGCGTGGTGCATCTGATCGATGATCGCTTCGCGCGCGCCGAGGTGCAGGCGCTGCTGCCGAGCTGGTGGAAGCTGTCCTAACCGGCACACACCCGGTTGCGCCCCTGGGCCTTGGCCCGGTACAGCGCCTGGTCGGCACGCCTCAGCGCCGAGACCATATCGTCATGGGCCGGATCGAGCAGCGTCAGGCCGCAGCTGATGGTGATCTGGCCGACCTCGGGGACAGTCGTGCCGGCCACCAGCTCGCGCAACTCATCGGCCAGCACGCGGGCGTGCTCGGCATCGGTATCGGGCAGCAGGGCCATGAACTCCTCGCCGCCCAGCCGGCCCAGCACATCGGAGGCGCGCAGGCGCCGGCGCATGGTGTCGGCAATCGCCTTCAGCGCCTGGTCGCCGGCCTCGTGGCCGAAGGTGTCATTGACGCGCTTGAAGTGGTCGGCATCGATGGTGACCAGGCTCAGCGGCCGCTGGTTGCGGCGCGCCTGGGCCATCAGCAGGCGCGACTGCTCGTCGAAGCCGCGGCGGTTCAGCAGCAGGGTCAGCGGATCGACCCGTGCCAACCGCGACAGCTCCTCATTGGCCCGCTCGAGCTCAATGGTGCGCTGCTGCACGCGCCCCTCCAGCTGATGGTTCAGATCCAGCAGGCGCTGCGTCATGCCCGAAAGCGCCCCCGACAGCTGGGTCACCTCGGCGCTGCCGCTCAGCACCGGCATGGCGGCTCCCGGCGCGCCCTGTTCCAGTGCACGTGCGGCCTCGGCAATGCTGGACAGCGGCCGCGTCAGTCGCCCCGCCACCCACCAGACCAGCAGCGCCGCCAGCGCTGCCGCCAGCAGGCCAATACCGAACACCGCCCAGGCCTGTGCACGGGCCTGGGCAAAGGCGGTGAGCACCGGCTCGCGTGACACCACGGTCCAGCCCAGGTCACTGACCGCGCTGCGCGGCCGCACCGCCACCACCGCGGTCAGATACTCCTGCCCATCGTTCCAGCGCGTGACGCCGGACGGCGCGGCCTTGCCATCGGCCACTGCCGCGGGCAGCGTCTGCTGCAGGGCCTGCTGCTGCGCCAAGGTGCCCGCCGGCGCATAGATCATCTTGCCCTGGCGATCGAAGATGAAGGTCTCCAGCTGACGCTCGGCGGCATTGCCGGGTGCCAGGCTCTGCACCACCTGATCGGCCCACTGCCAGCTGCCGTGGGTGACCAACACCCCCAGCCATTTGCCATCGACCCGGATCGGTGCGGCAAAGTCGACAAAGCGCAGCGGCTCGCCGCTGGGCAAGGGCGGGAACGAGGCCGCCAGCATCTTCGCCGGGTGCACATCGCCGACGTAGACGTCCTTGCTGCCGGGCTCGAACCTGGGCCGCTCGCTGGCATTGCGGCCGACCATCAGACCCCCGGTGGCAGCCAGAATCTGGCCGCTGGCATCGGCCACGCCGATCCAGGTGTTCCAGGGGTTGCTGGCCTGGCTGCGCGCCAGGGCGGCCTTCGCGATGTCGGAGTCCAAGCCCTGCAGCCACAGCTCCCGCGCCTCCGCGATGACCTGTACCTCACGGCTGCGGCGGGACAGCTCCTCGGCCAGCACATGGGCGGCGCTTTGTGCCACCACCTGCAAGGCCTGGCCCTCGTCGCGCCGGATCTGCTGGGTCAGCATCGCCGACAAGCCCCAGGACAGCGAGATGGAAAGGGCAACCACCAGCAGGCCGAACACGCCGGCGGTCTGGGTTCTGAGGCTGAGCGTGGGCGAGGTACGGATCATGGGGCCGAGATTACGTCCAAATCCCGGGGCCAAGCAGCGCAACAAACCCCAAGCCGCCGCCGGAGGGAGTACAAGTGGGCCTGTCAGCCACACCGCAAGGAGCACCCATGAGCACACCCCATCGCGTCGCCGTCGTCGTCGGCAGCCTGCGCAAGGATTCGATCAACCGCAAGCTGGCCCTGGCGCTGGCGGCCATGGCGCCGCCGACATTGAAGCTGGAGATCGCCGAGATCGGCGCGCTGCCGCTGTACAACCAGGATGACGACGCCAGCCCGCCGCCGGCCTCGGCAGCCTTCAAGCAGCAGATCCAGGCCGCCGACGCGGTGCTCTTCGTCACGCCCGAGTACAACCGTTCGGTGCCGGGCGTGCTGAAGAACGCCATCGACATTGCCTCCCGCCCCTATGGCCAGAGCGCCTGGAGCGGCAAGCCCGCCGCGGTGGTGAGCCTGTCACCGGGCGCCATCGGCGGCTTTGGTGCCAACCACCATCTGCGCCAGTCGCTGGTGTTCCTGGACATGCCGACCCTGCAGCAACCCGAGGCCTATCTGGGCGGCGGCGGCGATCTGTTCGATGACGCCGGGGCGATCAAGAAACCCGACACCCAGGCCTTCCTGGAGAAGTTCATGGCGGCGTTCGGACAGTGGGTGGAGCAAAACAAGGCCGCCTGAACGAAAGAAGCCGCGCCGGGCAATAGCCCAGGCGCGGCCGCTGGCAAACCAAGGCTTTACTTCACGGCCACATCGTCGGCCGTCTGCGCGAACACGATCTCGACGCGACGGTTCATCTGACGGCCCGAGGCGGTGTCATTGCTGGCCACAGGCATGGCCTCGCCATGGGCCTGGGTGGTCAGTCGATCGGCCGACACGCCCAGGCTGACCAGGGCCATCTTCACCGCACCGGCGCGGCGCTCCGACAGGGCCTGGTTGGCGGCGTCGCCACCCATGCTGTCGGTATAGCCCTCGATCGAGGCCGCGCGCTGGGGATTGCGCTTGAAGAAGTCGGCCAGCTTACCCATATTGCCGTTGCTGGCGGGCAGCAGCTGCGACTTGCCGCTGTCGAACAGCACATCGCCCAGGGTCACGACCATGCCCTTGTCGGTCTTCTTGGCATTCAGCGCCTGCAGCTGCATCTCCAGATCGCTAACGCGGGCATCGCGCCGGGCCACGCGGGCCTGGTCGCGCTGCGCGGCGGCATCGGCGGCGGCCAGCTCGGCACTCTTCTGCACATTCGCCTGCTGCGCCACGGCCAGCTTCTGCTGGGCGGCATCCACCTCATTGGTGCGCGCTTCCAGGCGCAGCTTGTCGCGCTCGGCGGCGGCGCCGGCGGTGACGGCCTGCGCGGCCTTGGAGGTTGCGGTCTCCTGGGCGATCACGGCACGCTGATTCGCCAGATAGGCCAGGTGATCAACGCGGTAGCTCTTGTCACCCGCGGTCCAGGCCTGGTCGGCCATGCGCAGGGAGTCATTGGCACGTTTGAGCTCGTCAGGCGCCAGGGCCGCGACTTGCGCATCACTGCCGGCCGAGGCCACGCGACTACGGGCCGACTCCAGTTCGCTGTTGCGAGCGGGAACGGAACTACAGGCGGCCAAGGCGGCGGCCACGGTGGCGAGAACAATCAGGCGGGTCTTCATAGGGGTCTCCTGGTCGGCTGCGGCCGGGCCGCAACCGACGGTATGGGGTTTAGCGCGGGGTCTTGCGGCTGATTTCTTCGCGCAGCACGCGGGCGGCGTCCTGCGACTCCTGCGCAGCCTTGCGCGAGCGGGTCGACTGGGCATGCAGCTCTGCCACCTGGGCGTCGACCTGGGCCTGCTCGGCCAATCGCGTGGCCCGGTCAAAATCCTTGGCTGCCACAGCTTCGCGGGCGCTGGCCAGCTTGGCAATCGCCACTTGCAACTCGCCCGGCGCACCGGCGGCGGTGCTGCTGTTGTTGGCCTGCTGGACCGCGGCCTCGGCCACAGCCATCTGGGCCGTGGGCATGGGTGCGTTGCTGGCGCAGCCGCCCAGCAGCAGCAGGGCAGACGCGGCAAGCGTCATACCCAGCGTGGTGGCGCGGGCGGGAATCAGGTGGTGGAGTGTCATATCGGTTCCTTGGACTTTGGTTCAGGTCCAAGTCTTGCCGGTACATCGAGCCACGTCTGTCTGGCAGCGCACACAGGCGCCAACAAACTCAGGTCGCCACAGTGGCCGGCAGCAACCGGTCGTATTCCGTCTTGACCACCGCGTAGCACTCGCAGGAGCGGCGCTCCAGGCCGGGGCGGTCCAGTGCGGTGATATGGCCACGGCGGTAGCTGATCAGCCCCGCCTCCTGCAGACGTCCGGCGGCCTCGGTCACACCCTCGCGGCGCACACCCAGCATATTGGCGATCAGCTCCTGGGTCATCACCAGCTCATTGCTCGGCAGGCGGTCAAGGCTCAGCAGCAGCCAGCGGCACAGCTGCTGGTCCAGCGAATGGTGGCGGTTGCACACCGCCGTCTGCGACATCTGGGTGATCAGGGCCTGGGTGTAGCGCAGCAGCAGGTGCAGCACCGGGCCGGCGCGGTTGAACTCCAGCAGCATCAGATGGGACTTGAGCCGGAAGCCCTGGCCTGCGCTCTGCACCACCGCGCGGCTGGGGGTCGACTCGCCGCCCATGAACAGCGACACACCGACCAGGCCCTCGTGCCCGACCACGGCAATCTCGGCCGAGGCACCGTCTTCCATCACATAGAGCAGCGAAACGATGGCCGTGGTCGGGAAATAGACGTGGCTCAGATGGCCGCCCGACTCATACAGCACCTGGCCCAACGGCATCTCCACCAGCTCCAACTGCGGCAACCAGCGCGCCCACTCCTCCGGCGGCAGCGCGGCCAGCAGCTGATTGCGGCGAGGATTCGGGGCATTCACCAGCGTGAGCCTCCGTGGACGGGCACCGGGAGAAGCGTCGTCACGATTGTCGTTGACCAAGGCCATGATGATCTCTCAATGAGTGGGCTGGCGCACAGACGCCTGACCTCAACCAGATGCACGATCCTGGCAGCGGTGCAAGGCCCTACCCTAACACCATCACCCAGAGGCTGGCCTCAGCGGCGCGGAGTTGGACGGGTAGGACAAGACCGACATTGACTTGCGGCGGGGGCCGATGTCAGCCAAACCGTGCCGGCCCTACTCTTGATTCCACGGGGCGCAACGGCGCGCTCCGCCTTGCAACATTAACCGAAAGGAAACACCATGAACAAAGACCAAGTGAAGGGCACCGCCAAAGAGACCCTGGGCAAGGTGCAGGAGAAGCTCGGTGAAGTCATAGGCAACACCGACCAGCAAGTCAAGGGCATTGCCAAGCAGGTCGAGGGCAAGACGCAGCAAGTCGTTGGCGACGCCAAAGAATTGCTGAAAGACGCCAAGCACAAGGCTTGAACGTGTTCTGATACGGAGGCCCTGCGGGGTTTCCATGGGCCGCGACAGCGTCGCGGCCCTTTTCCATTGCCGCCAAGGGAGCGCCATGTCACACCCCCCTCACTACCACGCAGACTCCGGGGCGATACGCTTCTGGGTCATGGTCGATGAACAACTGGTGGGCGCCAGCATCAGCAGCGCCACCCTGCATTACCGCTACCGCCCCACCGAGCAGGGCGACGACCCGTTGGAAACCTATCACAAGCATGAGCAGGACATTGCCGCGGCCGTGCGCCGCCGCGTGGCCGGCGGCTCGATCGAGCCGGTGATGCTGCGCGAATACGACCTGCGCGCTGCGTCCTAAGCGAGGGTCACCCCACCCGCCGGGCTGATCTGCGTGCCGGCCTCCCCGCGCAGCATGGCCTCGATATGGTCCAGCGAGCCGATCACCGCACGCCGGCCGGTGGCGCGCACAAAGGCGCAGGCGGCCTCGACCTTCGGCGCCATCGATCCCGCCGGGAAGCGCACGGACGCCAAGGCCTCTGGCGCCACATGGCCCACCGCGCGCTGCGTGGGCAGGCCGAAGTCCAGGTAGACGGCCTCGACATCGGTGGCGATGACCAGGCAGTCCGCGCCCAGATCCCGGGCCAGCAGGCTGGAGCAGGCGTCCTTGTCGATCACCGCTTCGACCCCCTGAATATGGCCTTGCGCGTCGGCCGCTACCGGAATGCCGCCGCCACCGGCGGCAACGACGAGAACGCCCTTGGCCAGCAGCCACTCGATCGGCCGCAAGCCCAGCACGCGTTGCGGCGCCGGTGAGGGCACGACGCGGCGGAAGGCCTTGCCGTCGGGCGCCATCGACCAGCCCCGCTCGGCCGCGATGCGCTCGGACTCACGCTGCGTGTAGACCGGACCGATCGGCTTGGTCGGCGCGGCAAAGGCCGGATCGGCCGGATCGACGGCAATGCGCGTCATCAACGTCGCCACCACCCGCTCAGGCAGCAGATTGCTCAGCTCCTGCTCCAGCAGATAGCCGATCATGCCGTCGGTCTGCGCGCCCAGCACGTCCAGCGGATAGGTCTGCACCGCCGCATAGGCCGCCGACTGCAGGGCCAGCAGGCCGACCTGGGGGCCGTTGCCGTGGGTCAGCACCAGCTCGTTGCCCGGCGCCACCAGCGCAATCTGCACCGCCGCACGGCGAATATTGGCGAGCTGATTCGCGGCACTCAAGTCCTGGCCCCGGCGCAGCAGCGCGTTGCCGCCCAGCGCAATGACCAGCTTCATGCCAAGGTCGCCACCAGCACCGCCTTGATCGTGTGCACGCGGTTCTCGGCCTGGGTGAAGACGATGGAGGCCTCGGACTCGAACACCTCGTCGGTGACCTCCAGCGCCGTCAGGCCGAACTGCTCGTGCAGCTGGCGGCCCAGCTCGGTGTCGAGGTTGTGCAGGGCCGGCAGACAGTGCATGAACTTGGTGCGCGGCTTGCCGGTGGCTTTCATCAACGCCGCTGTCACCTGGTAGGGCAGCAACTGGTCGATGCGCTGCTTCCACACTTCCTGCGGTTCGCCCATCGACACCCAGACATCGGTGTAGATGAAATCGGCCCGGGCCACGGCCATCAACGGGTCGGCCACGATGGTGATCCTGGCGCCGGTGCGCTCGGCCAGTGTGTGCATTCGCGCCACCAGCTCGGCCGGCGGCTGCAGGCCGGGCGGCGCGGCAATGCGCACGTCCATGCCCATCTGCACGCCGCCGATCAGCAGCGAACAGCCCATATTGAAGCGGGCGTCGCCGATGTAACAGAACACCACTTCGTGCAGCGGCTTTTCGCCGAACTCCTCCATCGTCAACAGATCGGCCAGGATCTGCGTCGGGTGCGCCTCGTCCGTCAGCCCGTTCCAGACCGGCACATGCGAAAAGCGCGCCAGCTCCTCGACCACGCTCTGGTGGAAGCCCCGGTACTCGATGCCGTCATACATGCGGCCCAGCACGCGGGCGGTGTCCTTGAGCGACTCCTTGTGGCCGATCTGCGAGCTGGCCGGGTCGATATAGGTGACATGGGCGCCCTGGTCGTGTGCGGCCACCTCGAAGGCGCAGCGGGTGCGCGTCGAGGCCTTCTCGAACACCAGGGCGATGTTCTTGCGCTGCAGGCGCTGCATCTCGTTGCCGGCGTACTTGGAGCGCTTCAGCTCGGCGGACAGATCCAGCAGATAACGGATGTCGCGTGGCTCGAAATCGGCCAGGTCGAGCAGCGAACGGTTGCGTAGGTTGAAGCTCATGGTGTGGCCTTGGTGATGGTGTCAGAGAGGATCGCGCTGCACCGGGCAGCTCATGCAATGGCTGCCGCCGCGCCCGCGGCCCAGCTCGCTGCTGGGTATCGTGATGACCTCGACGCCGGCCTTGCGCAGCAGGGTGTTGGTGTAGACGTTGCGGTTGTAGGCCATCACCACGCCAGGGGCCAGGGCCAGCAGGTTGTTGCCGTCGTCCCACTGCTCGCGCTCGGCCTCGAAGCCGTCGCCGCCGGTCTGCACGACGCGCAATGCCTTCAGGCCCATCGCCTCGGCGACCACTTCGAGAAAAGGCTTCGTCTCGGCCCGCACATCGAGGGCGCCGGCCGTCTCGCCCGGTCGCAGGCTGAACGCGCGGATCTCGGCCACAGCCTCGGGGAAGACGGTGACCAGGTCACGGTCGCAGAAGGTGAACACCGTGTCCAGATGCATCGCGCCGCGCGACTTAGGCAGCTGCGCCGCAATCACGCGCTTGGCCGCGCCTTGGGCGAACAGCCGGCGTGCGAGCTGGCTGACGGCCTGCGGCGAGCTGCGTTCGCCCATGCCGACCAGCACCAGGCCATTGCCCAGCGGCATCACATCGCCGCCCTCGATCGAGGCCTGGCCATGGCCACGGTCCGGGTCGCCCCACCACTCGGTGACCTGGCCCTTGAAGGCCGGGTGGAAGCGGTAGATCGCCGTCATCAGCAAGGTCTCGTGGCGGCGCGCCGGCCAGTACATCGCACCCAGCACGGCGCCGTTGCCGATCCAGCAGCTGGAGTCGCGGGTGAACAAGGTGTTGGGCAGCGGCGGCAGCAGGAAATCGGCCGCGCCCAGGCATTGCGCGCTCAGGCCGGGCACCGCGAACGGCAGCTCGCCGCGCAGCAGGCCGCCGATCAGGTGCTCGGCCAGCTTCTGCGGCGTCAGCGCCTCCAACCAGGGGCGCAGCTCGGCCGCAGCCTCTGGGTCGATGAAGTCCGCATCCAGCTTGCGGTCCAGCAGCCAGGCGCGCGGCTCGGGCAGCGCGACGACCTCGGCCAGCAGCTGGTGCAGCTCCAGCACCTCGTCACCGCGCTCGCCCATCGCATTGGTGAACACATGGTGGTCGTTGCGCGCCTGCGAGACCCACAGCACATCGTCGAAGAGCAACTCCTTGCAGTTGGCCGGAGTCAGCCGTGCTTGCGCCAGGCCCGGCCGGCAGACCAGCACCTTGCGCAGAACGCCAACTTCGGAATGCACGCCGTATGTCATTTCTTCTCCCTTGAATTCACAAACCGAGCTTGCCGGCGCTAAGCCAGTAGCCCGACAGCAGCGCCAGCGCAATCAAGCCCGCAAACAGCGCCCATTCAAAGCCGCGGAACAGCGGTTGGCCCTGCTCACGCTTGGCCAACATGAAGACCAGGGCCCCGGGCGCGTACAGCAAGGCGCTCAGCAGCAGGTACTTCGGGCCGGCCGCGTACAGCAGCCAGACGCAATAGACGGTGGCCAGCGCGGTGATGGGCAGATCGATGCCGCGCAGCGTGCCGGCTTCGCCTTCGCGGCGCAGTGCCAGCACCAGACCGTAGACGGCGCTGAACAGATAGGGCAGCAGAATCATCGCGGTGGACAGCGAGATCAGCGCCAGGTACGAGGCCTTGGAGAACAGCGTAACGAGCAGGAACAGCTGCACCATGCCGCTGGTGAGCCACATCGCATGGGCCGGCACGCCCTGCCTGTTCTGCTTCGCCAGCGCCTTGGGCATCACGCCGTCGCCGGCCGGGGTGCACAGCGACTCGGCCGCGAGCAGGGTCCAGGCCAGGAAGCCGCCGCCGACCGAGACGATCACGCCGATATAGATCAGCACCGCGCCCCAGGTGCCGACCGCCTTTTCCAGCACACCGGCCATCGACGGATTCTTCAGCCCGGCCAGGTCCGGCTGGCTCATGATGCCCAGCGACAGCAGCGACACCGCCATCAGCAGCGCCAGCGTGATCAGAAAGCCGGCGATCGTCGCCTTGCCCACATCGGCTCGGTTGCGCGCCCGGGCCGAATAGACGCTGGCACCCTCGATGCCGATGAACACCCAGACGGTGACCAGCATCGTGCTCTTGACCTGGTCCAGCACCGAACCGAGCTTGGCGTCACCCCACAGGCTGAGCGTGAACACATCGACCTGGAAGGCCATCGCCACCAGCACGATGAACAGCAGCAGCGGCAGCACCTTGGCCACGGTGACGACGGCATTCAGCACCGCCGCACCCTTGATGCCCTTCAGCACCAGCCCGTGCACGACCCACAGCACGACCGAGGCACCGACCACGGCGGCGGTGGTGTTGCCCTCGCCGAAGGCCGGGAAGAAGTAGCCCAGGGCGCCAAAGGCGGCGACCAGATAGCCGACATTGCCCAGCCAGGCGCTGACCCAGTAGCCCGAGGCCGAGTTGAAGCCGACATAGTCGCCGGCAATCGCCCGGGCATAGGCGTAGACGCCGTTGTTCAGCGCCGGCTTGCGCAGCGCAATCATCTGGTACAGCAGGGCCAGGCTCAGCATGCCCACGCCAGTGATCAACCAGCCGATCAGCACCGCCCCGGCGCCAGCGCCCGCCGCCATGTTCTGCGGCAGGCCGAAGATGCCGCTGCCGATGATGGAACCCACCACCAGGGCGATCAGCAGGCCAAGCGAGAGCCGGGCCGGCGTGGCGGCAACCGCCGCGGACTTCTCCGGTAGTGCAGTGGGTGTGGCTTGGGATGTCAGCGTGCTCATCGTGATCCTTTCATGGCCTCGGGGGCCGATGATCGCGATGCGCGCAGCTGGGTGTATTGATCTACATCATTCGACGTGTCGCTGGCTTGATGGTGATCGAAGTGGTGGCGGGCGTCTGTCTGCCAGCGTACGGTTCCGGGAGAGCGCTGGCGGTCTGGCGCGCATTGCGAGTCGGTGGCCCGCCACTCCCCACCACGCCACACTGCATCCGCGCAGGCACAGCCCCGCCAGCTGACGGGGGCCTGTGCGGGGCTGAGGAGCGCAGCGGCTTGGGCCAGCACGCGCCAGCGTGCGGATCGAAAACTGACTGGGCGCGTATGTCTGAACGCAGCGAGCAAAGCGAGCGTAGTGAGTTACGCGACCGGCCCAAGGCGCGAGCACCGCAGGGCAGTTGAGCTGGCCGTAGGCCGGCTCAACCCCCGCACTGAAGCCCGGCGGCTGGCGGGGTTGGTCCTGCGCCGCCACCAGCCAAAACCAAACGAAGACCAAGCAACAACACTACTCATGCCGCAAGGCCTCAATCGGATTCAGCTGCGCCGCCCGCCGTGCCGGCACGAAGCCGAAGACCACGCCAATCGCCGCCGAGAAGGCAAAGGACAGCAGGTTGATCGCCGGGTCGAACAGATAGGGAAGCCCCATCACTTCAGCCAGCGCAATCGAGGCCACGGTGGCCAATGCGATGCCCATCAGCCCGCCCAGCGCGGCCAGCACCACCGCCTCGATCAGGAACTGCAGCAGCACCTCGCGTTCCAGCGCGCCGATGGCCAGGCGCACGCCGATCTCGCGGGTGCGCTCGCTGACGCTGACCAGCATGATGTTCATGATGCCGATGCCGCCCACCAGCAGGCTCACCGCCGCGACGGCGCCCAGCAGGGTGGTCATGATCTGCGTCGTGCCCGACAGCGTATCGGCGATCTGCTTGGTGTCCAGTATGTTGAAATTATTCTCGTCGCCGGCGCTGAGCTTGCGGCGCTCGCGCAGCAGCTCGGTCAGGCCGGCCTTCAGGCGCTCGCTGTCGGTGTCGTCCTGCATCGAGACCAGCAGGGTCGAGATGCGCTGGTTGCCGGTGACGCGGCGCTGCAGCGTGTGCAGCGGCACCAGCACCATATCGTCCTGGTCATTGCCCATCGCCCCCTGGCCCTTGGAGGCCAGCACGCCGATGATCTCGCAGCTGAACTGCTTGACGCGCAACTGCGCACCGAGCGCCGGCCGGCTGCCGAACAACTCGCGGCGCGGCGTCTCGCCGATCAGGCAGACAGCGGCACCGGCGCGCAGTTCAGCCTCGCTGAAGATGCGCCCGCTGGCCAGTTTCCAGCTGCTGGTGTCGAAATAGGCATTGCTGCTGCCGGTCACGCTGCTGGCCCAGTTGCGGCCGTTGGCAACCACCGTCACGCCGGTGCGCACCTCGGGCGCCACCGCCTTGACGCCGCCGATCTGGGAGGCGATGGCGTCGATGTCGGTCTCCTTGAAGGTCGGCGCGCCACCGCCCCCACCCGGGCCCTGGCGCTGGCCCGGCCGCACCATCAGCAGATTGCTGCCCAGGCCGGCGATCTGGTCCTGCACCGACTGGGTCGCACCCTTGCCCAGCGTGACCATGGTGATGACGGCACTGACGCCGATGACGATGCCCAGAATGGTCAGGAACGAGCGCAGCAGGTTGCGGCGGATCTCGCGCAGCGCCAGCAGCAGGGAGTTGAGCAGCATCGCGTGTTCCTCAGGCCGGCACAGCGTCCGCTGCGCTTGAGGTGGCGGCAAAGGCCTTGCCGACCGGATGCGGGTTGAGATGGTCGCTCTCGATCAGGCCATCGACAAAGCGCACCAGGCGCTTGGCATAGGCCGCCATATCGGGCTCGTGGGTGACCATCACGACGGTGATGCCGCGCTCGACATTGAGGCTTTGCAGCAGGTCCATGATCTCGCCGCTGCGCGCGGTGTCCAGATTGCCGGTCGGCTCGTCGGCCAAGAGCACGGCGGGCCGGGTGACGATGGCCCGCGCGATCGCCACGCGTTGCTGCTGGCCGCCCGACAGCTCGGCCGGCGTGTGCGTTTCCCAGCCGGCCAGGCCCACCGAGGCCAGCGCCTCCAGCGCCGCCTGACGGCGCACCGCCGCGCTCTCGCCGCGGTAGAGCAGCGGCAGCTCGACGTTCTCCTGCGCCGAGGTGCGGGCCAGCAGGTTGTAGCCCTGGAACACAAAGCCCAGGAAGTGCCGGCGCAGCCGCGCGCGCTGGTCGCGCGACAGGCGCTCGACATGTACGCCCTGGAACAGATACTCGCCCGCGCTCGGTGTGTCCAGACAGCCGAGGGTGTTCATGGCCGTCGACTTGCCCGAGCCGCTGGGGCCCATCACGGCGACGAACTCGCCGGCATGGATGTCCAGGTCTATGCCCTTCAGCGCCCTCAGCTGGGCCTGGCCCTCGCCATAGACCTTGGTGATGCCTCGCAGGCGTATCAGCGGCAGCTGGTCGGCCGCATCGCTCATTTCGACGCCCCGCTGCGCTGGTCGGTGATCACCGCCATGCCGACCTGAAGGTCCGCACTCGTGACCTCGGTCAGGCGGCCGTCGCTGATGCCGGCGGTGACGGTCACCGCCACCGGCCTGCCCTCATGCAGGACCCAGACCTGGCGTTTGGCGGCGCCGTCGCCACTGCCGCCAGCAGCGCGGCGCTGGCCTTGCCCACCCGGCCGCTGCGGCAACAGCCTGGACACCAGGCTGCCGCCACTGCTGGCCGACGTGGCTTGCTTCGCTGCGGCCGCGGCCGGGTTGAAACGCAAGGCGCTACTGGGCACCAGCAGCACATCGCTGGCCTGCCTGGCTGAGATCGTGGCCGTGGCTGTCATGCCGGGGCGCAGGCTGAGGTCGGTGTTGTCCACCTCCAGAAAGGTGATGTACGTGACGACGTTATCGGTGGTGGTGGAGCCGAAAGCAACACGCGTCACCTTGGCCGGGTACTGGCGGCTCGGATAGGCGCTGACAGTGAAGCTGGCCTTCTGGCCGACCTGCACCGAGCCGACATCGGCCTCGTCCACATTCACCTGCAGCCTGAGCTTGGCCAGGTCCTCGGCGATAGCGAACAGGGTCACGGCCTGCAGGGAAGCGGCCACCGCGTTGCCGGGCTCCACCGAGCGCGTCAACACCACGCCGTCGATCGGCGACTGGATCGAGGCCTTGGCCAGGTTGATCTCGTCGGTGCCGAGCGCCGCTTGCGCGTCGGCCACGCCGGCGCGGGCGCTGGTCTCATCGGCCACGGCGCGGTCCATGCCGGCGCGGCCGCTGTCCAGCTCGGCCTTGGACGGCACCTTGCCGCCCGACAGGCGCGCCACCTCCTCCAGCCGGGCCAGATGGCTGCGCGCCTCCTTCACGGTGGCGACGGCCTGCAAGACCTTGGCCTGCGCGGCGGCCAGCGAGGCGCGCGAGCGGGCGATCTGGCCCATCAGCTTGGCCGTGTCCAGCCGCACCAGCACCTGGCCCTTCTTGACCCGGTCGTTCACATCAACCAGCACGCTGCTGATGGTGCCCGACAGCTCGCTGCCTATGTTCACCGCACGGGTCGGCTGCAGAGAGCCGTTGGCGCTGACCGAAAGGGTCAGATTGCCGCGCGTCACCGCCTCGGTGGTGTAGCTGGGTGCGGCGGCGCTGGCCTGGGCGGCCTGCCAGGCATACCAGCCGGCGCCGGATGCTGCTGCCAGCACCAGGCCCAGCCAGAGGGTCCAGCGGCGCCACCAGGGCGCTTGCGCGGAGTCGTCCAGCAGGGCGGCGATGTCGCCGGCGGCTGGGGGGTTTGCGGCTGTTTTGGAAGTCATGGCTTGGGCGCCGCGGCGCTGAGTCGAGCATGGTCTTGTTCGGGCACCCAGCCGCCACCCAGCGCCTTGTACAGGCGCACATGGTCGGTGTTGAGGGTGGCCAGCAGGCTGGCGACGTTGTCTTGCGTGCTGAGCTCGCTGCGCTGCGTCTCCAGCACCACCTGGAAGTCCACCAGGCCGCTGCTGTAGCGCTGGCGGGCCAGCAGGGCGGCGCTTTGCGCCGACTCGGCGGCGGTGCGCAGGTATTGCAGGCGTTCGCGGTCATGGCGCAGGGCGACCAGCGCGTCTTCCACCTCCTGCAGCGCCGCCAGCACGGTGGCCTCATAGGCCGACTGCACCTGATAGAACCCGGCCTCCTGGGCGCGCACACGGGCCCGTGCCGCACCGCCATCGAACAGCGAGGCCGACACACTGCCCAGCAGGCCGGCCGCCACCGAGGAGCCGCTGGTCAGAGAGCCCAGGGCCAACGAACTCAGGCCCAGCGAGCCGCTGAGCTGAAAGCTCGGATAGCGCGCCGCATCGGCCTGCTGCACGCGGGCCCAGGCGGCACCGACCCGAGCCTCGGCGGCCCGCACATCGGGGCGCTGGCGCAGCGTCTCGGCCGGGAAGGCCAGCACCAGGTCCTCGTTGGCCTGCGGTGCCCGCTCTACGGCCGCCAGGCGCCCGTGCAGCGCCGCGGGCGCCTGGCCGGTCAGCACCGCAATCGCATGCTCGGTCTGCAGCGCCGAGGCCTGCAGCGCCGGCAGCTGCGCCCGGGTCTGCGCCACGGCGGCACGGGCCTGCTCCAGCTCCAGCGAGCCCACCAGGCCGGCCTGGGCCCGCCAGTCGGTCAGCTGCAGCGTCTCCTGCTGGTTGGCCAGGCTGGCCTGGGCGATCACCAGACGCGCCTGCAACCCGCGCAGCTGCAGATAGTTCAAGGCCAGCTCGGCCGCCACCGAGACCTGCACGTCGCCGAGGCTGGCCAGGCTGGCCGCGGTGTCGGCATCGGCGGCGCTGACGCCCGCCCGCTGACCGCCAAAGAAGTCGGGCTCCCAGCCGGCGTCCAGCCCGGCGCGCAAGCCGTTGCTGCTGCTGCGGCTGGCGCCCGAGTAATTGCGCTGGGCCGAGGCACTGAGGCCCAGCGTCGGTGCGAGACCGGCGGTTTGCACATCGCCCAGGGCGCGGGCCTGGCGCAGGGCCGCCAGCGCACGCTTCACCGAACGATTGGCATCCAGGGCCTCGTCAACCAACGCGGCCATCAGCGGATCATCGAAACGCAGCCACCACCGGGCCAGCGGCGTGGAGCTGGCCGAAGCCGATGAAACAGCCCAGGCCGTCGGCACTGGCACACCACGTCCAGCCGGCGCGCCAACGGGCAGGCTGGAACAGGCCGCCAAGCTCAGCAGCAGCACGCCGGTCGCGATGCCGTGCAATCTCACCGATGTCCTCTCAGAGCGCCGATTCATCGAGTCTGCCGGCAACGTGTCGGGCCGTCTGTGCGCCAGCGCATGTTGATTCATGGCCTCAGCATGGTCCGGCCGCATTGCTGCTTCGTTGCCGGAATGTGTCCGGCGGCTGTGTACGCCAGCGTACAGACGGGCGCGGCGCCAAGCCCTAGGGTGGCTTCAGGCACAGCGCTGTGCCCCTCACCGGGCACAGCGCTGCCGCCATGCCCAGGCCCTGCTGCTGGCTTCCGACCCCTCTGCCAGCCACGCCACGCATGACCCCCGACCTGTCCGGCACCCACAATCCGAACCAGAACCATCTGCTGGCCGCCCTGCTGGATGCCGAGTTCAACCGCCTCGCGCCGCAGCTGGAGTTGACTCCGCTGCCGCTGGGCGAGGTGCTTTATGAATCGGGCGGCCAGCAACGCCATGTCTACTTCCCGACCACGGCCATCGTCTCCCTGCACTATGTGCTGGAGAACGGCGGCTCGTCCGAGATTGCCGGCGTCGGCAACGAGGGCATGCTGGGCATCTCGCTGTTCATGGGCGGCAACTCGACGCCCAGCCGCGCGGTGGTGCAGACCGGTGGCCATGGCTACCGGCTGGGCTCGGCCCTGCTGATGGACGAGTTCAAGCGCACCGGCCCGGTGCTGCGCCTGCTGCTGCGCTACACCCAGGCATTGATCACGCAGATGGCGCAGACGGCCGCCTGCAACCGCCACCATTCGCTGTCCCAGCAGCTGTGTCGCTGGCTGCTGTCCACGCTGGACCGCCTGCCCGGCAGCGAGCTGACCATCACCCATGACCAGATTGCAAGCACGCTGGGGGTGCGCCGCGAGGGGATTTCAGAGGCGGCCGGCCAGCTGCAGACCCAGGGCCTCATTCGCTACCGCCGCGGCCATATCACGGTGGTGGACCGGGCCGGCCTGGAGGGTCGGGTCTGCGAATGCTACGGCGTCGTCAAGAAGGAACTGGCGCGCCTGCTGAGCGACGTCAGGCAACGTTAGAAATGATGAATATGAGCTTGATCGAACCGCTGTCACGTTGGTATGCCCGCCTGCTGCTCGGCCTGGGCCTGGCGCCCGAGCGGGCCGTGCCCCCCGCGCCGGCCTCGCAACCGTTCCTGATTGCCGGTGCGCTGCAGAACGCGATCTTCAACAGCGCCAACTTCTCCAGCATCGCCACCGATGCCAAGGGCGTGATCCAGATCTTCAACGTCGGCGCCGAACGCATGCTGGGCTACCGGGCGGCCGATGTGGTGGACAAGGTCACCCCGGCCGACATCTCCGACGCCCAGGAGCTGATCGCCCGCGCCGCCGCGCTGAGCCAGGAGCTGGATGCCGCCATCACCCCCGGCTTCGAGGCGCTGGTGTTCAAGGCCTCGCGCGGCATCGAGGACATCTACGAGCTGACCTATATCCGCAAGGACGGCAGCCGCCTGCCGGCCCTGGTGTCGGTGACGGCGCTGCGAGATGCGCAGGACACCATCATCGGCTACCTGCTGATTGGCACCGACAACACCGCGCGCAAGCAGGTCGAGGCCGAGCAGGCCCTGCTCGACCAGCGCCTGCGCGACCAGCAGTTCTACACGCGCTCGCTGATCGAATCGAATATCGATGCGCTGATGACCACCGACCTGCGCGGCATCATCAGCGACGTCAACCAGCAGATGGCCACACTGACCGGCTGCAGCCGCGACGAGCTGATCGGTGCCCCGTTCAAAAAATTCTTCACCAACCCGCAGCGCGCCGAAGAGGCCATCACCCGCGTGCTGCGCGAGGGCAAGGTCACCAACTACGAGCTGACCGCCCATGCCACCGATGGCCGTGAGACCGTGGTGTCGTACAACGCCACCACCTTCCATGACCGGGAGCGCAAGGTGCAGGGTGTGTTCGCGGCCGCACGCGACATCACCGAGCGCAAGCAGTTCGAGGCGATGCTGCAGCAGGGCAATGCCGAGCTGGAGCAGGCCAAGGCGGTGGCCGAGAAGGCCAACCTGGCCAAGTCGGACTTTCTGTCCAGCATGAGCCATGAGCTGCGCTCGCCGCTGAATGCGGTGCTCGGCTTTGCCCAGCTGATGGCCTCGGAGAAGCCGGAGCCGAGCGCATCGCAAAAGCTGTCAATTGACCAGATCCTGCAATCGGGCTGGTACCTGCTGCGGCTGATCAACGAGATCCTGGACCTGGCCCTGATCGAGTCGGGCAAGGTCTCGATCTCGCAGGAGTCGATGTCGCTGACCGAGGTGCTGCTGGACTGCCAGGCGATGGTCGAGCCGCAGGCCCGCAAGCGAGGCATCCAGGTCACCTTGCCACGCATCGACGGCCACTTCTACGTGCATGCCGACCGCACCCGCCTCAAGCAGGTGGTGCTCAATCTGCTGTCCAACGCGATCAAGTACAACCGCGAGGGCGGCGCCGTGATCGTGCAGTGCGGCATGAGCGCCGAAACGCGGGTGCGGCTGAGCGTCCAGGACACCGGCATCGGCCTCAGCGCCGAGCAGCTGGCGCAGATGTTCCAGCCCTTCAACCGCCTCGGCCAGGAGACCGGCGGCGAAGAAGGCACCGGCATCGGCCTGGTGGTGACGCGCCAGCTGGTCGAGCTGATGGGCGGCAGCATGGGCGTGGAAAGCCAGGTCGGCGTGGGCAGCGTGTTCTGGGTCGAGCTGGGCCTGTCCACCGCACCCGAGCTGGTGATGGGCGAGCCCTTCCGGGAAACCCTGCTCGCCCGCCCGGCGGTGGCCCAGCTGCCGCCGTCCTCGCAGCGCACGCTTTTGTACGTCGAGGACAACCCGGCCAATCTGGCCCTGGTCGAGCGCCTGATCGCCCGGCGCAGCGACCTGCGCCTCTTGATGGCCATCGACGGCCACAGCGGCGTGCAGATGGCGCGCAGCTTCTTGCCGGACCTGATACTGATGGACATCAACCTGCCCGGCCTCAGCGGCTTTGGCGCGCTGGCGATGCTGCAGAACGACCGCGCCACCGCGCACATCCCGGTGCTGGCGCTGTCGGCCAACGCGATGCCGCGCGATGTCGAGAAGGGGCTCGCGGCCGGCTTCTTCCGCTACCTGACCAAGCCGATCAAGGTCAATGAGTTCATGGAAGCGCTTGATCTTGCCTTGGCCCAACCCGCACCCGCCGTGCCGGTGCTCACAGACTGAGACCCACCATGCTAGACCCTGCCGAAATCCTCAATGCCAGCATCCTGATCGTCGATGACCAGCCGGCCAACGTGCTGCTGCTGGAGCGCATGCTGCGCGACGCCGGCTACCGCAACTGCAGCTCGACGATGGACCCCAAGACCGTCTGCGGCCTGCATCTGCGCCACCGCTACGACCTGATACTGCTGGACCTGCAGATGCCCGAGATGGACGGCTTCGAGGTGATGGAGGCCTTGAAAGGCATCGAGACCGGCGGCTATCTGCCGGTGCTGGTGATCACCGCCCAGCCCGGCCACAAGCTGCGCGCGCTACAGGCCGGCGCCAAGGCCTTCGTCAGCAAGCCCTTCGAGCTGGTGGAGGTGCAGACGCGCATCCGCAATATGCTGGAGGTGCGCCTGCTCTACCGCCAGCTCGCTCAGCACAACCTGCTGCTGGAGCAGAAGGTGCTGGAGCGCACCGCGGCGCTGCGCGACAGCGAGGCCCGCTTCAAGAGCCTGGCCGAACTGTCGTCCGACTGGTACTGGGAGCAGGACGCCGCCGGCGTCTTCACCAAGACCTCGGGCCCGGTGTTCGAAATGCTGGGCCTTGCGGCCACAGGCGAGAGCGGCACGCCGACCGACGCCGCAGTGCCGCAGCCACGCTGGAACTCGGCCGAGCGCGCGCAGCTGTACGCCAATATCGCCGCCCGCCGGCCCTTCCTCGACCATATCTACAGCCGCACCCTGGCCGACGGCACGGTGCAATACCTGCAGGTCAGCGGCGAACCGATGTTTGACGCCGGCAGCGCCTTCATCGGCTACCGCGGCGTCGGCTCGGACATCAGTGCGCGCGTCAACGTGCCCGCGGTCCTGGCCCGCGCGAGCATCTGAGCTACGTCCGGCCGGATCGAAAGCTCAGCGGGCCAGGCGCCCGTCGGCCACACAGTCCGGTGTGAACGGGAAGGCGATGGCCCGATCGGGCTGCACCAGCCTGGCCCGCTTGCCGTCGTAGTCCAGTCGCGAGAGGATGTCCCGGATCAGGTTCAGCCTTGCCAGCCGCTTGTCATTGGCGCGCACCACATGCCAGGGCGCCGCCTCGGTGTGGGTGCCGGTCAGCATCGCGTCACGGGCATGGGAGTAGGCCTTCCAGTGTTTCAGCGCCACCGCATCGACCGGGCTGCTCTTCCACTGGGAGAGCGGGTCGCGCAACCGTGCAGCAAGGCGCCGCTTCTGCTCATCCCGGTCGATGTCGAGGTAGTACTTCAGCAGCTTGATGCCCGAATCGACCAGCAAGGCCTCGAACTTCGGGGCGGCCAGCATGAAATCCTCGTACTGCGCTTCGCTGCAGAAGCCCATCACCCGCTCCACACCCGCCCGGTTGTACCAGCTGCGGTTGAAGATCACCAGCTCCTGCGCCACCGGCAAATGCGCCACATAGCGCTGGAAATACCAGGCGTGGCGCTCGCGGTCCGACGGTGCGCCCAGGGCCACGACACGGGTCTCGCGCGGGCTGAGGTGCTCGATGATGCGCTTGATGCTGCCGTCCTTGCCGGCACCGTCGCGCCCCTCCACGATGACCAGGATCTGCTGCCCGCAGCGAATGAAGTGCCGCTGCAGCTTGACCAGCTCGATCTGCAGCAGGCGCAGCTGGGCTTCGTAGTCCTCGCGAACGGGCCGGGCCGGCGCTGGCTCGGCTTCGCCCTGGGTCTTGTTCACGGCCTTTTTACTCATCGTCGTCGTCTCCGGTTTCGAACGGCATGGACCTGTGGGCCGGCGCACCGGGCCGGCTTCAGCCACCGGCCTGCGCCACCACCCTGCCATCAATAACCTCGATGGTCTTGTCGCAGCGTTCGGCCAGCTCCGGATTGTGGGTCACGAACAGCACGCTGGTGCCCTGCTCCCGGTTCACCCGCCGCAGCAGGTCGAACACCGCATCGGCGCTCTGCGTGTCGAGATTGCCGGTGGGCTCGTCGGCCAGCAGCAGCGCCGGGTTCATGGCCAGCGCCCGGGCCAGCGCGACCCGCTGCTGCTGCCCGCCCGAGAGCAGGCCGGCGGGCTGGTTGCGCCAGGGCGACAGGCCCACGCTGTCGAGCAGCCCGGCCGCGCGCTCGGCCATCGCCGCGTTCGGGAAGCCCGCGTCGCCGAGCAGGGGCATCAGCACATTCTCCAGCGCCGTGAAGGCGCCGAGCAGGTTGTGGAACTGGAACACGAAGCCGATGCTGTGGCCACGCAGCCGCGTCAGCGCGTGGTCGGCCAGCGCCGTGGTCTCCTCGCCGCAGACCGTCAGCAGGCCCTGCGTGGGCCGGTCCAGCAGCCCGACGATGTTCAGCAGCGTGCTCTTGCCCGAGCCCGACGGCCCCATCACCGCACAAAACTCGCCGCGCCGCAGCGTCAGGTCGATGCCGTGCAGCACCTCGGTCTCGTTGGGCAGGCCGAGGTTGAAGGACTTGCGCACGCCCTTGAGCTCGACGACCACCGGCTGATCGGTCGGCTGATCGGCCGGTTTTGCGGCCGGTTTTGCGGCCTGCCCGGACTCAGCCACGGATCGCCACCACCGGGTCGAGCCTGGCCGCACGCAGCGCCGGGGCGAAGGCCGACACCAGGCCGGTCAGCGTGGCGAGCACCAGCGCGGCCGCGAACAGTCCCGGCTCGAAGGTCAGCGGGAACAGCGGCGTGCCGTCGGCGTTGCGCTGCACGCGCTGCCAGACCAGCAGGGCCATGCCGCCCAGGGCCGAGCCAACCAGGGCGCCGCCCAGGCCCAGCAGGCCGCCCTGCAGCAGGAACACCCGCAACACCTGGCCACGCGAGATGCCCATCGCGCGCAGGATGCCGATCTCGCGCGACTTCTGCACCACCGACACCACCAGCACACTGGCGATGCCCAGGGCCACCGACAGCGCCACGAACAGGCGTATCAGCGTGTTCGAGCTCTGTTGCGCGTTGACGGCGGTGAAGAACTGCGCGTTGGTGCGTATCCAGCTGTCGGCCTGCACGCCGGTGGCGGCCGTGATGCGCTGGGCCACGGCCTCGGCGGCATACACATCGCGCACCGTCACGTCCAGCACCGACACACCACCGGGCAGGCCCAGCAGGCTTTGCGCATTGCGCAGCGCCATGAAGGTGCTGCGCTCGTTGGCGCCCTTGTTGCCGAGGTCGAAGATGCCGCTGATGGTCAGCGTGCTGGCCGCGCCGCTGGCGGCGGTGATGCGCAGCTTGTCGCCCAGATCGACGCCCAGGTCGGCGGCCAGCTCGGTGCCGATCAGGATGTCGCTGCTGCCCAGCCGCGCGCTGCCGCGCACGATCTTGTCGTCCATCGTGACAATGCGGAAGTACAGCTCGGGCTGCATGCCGACGACCGAGATCGCCCGGCTGGCGTCGCCGCGCACGACCAGCGCCGAGCCGGTGGCCGCCGGCGAGACCACCAGCACCTCGGGCATGGCACGGATCTGTGCCGCCACGCCCTGCCACTGGTACAGGCTCTTGAGCCGCTGCAATGGCGCCTGCAGCACGGCCCCCTCGACCAAGCCGGGCTTCAGGCCGGAGGTGTCGGCGCGCAGGGGCCTCACCGTCTCTTTGGGCGGCAGCAGCTGGATATGGGCCTGGCCCGTCAGCACGCGGCGCATGAAGTTGGCCTGCAGGCCGCTGAGCAGGGCCGACATGAACACGATCACCGCCACGCCGATGGCCACGCCGCCGATGATGAAGGCGGTCTGCATGCGGCCCTCGCGCAAAAAGCGCAGGGCCACGATCCACTCGAAGGGCTGCCAGCGCGGCAGCTGCGCGAGCGCGGGCACAGACGCCGGCACGGACGCGGGCACAGCGGCGCCGGCCTCCCCGCTCATGGCGGCGGCGCCGCGGGCAGCGGCCGGACGCGCGCACCATCGACGATGGTCAGGGCCCCCACCGGCACCAGCCGGTCGCCGGCCCGCAGGCCCTCCAGCACCTCGGACAGGCCGCTGCTGCGCAGGCCCAGCCTGACCGGCTGGCGCCGCACATGGCGGCCGTCCAGCTTCAACACCCAGGGCGCAGCGCCATCGGCGTCGTGCAATGCGTCATTCGAGACCAGCAAGGCCTGGGGACGCCTGGCGACCTCGATGTCCACCGACACCGTCATGTCCTGCTTCAGATAGGCCGGTGGCTGCGGCACGCCCAGCCTGACCTCGACCGCGCCGCGCTGCGCGTCGACGGCCGGGTTGATGAAATCGAGCTTCGCGTCGAAGCGCTGCTGCGCGTAGGCATCTGCCGACGCCAGGGCCGACAGGCCCAGGCGCAGCAGGCGCAGATTCCGCTCGTCGATCTGCACCACCAGCTCGGTCCGGCCGGCGGGCGACAGCAGCAGCAGCACCTTGCCGGGCTGCACCACATCGCCCGGCTCGACATTGCGGTTGATGACGGTGCCGGCCAGCGGGGCGTTGACGGTGGCATAGGCCAGGCGCGCGCGGGCCGCATCGGCACCGGCCTGGGCCTGGGCCATGGCCGCCTCGGCAATCGCCGCATCGCTGCCCGCCGGCCGGGCGCTGTCGAGCTGCTGCCTGGCGCTGGTCAGCTGGGCCTGCGCCACCTGATCGGCACGCAGCGTCTCGTCGAGCGCGGCCTGGCCTATGAAGCCCTGCGCCCTCAGCTCATGGCTGCGCAGCAGCGCATGGGCCGCCGCCTCGCGATTGGCCTGGGCCTGGCGCAGGCCCTGCTCTGCCATCGGTGCCTGCAGCTCGCGCAGCTGGCGCAGGCGCGCCCGGGCCTGCTGGACGGCCAGCTCGGCCTGCTTGAGCTGGGCCCGCAACTCGGTCGACTCCAGCTCGATCAGCGGCGCGCCGGCCGCCACTTCCTGGCCTTCGGAGACCGGCACGGCGCGCACGGTGCCGGTGATCTGCACGCCGATGTCGGCACGGTGCGGCGTGGCGACGCGGCCACTGGCGACCACGGTCTGCACGAAGTCTCGTTGCTGCACGGTCTGCAGCGCCACCTCGGGCCCGAGCAGCAGGCGCGGCCCGGCCAGCGCCGCAAGCAACAGGACGGCCAGCAGGGCGGCGATCTTTGGCGCGTGTCGTCGCAGCAGGGCCAGTTTGGGGGCAGGGTCGGTCGTCAAGGTGGGGCAGGCAATGGCAAAAGGCAATCGGCAATCGGCAATCGGCAATTGGCAATTGGCAAGCGGCAATCCGCTGGCCGTCAGCGGCACAGGCGTCAAGCATGCCGGCGGCGACCAACCGGCGGCATGACCTGCATCAAGGCCGGCCTCAGCCGGGCAGTGCCGACTCCGCGGTGCCGAACATGCGGTCCCAGAAGCCGCTGGTCACACCGTAGCGGCCGCGCTCCAGGCTGGGCTGCTGCGGGCTGCCATGGTGCTGCGCATGCCAGCGCCGCCGCCGCTGTATCCAGGCGGTGCGGCCGCGGCCGTGGTGCATCACGTGGTGGGTGACCGTGTAGATCAGATAGCCGGTCAGCAGGCCCCAGGTCAGCGCGCAGGCCAGCCACACGTCACCGAGCAGCAGCGCCGGGATGAAAACCAGGACGCCGATGAGGCTGGCGCTCAGCACCGTGGGCGTGCAGATCAGCGCCGTCGGCCGCCGGTGATGCTCGGCATGCCAGGTGCTGAACGGCCGCAGGCCGTGCAGCACGAAGCGGTGCAGCAGGTACTCGACCAGGCTCCAGCCCGCCAGCCCCAGCAGCGCAAGCGCCAGCAGCGGCATGCGCTGCGCCGGCGGCCCGGCCACCATCAGGAAGCCGGCCAGCGCCACCGACGCGCCACCGTAGAGGGCGAAGTCGGCGCGGTAGGCGGTTTTTCCATGTTCCATCGAGAAAAAGCCCATGCGGCTCCTTGTGTCGGGCAGGGTCAGATTCGACCCATCAACAGCAGGACGACCAGGATCACGACGATCAGGCCCAGGCCGCCGGTGGGGCCGTAACCCCAGCCGCGGCTGTGAGGCCAGGCTGGAAAAGACCCGATCAGCATCAGGACCAGAACAATCAGCAGGATGGTGCCAAGACTCATGATGGATTTCTCCTAGGTGCGGGGGTGAGGCGAGGGGCTCAGTTCGACGGCGACGAGGCCGGCGGCACCACGATCACGGTCGTGCCACCGGTCTTGCCGGTATCACCCTTGCTGCCGTCATAGCCCTGGCGGCCGGTATTGCCGGTGTCGCCCTTGCTGCCGTCAAAGCCCTGTGTCCCTTGCGTGCCCTGGGTACCTTGAGTGCCCTGCGAGCCGGTCGCTCCGGTGGGGCCTGCCGGGCCAGGCACAGGCGTTACCACCGGCGCGGGCGGCACATTGACGACGGTCGGCTTGTCGCAGGCGGCCAGGCCCACGGACAGCAACAGGGCGGAAACAAGCATCGAATGGTTCATTGCATATCCTTGGTGGTTGGGGTTTGATACAAGACAGCCACAGCCTATGCCGACGAGGAAAATAGTTCCGTGCGTTGGCGAACACAGGCGTGAACGGATGGTGGCTTGGCGCCCGCGCCTCGGGCCTGTGTTGGCGAGCGCACAGACCGGTGCAGCAGATGGCTCTACAAACGCCCATCGATAGCCTGTGGAGGTCTGAAGATGCGCACCGCGACAACTGGATTGAAAGCCGTGGCCTGGGGCGCTACCCCGTCGGAGGCACCTCCCGGCCGCTGGTTCACACCGGCCATGGCGGCACCGGAGGAGCAGGTCAGTGATCTGCCGTCCAGCCTGGGCTTCATCGGGCTGAAGGCCGCCTTCCGGGCCAGCGGAGGGGCGGCCCGCGCCGACGACCTGGCGCGCCTGCTGGAGTACCGTCGCAGCGCCGACGGCCCCACGCTGCAGGAGCTGTTGGACAAGGGCGCGGTGTTCGGTTTCCGGTGGCGGCACTGCCTGTGGATACCGATGTTCCAGTTCGACCTCGCCGACCTGTCGCTCAAACGCGGGCCGCACAAGGTGCTGGACGAGCTCTCCGCCGACTTCGACGGCTGGACGCGGGCCGCCTGGTTCGCCCGGCCCACGGCCTGGCTGCAGGGTCGCCGGCCGGTGGACCTGCTTGAGTCGAACCTGGCCGCGGTGCTCGGCGCGGCACGGGCCGACCGCTTCATCGCGGCCGGGTGAGGGGCCGCTGCACACTGCTGCTTGCGGCACTGTTGAGCGCCGGGGGCGCTGCCGCCTCCGATCCAGCGGACGGGGACGCCGCACAGGCGCTGCGCCACACCCAGCGCGCTCTGGCCACGACGCTTCGTCAGATTGACCTCCAGCTGCCGCTGTGGCTGGAGTCTCAGGAGCTGGAGGGCGAGCTCAGTGGCGATGTGCATGCGCTGCTGCCCTACCCCTTTGCCGCGTTGCGCGCCTCGCTGACGCAGGCCGCGCAGTGGTGCGAGCTGCTGATGCTGCAGATCAACATCAAGCATTGCGAGCCCGCACCCGAGGTACTTGCGCTGCACTTCGGCCCGCGCTATGCGCTGCCGCTGGCCAGCACCCTGCGCCTCAACCTGGACTACCAGGTGCCCAGCGACAGCCCCCAGTACCTGCGCATCGAGATGAAGGCCGCCAACGGCCCGCTGGGCACACGCCGCTACCGCATCCTGCTGGAGGCAGTGCCGAGCGAGGGCGGGCAGTCCTTCGTGCACTTCAGCTATGCCTATGGCTATGGCCTGCCGGCACGGCTGGCGATGCAGAGCTATCTGAGCCTTGGCGGCCGCGGCAAGATCGGCTTCAGCCAGATCCCGGCGCGCGCGGGCGCGCCGGCCCGACCGATTGGCGGTCTGCGCGCGGCAATCGAGCGCAACACGATGCGGCACTACCTGGCCCTGGGCGCCTATATGGACAGCCTGTCCGCCCCAGCGGCGGCACGCACCGAGCAGCGCCTGGCCGCCTGGTTCGATGCGACCGAACGCTACACATCGCAGCTGCATGAGATGGAGCGCGAGGATTACCTGAGCATGAAGCGCAAGGAGCTGCGGCTTCAGCCCCAGCCCCTGCCCTGATACGGCACGCCCTATTTGCCGCGTCCGCCTTTCTCATCATCCTTGTCGCGGCCACGGTTCTGCGCGCCGCCCTTGTCGTCGTGATCGCGGTCCCGGCCACGGCCCGCTGCCGATGGATGGGCCTGCTGCGGCCGGGTGGGTGCCTCGGGCCTGCCCTGAGTGTCCGGCTGAGCGTTGCCGCGTCGGGTCGGCTCTCCCGGCTGGCTGCGCGGCGGATCCACCGGTCTTGTCACCGTCGGCCGGGGCGCACGCTCATGGCGCGAACGAAGATCCTCCTGCTGCTCGGCCGCACGGGGGTAGCGCTCGCCCGAGTAGGGTCGCTGATAGACCGGCAGCGGCGCGGCGCGCGGCGGTGTGCGATGGTTCCACTGGTCCCAGCCGCGCCGCTGCTGCGCCCAGTCCGGGCCCCAGTGATCGCCCCAGCGCGGCGGCGCGTCCGCACGCCAGCCGCGGAAGTACGGCGGGGGCTGGCGGTAGTAGCGCACCGGCACGCGCAGCACGAACACCGGCACCACATCGCGGTCCACCCGGCGCCAGGGTCCGTCATACCAGATGCTCTCGTACCAGTCGTCGTTCTGGTAGACCCAGTACTGGCCCTCGTAGAAGAAATAGTTGGAACTGGCACCCGGCGCGTAATAGACCGGATAGCCGGGCACCGCCACCATGCGCGGATAGCTGGGCATATTGATGCCGATGTCCATGCCCGGCATCTGTATGCCTATGCCGACGCTGACCTGGGCCTGCGCGCCGGGGGCCTGGCCCAGCAGCAGCGCAAGCCCGAGGGCCGAACCCAGCCTGGCCAGACGATGCGGGGCTGAACCCGGCTGGCGGGTGTGAGTGCTGAGTGGCATGGAGGCCCCTTTGAACTGTGCTTGATTGAGGCGAATCACGCCCGAATGTCACAGCCTGCGCGCCAGAACCTCATCCGTCGGTGCGCTGGCATACAGACAGCCGCCCCGCAGTCGGCCAAGCTGCAGCTTTGCAGGGGCCCCACCATGAGCGACAAGAAGATCCTCGAACACATCACCGCCCTGGTGGACGAAGAACACCGGCTGCGCGACGATCACGCCGCACGCGATCAGCATGCCGAGCGCCTGCGCCACCTGGCCGAGCAGCTGGACCAGTGCTGGGACCTGCTGCGCCAGCGCCGCGCCAAGCGCGAGTTCGGAGATGACCCCACCGAGGCCGCGGTCCGCGATGTGCTGACGGTCGAAACCTACAAGGGCTGATGCAGCCGGCCGACCTCAAGGCAGCGGACGACGGCGCGTGGGCGCTGTCGGGCAGTTGGACCGTGCACGGCCTGGGCAGCTGGCCGACCCAGCTGCAAACGTTGGCCTGCAACAGCGGCCCGCTGGTGCTGGACGGTCAGCAGCTGGAGGCCATGGACAGCGCCGGCGCCTGGGTGCTGCAGCGCTGGCTGCGCAGCCATGACGCCACGGCCAAACCGGAGCATTGGCCGCCACGCCTGCTGGCCCTGCTGGAGCGGGTGGCCGGGCAGGCGGTAGAGACCATGCAGCAGCCACCCCGCCATGGCCTGATGGAGCGTACCGGCCGTAGCGCCGCCGCGGCCGGCGAACAGGCCTGGGCGCTGCTGCACTTCGTCGGCGAGGCGGCAGTGGCCGCCCTGGGGCTGCTGCGGCATCCCCGACGGATGCGCTGGCGCACCCTGCTGCGCCAGATCGAGATCGATGGCTTCGATGCGCTGCCCATCATCGGGCTGACGGCCTTTCTGATCGGTGTCGTCGTCGCCTACCAGGGCGCCGACCAGCTGCGCCACTACGGCGCCAACATCTTTGTGGTGGACCTGGTCGGCTACGCGATGCTGCGCGAGTTCGCACCGCTGATCAGCGCCATCATCATCGCCGGCCGCTCCGGCTCGGCCTATGCGGCGCAGATCGGCACCATGGTGGTGACCGAGGAGGTTGATGCGATGCGCACGCTGGACATCGCACCGATCGAGCTGCTGGTGCTGCCCAAGCTGCTGGCCCTGGCCATTGCCCTGCCGCTGCTGACCGTGTTTGCCGACATCGCCGGCGTGTTCGGCGGCATGGTGATGGCGCGCTCGCAGCTGGGCATAGGCTTTCACGAATTCCTGGCCCGCTTCGGCACCGAGATGCAGGGGCCGACCTTGTTGATCGGCATCGGCAAGTCGCTGGTGTTCGCCGTGATCATCGTGCTGATCGGCTGCTTCCAGGGCTTTCGCACCCGCGGCAGCGCCGACAGCGTCGGGCGCCAGACCACGCTCAGCGTGGTGCAGGGCATCTTTCTGGTGATCGTCGCGGACGCGCTGTTCTCGGTCGTCTTCAATCTGTTGGGAATCTGAAATGGAGCGGCTCGACTTTTCACGGTGTCCGGGTGGTATTCCTCTCGCCCCGGTTGTGCGGCGGTGGCGGCAGAGGGGACGGGGGGCCGGCCACTGCGGGCTGAAGCTTTGGACGGTCCCTTCGGACCGACCTCCAGCTCCTTTATGCCCGCAATGGCCGGCCCCCCATCCTCTCTGCGGATGCGTTGGTGGCCGCCAACCCGGAGCAGCGCGCGCGGGGTACGCCGGTTGCAGCAGTGGCGAGGGAGTGCCGGCCGCAGCGGGCATAAAGAAGCCGGAGTCGGGCCCGTTCAGGGCAGGACTAGGCTTCAGCCCGCAGTGGCCGGCGCGCCCTCGTCGCTGCCGCGCCACATCTCATGCGCCAGGCCAAGCACTGTGGAGCAGATGAGATGGCCACCTCCGACAACGTCATCGAGCTGCGCAAGGTCGGCACGCGCTTCGGCAGCCATATCGTCCATGCCGATCTGGACCTGGATGTGAAACGCGGCGAGATCCTGGCAATTGCCGGCGGCAGCGGCTCGGGCAAATCGGTGCTGCTGCGCGAGATGATTCTGCTGCAGCGGCCCAGCTCGGGCAGCATCCACCTGTTCGGCGACGACCTGGCCACCTTGACCGAGGAGCAGACCCATGGACTGCGCCAGCGCTGGGGCGTGATGTTCCAGAAGGGCGGCCTGTTCGGTGCATTGACGGTGCGCGCCAATATCGGCCTGCCGCTGCGCGAGCACAGCGAGCTGGACGACACCACCATCGACGAGATTGCCGAATGGAAGCTCGCGCTGACCGGCCTGCCGCCCGATGCCGGCCTGAAGCTGCCCGGCGAACTGAGCGGCGGCATGCTCAAGCGCGCGGCGCTGGCCCGCGCGCTGGCGCTGGACCCGGAGCTGCTGTTCCTCGACGAGCCGACCTCGGGGCTGGACCCGGCCAGCTCGGCCGGCGTCGACGAGCTGATCCTCAGCACCCATGCGCTGTACGGCCTGACGGTGGTGATGATCACCCACGACCTGGGCCTGCTGTGGGGCGTCAGCCACCGCGTGGCGGTGCTTGGCGAGGGCCGGGTGCTGGCCATCGGCACGATGGAGGAGCTGTCGCACCATGAGCACCCGATCGTGCAGGCCTATTTCGTTGACACGCGTGCGGGCCGGTCCGGCGCCAAAGAGAAGGAGCCGGCGTGGAAGACAAGGTGAACTACGGCGTGGTCGGTGCTTTTGTGCTGGCCCTGGGCGCGGCGCTGATCGGCGGCGTGCTGTGGCTGGCTTCGGGCCTGGGCGGGAAACAGAACACGGTGCCCTATCAGTCCATCGTGCAGGAGTCGGTGGCCGGCCTGAACCTCGATGCGCCGGTCAAGTACCTCGGGGTCAATGTCGGCAAGGTCACGAGCATCGCCATCGACCCGGCCGATCCGCGCCAGGTGCGGCTGTTGTTCCAGATCGAGACCGGTACGCCGATCAAGCGGGACACCGAGGCGGTGCTGAAGACTCAAGGGTTGACCGGCATCGCCTACGTCGAGCTCAACGGCGGCAGCGAAGGTTCGCCGCCGCTGCTGCCGACCGAGCAGGACCCGGTACCGACGATAGTCTCCAAGCCCTCGCTGAGCGCCCGCCTGGAGAATGTGGCGACCAGCGTGCTGGCCAATGTGGACCGCATGTCCACCAACCTGAACGCGGTGTTCGACGCCGACAACCGCGCGGCACTGAAAGCCACCCTGGCCGATGTGGCCGCGCTGACGCATGCGCTGGCGGCGCAGCAGGGCGTGATCAGCGCCGGCATTGCCGATGCCGCCCGCACCGCCCGCCACGCCGCACGCGCCAGCGAGCAGCTGGCGCCGACCTTGGCCCAGATCGCCAGCAGCGCCGAGGCGGTGCGCAAGATGGCCGATGCCGCCGCGCTGGCCAGCGTCGGCGCCGGCCGTGCGGTGGACGCCGCTGCCAGCGGCGTGCAACGCATCAGCAACGAAACCATGCCCGAGGTCGAACGCCTGCTGCTGGAGCTGAGCCAGCTTGCCAGCGCCATGCGCCGCTTCAGCGAACAGACGGAACGCACTCCGAGCAGCCTGATTCTGGGCGGCCCGGCTCGGCCACCCGGCCCTGGAGAGAAGGTCACGCCATGAATATCAATCAACTCGGAGTGGCTCTTGCGCTGAGCGGCATGGCCCTGCTCGCAGGCTGCGGCTCGCTGCTGCCCAAGCCGGCCGCGCCGCCCACCCTGTATGCGCTGGATGACGTCACCGTCGTGGCTGCTGTGCAGGCCGCCGCCTCGGCGCCGACCTTGATCATCAGCACACCCCGCGCCGCCGCCGGCTTCGATACCCGCCACGTCGTCTATCAGCGCCAGCCGCACCAGCTGGACTATTACGCGCAAAGCCAGTGGGCCGACACGCCGGCGCAGATGCTGGC
>Ga0187845_1000157_pt1 | contig 38295 bp, 29 predicted proteins | sample SpaLakP09_SKY_68_FD_134515 | JGI IMG/M metagenome (GOLD analysis project Ga0187845, IMG submission 134515) | Oligotrophic lake water microbial communities from Sparkling Lake, Wisconsin, USA - SP09_SKY_68 | ecosystem: Environmental > Aquatic > Freshwater > Lake | place: USA: Sparkling Lake... | reverse complement strand
GCGCACGATCTGCGGCCTGGAGGAATACGGGCAAGGCAGCATCGTCTGCAACGGCCGCGACGTCGACGGCCCCGGCGCCGACCGCGCCATGGTCTTCCAGAGCTACAGCCTGTACCCGTGGCTGACGGTGAAGGACAACATCCGCTTCTGCCGCCGCCTCAAGCACCACGCCGCCGCCACGTCGAGCGACGTCGAAATCGCATCCGGCCGCGCCGACGCGCTGGTCGGCCTGATGGGACTCGGACACGTGGCGCATGCGTATCCGGCGGAGCTCTCGGGCGGCATGCAGCAGCGCGTGGCGATCGCGCGGGCACTGATGGCGCGCCCGGACGTGCTGCTGATGGACGAGCCGTTCGGCGCGCTGGACGCGCAGACGCGCGAAGTGATGCACGACCTGATCCGCCACGTCCACCACCTGGAGAAGACCACCATCGTGTTCGTCACGCACGACGTCGAAGAAGCGATCTACCTGGGCGAGCGCGTCGTCGTGATGGCGCCGCGTCCGGGCCGCATCGATTCGATCGTCGACGTCCCGTTCGGCGCGCGCCGCCACCAGGACCTCAAGCTGGCGCCCGAATTCTCGGCCCTGAAGCGCCGGATCCTGAACCGCATCCGCGAGACGTCCGGCGTCAAGACCGACCTGGAACAGCTCGAAAAACTCACCCGTACCGCACAAGACTGACGGAGGCACCATGCTGCTCACTGAACACATGAACGAACTCGCGCCCGACCTGGACCCGGCCCGCGTGCTGTGGACCGAACGCTTCCCCGGCGGCGCGCACTGGTCCTATCGCGTGCGGCGCGGCACCACGCTGCGCTTCATCGCGGCGGAAGCCGGCGCCAACGCGTCCGTCCTGCTGTATCGCGCCGACGAGCGCATGGAGCGCCTGAACCTGCCGGACACGCTGAAGGCCCAGCACACGGCGCACCTGACCGCAGGCCACGTGCTGTACTCGGACATGGGCCGCATCCTCGCCTCGATCCCGCGCGACACGGTGGGCTGGCACGACCCGCTGTGCGGCCTGTCGGACGCGGAAGGCATCGCGCGCCGCCACGGCATCAAGCGCTACCAGGAACACCGCAACGCCATGCACCGCAACGGCAAGGACAGCCTGCTCGTCGAGATGGGCAAATGGGGCCTGGGCCTGCGCGACTTCGTGCCGAACGTGAACCTGTTTTCCAAGGTGGCCGTGGATGCGGACGGACGCTTCCGCTTCGCCGACAACCACGCGCAACCGGGCGACTTCGTCGAGCTGCGCTTCGAGATGGACACGCTGGTGCTCGTGTCGACCGCGCCGCATCCGCTCGATCCGCGTCCCGCGTACGCGCCGGGCAAGGTCGCCATCGTCGCATGGGATTCCGGCCCTGCCGGCAGCGACGACATCTGCCGCCTGTCGTGCCCGGAGAACGGCCGCGGCTATACCAATACCGAAATGATCTACCGCTGAGGAGACCGCCATGCACACCCTGCGCGCAAGCACGCTCGATCCCGCCGCCGCCCTGGCGATCCACGACCTGCCGGCCGGCGAACCGTGGCTGCACGAAATCAAACGCGGCCAGACGCTGCGCATCGTCGACCTGGAGGGCAACCAGGCCGTCGACACGATCTTCTACAACGCCGCCGACACGGCCGAGAGCTACAGCGTCACCGACACGCTGCAGCGCCAGGGCGGCATCTACCTGTCCGCGGGCTCCGTGCTGTATTCGAACCGCGGGCGGCCGATGCTGTCCATCGTCGCGGACACATGCGGCCGCCACGACACGCTGGGCGGCGCCTGCGCAGCGGAGAGCAACACCGTGCGCTACGCGCTGCAAAAGAAGTTCATGCACAGCTGCCGCGACAACTACCTGCTGGCCCTCGCCCGTGCGGACATCGGGATGGACAAGCGCGACCTCGTCCCCAACGTGAACTTCTTCATGAACGTGCCTGTGACTCCGGACGGTGGCCTGTCGTTCGAGGACGGCCTGTCCGCGCCGGGCAAGTACGTCGAACTGCGCGCCGAGATGGACGTGCTGGTGCTCGTGTCGAACTGCCCGCAGCTGAACAACCCGTGCAACGCCTACAACCCCACCCCGGTCCGCTTCGTGATCTGGGGGGCCTCCCCCTCCGCCTGAAAGACCGCCATGTTCGACAAGATCCTGATCGCCAATCGCGGCGAAATCGCCTGCCGCGTGATCCGCACCGCGCGCCGCCTCGGCATGAAGACGGTGGCCATCTATTCCGAGGCCGACGTCGAATCGCTGCACGTGCGCCTCGCCGACGAAGCCGTGTGCGTGGGCCCGGCCGCGGCCAGCGACAGCTATCTGTCGGCCGAACGCGTGCTTGCTGCCGCACGCCGGACCGGCGCGCAGGCGATCCACCCCGGCTACGGCTTCATGAGCGAGAACGCCGGCTTCGCGGAAGCGTGTGCGCAGGCAGGCATCGTATTCATCGGTCCCACGCCGCAGCAGATGCGCGACTTCGGCCTGAAACACACCGCGCGCGAACTGGCACGGCAGGCCGACGTGCCGCTGCTGCCGGGGACCGGTCTGCTGGACAGCGTCGAGGACGCGCTCGCGCAAGCGCGCCGCATCGGCTACCCCGTCATGCTGAAAAGTACGGCGGGCGGCGGCGGCATCGGCATGCGCCTGTGCCGCGACGACGACGAGCTGGCCGGCGCCTACGCATCCGTGCGCCACCTGTCCGAGAACAACTTCAAGAACAGCGGCATCTACCTGGAAAAATTCGTGCAGCGCGCGCGCCACGTCGAGGTGCAGATCTTCGGCGACGGCCGCGGCAACGTCGTGTCGCTGGGCGAGCGCGATTGCTCCGTCCAGCGCCGCAACCAGAAGGTGATCGAGGAGACGCCCGCACCCGGCCTGTCGGACGGCACGCGCCACGCGCTGGCCGCCACCGCCGTGCGCCTCGGCGCATCGATCGGCTACCTGTCCGCCGGCACCGTCGAATACGTGCTGGACGCCGACACGGGCGCCTTCTACTTCCTCGAAGTGAACACGCGCCTGCAAGTGGAACATGGCGTGACGGAGGAAGTGTTCGGCGTCGACCTCGTCGAATGGATGATCCTCGCCGCGGCCGGCGAACTCACGCTGCCGGAACAGGCGTCGCTCGTGCCGAGCGGCCACGCGATGCAGCTGCGCGTGTACGCGGAAGACCCGGCACGCAATTTCCAGCCGTGCTCCGGCGTGCTGACGGCCGTCGAATTCGCGCCCGGCCTGCGCGTGGACACGTGGGTGGAACGCGGCGTCACCGTCAGCCCGTACTATGACCCGCTGCTGGCCAAGCTGATCGTCAGGACGGACAGCCGCGAAAAATCCGTGGCCATGCTGGCGCGCGCGCTCGAAACGTCGCGCATCGACGGCATCGAAACGAATCTCGCCTACCTCGCGCGCATCCTGCGCTACGACGACTTCGTCGCCGGCCGCCAGATCACGCAGATGCTGGCCGCGATGGACTTCGCGCCGCAGACTGTCGAAGTGCTGGACGGCGGCATCCAGACGACCGTGCAGGACTGGCCGGGCCGCATGGGCCTGTGGGCCGTCGGGATCCCGCCGTCCGGTCCGATGGACGCATACGCGCACCGCGTGGCGAACCACCTGCTCGGCAACGACAGCGCCGCCCCCACACTGGAAATGACCCTGCAGGGCGCCACCCTGCGCTTCAACTGCGCGTGCACGATCGCCCTGGCCGGCGCCGACCTCGGGGCCAGCGTGTCGGGCGCGGATGGCAAGCGCGACCTCGCCAACTGGCGCGTGCACGCCATCGCCGCCGGCGAGACGCTGCGCTTTGCCGGCGTGCGCGGCGCGGGCGTGCGGGCCTACCTCGCGTTCGCGGGCGGCGTGGACGTGCCCGCGTACCTCGGCAGCCGCGCCACGTTCACGCTGGGCCAGTTCGGCGGCCACGGCGGCCGCGCCGTGCGTGCGGGCGACATGCTCAAGCTGAAGCCCGTGCCGGCACAACCGCGCGCCATCGCGCCCGTTGCGGTGCCCGCCTATGCGCACCACTGGGACATCGCCGTGCACTACGGCCCGCACGGCGCGCCCGACTTTTTCACCGACGACGACATCGCCATGTTCTTCGGCACCGACTGGCAGGTGCACTTCAATTCCAGCCGCACCGGCGTGCGCCTCGTCGGCCCGAAGCCGTGCTGGGCGCGTACGGACGGCGGCGAAGCGGGCCTGCACCCGTCGAACATCCACGACAACGCGTATGCCATCGGCTCCATCGACTTCACCGGCGACATGCCCGTGATCCTCGGCCCGGACGGCCCGAGCCTGGGCGGCTTCGTGTGCCCGGCCGTGATCGTATCGAGCGACCTGTGGAAGATGGGCCAGCTGAAGCCGGGCGACACGGTGCGCTTCCATCGCGTGTCCGTCGACGAGGCGGCGGCCCTGCGCGCGGCGCTGGAAGCCGTGTTCGAACGGCCCGACGCGGCGCCCGTGTGGACGCCGCCGGTGTCGCCGGCAGGCCAGGCGCAGCCGGCCGTCGCGGGCGAAGCGGCGCTGCCGGACGGCACGCGGGTCGTGTTCCGCCGCGCCGGCGACGACTACCTGCTGGTGGAATTCGGCGACCTGGCGCTGGACATCAACCTGCGCTTCCGCGTGCATGCGCTGATGTGCGCGCTGGAAGAGGCGCGCCTCGACGGCGTCGTCGACCTCACGCCAGGCATCCGTTCGCTGCAGGTCCACTTCGACCACCGCCGCCTGGGCGCGGCGCACCTGCTGGAACGGGTCGGCGCGCTGCTGGCGGCCCAGGGTCCCGTCGAGGACATGGTGGTCCCGTCGCGCATCGTGCACCTGCCGCTGGCATGGAACGACACACAGACGCGTCTCGCGATCCAGAAATACGAGACCACCGTGCGCCCGGACGCGCCCTGGTGCCCCAGCAACATCGAGTTCATCCGCCGCATCAACGGGCTGGACTCGATCCGTGACGTGTACGACGTCGTGTTCAAGGCGAGCTACATGGTGCTGGGCCTGGGCGACGTGTACCTCGGTGCGCCGGTCGCGACGCCGGTCGACCCGCGCCACCGCCTCGTGACGACGAAGTACAACCCGGCGCGCACGTGGACGCCGGAAAACGCCGTCGGCATCGGCGGTGCCTACCTGTGCGTGTACGGCATGGAAGGCCCGGGCGGCTACCAGTTCGTCGGCCGCACGGTCCAGATGTGGAACCGCTACCGCCAGACGGCCAGCTTCCGCGACGGCAAACCGTGGCTGCTGCGCTTCTTCGACCAGATCCGCTTCTACGAAGTGACGGAAGACCGCCTGCTCGAGCACCGGCGCGACTTCCCGCTCGGCCGCTTCGACGTCCGCATCGAGGAGACGACTTTTTCGCTGGCCGACTACAACACGTTCCTCGCACGCGAAGCGGATGCCATCGCCGCGTTCAAGACGCGCCAGCAGGCCGCGTTCGAAGCCGAGCGCGAACGCTGGCGCACCAGCGGCCAGGCCGAGTGGGTCAGCGAGGAAGCAAGCGCCGACACGGGCGCGCTGGCCGACCTGCCCGACGGCAGCCAGTACCTGTCCGCCGTGGTGCCCGGCAGCGTGTGGAAGATCGTCGTGCCGGCCGGCGCCGCCGTGCGCGAGGGCGACACGCTGGCGATCTTCGAATCGATGAAGATGGAGATCCCTGTCGTCGCCACCGCCGACGGCGTGCTGGACGAATGGCTCGTCGCCGAGGGCAAGCCCGTCGCCGCCGGCCAGCGCATCGCCGTCTTCACTGCAGCATCCTGAACCCGTATCCCATCCAGACAAGGAGTCCCGCATGCACGACAAGAAGATCATCCTGGCCATCGCCACCCTGCTGCTCGCTGCGCCTTTGCCCAACCTTGCCCACGCCGAGGACGCGCCTGCGTTCACGGGCCACGTGGACCTGGTCAGCAAATACATCCTGCGCGGCGTCAGCTCGACGTACGGTCCGGGCCTGCCGGGCCTGGGCAACGCCGGCGCCGACGCGCCCGAGTCGGACCAGCCCGCGCTGCAATGGGGCGTGGACTGGAACGACCCGTCCGGCTTCTTCCTCGGCTATTGGGCGTCGCAGATCAACTACTCGTACAAGCGCCTGGGCGAGTCGTATGCCGACCGCAGCGTCGCCGACTTCCAGCACAAGAAATCGATCGAGAACGACTTCTACGGCGGCTACAACGGCAAGGTGGGAGACATCGGCTACACGGTCGGCCTGACCGGCTATTACTACGTCAACGGCGAGCACGCCAACGCGTTCGAGACCAAGCTGGGCGCCAGCTACGGCCCGTTCAGCGTGACGGCGCAGACGCTGCTCAAGGACGTCGTCTGGGGCAACCAGGGCGACACCTACTGGACCCTGGCCGCGAGCCAGCCGCTCCCGCACGACATCACGCTCACGGCGACGCTCGGCCTGTACACGTATCACAAGGAAGGCCGCTACCTGGGCACGGTCGACACCCTCACCGGCACGCGCTGCGCGGCCGGCACGAGCTTCATCGTCAACGGCTGTTTCATGGGCGGCGCGCCGTCGTCCGGCGGCTGGCGCCATCTGACCGTCGGCTTTACGCAGCCGCTCGGCGCCGGCTTCACGTGGGGCCTGCAAGGCCTCCTGGGCGGCGACAACCGCTACGGCGTCAAGCAGGGCAACCGCCTTCTGGCCACGCTCAGCTACGGCTTCTGACCATTCTACGGGAGACTTTATGACGATCGCCGACATCCACGCCGCCTACCTGGGCGGCACGTCCACGCCCGGCCGCCGCATCGAGGAGGCGCTGGCCCGCATCGCCGCGGCGGACCGCCCCGAGATCTGGATCCACCGTGCCGACGCAGCCGACCTGCTCGCGCAGGCCCGCGCGCTCGATGCCGTGCTGGCGGCGGAAGGCGCCGCCGCGCTGGACCGCCTGCCGCTGCTGGGCATTCCGTTCGCCGTCAAGGACAACATCGACGTCGCCGGCATGCCCACCACGGCCGCCTGCCCCGCCTTCGCGTACGTGCCGGACGAATCCGCGCCGGTGGTGCAAAAGCTCGTCGCGGCGGGTGCCCTGCTGGTCGGGAAGACGAACCTGGACCAGTTCGCGACGGGCCTCGTCGGCACCCGCTCGCCGTACGGCGCCGTGCGCAACGCGATCGACCCGGACTACGTATCGGGCGGGTCCAGTTCCGGCTCGGCCGTCGCGGTGGCGCTGGGCATGGTTGCCTTCGCGCTCGGCACGGACACGGCCGGCTCCGGCCGCGTGCCGGCGGGGCTGAACGGCATCGTCGGCCTCAAGCCCACGCGCGGGCTGCTCTCGACGCGCGGCGTGGTGCCGGCCTGCCGCACGCTCGACTGCGTCTCCGTCTTCGCGGCCAACGTGGCCGACGCGTGGAAAGTGGTGCAGGCCGCGGCCGGGTACGATGCCGCCGATCCTTACTCGCGCACGCTCCCGATGCGGGGCGTGCGCCGGCGCGGCTATCGCATCGCCGTGCCCGCGCAACTGGAATTCTTCGGCGACGCCGCCGCAAAGGCCGCGTTCGAAGCGACGCTCGCGCGCCTGCGCGACCTGCCCGGCTGCACGTTCGGCACGGTGGACTACGCGCCGTTCCGCGACGCCGCCGCCCTGCTCTACCAGGGCCCGTGGGTCGCCGAGCGCCATGTCGCCGTCGGCGCGTTCATCGACGCGCAGCCGGACGCCGCGCATCCCGTGGTGGCCGGCATCATCGGCCAGGCCAGGCAATACGACGCGACCGATGCGTTCAAGGGCCACTACCGGCTGGCGGCACTGCGCCGCGCGACCGAGGAGGCGCTGGCGGACTACGACATCCTCCTCGTGCCGACGACGCCGACCATGCCGCGTATCGCCGACGTGCTGGAACGCCCGGTGGAGCTGAATTCGCAGTTGGGGTATTACACGAACTTCGTGAACTTCTTCGACATGGCCGCGCTGGCCGTGCCGGGGGTGTCCCGCGCGGACGGCCTGCCGGCGGGCGTCACGCTGATCGGCCCCGCCGGCAGCGACCACCTGCTGGCGACGGCGGCGGCCGCGCTGCTGGGCGGCGCGGATGCCGATGCACTGGCCGCCGATCCGCTGCCGTTCGCCGAACCGACGGTGCAGTTGGCGGTCGTCGGCGCCCATCTGGCGGGCCAACCGCTGAACTGGCAGTTGCTGGAACGGGGCGCGCGCAAGGTCGCGGCCACGCATACGGCACCGCACTACCGCCTGTATGCGCTGCCGGGCACGACGCCACCGAAGCCGGGGCTCGCACGGGTCGACCGCGACGGCACGGCGATCGAGGTCGAAGTGTGGGAACTGCCGCTGCGCCGTTTCGGCGAATTCGTGGCCGAGATCCCGGCGCCGCTGGGCATCGGCTCGCTCGACCTGGCGGACGGCAGCCGGGTCAAGGGCTTCATCTGCGAACCGGCCGCCATCGCCGACGCCACCGACATCAGCGTGTTCGGCGGGTGGCGCGCGTACCTGTCACGACGGGCTGCCTGACAGCCTGGTTTGCGCCAGCCACGCGGCCACCTGCTCCGCGCGGCGCTGCACGGCCGCGTCGAAACCGTGTTCCGCCAGCAGCGCCACGCCGTTCGTGCGTCCCAGCACGCCGGGCTCCAGTGCCACGCCGTCGCGGTGGCGCACGATGCGCCAGGGCGCCAGCGCCTCGGCAAGCAGGGAACCCAGCACGAGGTTGTGCGACGAGACGACCACCAGCGCATGTTGCGCCAGTGCGTCGACGACGGCCGTCGCGGCCGACACGGATTCCTCGTGGTTCGTGCCGCGGAAGATTTCGTCGACGAGGCAAACGACGGGCCGCTCCCCGCGTGCGCGTGCCAGCAGCGCCCGCGCACGCGCCAGCTCGGCGATATACAGACTCTGGCCGCCGAGCAGCGAATCCTCGTTCTGCATGCTGGCCACGACCGGCAGCGCCGGCAGGCCGGCGGCTTGCGCGTAGCAGAAGCCGAACGCGCGCGCGACCGCGAGGTTCAGGCCCAGCATGCGCAGGAGCGTGCTTTTGCCGACGCCGTTCTGGCCCGACAGGAAGGCGCCTCTGCCGTCCAGCGTGACGGACAGTCCGCGCGCTTCGTCCAGCAGCGGATGCACGCCGCCGTCGATCGCCAGCGTGCGCGCGCCGGTGCGCGTGGCCCAGCACCATGTGGGGCGCGCGCGCAGGTGACGGGCCAGCGTCACGTCCGCCTCCAGTGCCGCGCACAGCCAGTAGCACTCCCGTAGAAAATCACGTGCACCGAATACCCGGGCCAGCGTGCGGTAGTAGTGACGCACGTCGGCCGCCGCGAACCAGTCCGCGTATTCGCTCAAGCCGGGCACGGACGCGGCGTGCAGCGAGCGGTTCAGCCGGCCTGCCTGCGCGCCCCGCCCCGTGAACGGCTTGCTCGGCGCAATGCCGCTGCCGTCCAGCAGCGAGCACGCACGCAGCAGCATCTGCAGCGCGTGCAGGGAGCGCGTCCAGAGTGCGATGCGGTCCTGGTAGCGCATGTGCACCATCACGAGGTAGTACATGGCGACGCCGACACCGACCCACCCCCATGGCGAGACGAGCAGCGCGGCCGCGATCGACGCCACCAGCAGCACGGGCAACCCGGGCAGCCAGCCGACCCAGCCGGGCCGCGGCGGTGGCGTGTCCGCGCACAGCAACGCGGCCACGTCGATGTCCGCCTCGCGCAGGCAGGCCAGCTTGCGCTCGAGGGCGTCCAGCTGCGCCGGATCGTCCACCAATGCCTGCACGCGGGCGCGCCTCGCTGCCACGGCCGCGTCATCGAGCCCGCCGCGCAGGTCGCGCTCCAGCACCTGGCGTCCGAAGATGCTCGTGCCGGATGCGAGCGTGTTCATGTAGCGGGGCAGCAGCAGGTCGCGCCAGGTGGCGTCGTCGAGCAAGTCGTCCGCGTCCGGTTCGGGTTTGAATGAGCTCATGCAGACTTTCCTCGGCGGCGCCGGGTTATTGTTGGCAAGAAATTATGGCCGCTTTCCGGAATATCAAGACCGTCCGCGACTGTCCGTCCATGCCGGCCCCGGACAGTCGCGGACGCGGCCGTATCCGCTGTCCGCACCAATCAAATCAACGGGTTAGACACTGGCATGGATCGTGCAAATACAGGCACTGTCCACAACTTGTGTCCACATCATGATCCGCGATACATCCCAACAAGACGCCGTCATCGCCCCGCCTCCGGGCCACAAGCTGAAGCGCCGCGCGCTCTGGATCGGCAGCGCCGTCGTTGTCGCCGCGCTGTGCGCCGGCCTCGTGTCGACGTGGCGCGGCAGCGAGGCGTCCGTCAGCGCGTCGCGCCTGCGCATTGCCGAAGCCACGCGCGGCACGCTCGTGCGCGACGCCTCCGTCAACGGCCGCGTCGTCGCCGCCGTCAGCCCCACGCTGTATGCCAAGGCGCCCGCCACCGTCAACCTGAAGGTCGCCGCCGGCGATACGGTCAAAAAGGGCCAGGTGCTGGCCGTGCTGGAGTCGCCCGACCTGACGGACGTGCTGAAACGCGAGACGTCCGCCTACGAAGGCCTGAAGGCCGAGGTGGCGCGCCAGCAGATCCTGTCGCGCAAGCAGAAGCTGCTGGCGCAGAAGGAGGCGGATACCGCCGAGATCGACCGCCTGTCCGCCCAGCGCACGCTGGAGCGCTACGACAGCGTAGGCCAGCTCGGCGTCATCGCCAAGATCGATTACCAGAAAGCGAAGGACGCGGTGCAGTCCGCGCAGATCCGCGCCAGGCACGCCACGCAGGCGGCCAGCCTGGAAAGCGAGGACGTCGCGCTCGCCATCAAGACGAAGCTGAACGACCTGGAACGCGCGCGCCTGTCGATGGAAGAAGCGCAGCGCCGCGTCGACGAGCTGACCGTGCGCGCGCCCGTGGACGGCTTCATCGGCACCCTGAACGTGCAGGACCGCATGGTCGTCGCCGCGAACGCACCGCTGATGACGCTCGTCGACCTGTCGAAGCTCGAGGTCGAGATCGAGGTGCCGGAAACGTATGCGGCCGACCTGGGCCTGGGCATGAACGCCGAGGTCACGCTCCCCTCCGGCACGGCGACGGGCAAGATGTCGGCGCTGTCGCCGGAAGTCGTCAAGAGCATGGTGCTGGCCCGCGTGCGCTTCGACGGCGAGCAGCCGAAGGGCCTGCGCCAGAGCCAGCGCGTGACGGCGCGCCTGCTCATCGAAGAAAAGCCGAACGTCTTGACGGTGCCGCGCGGCCCGTTCGTCGAAAGCGAGGGCGGTCGCTATGCCTACGTCGTGCGCGACGGGATCGCCACGCGCACGCCGATCCGCATGGGCGCCACCAGCATGTCGGCCGTCGAAATCCTCTCCGGCCTGAAGCAGGGCGACAAGGTCGTCGTCGCCGGCACCGACGCTTTCAATAACGCACAACGCATCTCGATCAATCAGTAACCCACAAAGGACAAGCCATGCTGCGCATGACCAATCTCTCCAAGGTATACCGCACCCACATGATCGAGACGCACGCGCTGCGCGGCTTCGAAATCGAAGTCCGCGAAGGCGAGTTCGTCACCGTGACCGGTCCGTCCGGGTCGGGCAAGACGAGCTTCCTCAACATCGCCGGCCTGCTCGAGGAATTCACGTCCGGCGAGTACATCCTCGACGGCGTCAACGTGAAGGGCCTGGACGACAACGCCCGCTCGCGCCTGCGCAACGAAAAGCTGGGCTTCATCTTCCAGGGTTTCAACCTGATCCCCGACCTGGACCTGTTCGACAACGTCGACGTCCCGCTGCGCTACCGCGGTTTCAACGCGACCGAGCGCAAGAAACGCATCGAGGACGCGTTGTCGAAAGTCGGCCTGGCGTCGCGCATGCAGCATTATCCGGCCGAGCTGTCCGGCGGCCAGCAGCAGCGCGTGGCCATCGCGCGCGCGCTGGCGGGCTCGCCCAAGCTGCTGCTGGCCGACGAACCGACCGGTAACCTCGATACGCAGATGGCGCGCGGCGTGATGGAACTGCTGGAAGAGATCAACGCGGCCGGCACGACGATCCTGATGGTCACGCACGACCCGGAACTGGCCGTGCGCACCACCCGCAACGTGCACATCATCGACGGCCAGGTGTCGGACCTCGTGCGCCGCGGACCGACCCTGGTCGACACGAAGTCCGCCACGGCCACCGTCTGAGGAGACCAACGTGTTCGGCTATTACTTCAAACTCGGCGTACGCAGCCTGCGCCGCAATCCCGCCCTCACCGCGCTGATGGTGCTGACCCTGGCCGTCGGCGTGGCCGCCAGCGTGTCGACGCTGACGATCCTGCACATGATGTCGAGCGATCCGATCCCGCAGAAGAGCAGCCGGCTGTTCGTGCCGCTGATCGACAACGGTCCGGTCGAGGGTTACACGCCGGGCGAGGATCCGGACGACATCCAGATCAGCTACAAGGACGCCGTCAACCTGCTCAAGGGCGGCCAGGGCGTGCGCCGCACGGCGCTGTATGGCGTCTCCGCGCCGATCCAGCCGCCGCGCGCGGACATCCAGCCGTTCAACCTGTCCGGCCTCGCACCCTCGCGCGATTTCTTCGCCATGTTCGACGTGCCCTTCATCCACGGCCAGGCCTGGACCGAGCAGGACGAGACGCGCGGTGCCGACGTCGTGGTCCTCAGCCGCGAGATCGCGGAAAAACTGTACGGCGACGCCAACCCCGTCGGCCAGCGCGTCATGCTGATGGGCTTCCCGTTCACCATCGTGGGCGTGATCGACAACTGGATGCCGCTGCCGCGCTTCTATCGCCTGAACGGCGGCGCGCGCTACGGCGCCGGCGAGGAATTCTTCATCCCGTTCGCGACGTCGATCCGCCACGAGCTCACGCACAACGGCAGCATGAGCTGCTCGGGCAACCCGGGTGCCGGATTCGCCGCGCGCCTGGCATCCGAATGCACGTGGATCACGGTGTGGTTCGAGACGGCGGCTGCCTCCGACCGCGCCGACCTGCAGGCCTGGCTCGACAACTACGCGGCCGACCAGCGCAAGCTGGGCCGCCTGAAGCGCAATGCCGTGAACCGGCTGTACGACGTGCCGGAGTGGCTGGTGTTCACGAAGGTCGTCGGCAAGGACAGCAAGCTGCAGACGTGGCTCGCCTTCGGCTTCCTCGTGCTGTGCCTCGTGAACACCGTCGGCCTGCTGCTGGCGAAGTTTTCGGTGCGCGCGTCCGAGATCGGCGTGCGCCGCGCGCTGGGTGCCTCGCGTGCCGACATCTTCCGGCAGTTCCTCATCGAGACCGGCGTCGTCGGCCTCGTCGGCGGCGTGCTGGGACTCGTCCTCGCGTTCGGCGCGCTGGCCCTGATCTCCATGCAGGGCAAGCAGACGGCCGCCGTGGCCCACATGGACTGGCAGATGCTGTTCGTGACCTTCGTGATGTCGGTCGGCGCCGCTGTCCTTGCCGGCCTGTTGCCGACCTGGCGCGCCTGCCAGGTCACGCCCGCCATCCAGCTCAAATCGCAGTAAGGAGAACCGCCATGGAAATCCGCCCCATCCTGTCCGCGCTGCTGCGCAACAAGACCGGCCCGATCCTCGTCGCGCTGCAGGTCGCCCTGAGCCTGGCGATCCTGGCCAACGCCGCCCACATCGTCAACGAACGGCGCGCCGTCGCCGCGCGGCCGTCCGGCCTGTCCGACGAACATTCGACGTTCTACATCACCGTGCGCAGCCTGTCGAACGACACGCCCGAGCAGCAGCTGGCCAACATCAAGCGCCAGACCGCGCTGCTGCGCGCCGTCGGCGGCGTGGCCTCCGTCGCCCACGTCAGCCAGATGCCGCTGTCGCGCAGCGGCAGCAACACGAGCGTGGCCGTCGACCCGCGCCAGGACAAGCCCAGCGCCGTCGCTTCCCAGTTCGTCTCCGGCGACTCGCTCGTGCAAACCTTCGGCCTGAAACTGGTCGAGGGTCGCGACTTCCTGCCGGCCGAACTCCTCGACATCGACACGGACACCACGTCCGACCCGCCGCCGCAGGTCATCCTGACGAAACCGCTGGCGGACAAGCTGTGGCCGGACCAGCCGGCCGTCGGCAAGACGATGTACTTCGGCACCGGCAAGGATTCCCGCGGCGTGCAGGTGGTCGGCGTCGTCCAGGCCCTGATGAGCGCCCATGGCGAAGTCGGCGAACGGGGCGAACAGTCCGTGCTCATGCCGGGGCGCCTGTACGGCAGCGAACCGGTCGTCCTGTACGCGCTGCGCACCGAGCCGGGCCAGCGCGACCGCGTGATGAAGGAAGCGGAAGACGCGCTGCACAAGTCGTCGGCAACGCCGATGATCACGAAAATGAAGACCGTCGACGAAGACCGCAAGGACCGCTATCGCGCCGACGTCGCGCTGCAGTGGATGCTCGTCACCGTGAGCGTGCTGCTCCTCCTGATCACCGCCAGCGGCATCGTCGGCATGGCCAGCCTGTGGGTCACGCAGCGCCGCAAGCAGATCGGCGTGCGCCGCGCGCTGGGCGCGAGGAAGACCGACATCCTGCGCTACTTCATCACGGAGAACTTCATGATCACGAGCGCCGGCGTGTTCGGCGGCGTGGCGCTGGGCCTCGCGCTGAACCAGCTCCTCGTCAGCAAGCTGGAAATGGCGCGCCTCCCGGCCGGCTATCTCGTGTTCGGCGCCCTCGGCTTCTGGCTGCTGGGCGTGGCGGCGGCGTACGGTCCGGCATGGCGCGCGGCCAGCATTTCGCCGGCCACCGCGACCCGCAGCGTGTAAGCCGGCAGTGATATGCTAGTGGGCATGCCTACCGTATTGATCATCGATGACAACGCCGCCGTCGGCATCGCGCTCGACGTCCTGTTCTCGCTGCACGACATCGCGTCGCTGCGCGCCGCCTCGCCCGAGGAAGGCCTCGCCCTCCTCGCGCGCGAACCCGTCGACCTCGTCATCCAGGACATGAACTTCACGGCCGACACCACGTCGGGCGAGGAAGGCGTGGCGCTGTTCCGGGAGATTCGCAAGCTGTACCCGGACCTGCCGGTGATCCTGCTGACGGCGTGGACGCACCTGGACGCGGCCGTCGACCTGATCAAGGCCGGCGCCGCCGACTATCTGTCGAAGCCGTGGAACGACGACCGCCTGCTGGCGACGGTGACGAACCTCATCGAGCTGGGCCAGGCCAACCGCGCGCTGGGCCAGCGCCTGCAGCGCGAACGCCGCGCGCGGCGCGAGCTGGAGCAGAATTACGACCTGCGCGGCCTCGTGTGGGCCGACCCGGCCACGGAGCGGGTGCTGAACCTCGCCTGCCAGGTGGCGCGCGCGGACGTGCCGATCCTGATCACGGGACCGAACGGCACGGGCAAGGAACGCATCGCCGAGATCATCCAGGCGAATTCGATGGTCCGCGACGGCCCGTTCGTCGTGCTGAACTGCGGTGCGCTGCCGTCCGAGCTGATCGAAGCGGAGCTGTTCGGCGCCGACGCGGGCGCGTACACGGGCGCCTCGAAGGCGCGCGAAGGCAAGTTCGAGGCGGCCGACGGCGGCACGTTGTTCCTCGACGAGATCGGCAACCTGCCGCTGGCCGGGCAGATGAAACTCCTGCGCGTGCTGGAGACCGGACGCTTCGAACGGCTCGGCTCCAACCGCGAGCGCCAGGTGAAGGTGCGCGTGATCAGCGCGACGAACGCGGACCTCGCGGCGATGATCCGCGCCGGCACCTTCCGCGAAGACCTGTACTACCGCCTGAACGTGATCGAACTGAAGCTGCCGGCGCTGGCCGCGCGTCCCGGCGACATCCTGCCGCTGGCACACGGCTTCCTCCCGCGCGGCAAGACGCTGCATCCGGGGGCGGAAACCGCCCTGCTCGCGCACAACTGGCCCGGCAACGTGCGTGAGCTGAAGAACGTGATGGCGCGCGCGAACCTGCTGGCCCAGGACGACGTGATCAAGGCGGCCGACCTCGGCCTGCCGCTGCCGGCCCATGTCGCGCTCGATGCGGAGCCGGATCGTGAAGCCATCACGCAGGCGCTCGCGCGCGCGGGCGGCGTGATCGCGCAGGCGGCCGCGGAACTGGGGCTGTCGCGCCAGGCTTTATACCGCCGCATGGAGCGTCTCGGCATCGCCCGCGCCGCATGAAATTCCGGCTGTCGCTCGTCACGCGCTGGTCGGCCCTCGTCGGCACGCTGCTGGCGGTCGGGATCATCATCGCGCTGGCGCTCGACCACCTGCTGCCGGGCCAGCCGCTGGCCGTGCTGGGCATCTGCCTGCTGTGCGTCGTGCCCATCTCGATCATCACCCTGCGCTCGCAGGTGCAGCCGATCCTGTCGCTGTTCCGCGCGCTGGAGGGCACCGTCACCAGCTACCGCGACGGCGACTTTTCGTTCAGCCTGCACTGGCCGCAGAACGACGAACTGTCCGACCTCATCGCCGCCCACAACGCGCTGGGCGAAGTATTGCGCGAACAGCGGCTGGACCTCGTGCAGCGCGAACTGCTGCTCGACACGATGGTGCAGAACACGCCCGTCGCCATGCTGCTCGTGACGGAACCGCCGGGCGCTTCCGATCGCAATGTACGCGTTGTCGTGTATGCGAACGTAGCCGCGCGCCAGCTGCTGTTCGAGGGTCACAAGCTGGAAGGCCACGCGCTGCACGACGTGCTGCAAAAGACGCCGGCGCTGGTGGAAGCGCTGGCGCGCGGCGGCGACGGCCTGTTCACGGCCGGCGATGGCGAAGAGGAAGAGGTCTACCACCTCGCCCGCCGCAACTTCAGCCTGAACGGCCGGCGCCACGAACTGCTGCTGCTGCGCCAGCTGACGGCCGAGCTGCGGCGCCAGGAAGTGCAGACGTGGAAAAAAGTCATCCGCGTCATCAGTCATGAACTGAACAACTCCCTCGCCCCGCTCGCATCCCTCGCCCACTCCGGCACGGAACTCGTGCGGCGCGGCCAGACGGAGCGCCTGCCGCAGATCCTGCAGACCATCGGCGAGCGCACGCGCCACCTGGAGAGCTTCATCCTCGGCTACGCGCGCTTCGCCAAGCTGCCGGCACCGCGGCTGGAGACGATCGCCTGGGCCGATTTCGTGGCCGGCTTGGCGGACCAGGTCGCGTTCCGCCTGGGTGGCGAACTGCCGGAGACGCCGGCCCACATCGACCGCGCGCAGATGGAGCAGGCCCTCCTCAACCTGCTGAAGAACGCGCACGAATCCGGCTCGCGCCCGGAAGACGTCGAACTGCACGTGAAACGCGTGCAGGACGTGGTCCGCATCGACGTCTTCGACCGCGGCACGGGCATGAACGACGCCGTGCTGACGAACGCCCTCGTCCCCTTCTACTCGACGAAGCGCAGCGGCACGGGCCTGGGCCTCGCGCTGGCGCGCGAAATCGCCGAAGCCCACGGCGGCCGCATCACCCTCGGCAACCGCGAAGGCGGCGGCCTGGCCGTCACCCTGATCCTCCCCGCCTGAACTCGACACTTCGGGGTCAGACCCCTTTTTTCGGCGCGCCACGTCGGTTGAATGCCGTTCCGCGTACTTACCCGCACAATGGGCGACGTTGGGCGCCACGACGTTATAATGTGCTCTGACCCCGAATTTGCCGCGAAAGCGCACGATCGTGCGATACTCCCGGTTTCGTCGATGTTGGAGTACGCGAGGAATGATCCGACTACCCCTGTTTTGTGTGACCGCGCTGGCGTTGCTGGCCGGTTGCGTCCAGTCTCCCGGCACCCGCACGGCCTCTGCGCCTGCGCAGCCGCAGCAGCCACCGCAGCAGCAGGTGCCGGGCCAGGATTGCGCGCCGCCCGTCTATCCGCAGGAAGCGCTGCAGGCGCGCATGAGCGGTGTGTCGATGATGGCCTTCCTGGTCGGCAGCGACGGCACCGTGCGCGAATCGCGCCTGCTCAAGTCGAGCGGTCACGCGATCCTCGACCAGGCCGCGGAGGCCGCGCTCCGGCTGTGCCGCTTCAAGCCCGCGCTGAACAATGGCCATACGGTCGCGGCATGGCAGCCCGTCCAGTACGCATGGTCGCTGCCGTAATGACCAACGCCAGGGATCCCCGCTTTTCCCGGCCCGGCCACCCGCCGGCCACGATCACCGAATTCGAAGGCGTACGCTCGCTGCACCTCGGCACCTCGTGGGTGCAGGGCGCGATGCGGCTGGCGCGGCCCGATGCGATCGAGCTGGAATACGTCCAGATGATGATGATGTGGATGCTGTTCCTGCCGGACCCGCGCCGCATCGTGCAGCTGGGCCTCGGCAGCGCCGCGCTGACCAAGTTCTCCCACCTGCGCTTTCCGGACGCGCGCGTCACAGCCGTCGAGCTGAATCCGAACGTGATCGCCATCTGCCGCGAGCACTTCGGCCTGCCGTCCGACGGCGACCGCCTCGATGTGCGCGAGATGGATGCGCTGGACTTCGTGCTGCACGACGCCAACCACGGCACGGTGGACGTGTTGCAGGTCGACCTGTACGACGAGGAGGCGCGCGGCCCCGTGCTCGATACGCCCGAGTTCTACGCCGCGTGCGCCGCCTGCCTCAAGGATGGCGGCATCATGACGGCCAACGTGTTCGGCGATTTTTCCAACTACGACAAGAACCTCGACGCGATGCGCGACGCGTTCGACGCCGTCGTCTGGCTGCCCGAGGTCCACGACGCCAACATCGTCGTCATCGCGTTCAAGGACGCGCCGCAGATCGATTTCGCCGTGCTGTACGAGCGTGCGGCCGAGATCAAGCGGCGCTACAACCTGCCGGCCAAGAACTGGGTCAACGGGTTGAAGGAGTGGATGCGCGACCACGCCGGCTGATCGTGCGCCGGCCCGGGCCCGGCTCGGGCTAGCATGGGGCATGGCTACCGACATCATGCTCCTGCGCACCGCGCGCCTGCAACTGGTCGTTCCAGAAGCGCGCCACGTCGCCGCATTCTCCGCCCTGCATGCGGATCCGTACACGATGCGCTACATCGGCCAGGGCCGCCCGCTGGACCGGACGGACGCCTGGCTGCATCTCGCCATGCTGATCGGGCACTGGCAGATGCGCGGTTACGGCGTGTGGATGGTCGAAGATCCCGCCGACGGCAGCTTCGTGGGCCGCGTCGGCCTGTTCCATCCGGCCGGGTGGGATGAAGCGGAACTGAGCTGGATGATCGTGCCCGCGCTGCGCGGGCGCGGGTTCGCCACGGAAGCGGCGCAGGCCGCGCGCGATGTCGCGTTCGGCTCGCTGGGCATGACCAGTCTGATCAGCCTGATCAAGCCCGGCAACGAGGCGTCGCGCCGTGTCGCACTGAAAGCCGGGGCCATCGCCGCCGAGACCGTCAGTTTCCCGGACGGCCCCTTGCAGACCTACCGCTACCGCACGCGCGCCGCGGTCAGCGCGCCGGTTGCGTGAGCGGCAAGGCCGGCGCGGGCATCGCGTCGCGCCACCAGTGAGCGCTTTCCTGCGGCTGCGCCAGCGCCAGGCGCTCGCCCATCATCGGTGTCGCCAGTTTCACGCCGGCCGCGCGCGCGAGGCCGGCGATGCGCTCGAACGGCTCGTACCACGGGTGCAGCGCCAGGTCGAACGTGCCGTTATGGACCGGCATCAGCCAGCGTCCGCGCAAGTCCAGGTGCGCTTGCAGCGTCTCTTCCGGCAGCATGTGCACTTCGGGCCACATCGCGTTGTAGGCGCCGTTTTCGAGAAACGTCACGTCGAATGGACCGTGGCGCTCGCCGATCGTCTTGAAATCGTCGTGGTAGCCCGTGTCGCCGCTGAAGAACAGTTTCAATCCCGCCGCCTCGATCACCCATGACACCCACAGCGTGCGGTCGCCGTCGCTGAGACTCCTGCCCGAGAAGTGCCGCGACGGCGCGGCCGTCAGCCGCAGGCCCTCCACGTCGATGGACTGCCACCAGTCGAGCTGGCGCACCTTCGCGGGATCGACGCCCCAGCGGACGATGCGGTCGCCCACGCCCAGCGGCGCGACGAACAAACCGGTCTTCGGCATCAGGCGCAGGATGCTGGCGTGGTCCAGGTGGTCGTAGTGGTCGTGCGACAGGATCACGCCGGCCAGTGGCGGCAGCGCGTCGATGCCGATCGGCGCCGCGTGGAAGCGCTTCGGGCCGGCCCACTGCACCGGCGCGGCGCGCTCGGAAAACACGGGGTCCGTGAGCCAGTAGCGGCCGGCGAGCTTGAACAGCATCGTCGAATGGCCGAGGCGCCACAGGCTCGCGTCGGGCGCGGCCTCGATGTCGGCCCTGGTAACCGGCTGCACGAGCAGCGGCTGGTCGGGCACCGCCGTCTTCGGCTTCGACGTCGACAGTTTCCAGAACAGCGCCAGCACTTCCAGGAGGCCCTGCCGGCGGCGCGGGACGACGTTGCGGAAACGGCCGTCGGGGTGACGTGGGGCGGCGGTGGATTCGGGCATGGCGTAACGGATCGTGCGGACGATGAACGATGAACGATCATCGCATGTTCCGGAAAATCGTGCCGAAGGGTGAAAAATTCAGTGCCGTTCGCGCCACCACAGGGCCAGCATCGCCAGCGCGAACGTCACGCCGAACGGCCACACGGGGAGCGGCCGCGTGCCCGGTGCGGCCGGCGCCGGCGTGCGCGCCGCATACTGCGCCGTCGCGGCGCGGCGCTCGCTGCGTTGCCACAATGTCCAGTCGTCCGGTGCGTACACGTACACCTGGCCCTCGTTCCTGCCGGTTTGCAGATGGAGCCAGCCGCTGGCCGCCGGCCACACGGCGACGCAGGCGCCGTCCACCTGTTCCGGGCGGCGCTGCCAGGCGAGCGTCTGCTTCAGTTCCGCCACGGTGACCGTGCCGCTCACGCCGCGCGCGCAGATCGCGAGACGTTGACGCGGCAGCGGCATCTCTTCCGGGGCAAGCCATTCGACGTCCGCGCGGCGCTGCACGCGCAGGCGGTCGAGGATGTCCTGCCACCACAACGCCAGCTGGCGCGGCTGCGCGATCGCGTGGCGGTGCCAGTCGCCCACGCCCAGCCAGGCGATGCGGCCGTCTTTCCAGTCGCGTGTCCACAAGCCGTCCGCACCTAGCCACTCGCCCGCGCGGTCGCCGGCCGGCGTCAAACTGTCCGAGGCCATCGGCAGCACCGTGCCGACGGTCTTGTTGGCGGGCTGCGGCGCCAGCGGCAACTGCACGCTGCGCGCCCACGTGCCTGCATCGCGCGCGCTCGCACCCAGCACGAGCAGCCGCGTACCGGCGGCCACGCGGGCGAGCAGCGCATCGCGGGGACCCGCACCGGCCCGCTCGAACCAGGCCGCGTCGACGATCTCCAGGTCCGGCGTGTCGTTCTTCCCGCGCGCCGTCTCGCTACGTTCCAGTCCTTTACCCAGTTCGACCTGCCAGTCGATGACGGCGCCGCTCGCCGCCAGCAGGTCGTCCAGCACGCGCAGGTCGAACGACGGCGCGCCGAACCGGCCCCGCACCTGCAGCGGCGCCGGGTCCGTTACCGTGAACGGCACGGGGCCTTCGTCGACGACCTTGCCGGCGGCATCCAGCAGGCGCGCCCGCAACACCAGCCGCTCCGCGACGGGCGGCAGCCATTGCACGGCAAGGTCCGTATCTCCCTTCGCTTCGGCCAGCACCTGACCGTTCTCCGCCAGCAGTTGCAGGCGGCCGGGCGCGGACCACGAGCGGTGCACCCTCAGCGTAAACACGCGACCCAGCGCGATCGTGCGCGGGAAGTCGAGATCGAGCGCCGGGGTGTCGGGTTTCTTCCAGTCGAGCGGACGGGCCGGCAGGTCGTCCCATTCGGCCGCGCGCAGGCCGTCGCCGGACAGGCGCAAGGCGCGCACGCCGGCCAGCGTGCGCGGCGGGTCGGCCGCGTCGACCGTCAGCGTGGCCCCCGCCTCACCCGGCAAAGCGAATTCGCCGACGGTGCCCGCCAGCGCCACGCCCGCGACGAGCGCCAGCACGGCGTCGATCCAGCGCCGGCGCGCGGCATACGCCAGCGCGGCCAGCATGCCGATGGCAATGGCAACAATGGCGGTCATCGCCCGCCTCCCCGCAGCGCTTTCGCGAACGGCGTCTCGACGACGGGCCGCGCCTGCAGCAGCACCGGTGTATCCGTCACACCGCCGCGCAGCCATGCGGCCAGTTGCGCGCGCGCGGCCGGCTTGCCGTCGGCCACGTCCTGGATCGCCCGCTGCGCCGCGAGCCGCTGCTCGTCGTCCGCGATACGTGCCCGCACCCAGTCGTGCGCCGTGCGCGTCCACAGCGCGGGCAGCGGAGCGTCGCCGCCCAGCGCCTGTACGAGGTCGCGCAGGTTTGCCGGTACGATCTCGGCCGCGTCCGCCTGCGCGCGCTTGTAGCTGGCCGCGCCGGCCATGTCGCCGCTCATGCGCTTGTCCTCCTTGATGGCCGGCGGCGCGAACGCCGTCTTGTGCAGATAGATGCGCTCCGACTGCTGCAATTCCTTGATCGCTTCCAGCGCCTTGTACTCGGGCGGCAGCGCCGTCTTCGGCGTGATCGCGCGCAGCGCCTTTTCCGCATCCCACATCGCGGACAGCGCGCGCCGCAGCAGCTTTTTCGTCCCGTCGTCGAACAGCGTCGCGTTCTCGACCGAGTCGTGCGCGTGGCCGAATTCGTGCAGCACGTCGAGCTTCTGGCCGGGACGCGCATCATGGTCGTCGTCCTTGCCGAACAACGTGGATTCCTCGCCGAGGAACTGGCCGTAGCGGCGGCGCAGCGCGGCCTGGTCGGCGGCGATGCTTTCGCTGCGTTCGCGCACGTCATCGTCGCGCATCTTTTTCGACCGCATGTCCGCCACCAGCTGCTCCGTGTCGATGATCACCTGACGCTGGCTGCGCAGGCTTTCCGGCTTGACAAGCGTGGGCAGCGCCGTCGCCTCGTCCTGCTGTCCGGATGGCGGCGCGGGCAGGCGCAATGTATAAGTGGGCGACTGCACCGTGTGCGGCCGCGCCGCGTTGTCGCTGGCGCGCACAAAAAAGTACAACTCGTCCCCCGGTTCCATGCCGAGGTCCGTCAGCAGCCAGTCCTTCGTCCAGCTGCGCCGGCGCGGGTCGCTCGACGCGGGCAGCGGCAGTTCGCGGTCGCTGAAGCGGATGTTCTCGCCGCTGCCGCGCGCCAATGTCAGGTGCAGCGTGGCCTGCTGGACGCGGTAGTCGTCCGTGACGGTGACGGCGATGACAGCGTTCTTCGCATCGCGCGGCAAGTCCTTCGTCATGTCGTTCGGCTGCGTGATCGCGATCTCCGGCGGCTGGTCCGGGATCACCTTCAGCGTGTAGCGCGTGCCGCGCCAGCGCCAGAAGATGGATTCCGTCGCCGTCCAGCGCGCGCAAGCGGGTCCCGCGTGCAGCGCCTGGCCGTCGCTCAGTTCGATGGTTTCATCTGCCTTGTGCGGGTCGTCCAGGCACCATTCGACCGCCGTCTGCTCCGGCACCTGCACGTCCTTGGGTAGAGACGACGACGGCGCGACGCCCGTGTACGACGGCGGCGCCAGCTTCACGACCAGTCCGGCGTGCGTTGCCAGCGGTGCGGCCTTGTGACCAGGTGCCTGCGCGGCGACAAGCGTACCCGCCGCATGCGGCAGCAGGGTCGAACCCCATGCCAGCCCGGCGAGCGCACAGTTCGCGAGCAGCCACGTCCAGCCGAACGGCACGTGCGCGGCCACGATCGCGCGCACGCGGCGCGGCGGCAGTGCGGCATCGAGACGTTTCAGCAAGCGCTCGCGCTGCAGGCGCGCGACGGGCGTCTCCGGCTCCTGCGCCAGCAGCGCGGCGCTATCTTCCATCTCGGGGACGGCGCCGTCGATCCAGTGCGTCCAGCCATGCGCCACCCGGCGCTGCAAATGCAGGCCATCCCACGCGCAGAACGCGGACCACGCCAGCAGGCCGGGGCCGGAGCGCAGCAGCAGCCACGGCAACGCACCGATCATCCACAGGCCGGCCCGGCGCAACTGTGCGGCACGCCGCAAGCGGCGCGCAAGATCAACGGCGCCGGACATGCGTGACGCTCCTTTCGAGTGCAAACAGTACGACCAGCGCGAGACCCAGCCAGTGGCGCAGCGCGCCGGATGCGGGTCCGGCCGGCGCGGCGGCGTCCGGCGCGAGCGTTTGCGCGGGTGCGGTGTAGGGCAGCGGTCCCAGAAACTGGCGCTGCCACGCGGCGAACAGGGCGCGTGCCCTGTCGGCATCACGCGGCGGCCCACCGTCCGCATGCCACAGGCGGCCGCCCAGGCCGGCCGGCGGGGCATCGGGCCGGTCCCACACGACGAGGTCCGTGCGCGGGCCGGGCACCGCGTCGACGACGATATGCCAGGGCCCCTCGGCCGCCGCGAACAGCCGGCGCCAGGCGTCGGCACGGTCGCTGAACACGGCGACATGGCGCTCGGCCGGTGCAACCGGCATCGCCGACGTGCGCAACGCGACGGCGTGCCGGAAGCGCGGCAGCACGGCCGGCATGACGGCATCGCCGACGACGACCAGGCGCGCATTCCGTTCGAATTCGCGCTCGTGCGCATGCAGCCACGTCACGGCATCGCGGTCGGCCAGCGTGATGCGCTGCGCAGCCTCCCTGTCGACGACTGCCGCCGGCGTCCCTGGCACGACCAGCACCGTGTCGCCGCGCCACGCCAGCACGAGGTCCGCCAGCAGCGCGATCAGGGTCGCGAGCAGCAGGCAGCGCAGCAGCATCAGGACCACGTCGTGCCAGCGCCACACGCGCTGCATCTTCGGCTCGGCCGCCGGCAGGAAGCGTGCCGAGGCAAGCAAGGCCGTCTTCGTCTGTTCGCGCTTCTGGCGGTGCCACAGGATGGGCAGCAGAACGACGGGCAGCGCCCACCACCACAAACTCATCTGGCTCATGCGCCGCGAACTCCCGCGATATGCGCCCGCAGCCACGCCCGCAGGACCTCACCCGGCGCCTGCTCGATGCATGCCTGGACCAGCGGCAGGTCGTTCTTGCGGCATGCGCGCACGACCTCGTCGAAGTGCGCCGCGCGGTTGCGCGCATACGTATCGCGCACATCGCTCCCGAAGCGGTAGAAGACGTCCCCGTGCTCGGGGTCGCGGTACGAGGGCGCCGTGTCGAACGCGGCCTCCACCTCGGCCTGCGTGTGCAGGCACAGGGCGCGCACGTCGTGGCGCATGCGGCGCAGGCGCAGCAGCGCGTCGGACAGCGGCGACGGCCAGTCGAGGAAGTCGCTGGCCACGCACACGACGCCGGGCGCGCGGGAAAAATGCAGGCTGGCGCGCAACGTGTCGGCACCGGGCAGCACGCCGCCCGCATCGACGCCGTTCAGGCGCGCCAGCACGCGCTGCAGCTGGCGCGGTCCGCGTCCGGCAGGCGTGAAATCGGCGCGCTCGCCCCGGCACACGACCAGGCCGAACGCGTCGCCCTGGCGCTGGGCGATGGCGGCCACGCAGGCGAGCAGCACGCGTGCGTACTGCAGCTTGGTCAGTCCTTCGATGGTGCGGCTGGGTTCCGCCATCGACGCCGTCGCATCCAGCACGAGCCAGACTGCGACGTGGCTGTCGCGCTCCGCCTCGCGCACGTAGTAGCGGTCGGCGCGCGCCAGCAGTTTCCAGTCGACGCGGCGCCACTCGTCGCCGGGCGCGTAGGCCCGGTATTCCGAGAACTCGACACCCGCGCCCCGCTCGCGCCCGGCGTGGATGCCGTGGCCGAGCCCCGCGAGCACGTGGCGCACGACGAGGTCGAGGTTGGTCGCGTGGGCGATCAGCGACGATGCGGACAGCACGTGTTACCCGGCCCGGATGCCGGCGTGCAGCGCGGCGAGGATGTCCGCGATGGCGACGCCGTCCGCCTCGGCCTCGAAGTTGCGCAGCACGCGGTGCGCCAGCACGGGCAGCAGCATTGCGCCGATATCGTCGCGCGTGACGGCGAGGCGCCCATGCATCAGCGCGCGCGCCTTCGACGCCAGCACGAGCGCCTGGCCGGCGCGCGGGCCGGCGCCCCAGCCGATGTGCTTGCGGATCGCGTCCACCGGCGAGTCGGCCGGACGGGTGGCGCGCACGAGGCGCGTCGCGTAGCGCAGCATGGCCTCCGATATCTCGATGTCGCGCACGAGCAGCTGCAGGCGCAACAGCGTCTCCAGGTCCATGGCGGGATCGGCATCCGCCAGGCCGGCGTGCGTCGTCGCGCCGACCATCATCATCTCTTCATCCTCGGTCGGGTAGCCGACGTCGATGCGCAGCAGGAAGCGGTCGAGCTGCGCTTCCGGCAGCGGATACGTGCCGGCCTGCTCGATCGGGTTCTGCGTCGCGAGCACGAAGAACGGCTTCGGCAACTTGTGCGTCTGGCCGGCGAAGGTCACGCTGCGTTCCTGCATCGCTTCCAGCAGCGCGGATTGCGTCTTCGGCGGCGCGCGGTTGATCTCGTCGGCCAGCAGCACCTGCGTGAACACGGGACCCGGCTGGAAGCGGAACACGCGCTGGCGCGTCGTCTGGTCTTCTTCCAGGATCTCGGTGCCGACGATATCGGACGGCATCAGGTCGGGCGTGAACTGCACGCGCCGGAACTGCATGTCGGTCGCCTGCGCCAGCGATTTCACGAGCAGCGTCTTGCCGAGGCCCGGCACGCCCTCGACGAGCGCATGGCCGCCGCCCAGCAGGCACGTCACCAGCAGGTCGATCACGTCGCGCTGGCCGATGATCACGCGGCCCATGCTCGCCTTGAGCGCGTCCACCTTCGCCGCCAGGTCGGCGATCTCGTTCTCAGTCCATGCCGCTTCTGCCACTGTAGTCATGCTCCCAACGCGTATTGAATGATGTTGACGGCGAACCGCGTGTTGTCGACCGCGAGCCAGCGCTTGTTGCGGAAGTCGTAGTCCCACTCGCAGCCGTAGTCCTTGTTCGAGTACAGCACGCCGATGCGGCCACCCACCTCGATGGCGCGCAGGTATTCGTGCACGAGATCGTCGCCCCAGCCGTTCAGCTCCACCGCCGTGTTGGGCGGCCCGTCGAAGTGGAAGAAGCTGGAATACAGCCGGTGATTGTTCGGGATCTTGTGCAGCGTCTTCGGGCCGAAGATGCGCGCCATCTCGGCCTCGAAGGATTTGGCGAACAGGCCGTCGATGTCGTGGTTGCAGTCGTCCACGAACACGAAGCCGCCGCCCTTCACGTAGCGCTCGAAGTTGCGCCGCTCGGCCGGAGTGAACTGCACGAGCTTGTGCCCGGCCAGGTAGCAGAACGGCGCTTCCAGCATCTTCGGGTCGGCCAGCGCGACGATGCGCTCGGCCGTATCCACCCTGAGCGTCGTGTACTCGACGAGCGAGTTCAGGACGTTGCTGGGCATGCGCTGGTCCACGTCCCAGTCGCCCGACTCGTACGTCAGCCGCGTGAAGTAGAAGTCGTACGTCGCCATGCTCGTCAGCCGATCTTGCGGCCCGTGTTGATCACGTTGATGCCGTTGAAGCGCGTGGTCGACGTGCCGTGCGAGACGGCGCTCACCTGGCTCGGCTGGCCCTTGCCGTCGAAGAACGAGCCGCTCATGCGCCAGTCGCGCTCGTCGCAGATCGCCGTGCACGCATTCCAGAAGTCCTGCGTGTTCGACTGGTACGCCACGTCTTCCAGCATCTGGCCGATCTTGCCGTCCTTGATCTCGAAGTACAGCTGGCCGCCGAACTGGAAGTTGTAGCGCTGCTGGTCGATCGAGTAGGAGCCGCGGCCGAGGATGTAGATCCCCTTCTTGACGTCCTTGACCATCTCGTCCGGCGTGAGCCGCTGCTTGCCGGGGACGAGCGACACGTTCGGCATGCGCTGGAACTGCACGTTGCTCCAGCTGTCCGCGTACGAGCAGCCGTGCGATTCCTTTTCGCCGATGATGTGGGCCTGGTCGCGCGTGGCCTGGTAGTTGACGAGGATGCCGTCCCTGATGATGTCCCAGCGCTTCGCGGGCACGCCCTCGTCGTCGTAGGCGACGGCGCCCAGCGAGCCGGGGGCCGTCTTGTCGCCCGTGAAGTTGACGATCTTCGAGCCGAAGTTGAAGTGCTTCGATTCCCATTTGTCCAGCGTGCAGAAGCTCGTGCCGGCGTAATTGGCTTCGTAGCCCAGCACGCGGTCCAGCTCCGTCGGGTGGCCGACGGATTCGTGGATCGTCAGGAACAGGTTCTCCGGCGCCAGCACGAGGTCGTACTTGCCCGGGTCGACGCTGCGTGCCGTGAGCTTTTCGCGCGCCTGGCGGCCCGCGTTCTTCGCTTCCTCGACGATGTCGTAGCCGCCCTTGTACAGCGTGGCCACGCCGCCGGCCGCGCGCACCTTGTGCTCCGGCTTCACGTCGAAGTACTCGTAGCCCATGCCGACCGGCGGTGCCAGGCCCGCGCGCGAACGGAATTTACCGGTCGCCTTGTCGACGGCCGTCGCGTTGATTGGCGCCCACAGGCGGTGGATGTCCTGGTCGATGTACGAGCCGTCGGTGGAAGCGAAGTACTTTTGCTGGTTCACCTGGAACAGGTTCGCCGTCATGAAGCTGGCGCCGGCCGCGAGACCCGCCTTGTTCGCGGCGATCAGCATGTCGGCCTTGTCCTTGACCGGCACGGTGCGCCAGTCGCGCTTGATCGGCGTGGCCCACGCGACTTCGCCCACACCCTTCACGGGCGCGAGCTGCACGGGCTCCGTCTGCAGCTTCGCGTTGGCCTTCGCGATGGCCACGGCCTGGCGCGCGGCGCCGGCGACGGCGTCGGGCGTCAGCGTGTTCGTGGCGGCGAAGCCGTAGGCGCCGGCGGCGATCACGCGCACGCCGATGCCCGTCGATTCGGTATTCGTCACGCTTTCGACGTTCAGGTCGCGCGTGGTGATGTACTGGTTCAGGTAGCGGCCGATGCGCACGTCGCAGTACGAGGCGCCCGCTTTTTTCGCGGCGTCCATTGCGGTGTCGGCCAGCGATTTCTTGAAGCTCAGTGCGAGGGGATTGAGCAGTTCCTCGGCGGCGATCGCGTTGCCGAACACGGGAACCAGCATGGTGCCGGCCGTGCCGGCACCGATTTTGAGGAAGGTACGGCGTTCCATTGTTTCTCCATGCCGTTCAAGCAAAGGTGGGCTCGGGGAGCCCACCCTACCGGATCGGACGTAGGGTGGGCACCCCGTGCCCACCATGATTCATCACACCGCGTCCGACAGCGACGTGAAGTTGAAGTCGCGTACCTTCATCGGCGGAATCAGCATCTGGAACGGCACCTCGTCGCCACCGATGACGACCGGCTTGCCGATCTCCTCGATGTTGTTGAGCATCGTGACGGGGCTCTCGTTGAAGCGGAAGTTCTTGATCGGGTACTTGATCTTGCCGTTCTCGATGTAGAACGTGCCGTCGCGGGTCAGGCCCGTCAGCAGCACCGATTGCGGATCCACCATGCGGATGTACCACGTGCGGGTCACGAGCACGCCCTTCTTCGTGTTGGCGATCAGCTCCGCCGTCGACTTGTCCGTGCCGGCCATGATGATGTTTCCCGGCGTGGCCGTGGCCAGTACGCCCTTCTTCTTCGCCCAGTACTGCGAGTAGTTCAGCGCGTTGACCTTGCCGTCCTTGATCAGGTCCATGCGCTTGCGCGCGATGAGGTTCTCGGTGTCCCACGGCAGCACGGGCACGTCCGGATTCCACGGGTCGGCCCAGATGTTGACCTGCTGGTCGAACAGCTTGTCGCCCAGGCGCGAAGCGCCGCCCTTCTTCGACAGGAAGCTGCGGCCTTCGTCGGTCTGGCGCGCGTCGAAGCCGAACAGCATGTAGCCGAGCAGCTCGGACGTGGCGGCCGGTTCCAGGATCACGGTGTAGCGACCCGGTTCCAGCGCCTTCGCGTCGACGGAGCGCAGCGCCTTTTCGATCGCGACGTCGGCCGCTTCGCGCGCGTCGAACTTGTTCGCGTCCGAGGCCGAGCGCTTGACCCAACCGGAGCCGCGGCCGTCTTCCGTGCGCACGGTGCAGGTGAAGTCGAGGCTCGTCTGCTGCTGGTGGCCGTACACGCCGTTCGAGTTGGCCACGCTGGAGATCGAGTTACCGTCCGTGAAGAAGCCGGCGGCGACGAGCTTGTTCTTCTTGCAGGCCTCGATCGCGTACGCGGCGGTCTGCGCGCGGAAGTCCGGATCGATGGCGGCCGTCTTCGCGTTGAACGTGTTCGACGCCTTGTACTCCTGCTTCGAGACGGCCGGCATGAATTCCGGATTTTCCGGCGCCAGGCGCGCGAGGTCCTCGGCGCGGCGCACGACTTTTTCCAGCGACTTGTCGTCGAACTCGTTGATGGTCGCGGTGCCCTGGCGCTTGCCGAAAGCGACCGTCACGGAGATATTGGTGTCGTCCGCGAGGCCCGCGGTGGACACCTGGTTGCGCGCGAAGCGGATGTTGCCGTTGCGGCTGCCGCTCACGGTGACGATGCACTCGTCCGCCTTCGAGAACGACAGGACGCGGTCGGTGATATGTTTGGTTTGTTCCTGGGTCAGGATGGTCATGGTCGTAGGTCCCTGCCTTAGCCGATCTTGCGGGCGGTGTTGATGACGTTGATGCCGGAAAAGCGCGCGGTGGACGACCCGTGCGACACGATGCTGATCTGCGCAGGCTGGCCCTTGCCGTCGAAGAAGGAGCCGCCCATGCGCCAATCGCGCTCGTCGCAGATCGCCGTGCAGGCGTTCCAGAAGTCCTGCGTGTTCGACTGGTAGGCCACGTCTTCCAGCATCTGGCCGATCTTGCCGTTGTTGATCTCGTAGAACAGCTGGCCGCCGAACTGGAAGTTGTAGCGCTGCTGGTCGATCGAGAACGAGCCCTCGCCCACGATGTAGATGCCCTTCTTGATGTCCTTGACCATCTCGTCCGGCGTCAGCTTCTTTTTCCCGGACTGCAGCGAGACGTTCGGCATGCGCTGGAACTGGACGTTGCTCCAGCTGTCCGCGTACGAGCAGCCATCCGATTCTTCCTTGCCGATGATGTGCGCCTGGTCGCGCGTGGCCTGGTAGCTGACGAGGATGCCGTCCTTGATGATGTCCCAGCGCTTGGTCTTGACGCCTTCGTCGTCGTAGCCCACGTTGCCCAGCGAGCCCGGGGTCGTCTTGTCGGCGACGATGTTCACCAGTGGCGAGCCGTACTTGAACGACTTCGACTCCCATTTATCCAGCGTGGCGAAGCTGGTGCCGGCGTAGTTCGCCTCGTAGCCCAGCACGCGATCGAGCTCGGTCGGGTGGCCGACGGATTCGTGGATCGTCAGGTACAGGTGTTCGGGCGACAGCATCAGGTCGTACTTGCCCGGCGTGACCGACTTCGCGGTCAGCTTGCGCTTGGCGTCGCGGCCCGCGGCGCGCGCGTCCTCGACGATGTCGTACGATTTCGTGTACAGCGTGGCGACGCCGCCGGCTGCCTTGATCTTGTCTTCCTTGCGCGCGTCCAGGTATTCGTAGCCCATGCCCACCGGCGTCGACAGGCCGTTACGCGAGCGGAACTTGCCGCTGGCCTTGTCCACCGCGGTCGCGGAGAACGGCGCCCACAGGCGCTGCAGGTCCTGGTCGATGTACGAGCCGTCGGTCGATGCGAAGTACTTCTGCTGGTTCACCTGGAACAGCATCGACTGCATGAAGCTTGCGCCGGCGTCCATGCCCGCCTTGTTCGCCGCGATCAGCAGTTCGGCCTTGTCCTTGATCGGCACCGCGCGCCAGTCCTTGACGATCGGGGTCGCCCACGACACCTCGCCGACGCCCTTGACCGGTGCAAGACGCACCGGTTCGGACTGCAGCTTCGCGTTCGCCTTGGCGATCGCCACCGCCTGGCGTGCCGCGCCCGCGATGCCGTCCGGGGTCATGTCGTTGGTGGCGGCGAAGCCGTACGCGCCGTTGACCACCACGCGCACGCCGACGCCGGCCGATTCCGTGTTCGTCACGTTCTCGACGTTCAGGTCGCGGGTGATGATGTACTGGTTGAGATAGCGGCCGATGCGCACGTCGCAATAGCTCGCGCCGGCCTTGGTGGCGGCGTTCAGCGCGGTATCGGCCAGCGCCTTCTTGGCCGCGACTGGCATCGCGGTCAGCAGTTCCTCGGCGGCGATGGCGTTGCCGAAGACGGGCACCAGCATGGCGCCGGCGGTCCCGGCACCGATTTTAAGGAAGGTACGGCGTTCCATGGATTCTCCTGAAATCACACACGTCTTTTTGGTCAGCGGCCCGGGTAGGGGCCGCTCCTTTTTTTACTGCGGGTCACGAAACCGATGAACCTTAGCAGCAAGTTGACGTTTTGGATAGGCAATCTTCGTGCCACGTGGTAAGCGGCGGATTTGCGTGCGTTGCGGCCATTTGCGGTGTCCGCGACTGTCCGCCGGGTGTCCGCGGCAAGGACGCCGGACACCTCGCATATGCATGCGTCAATACGCGCCGATGCAACACGACATGACTGAATGATTACGCGTGAGAATTCGCGCATTTTTACACTTACGCACCGTGTATATTGCGTCGGCAACGCTGCATGTCACATTTCGCCTACCAGAACAGGGAATTCATGAAGATCGTCCGCCTTGCGGCGGCCGCCGCGATCGCGCTGGCCAGCTGCACGCTCCAGGCCCAGGAAGCCAGCCAGGCCACCGCCCCGCCGACAGCCGCGCCGGCGGTGTCGCCCGCCGTCGAGAATTCGGTCGTGAAGATCTTCAGCACGTTGCGCCGGCCGGACCCGTTCAAGCCCTGGACCAAGGCCACGCCGCAGGACATCACGGGATCGGGCGTGGTCATCGAGGGCAGGCAGATCCTCACCAACGCCCACGTCGTCGGCTACGCGAGCCAGGTGCAGGTGCAGGCCAGCCAGGACGGCGACAAGGTCGGCGCCACCGTCGTCGCCATCGCGCGCGGCATGGACCTGGCCCTGCTGAAACTGGACGACGAATCGTTCTTCGACAAGCACCACCCGGTCAAGCGCACGAGCGTCCTGCCGGACGTGCGCGAAGCCGTGATGGCGTACGGCTATCCGGTGGGCGGCACGTCGCTGTCCGTCACCAAGGGCATCGTCTCGCGCGTCGAATTCGTCCCCTACGGCTATGGCAGCGCGGGCCTGCGCGTGCAGATCGACGCGCCCATCAACCCCGGCAACAGCGGCGGTCCGGTGATCGACGGCGACAAGATGGTCGGCCTCGCATTCTCGGTGGCGGCAAATGCCCAGAACATCGGCTACGTGATTCCGAACGAGGAAGTGGAACTGTTCCTGCGCGACGTGGCCGACGGCCGCTACGACGGCAAGCCGCTGCTGCTGGACGATATCCAGACGCTGGAGAACCCGGTCCTGCGCCGGTACCTCAAGCTCGACAAGTCGGTCGACGGCGTCATCGTGCACCGTCCGTACCGCAGCGACGCCGCCTATCCGCTGAAGGAATGGGACGTCATCACGCGCATCGGCGACTACCCCATCGACGACCAGGGCATGGTCAGGCTGGGGCCGAACCTGCGCGTGCGCTTCCAGTACCGCGTGCAGCAGGTGGCGAAGAACGGCAAGGTGCCGCTCACCATCGTCCGCGGCGGCAAGACCATGCAGGTGCAGGTGCCCGTCAACGGTCCGCGTCCCCTTCTGATCCCTCCGCTGGAAGGCGATTACCCGTCGTACTTCGTGTACGGCCCGATCGTGTTCTCGCGCGCCACGGCCGACTACCTGTCCTTCATCAGCGGTAACGCGCAACTGCTGAACGCCTACAGCTTCAACGCCAGCCCGCTCGTGACGCGCCGCGGCGACGAGCCGGACGCGCAGCGCGAGGAACTCGTCGTCATCGCCTCGCCGTTCTTCCCGCACAAGCTGGTGACGGGCTACAGCAACCGCTTCGGTTCCGTCGTCGACTCCATCAACGGCGTGCCCGTGCGCAGCCTGCGCCACCTGGTGGCCCTGCTGCGCGACCTGAAGGACGACCTCGTCGTGCTGCGCTTCGACCAGCGCCTGGGCGAGACGATGGTCCTGCCGCGCCAGGCGATGGTCGACGCGACCGAGGGCGTCCTGCAGGACAACGGCATCCGCTCGCAAGGTTCGCAAGACATGCTGGACGTCTGGAACGGCAAGAAGAATTGATGGCGTCGGTGTTTTCGTTACGCCGCGCCACGCTCGGCGCGGTCGCGCTGTCGGCGTGCGTGCCCTGCCTCGCCGCGGGCGCACAATCGTTGCCCACGCCGGCCCAGCTGACCGCGCTGGCCTTCCCCGGCTGGAGCGAGAGCGCGGCCGGCCGCGTGCACAGCGCGACCTTGCCGCCGCTGCCCGGCACCCGGCACGGCATCTACGCCGGCTGGAACGTGGGCTCGAACCGCGTACTCGTCGAACCGAAAATCGTGCTGCGCACCGATCCCACGCACCTGACCCTGATTGCGGGCCTCGTGCCGGCGGGCGACGACGGCCGCACCGCCGCCGTCCACGCGACCCCGCTGGCGCTGGCCGCCTACCAGTTCGAACAGCATGGCGGCACGTGGGGCGTCAGCGGACGCCAGGGCATCTTCGCACTGCGCGGCTTTGCCGGCGGCGCCGCCGTGCGCGAAGTCGCGCTGGCCGCGCGCCGTCCCGGCGTCGCGGTGGAATACGGCAGCTGCTGGCAGGGTTACTGCGGCACCTGGCTCGCTGTGTACGAAGTGGGCCGCGATGCCGTGCGGCGCGAACCGGCCGTGGAGCTGGCGCTGTCCGGCATCAACGTCGACAGCGCTGCGGATTGCCAGCGCCGCCTGGCGCCGCTCGTGAAACCGCAACCGCATGACCCCGGCGTGCGCGACGACGGCGGCGGATCGGACACGCACGACTGCTATGCGATCGAGAGCAGCTGGGCGATCGATGCGACGCGTGACCAGCCGGGCGACCTGACCATTCGCTACCAGGGCGCCATCAGCCGCGCGGAGTCGTATGCGGGGCCGCCGGTGGCGATCGACCAGAAGCAGGTGCTCCGGTACGGGAACGGGAAGTACCGGGCGGTGTCGGGGTATTCGCCAGTGCCGGCGATATAACCGCGACGCAGGAACACCGTCGCCCCTGCGAAGGCAAGAGCCCAATTTCGCGTGCGTGGCCGCTCGAGCAAACTTGGGTCCCCGCCAAGGCGGACGGCTAGTCCGGGGACGACGTTACTGGACTGCCTTCTTCACCGGCGTAAAATTCAAATCCTGGAAGTCATAGCTGAAATCCGTCTCGGTCGAAATCGGCTGCATCCGCATGCGCTCGATGCTGCCGTCCGGATTCAGTGCGAACGTCACGTACGCATCCGCGTTGAAGTTGCGCTCCTTCCAGCGCACGATGAACGTGTCGTGCTGGTAGTGTTCCAGTTCGCCTGTCAGGTCGGGGGTGCGCGACATCGTCAGGATCTGTCTGTTCCCCTCGTGTCTGATCGTCGCGATGCCGTACCACGGGTCCTGGTACTCGCCGTCGTACGCCGCGCGCGCCAGCGACGGTTGCGACTTCGCCGCGCGCGCGCCGTTCGCTTTACCGATGCGCGCCAGTTCCTTCGCGTGGTTCTCGTCCTCGACGACTTTCACGATGCCGATCCAGTCGGTCGTCGCGGCCGGGTCCAGCATGCGGTCGAGCAGCTGGTACTGCAGCGCGTTCAGTGAACCGCCGCTTTCCGCGTTGGTGAGAATCGCGATGCCCAGCTTCGCGTCCGGCACCAGCAGCACCTCCGAATAAAAGCCCTGCAGCGCGCCGCTGTGCATCGCGAGCAGCCTGCCCTGCCAGTCGCGCAGCTGGAAGCCGAGGCCATACGCGAGGAAGTTCGGGCGCGTCGCGGCCAGCCTGGGATCGGGCTCGCTGATGCCCATCGGCGTCTGCGCCGTCCACATCTCGCGCGCCTGCTTCGCGCTGTACAGGCGGACCTCTTTCCCGTTCGCGTCCGTGCCTGCGACGCCGCCGGCCAGCAGCACGTTCATCCAGCGCGCGATGTCCTCGGCATTCGTATTGATGCCGACGGCGCCCACAGCGTTCGCCACCGGCATTGACTTCACGGCCGCGATCCTGTCGTTGATCTTGCTGTGGGCATTCGCCACGTCCGGGTTGCCCGCGCTCTCGGCCCGGCTGGTCGTCGTCGCCGTCATGCCCACCGGCGCCAGGATGCGTGCGCGGATCGTCTCGCCCCACGTCTTGCCCGAATTGGCCGCGATGATCTTGCCGGCCACGATGTACAGCAGGTTGTCGTACGCATAGCTGCTGCGGAAGCTCGTGGCGGGGCGGACGTAGCGCAGCTTGTGGATGATCTCGTCGGTCGAGAAATTCGTCGTGGGCCACCACAGCAGGTCGCCGGCGCCGAGACCCAGGCCGCTGCGGTGCGTGAGCAGGTCGCGCACCGTCATTTCGTGCGTGACGTACGCGTCGTACATCTGGAAGTCCGGCAGGTGCTTCGTGACCGGATCGTCCCACGCAAGCTTGCCTTCGTCGACGAGCATCGCCAGCGCGGCCGCCGTAAAGGCCTTCGAGTTCGACGCGACCTCGAACAGCGTTCTCGCATCGACCTTGTCCGGCGCACCCAGCTTGCGCACGCCGAAGCCCTGCGTGGCGACGACCTTGCCGTCCTTGACGATGGCGATCGCGATGCCGGGCACGTCGAACAGCTTCATCGTGCGTTCGACGTCGGCGGCCAGGCGGGCGTCCAGCGCGGCGGTGTCCTGCGTAATGACGGCGGGGGCGGTGGCGGTGTCAGAGGCGTGCGCCAGTGCGGCGCCGGAAAAAGCGAGCAGGATCGCTGCTGCGATGCGGGTCATGGATTGCACTCCTGGGTTCCTCGGATAGGGAAATCGCGGAGGAGAATAGCACTTCCGCGGCGGCCGCACACCTCTGCTATGATCCGCCTTCCATGGATGCCTTCCTCGTTTCCACCGGCATCGTCGCCCTCGCCGAAATCGGCGACAAGACGCAGTTGCTGGCCTTCCTCCTTGCCGCGCGCTTCCGCCGTCCCCTGCCGATCGTGGCCGGCATCTTCGTCGCGACCGTCGCCAACCACGCCTTCGCCGCCGCCGTCGGCGCGCTTGTGAGCCGCCTGCTCGGTCCCGACGTCATGCGCTGGGTGCTGGGCATCGCCTTCCTCGGCATGGCCGCCTGGATCATGGTGCCGGACGAGGTGCACGAGGACGAGACGCCGCTCGCGCGCTTCGGTGTTTTTCTGACCACCGTGCTCGCATTTTTTGTCGCCGAGATGGGCGACAAGACGCAGGTCGCGACCGTCGCCCTGGCCGCGCGCTACACGTCCGCCATGGCGGTGGTCGCCGGCACGACGCTCGGCATGATGCTCGCGAACGTGCCGGCGGTGTACTTCGGCGACAGGATCGCCGGCCGGATACCGTTGAAACTCGTACACGGCATGGCAGCGCTGGTCTTCGCGGTGCTGGGCATCGCCACCCTGTTCGGCGCGGGACGCAACCTGGGCTTCTAGGGCTGCTGCGTCACCCACACGGGAGCCGACCACAGGATCCTGCCGTCGTCCTGCGTCACCTTCGCATAATAGAAATGCGCGCCCGGTGCCGGCGTCGTCGTGACGTCGGCCTTGTCCGAGAGCTGGCTCACGTCGCCGTTGCGGCCCGGGACCCCTTCGATGATTGCCACCGTCGCGGCCTGGCGGCCCGTCGCGCTGGCGTAAGCAACTTGCAGCCGCAGCGCACCCCTGTTGTCGAAGCGCTCGCCCATCAGGTGGCCGTTCGCGGTAAAGACGAGCTGCGCATCCTTGTCCATCGTCGCGAACACACGGCGCGCATGCACGGCCTCGAGGAAGCTGGCGCGCGTCAGCGGCACGCCGTTTGGAATCAGGGCGGCGCTGCGGTTGCTGTACGACGCGCCCCAGTTGGCGCAGTGGTTGTCCTGGTTGCTGCTGAACGCCACGTGATAACCCGCTTCCAGCAGCTTGTTGCAGGCCTGCTCGAAATTGCTGCGCCGCGTCTCGCCCTCGTTCTCGCTGACGGAAAACGCGGAGCTGTTCACGACTTCGCACAAGGCCATGACGGCGTCGCCGTCCGGCGTATAGGCAAGCGGCGTGCCGTTCACGGTGAACTGGCCCGTCGGCGCGGGATGGTTGAACTGGCCGGTCAGGCCGCGCCGGCGCATCAGCGCATACAGCGCGGCGTAGTCGCTCTTGGGGGTCTCCGTGTCCGCGATCAGCTCGCCCTTCGCATTCTTCTCCCAGCCGAGCAGCTCGTCGCTGTCGAAGATGTTCAGGTGGCCGCCGTTGCCGATCACGCCCCATTCCATGCCGTACAGGGCGAGAAAGCCCGGGTTCGCGTCCGAGTAATCACGCGCCGTCTTCAGGCCGGCCTGGTATCGGGCTTTGGCCGTCGCGGGATCGGCATCGGGATTCGTGCCGTCCGAACCGTCGTACATGTGGTTGTGCTCCGAGGCCATCAGGATGTCCAGGCCGTGCTTGCGCGCGTAGGCGTAGGCGACGTCCGGACCGTAGGGCGCCGTTTGCGGGTCCTGCGCGCCGTGGCAGTCGGCGACGGGGCCGCCGCCGTCGCTGTCGCGCGTCTGGCTGTGCAGGTTGCCGTAATAGACCGTGT
>Ga0187845_1000156_pt1 | contig 38328 bp, 41 predicted proteins | sample SpaLakP09_SKY_68_FD_134515 | JGI IMG/M metagenome (GOLD analysis project Ga0187845, IMG submission 134515) | Oligotrophic lake water microbial communities from Sparkling Lake, Wisconsin, USA - SP09_SKY_68 | ecosystem: Environmental > Aquatic > Freshwater > Lake | place: USA: Sparkling Lake... | reverse complement strand
TAAAAAGCCCGCGCTGCAACCCATGCCGCCAGCGCCGCGGCCAGCGCCTGCAGCACCTGCTCGTCCGTGCGCCCGCTTCGCGCCCTCACATGGAAGGCATGGTCCGCATCGTCCTCGAGATGCAGCGTGCTCCTGTCGCCCAGCCCCTCGACGACACCACGCAGCAGGCCCAGCTCGGCCAGTTCGTCGCGCGTGCCCTGCAGGAACAGCATCGGCACGTCGACCTGCGCCAGATGCGCGGCGCGCTCGACGCCCGGCTTGCCCGCCGGATGCAGCGGGAAGCCGACGAACACGAGGCCTCGCACGCCCGGCATGGCTGCGGTGGCCTGGGCCTGCGAGGTCATGCGGCCGCCGAAGGACTTGCCGCCTGCCAGCAGCGGCGTGCCGGGCAGGCGGCCGTGCGCCTCGGCCACCGCGGCGCGCACGGCGGCGTGGGCGACGACCGGCGTGTCGGGCCGCCTGGAGCCGCGTTCCATGTAAGGGAACTGATAGCGCAGCGTCGCGATCGACTGCGCAAACAGCGCCTGTGACAGCGCCTCCATGAAGCCGTGCTGCATGCCGGCACCGGCGCCATGCGCAAAGACGTAGACAGCGCGCGGCTGAGGGGGACGCAGCCACAGCGCGGATACCGCGGTCTGTTCGTCGACGGTCAGCGTGAAGGGCTCGGGCGTGTTCATGCCCGTGAGCTTACGCAGCTGCGCTAGAGTCGGCCCCGGTGCGGCGCCACGCCGCCCACGTCGCTCGGACGGTTCCGGGCGCTCACGTGACACTGCCAATGACTTCTCCCTCTTCCGCCTCCGGCGGCAAGCGCCGTTTCGCGCGCATCGACCGCCTCCCGCCCTACGTCTTCAACATCACGGCCGAGCTCAAGCTCGTGGCCCGCCGGCGTGGCGAGGACATCATCGACATGAGCATGGGCAACCCCGACGGGGCCACGCCGCCGCACATCGTCGCCAAGCTCAACGAGGTCTCGCAGCGGCCCGACACCCACGGCTACTCGGCCAGCAAGGGCATCCCGCGCCTGCGCCGCGCGATCTCGCACTGGTACCAGCGCCGCTACGGCGTCGACATCAACCCCGACACCGAGGCCATCGTCACCATCGGGTCCAAGGAAGGCCTGGCCCACCTGATGCTCGCGACGCTGGACCGCGGCGACACCGTGCTGGTGCCCGACCCCAGCTACCCCATCCACATCTACGGGGCGGTCATCGCCGGCGCCGACATCCGCGCCATCCCCGTCAGCAGCGAGGTGGACTTCTTCGCCGAGCTGGAGAAGACCATCCGCGGCAGCTACCCCAAGCCCAAGATGATGGTGTTCGGCTTCCCGTCCAACCCGACGGCGCAGTGCGTGGAGCTGGGCTTCTTCGAGCGCGTGGTGGCGCTGGCCAAGAAGCACGACATCCTCGTCGTGCACGACCTGGCCTATGCCGACATCGTGTTCGACGGCTATGTGGCGCCATCCATCATGCAGGTGCCCGGCGCCAAGGACGTGGCGGTCGAGTTCTTCACGCTCAGCAAGAGCTACAACATGGCCGGCTGGCGCATCGGCTTCATGGTCGGCAACCGCGACCTCGTCGCCGCACTCGCGCGCATCAAGAGCTATCACGACTACGGCACCTTCACACCGCTGCAGGTCGCGGCCATCGCCGCGCTCGAAGGCGACCAGCAGTGCGTGCTGGACATCTGCGCCAGCTACCAGCGCCGCCGCGACGTGCTCTACAAGGGCCTCATCGAAGCCGGCTGGCAGGTGGACCGCCCCAAGGCCAGCATGTACATCTGGGCGCCGATTCCCGAGCCCTACCGGGAGCTGGGCTCGCTGGAGTTCGCGCGCCAGTTGCTGGAGAAGGCCAAGGTCTGCGTGTCGCCGGGCATCGGCTTCGGCGACCACGGCGACGGGCATGTGCGCTTCGCGCTGATCGAGAACGAGTCGCGCATCCGGCAGGCGGTGCGCGGGATCAAGGCGATGTTCAAGGCGGATGGGTTGATGACGCCTTAGCGGCGGCACGGTTGCGCGCCCACCTAGGATAGGCCGCATGTTTTCGACGATAGCCATGCGCGCCATGCGCGCACCTCATGTCCTGCTGCTGGTCGCGCTGTCCGCGTCCGCTGTCGCACAGCCGACCGACGACGGTCCATGGCGGTTTGGCCCCTTGAGCTTCGGCATGAGCACGGCGCAGGCACGCGCCGCGACTCCGGGAACCGAATGGCAGGTGCTCGCCGCATCGACGAGTTCCGGCACCGCCTACGAGATCAAGGCATCGCGGTTGCTTGAGCTGGGTGGGTTCCGCTACGACGTGCGTGTGGGCTCCCGGTATAGCGGCTCGCATCACTGGGAGATCCTGTCTGCAGCCACGGCCAACAGCATGACTGACTGCCAAGCCCGAACCGCGTCGCTGATCGCCGAGCTCGAGCGTCGCTTCGGTGCCTTTGATCTGACAGCCCCGCTGTTGGGCACGGAGAAGGCCATTCCCGTTGGCAAGGCGTCAAGGATGAAGACGGACGCAGCGCGAGGCTTGTTCTTTGTGCGCGCCAAGCACTCGCGAACATCAGCCGATGACGTCGACATCATGGTGACGACGGACTACGACGAGGCACGGGGTCGGGAGTGCGCCATCACTGCGCAACTCGATGGGCAGTCGCCGCCGCCTCAAGGCTTGAACCTTGCCTGGGACCCGCAGCGCTTGATCGCCAGCCCGAGCATCGCCTACCGCAATCGCAGCCTGCGCAATCTCGGCGTGCCCGCCCAGCCGCTCACGCTGCTCATGCCCTGCTCGATCCACGCACGCAGTGGACGAGTAGGCAGCTGCGTCATGGGTCCGGCCAACGAGACCATAGACCCTTACCGCAAGCTCGCGAGCAACTGGGCCGTGCGCTACCAACTCGACATTGGCGCGACCGATCCGCAAGATCTCACCAGGTATCCGATCGAGATACCCGTCACGATGAGTGCGGCCGACGTGCGGGAGGTGGACTTGGAAAACGGCGCGGTGCTCGACATTGCCCAACTGAGGGTCGTTCGCGGCCTTGCCGTCGACCCGGCCGACTATTTCCCTCGGGGTCCGCAGTTCAGCAAGATGTCCGCAGACATTACCGTCCGCTGCAAGGTGCAGGAAGATGGCTCCATGATCTGCGGGCTGAAGCCCGGCACTGCGTCACCCGCAGAAGCCATCACGCTCGCGGCCATCCAGTTCGCGGAAAACCTGGAAGTCGATCCCAAGCTGCGTGACGGAAGCTCGGCGGTTGGCGGATTCGTCGAACGACGCCTGCAATTCAAGGATTCGTCTTCCAGGTAGCCCCCTGCTCGGCATTGGCCTTCAGTGCTCAAGATGAAAGCACTCCACGCACTTTTCGCGACGCACTGCCAACACTGACATGCGCAAGTCTTCTCGTGACGCCAAGGCAAGCTGGACGAGTCCCTCGCGGGCAGCGCTGAACCTGTTCAGCGCTGCCCTGACCCACTTTTCGCGGATACGCGGATGAACGCAAGGTTTGCGGGCTCCGCTTTCGATTTGTGAACACTTTCAATTCACACCTTCCCCCACTCAGAGCCTGCATGTTCGACCTCGACGGCACGCTGGTCGACACCCTCGGCGACTTCGTCGCCGCGCTGGGCCGGGTGCTCTCCGACCTCGGTCTGCCGCCCGTCACCCGCGACTTCATCGAGCACACCATCGGCCGCGGCGGCGAGCATCTGGTGCGCACGACGCTGGCGCATGTGGGCGGCGCGCCCGAAATGTTCGACCGCGCGTGGCTGCTCTACCAGCAGCACTACGCGGCTGTAAACGGCGAGCATGCAGCTATCTACCCGGGCGTCATCGAGGGGCTGCAGGCGCTGCGCGCAATGAGCATCCCGCTGGCGGTGCTGACCAACAAGCCGGGCGCGCCGGCCCGCGAACTGCTCAGGCGCAAGGGCCTGGACGGCTACTTCAGTCACGTCTTCGGCGGTGACGCGTTCGCGCGCAAGAAGCCCGACCCGCTGCCGCTGCTCAAGACCTGCGAGGCGCTGGGCATACCGCCGTCAGCGACCTGGATGGTGGGGGATTCGAGCAACGATGCCGAGGCGGCACACTCGGCGGGTTGCCCGCTGGTGCTGGTGACCTACGGCTACAACCACGGCGAGGACATCCGCGCTGTGGCGGCCCAGCAGCACGTCGAGCGGCTAGATGAAATCCAGCTCGGCTGATCGGAGCTCCTGCCGTTCGGGCCGAGCGCCGGTCCGCCCCAAGCCGGCCCCTCTGCCGACGTGCGAGCGGCCCAATGCCTCAAGCATCGCCGCCCCCCAGGGGGCTGAGCCCAGGCACAGCCGCGTTCAGCGCGGTGGGACTGGGCGAGGGCACCAGCTCAACGCTGCTTGCGTTCCTTCTTGATGCCCAGCAGCGCGTCCTTCAACGCGTCGTCGGCGGGCTTGTCGCCCAGCCAGATGCGCAGCAGCGACGAGAAGAACTCCGGCTCCTTGATGGTGTCGCCCACCGGCTTGCCATTGACCAGGACCGTGGAGCCGACGCCCGGCACGTAGTCGATGAAGAAGCTGTCTCCGTTGTTGAGCTGCTTGCGGCTGGCGAAGACCTCGCTGAGCTTGAGCACGCCATTGATGGACTTGGCGAAGTCCTCGCGCGACACGTTGGCCTCCATGCCCTTGGTGAAGAGCTTGCCGAGTTCGTTGCCGTCGATGTCGCGCAGCATGTGGATGTGGACGCGCTTGGGGCCGGGGGCCGCGAGCACCTCGGCCGTCGTGCCGGCCTTGTGCGTCAGGTACAGCCCCGCCGCATAGACCTTGACGACGAACTTGTAGCGCACGCCGGCGCCGTTGAGTTGCAGCTTCTGGCCGGCCAGGTCAATGCCGGTCTCGTACTTCACATTCGCCACCTCGACCGTCTGGGCCCAGGTGCTCACTCCGCTCAAACTGCTCGCAGCCACCAGGGCCGCGACGATGAATGCACGCATGTCTGTCTCCGTATTCGTAGCGCAATAACGGCGCCTTCGCGGACCGAAGTATGGCGCGGCTTGAAATACACTCGCCCGCATCATGTTCATCACGCGCAAGCACATCACGGGGTCGAGCGACCGGGGAGCCTGGCCCTGGCGTCCCTGGGCCACCGCCGTTTGATGCCGCTTGGCGCGCCCTGACGCGCTCGTTTCCGCGTTGCCCGTTCGGGCTGCACGCCAAGCCCTGAAGCTGTCCATTCAAGGTTTGACGCCGTGATCACTGAAATCGAATTCCAGAGCCTCGCCTCCGAGGGCTACAACCGCATCCCGCTCATCAGCGAAGCCTTTGCGGATCTCGAAACCCCACTGTCCCTGTACCTCAAGCTGTGCGCCGGTGCCGGCCATGGCCGCAACAGCTTCCTGCTGGAGTCGGTCGTCGGCGGCGAGCGCTTCGGGCGCTACTCCTTCATCGGCCTGCCGGCGCGCACGCTGATCCGTGCGACGGGCCAGCACTGCGAGGTGCTGACCGACGGCGCCGTCGTCGAGACGCACGAGGGCAACCCGCTGGACTTCATCGCGGCCTACCAGGACCGCATCAAGCCGAAGATTCCTGCCGGCCTGCCGCGCTTCTGCGGCGGCCTGGCCGGCTATTTCGGCTACGAGGCCGTGCGTGCCATCGAGAAGCGCCTGGCCACCACGCAGAAGGAAGGCGGCCTGGGCACGCCCGACATCCTGCTGCTGCTGACCGAGGAGGTCGCCGTCATCGACAACCTGTCCGGGCGGCTCTACCTCATCGTCTGGGCCGACCCGCGCCAGCCCGAGGCCTACTTCCGCGCCACCAAGCGGCTCACGCAGTTGCGCGACAAGCTGCACTACTCGGTGAGCGTGCCGCGCGTCGTGCGCAGCGAGTCGCACGCCGTCCAGCGCGATTTCTCCAAGGCCGAGCTGATGGCCGCCGTGGAGCGTGCCAAGGAGTACATCGCCGCCGGCGACCTGATGCAGGTTGTCATCGGCCAGCGCCTGGCCAAGCCCTACAAGGCCGAGCCCATCTCGCTGTACCGCGCGCTGCGGGCGCTGAACCCCAGCCCCTACATGTACTTCTACGACTTCGGCGACTTCCAGGTCGTCGGCGCCAGCCCAGAGATCCTGGTGCGCGAGGAGCACGCCAGCGACGGCAGCCGCAAGGTCACCATCCGTCCGCTGGCCGGCACCCGCCCACGCGGCGCGACGCCCGAGCGCGACCTGGCGCTTGAAGCCGAACTGCAGGCCGACCCCAAGGAGCGCGCCGAGCACCTGATGCTGATCGATCTGGCGCGCAACGACATCGGCCGAATCGCCCGCACGGGCAGCGTGCAGGTCACGCAGGCCTTCGACGTGGAGCGCTACTCGCACGTCATGCACATCGTGTCCAACGTCGAAGGTGTGCTGCGGCCCGAGGTGGGCCAGCTCGACGTGCTGAAGGCCACCTTCCCCGCCGGCACGCTCAGCGGCGCACCCAAGGTGCGGGCGATGGAGCTCATCGACGAGCTGGAGCCGGTGCAGCGCGGCATCTACGGCGGCGCCTGCGGCTACCTGAGTTTTGCCGGCGACATGGACCTGGCCATCGCCATCCGTACCGGCATCATCAAGAACGGCATGCTGTACGTGCAGGCGGCGGCGGGTGTGGTCGCCGACTCGGTGCCTGAGCTGGAATGGCAAGAGACTGAAGCGAAGGCCCGCGCCCTGCTGCGCGCCGCCGAGCTCGTTGAGGAGGGCTTTTGATGAGCCCCCACGTTCACTTCGTTCACTGCCCCCCGAGGGGGATGGCCTCCCTTGGGACGGCCCGGCGGGAGTCCAAATGCTCTTGATGATCGAACATCGGCATTGCAATCCGACAGCGTCCAAGGCAAGCCGATATTCAGACGTAAGCCACTGATTTAAAAAGATAATTTATCTTGGCACGTGCGGCGTTATCCGCACCCAACCGAGCGATTTGGGGGTATTGTTGGGGGTGTTTTTCCTCACTTCAGCCATACCCCCAGTTGAAATACAGCCTCACCGCGACGGCCGTTAAGAACGCCAAGCCATCCCCGGATGGGAAGCAGCAGAAGCTCGCCGATGGCGGCGGGCTGTACCTGCTAGTCACAGCCACGGGCAGCCGGCTCTGGCGCTACAAATACCGGATCGCAAAGGTGGAGCACACCTACGCCATAGGCGCGTACCCGGCAATCTCCTTGCAGCAGGCGAGAGAAGAGCATGCGAGGGCACGCGACCTCGTAGCAAAGGGCGAGCACCCACGAGCGCAGCGGGAGTTGCTGAAGCTGCAGAAGCAGCACGAGGGAGCGGACACCTTCAAGCTCATCACCGAAGAGTGGATGGAGAAGCGGAAGGCGGGATGGTCGCCGTACTACCTCTCCCAGATTCGGAGAGCCATGGAGAACGACGTTTATCCCAGCGTCGGCGCCCTGCCAATCCGCCACGTGACCCCACCGCACCTGCTGCGCATCCTAAATAGCGTTGAAGGGCGAGGTGCCGAGGTGGTTGCCGAGAACATCCGGCAATGGACGTCCCAGGTCTTCAGGTATGCCATCGTGAACCTGCGTGCCGAAGCTGACCCAGCGGCGGCGCTCAAGGGAGTCGTGCAGCGGCCGAAGATCAAGCACAACGTCTCGCTGACGCCTGACCAGATTAGCGAGCTGCTACGTCGACTCGGTAAGGCAGGCGGCAATCGGACGACAAAGATAGCCATTGAGCTGCTGCTCCTGACGTTCGTTCGCACGGTCGAGCTACGCAAAGCAAAATGGCCCGAGTTCGACCTTGATGCGGGCATGTGGCGCGTTCCGGCCGAGCGCATGAAACGGGGCGTCGAGCATCTGGTCCCCCTTTCTGCGCAGTCGATTGCACTGCTTCGAGAGCTATCGAAGATCACCGGGGCGTCGCCTTGGCTGTTCCCCAACAATCGCCGGCCTGATGATTGCATGACGCCTACGACCATCAATCGGGCCCTAGAACGCATGGGGCTCAATGGGACAGGCACCATCGGCTTTGCCGCACACGGCTTCAGAGGCACGGCCTCGACCTTGCTGCACGAGTGGGGATTCAAACACGAAGCCATCGAACGACAACTTGCGCATGCCGAGGGCGATGCGGTCTCAGCCGCGTACAACAAGGCGATTTACTTGGCCGAGCGCACGGAAATCATGAGGGCCTGGGCACTGAAAATCGATGGTTTTCGTCAAGCCAATAAGGCGGAGAATTGATTTTCGGATATTGAAATTGCGCTAGGCGGGATAAATTCGGATTTCGCTAGACTTCTTCTTACTGCATCACACCCCGTGAGCTGTATTCGGAGAAGACATGACAAACCTCGGCTCACGCCAGCGCCAAACTCATACTCGCGCCAGGCCCCTCACAAATATTGACCTCACCAAGCCGGGACGGCTTCGCGTAGGGCACCTTCTGACGCTTTTCAGCGTCTCTCATTCCACCCTCTACTCACACATTAAATTCGGCCTCCTGCCGCCCCCAGACGGGAAAGACGGCACTCGTCCCTACTGGCTAACCCAGACAGTGAATAGCTATCTGAAGTAACCATTGGCATCGGCAGGAGAAAATCATGAATTTATGGAATCTGGACAGTGGTCTGCAGCGCGGCGTGTTTGTAAAGCCTGAGTTTGTCGCGGTCGCCGGTGACTTAGCCTCTGGAACGATGCTGTCGCAAATCATGTATTGGTGCCGCCCAGACAAGACGGGCGCTACAAAGCTACGCGTACGTCGTGATGGCCGAGCGTGGATTGCGAAGACGAGCGAGGAATGGTGCGACGAGTGCTCAATAACAGAAAAGCAGTTCAGGAGAGTAGTCAGACACCTCCAGGCCGCCGGCTTCATCGAGCGTGCGATCAAGCAGTTCCATGGTGGAACCATGACCCATATCAGCCTGAACGAAGGTGCGCTTTTCGCAGCCTTGCAGGCTCACTTGAGCGGCCTACCAAAGGACCAGTCCGAGGTCTGATCCCATCCGATGTAGCGGAATTCAGCTAATGGGACTGACCATAAAGGCAACCCGACCTCTGATGAAATCAGACCTCAGCATCACGCCTTATTGGCGTTGATCAACTGCCGAAAGGGCGACTTCCTATACAGAGAACACTCATAGAACACAGAATCGACTACGCATAGCTTTAGCGCTTCTGACGAAGCGCGGCTAGGCGCCCTAAAAAAACAGCCGTGCAAGTAAGGAAGATGTAGCCAACGTAAATAGACAATATCAAAATCAATTAACTTAAATCCAAAACAGCGATTGCCTGCTTTATATATTGACATAGCAGACAGTGAAACTACGCTTATATCTCCATATTTGATATAACGATTTCACCATGTCAATAGATGAGCTGAACAACGCGTCAATCGAAGATCTCAGCAACACCCTCTTAGACCGCATGGACGCCTGCTCTTACGATGCAGGCCGGATTCCATCCTTAGCAGACAAGTGGGTGCTATCCAGCGCGTTGCAGAAGATGATTCGTCGAGGGCAAATAGGCGCCGCCATCGCAGCTGCGATACGCTTGCACCAATTGGACGCTGCATACCTGCCGCGCCGGCTTCCCATCATTGCAGTTGAGGATATTGCGTTGGGGGATCTTGGCGTTTGCTACGACGTGCTGACGGTCTGCGCCTCAAGTCGCTGGTGGCGAAGTGATCCTGAACAAACCATCCGGTTTGTCGTTGGCTCGCTCGCCCAGGCCGTGAAATGCCGTGCTGCTTGTGACGCCTACTGCTGGTCTCAAGTAGCCGGCGAGACGCCGCGCATGATGCCGATGCTGCTCAGCGCTACAGCCACCGAACTCGTAGCCATCGCCGTTGACCGCAGCAACGGGCAACTCCTCCGCAGCAACGCGCTTCGGGTGCTCGGCGGAATCTCGGTTCGCACCGCCGGCCGCTATGAAACGTTGAGTCGTTGCTCTCTGTCAGCGCTAGACCAGGTGGCTCAAGAGTTGAGGATGCCGCCTCTCGTGCGTTGGCTGATGGCCAGGCATCTGCGCACCGCCGGCCTCGCGGCCATGCTGCCGATAGCAGTTAACGCAGCAGAAGGCAGGTCCGTGAGGTCGGGGGGTGATTTCCCACACTCCCTTGAGTTCGTCGAAGGCGTGCCGATGTGTGCTGTCGACATGTTCTCGGAGTTCGGCAGAGCCGTGCTGCGTGACTTCTTCCGAAGCTCGGAGTCCGTCAGGGCATTTGCTGCTCAGCACATCCAGAAGGGCCAGCACATACGGCTGCTCAATATGGCGATGTTTCATGCTGAGTCTTCCCACCTGAACTCCTATCTCACGTCCCCCGGACTGGACCAGCTTCGAGCCGATACGGAGCACAGCGAGATGGTCCACCTGGGGATGACGCACGGCGAGAGGCGTCATGAGCTTTACAGCGCCCTCACGGCCGAATCAGGCTTTCTCGCCAACATACGCAGGCGTCGGCTGCTCTTGGCGCATGAATTGGTCGACGACCACCCTGACCTCTTCGGCGAGGCGCACAGCGCATGAGCGCCGCGCCTCTGGATCGGGCGTCGGTCGGTCTCACTAGCGATAACTCTCCATTCTCGCTAACCATTTCACCGCGTGGAGACGCCGTCTCGGCCAACTCTCGGAGGTCAGACACCGCGCAATCAATTGCACACGGTTCGGACGACCTGGTTTCACAATACCTTCAGGCGGCCATCGCACCCGCAACGCGAAAAGCCTACCAGTCCGACCTGCGGGACTTCCTAGCCTGGGGAGGGTCTGTGCCTAGTTCACCTGAAGAAATCGCTCGCTACTTAGCTGAGCGCGCGAAACGACTGTCACCGTACACCTTGGCACGACGTGTTGTTGCCATCGGTCGCGCCCACACAGCGGGCGGGATGACTAGTCCGGCTCGGTCCGACCTAGTTCGATCCGTGCTTCGTGGCCTCTGGCGAGTTCATGGCCGCCCGCAGCGCCGCGTAGCGCCGCTTTTGAAGCGGGACATCATCGAACTCTGCGCTGATACGCCCAGCCTGAAAGGAACTCGGGATCGGGCGATATTGCTGCTCGGATTCGCCGCCGCGCTTCGGCGATCGGAACTGGTTGCCCTCGATGTGTCCAACGTGCAGTTCTTGCAAGAGGGAATGCTCGTCACGCTTACGCGCAGCAAGACAGATCAGACAGGATGCGGACGGCAGGTCGCTGTCCCGTTCGGACGAACTGCGGCGTGTCCGGTCAAAGCTCTATCTGCATGGCTTGCAGCCTCCCGTATCGAAGGCGGCCCGATCTTTCGGGCGATAAGTAAGGCTGACCAGGTGCGCTCTGGGCGACTGTCTGCGCAATCAATTGCACTCATCGTCAAGACACATGCGCGGCGGCTGGGGCTCGATGTGGCCACGTACTCAGGCCATAGCTTGCGCGCTGGTCTCGTAACCAGCGCTGTGCAGGCGGGCGCTAGCCTGATCAAGATTCAGCAGCAGACAGGCCACAAAAGCCAAGCCGTTCTGGCAAGGTACATCCGCGACGCCAGCCTTTTTGAAAGCAACGCCGCAGGACACGTTCTCTGACGACCCTCGGGGTGATCCGCCGTACGGCTACGGGTCGAGTGAGCGCTCCAAAGGTCAGTGCGGCGAGCAATAGGTCAATTGCGATCACCGCGAGCGGAGGTAGGTGTATTTCCAGGCCCATACGGCAGTCGCGCGGTTGATACCACTACGCAGCGTCAGGTCAGTGGATCTGTCGGACTCTCGATCCAAAGTAGCGCAGAACTTTTGTCGTTCGACTGTTAAGGATTGGAAGCTCCTCCTCGTTGCACCAGCCGATGAGTTCCTGCACGTTGGCCTTACCGAAAGCCTTGATCTTGCCGTCGCCATGAATGGCATCGGCCATTCTGTCTACTACCTCCTTACGCCCGAACACCAAATGCGCGAGCGCCTCTCTGGCGCGTTTGGGGTCGTTGCTATTGATGAACTTATCCCTCCAAGTTTCCCGCCCACCGCGATGGAAGCGGAGGCGGTCGCCGAAACTGTGCAGAGTTGACAGGGCGTCGAACAGTTCATCGTCCGAGGCTGCGAGAACTGTTTCCTTTGACCTGAATACGCGCTGCAAGCGTGGATATGTCTCGCCGACGATGTTGTTCTCGAAGTAGGGCCATGGCACAGATGCCCACTCGTCAATGAGTGGTCGCAGGATGGCGCGCTGCTCCTCGACGGTTCGGTAGGGGGAATTCTGCCAAGACTCTCCGCGAGCGTGTTTCTGCCGAACAAAACTCATGAACGAGTCGACCTCGAGACGGAGTGGAATGTCCTGCTCGCTGACCTTCCTGTAACCGCTCGCTGCGTAGGCAGCTCGGACTATGTTGAATGCCGAGACACACTCCTGGTAGGACTTTCGAAAGCTTGAACGAAAGAGAGAATCGGACTTGGGCTTCGGCTGTCCGCGGGCAATATTGTTTGGTGCGGTCTTGCCGAGCAACTCTGCCACCTCGTCTGCAAGCAATTCAGCAGCGTTGCTGTGCTGCTCGTACCTGCGGTACAGCGCCTTGTACTGTGACAGCATTGCGTTTGTCGGAACGTCAGCGCTCTCCCAGTAGTCTTGGAATATTGCTGCGAGTTCAGACAAACGCTCGTCATCTTCGTCAACTCCCATAACGATTTCTTGATTCGTTGTGATCGCGGCTCTGGTCAAGTTTGCCGAGCCCACCAGGGCCTTGTCATCGCCGAAGAGATAGAGTTTTGGATGGAACGAACGCGCCGTATAGACGCGAAGTTGAACATTCGGGTGGCTCATTGCCCACTCGACAGCATGGGGACTGGTCGGAAAGCCCAGTCTTACCACCAACCAAACCTTGCAGCCGTGGTCCAAAAGTTGCTGGACAACATTGGTTTCAGTGAAGAACGCTACGGCAATGAAGACGTCACATCCCTGAATATCGTCCCGAGTGAGTTCATTGATCAGGAAGTCCCTGTGCGCCGTCCGATTGGCAAATAGGTTGTCCATCTCTGCGGCTCCTCTGAATGTTGTGGGCGCGACTCTACATGTGCATAAACCGATCCCGACTGTTCTTGCTCGTCGGTGCCACGATGCTGGAGCGGAACGACAAGTGGTCACTCAATTGACGCTACATGACGTTGAAGGGGCTACAGGCCCCGCCTCAAGCGGGACGGACGCGCACGCTGATCGGCTTCGTGCTGTGCGAGTGCACGATGGCGAGATACAGCCGACCGGTCTTCGCCATTTCCAGCAGATCAGGTGTCTGCTTCGCGAGCCCCATCCAAACCTTCCCAGGCTCAAGGGTGTGCGGCGTTTGATTCCCGCTGCCCTCACCCCACGTATTCACAATCGCGTTGTACATCGCGCGGTTCCTCACGAACTGCCACCACGACACGTAGTGGTGCAAGGTGAAGTGCGTGATCGTGGTTGCGCGGTCTCCGCGATTTGTCACGTTCATCATCATGAACAGGTCCGTGCCGATAGACCCACGGCCAGCCATCGCCATGCCGGTGCTTGCCCTGACGTGCAGCTTCGGCCCAGCGTTCTTCCATTTCCACCAGTCCCACACCAGCGTGAACGTCGCGACAACCGCTGCGTAGATCGCAATGATCAAGGTCCAGTCGATGGTCACCGTACTTGTCATCTGCACCCCTATGGCTTCTTGACGTTGGCCGGCACCGAGCCCGGCTCTCTGTACCGCTTCGGGTCCACCGGATAGCTCAACTCGGCGCGCAATCAATTGCACGGCCGCCCGTCCCTCGGCAAGCTCACTCAACTTCGCGCTTATGTACGTGCGCGGCCTGCATCAACAGGCGAGCCTCAACATCTTTGAGCAGTTCAGAGGGCGAAACCTGAAGTGCCGAACAAAAGCGAAACACCATCCGGACGCTGGGGCTGTTGCGGCCAAGTTCAACCAAGGACACGTAGTTGCGGTCCGCGTCCGCCTCAAGCGCGAGTTGCTCCTGGCTCCACTTGCGCTTGTGCCGTAGGCCCCGCAGGGCCTGCCCGAATGCCTGATCTACGTCCACGCCGCTGCTCAAAATATTGGGCAGAGTTTGGGCGTACACCTCTAAGATGTCTTACTAATATATGCTGCAAACTTAATCGAGGAGGGACAGAAGATGGCACTTTCAACGTGCAAAGAGTGCGGCGCTCAGGTCAGTACCGAGGCGAAAAGCTGCCCCCATTGCGGCGTCAAGGCCCCAGCGCAGCGTCCAAGCTCGGCCCCATCCGTGCTGACTAAGAAGTACACGATGAGCCCAACGCTGAAAATCCTGCTAGCGGTCATGTTCGTAGGCCTGATCGCGAACGTCATGATCGGCGCGCGCAGACCAGTTCAACCGAGGGATTCAAGACAGGTCGAGGCTGCCAAGCCGGTCGATGCATGCTTTGACCAGGGGTACAACGGCGCCACGGTCTACTTGGCCAACATCAAGACGGCAATGGAAGTCGGCGCCAGCGCGTCAGAGATGATGAATACCATGTGCGCAGACGCTGTGCAGAAGATCGGCACCCACGACTGCCGAGGGCAGTGTGAGGCTGGCTTTAAATACAAGACCAAGACATGGGTAAAGGAAAAACCTTGACCCACGCCATGCAGAGCGCCACCTAAGGGAGACGCTATGAAAGCAGCCCGTCAGGAGCGGGAGACCACCTAGTGAGATGCCTCAAATAGCCAGCGTCGTGGCGCCCGTCTTCACACTCACATACTGCCTGCTGAGCACACTGAGGAAATTTGAGCCATTAGCAATTTCCGACAACTGCTTCAAACCGAACGGGACGATCATCTTCCCGTCCTTGGCATGCAGTTGCAAACCGTGGCGATGAGCGATATTTAGGGTTTTTGACGGGCTTGCGACAAAAAGCACGCTGTGATCGCAATTGTGCTGATTCATAATGCCGACCAGCTCATTGACCCATTCAGTTTTCATGCCAACGGTGTAGCACTTTGCCTCCCCCAGCATATGGGAACCTGCGGCTCGCAGCATGGGGATCAGAGCTGCGGTCGGGCCAAGCTCGATAAGTACGTCTACTTCAGCAGTGCTCGTCCGAACATTGGTTACGGTTGTGAACGCCTCACAGCCGTCGCACAACAGCTGAACGATCTTTTCGAAAAGCGCGCCAACCATTCTAGATTTTTCGCCTTCCACCGCCTTTTGTTTGACAATAATGTGCGGGCGACGCGCAGCTGGATCAGCGTTGTAAGCGGCCCGCGCCGCTGCAATTGCTTTGACGTCCATATCCCTGACGTACTCCAAGCGTCCAAGCAACTGTTTCAGCCGCCTTGTGTCCGTGACAGACAAATAGGCAAGGATTTTTTCATCGAGCGGCACTCCACCACTCGCCATATCTTTCAGCATATCGAGCATAGGGTAGGTCATTGCAGCCCCCCCGCAGCGACTCGACGAAATGCAACGTCAATATTGGCCGGGTTCGCGCCGTCGACTTCGCCACCATCATCGAGCATCCATGTTCGCCTTAATTCACCGGGATCATCTGTCCAGTCATTAAGCGAACCTTCAACAGCCTGATTGGTGGCGAGACGGAATACGGGCACAAGTAGTCCTGCCTTCACTGCGTATACAAGCTCCTTACGCGCATCAGCCGCCGAGATCTGCAATCGCTCGGCGAGATCGGCCGGTCGAAGAATCTGACTAGCCTGCTGAGCGGCCAGCCAAGTCAAAGCGCTTTCGTGCTCTTGATTCGAAACGGCAGCAATCTTTCCCTGCGTCTCATGCAACATTAGGAGCAGCGAATCAATAGCGCGATAACTCGCCCTTTCACCGTGCCACGTGAAAAGCATTTCACACCCAATGTCCCAAAACTTCAGCCTCGTCAGCACGGATTCTTCGACCCAGTAGAGAATAAGAAGATTTGACTCTGCACTATTAATTGCACGCTTAGCAGAGTCAATGAGCTCCTCTCGAGTCGTCACTCCTTTGAGATGAGGCAAAATCAGGTCAGCCAGAGATTCCTCGACCGTTCTATCCTGCTTGAGCGAAGACAGGTCAAAGCGACCAACATCGACTTTTTCGATGTCTGCGCGCACGCTGTGAACTCTGCGATTGGCGCCTGCCAGCAAGACTTTTAAACTTTCCCGGATTGGGAGCGCATGTGTATTCAAGCCTAGCGATGAAAGAACTTTCACAGCCGCGGCGAGAAGATCTCCATAGGAAATCATCGACGTCCGCTTAGTGCCTGTACCTTGCGTAAAGCCGGGATAAGAAATCAGAAGCAATCCCGTCGACATACACAACCGAACAACGACTGGGTGTCGGGTCTCGTATTGCTCAAGCTTACGCGTGTCAGATGACTCGCCTTCGACCCACTCTTTCACCATAACGGTGTGCTCAAGTGTGACGTAGGAGAAATCTCCAATACGTTTGAAGTGCCGGACTAAAAAGTCAAACCCACCCGCGCTGCAGGTATCTCTAAGCTTGGCGCCAAACTGGAGAATGCTTGACGGCTCGTTTGCCCGTGCAATAAGCGCATGCTTGAATGGCGTCTGCGCTTCAACATCCAGCAACGCCTGGACAATGTCTTCTGTTGATCGCTTGACCTGCAGAAGGTCTTCGTAGCTCGATGCATGGCTACGAATCTTGACCTTGCGAGTGGGGGCAAGGTTGTAGGCAGCCTCGCGAACGCTTTCCAGCGTGAGCGAGTTCAAAAGCGTCCGTATCGGGTCTGATCTGTCGATCTCCCGCGTTCGGTACTTGTCGGTGAACTCTTCGCGACTTAGTCCCATCCAGCCTCCCCAGGCGTACGTTTTTTCTTGCCCGCGAGCCTATCAGCAGATCGCGCGTTAGCGTACCGGCCGGACCCGGGGTGCAACAAGGCGCAGGATGGACGACGACACGGACCGCCGAACAAAGGCTTCGTCGTTTGAGAGGCGACCGGCGAAAGCGATGCTTAGAATCGGCCGCATGAAGCAACTCTCGGTACAAGCACGCACGGCCTGGCGCCGCACTTGGTGGCGTTAGCCGCCATATCGCATGCACAACCCCAATGCTCGCTCCCCGGCGAGCAGTCTCAAACAGAGGGGGTATCCGAGGGGGTACTAGGGCCAAATGACCGGGAAGGTCGTTTGTTTTCTCTAACCAAATCAACAGGTTAGCAAATTCCATGCTTCTAATGATCGACAACTACGACAGCTTCACGTTCAACCTCGTCCAGTACTTTGGTGAACTGGGCGCCGACGTGAAGGTGGTGCGCAACGACGAGATCACCGTGACCGAGATGGCCGCACTGAACCCGGACCACATCGTCTTCTCACCCGGCCCCTGCACGCCCAACGAGGCCGGCGTGTGCGTTGAGGCTATCCAGCACTTCATCGGCAAGAAGCCGCTGCTGGGCGTGTGCCTGGGCCACCAGGCCATGGGCCAGGCGCTGGGCGGCCGCATCATCCGCGCCAAGCGCCAGATGCACGGCAAGGCCAGCACGCTGACGACGGACCAGCGCGGCGTCTACACCGGCCTGCCCAAGGACTTCAGCGTCATCCGCTACCACTCCCTCGTCATCGAGGAAGCGACCTGCCCGGCGGCGCTGGAGATCACCTCGCGCAGCGAGGACGGCGAGATCATGGGCGTGCGCCACCGCGAGCTGGCCGGCACGGCCACCCCGCTGGAGGGCGTGCAGTTCCACCCCGAGTCCATCCTCAGCGAGCATGGGCACGCGATGCTGCGCAACTTCCTCGAACTGCGGCCGTGAGCGACTACGCACCGTCCTCCGGCAGTGGCAGCATGGCTGCCGTTGACCTGCGCAGCGACACGGTCACCAAACCGACGCCGGCCATGCTGGCGGCCATCGCGGCGGCGGAGGTGGGCGACGACGTCTTCGGCGACGACCCCACCGTCAACGCACTCCAGGAGCGCGTCGCCGCACTGCTCGGCAAGGAGGCAGCGCTATTCATGGCCAGCGGTACGCAGAGCAACCTCTGCGCGCTGCTGGCGCACTGTGGTCGGGGCGACGAGTACATCGTCGGCCAGTTGGCCCACACCTACCGCTACGAGGGCGGCGGCGCGGCGGTGCTGGGTGGCATCCAGCCGCAGCCGCTCAACAACCAGCCCGACGGCACGCTCAAGCTCGAAGACATCGCCGCCGCCATCAAGCCCGACGACGTGCACTTCGCGCGCACGCGGCTGCTGGCGCTGGAGAACACCTGGGGCGGTCAGGTGCTGTCCACGCAGTACACCAACGCCGCCTGCGAGTTGGCCCATGCGCGCGGCCTGGCCACGCATCTGGACGGCGCGCGCCTGTTCAACGCTGCCGTGGCCTCGGGCCGCAGCGTGGGCGACCTGGCGCGGGCGTTCGACTCCGTGTCCATCTGCTTCGGCAAGGGGCTGGGCGCGCCGATCGGCTCCATGCTGGTGGGCTCAAGCGAGCTGATCCGTCGCGCCCACCGCATCCGCAAGATGGTGGGCGGCGGCCTGCGCCAGGTGGGCCTGCTGGCCGCAGCGGCGGACCACGCGCTGACGTATCACGTCGAGCGCCTGGCCGATGACCATGCGTTGGCGCGGCGGCTGGCCGAAGGCCTGGCCGCGCTGCCAAGTGTCACCGTCACGCCACCGCAGACGAATATCGTCTTCGCCCAGGTCAGCGACGGCCGCACACCCGCGCTGCTGGAGCATCTGAAATCACGCGGCGTGCTGGCCACCGGCCTGATCGGCCTGCGCTTCGTGACCCATCTGGACGTCGATGCAGCCGGCATCGACCACGCCATCGCCGCGGCGCGCGAATTCCTGGAGGCTTGATCGTGTCGACATCCACGCTGCTCATCTCGCTCTACCAGCAGAAGGCTGCCATCGACCGCGAGTTCTTCACAGTGCTGGCAGGTGCGGCGTTGTCCGCCGAGAAGCGCCACATCGCCCTCCGCACGCTCAACCACATCCACACGGTGGACCGCATCTTTGCCGCCCACCTGCGCGGTGAGCCGCACGGCTTCACCGCCAGCAACACCGCGGACACGCCGACGCTGGACGCGCTGCGCGCCTCGGTCGAGCAGGTGGACGGCTGGTACGTCGACTACGTCCGCTCGCTGGCACCCGAGCAGTTCGAGGAAGTGCTGAGCTTTCGCTTCACCGACGGCGACGCTGGCCGCATGAGCCGCGAGGAAATCCTGGCCCACGTCATCCACCACGGCAGCCACCATCGCGGCAATGTCGGCATGCTGATGAAGCAGATCGACCAGCCGCCGCCGCGCGATCTGTTCACCCGTTATCTCCACCAGCGCGACCCAGCGCGCCGTTCCTGAGGCCTTTCGACATGCCGATCACCGACAACGAAGCCCTGACCCGCGTCATCGAGCACCGCGAGATCTTCCATGACGAGATGCTCACGCTGATGCACCGCATCATGGCCGGCGAGATGTCGCCCGTCATCGCGGCTGCGCTGCTGACTGGCCTGCGCGTGAAGAAGGAAACCATCGGCGAGATCACCGCCGCCGCGCAGGTGATGCGCGAGCTGTCCAACAAGGTGCCGCTAGGCCCGCAGCCGCATCTGGTGGACGTCGTCGGCACCGGCGGCGACGGCGCGCACAGCTTCAACATCTCGACCTGCTCGATGTTCGTCGCCGCGGCCGGCGGCGCGCAGGTGGCCAAGCATGGCAACCGCAGCGTGAGCAGCAAGACCGGCAGCGCGGACGTGCTGGAGGCGCTGGGCGCCAACATCCAGCTGACGCCGCGCCAGGTGGCCGCGAGCATCGCCGAGTGCGACATCGGCTTCATGTTCGCGCCCAACCACCACCCGGCAATGAAGAACATCGCGCCGGTGCGCCGCGAGTTGGGCGTGCGGACCATCTTCAACATCCTGGGCCCGCTGACCAACCCAGCCGGCGCGCCCAATATCCTGATGGGCGTCTTCCACGCGGACCTCGTCGGCATCCAGGTGCGCGTGCTGCAGCGTCTGGGCGCGGAGCACGCGCTGGTCGTCTACGGCAAGGACGGCATGGACGAGATCTCGCTGGGCGCGACGACGCTGGTGGGCGAACTGCGCAACGGCGCCGTGCGCGAGTACGAGATCCACCCCGAGGACTTCGGTTTCGCGATGGCCAGCAACCGCAGCCTCAAGGTCGACGGGCCGGAACAGTCGCGCCAGATGCTGATTGGCGTGCTCGACGGCCAGCCCGGCCCGGCGCGCGACATCGTGCTGCTGAACGCCGGCGCAACGCTGTACGCCGCCAACGTGGCGCCGACGCTGGCCGACGGCATCGCCCGCGCCCGCCAGGCGCTGGACAGCGGCGCGGCACGCGCCAAGCTGGATGCCTTCGTCAAGACGACGCAGGGTCTGGGAGGGCAGCCATGAGCGATATCCTGAACAAGATCGTCGCGGTCAAGTGGGAAGAGATCGCTGCGGCCAAGCTGAAGCGCTCGCTGGCATCCCAGCGTGAAGAAGCAGAAGCACGCAAGAGCGAGCGCCTGGGCTTCGAGCGCTCGCTGCGCGCGTCCATCGCCGCCGGCCGTGCGGCCGTCATCGCCGAGATCAAGAAGGCCAGCCCGAGCAAGGGCGTGCTGCGCGAGGACTTCCGCCCGGGTGAGATCGCCGAGACCTACGCCCGCAACGGCGCAGCTTGTTTGAGCGTGCTGACCGACGAGCGCTTCTTCCAGGGCTCCATCGCCTACCTGAAGCAGGCCCGCGCCTCCTGCGAGTTGCCGGTGCTGCGCAAGGACTTCATGGTCGACGAGTACCAGGTCATGGAGGCCGGCGCGATGGGCGCGGACTGCATCCTGTTGATCGCCGCCAGCCTGGCCGACTCGCAGATGGCCGACCTCGAAGCGACGGCTCACGCCCTCGGCATGGACGTTCTGGTGGAGGTGCACGACGGCGATGAACTCGACCGCGCGCTGAAGCTGAAGACGCCGCTGGTGGGCATCAACAACCGCAACCTGCGCACCTTCGACGTGACGCTGGACACCACGCTGGGCCTGCTGCCGCGCGTGCCGGCAGACCGACTGCTGGTGACCGAGTCCGGCATCCTCGGAGCGGCCGACGTGAAGCGCATGCGCGACGCCAATGTGCACGCCTTCCTCGTCGGCGAGGCATTCATGCGCGCGCCGGACCCGGGCGCGGCGCTGGCGCAGTTGTTCGGATGAAGCTGCCGCTGCAGTTGCCCGACACCGACTGGCTGCCAGTCGTCGAAGCCTGGGCCGCGTCGCCCGCCGGCCAGCGGCTCGAAGCCTTTCTGGAACAACGCGCCGCCGCTGGCGCCACCATCTACCCGCCCGAGCCACTGCGCGCGCTGACGCTGACGCCGTTGGCAAGCACCCGCGTCGTCATCCTCGGCCAGGACCCGTACCACGGCCCCGGCCAGGCTGAGGGCCTGAGCTTCAGCGTGCCCGAGGGCGTGCCACTGCCGCCCAGCCTGCGCAACATCTTCAAGGAGATCCAGCGCGACCTCGGCAAGCCCTTCCCACCCAACGGCAGCCTGGTGCGCTGGGCGGAGGGCGGCACGCTGCTGCTGAACGCCGTGCTGACCGTGGAAGACGGCCAGCCCGCCAGCCACGCTGGCAAAGGCTGGGAGGTGCTGACCGACGCCCTCATCAAGGCTGCCGCGCAAGACCCGGCCCCCAAGGTCTTCATGCTGTGGGGCGCCTACGCCCAGGCCAAGGCGCCGCTGATCGAAGCCGCCGGCCAGGGCCACCTGGTACTGAAGTCCAACCACCCATCGCCGCTGTCGGCGCTCAAGCCACCCCGGCCCTTCATCGGCTGCGGGCATTTCTCGACGGCCAAGGCCTGGCTGGAAGAGCGCGGCCGGGGTGCACCCCGCCGCGCCGACGACAACAACAATTGAAACGGGCGCCGCAGCGGCGCTGAAACAGCGGCTTTCGACACTGGTGGCTTCAACACGGAGACACCACGATGACCCGCCCCGCCCTGCTGCTTGCCACGCTCCTTCTGGCATCGACTGCCGCCCCGGCCCAGACCCTGATCACGACGCCGAACGCCTTTCCCATCGTCATCACCCAGCCCGGCCACTACCGCCTGAGCGCGACCCTGAACGTCCCGGCCCAGACGCATGGCATCAAGATCCAGGCCTCCAACGTCGTGCTGGATCTGAACGGTTTCGCCATCAAGGGCGCTGGCTTCTGAGGCACCTATTGCCCAGGCAACGGCCATGCCAGCGGCGTCTGGATCAACGGCGCCAACGTCACGGTGCGCAACGGCAGCATCAGCGGCTTCGACTACGCCGGGGTGTTCTTTCCCAATTTCCAGGTCGTGCTGGAAGACCTGACGCTGAATGACAACTACCAGGCCGGCGTCTACCGCCACTCGGCGCCTGCCAACCTCAAGGCTGACACCCAGCCAGCCGTGCTGCGGCGCGTGATCGCCTTTCGCAATGGCTTCGCGGGCGTCTACGGCTACGGCATGACCATCGAGAACTCTTCGCTGTCGCAGAACTTCGGCGCTGGCCTGTTCACCCAGGGCTACAACAACCTGTTCGAGACCGTGCTGTCGCACAACAAGCTCTATGGCTTCAACCACGCCATCAGCGCTTCACCACTGCCCGACGCCATGCGGGGCATCGTGCTGAAGGGCAACGGCATTCACACCGTGCAGTTCCTGCCCGAAAGCATGGGCGGGAATCTGATCAACACGACGCTCTACTGACCCGGGATTGTTCCGCCGACAGCAACTCGCCGTTCTATTCCAGCGGCTTTTTCTCTCGAGGCTGAATACCTACAGTGACAACCTGTCGGCACATCCCATCCCCACCAAGAGGGCGCCGACGCAGGAGAGTCACCATGAACAACAGCACCCGATCCCTCTTCACGCTCATCACCGCCGCGACGGCCGTCGTGGCGTTGGCGGCGGGCATGTTGCTGGCCATCAGCGCACCGGCGCCGGCCACGGATGATTTCGCGCCGGCCCTGATGGCCGCTGCCGAGCCCGAGCAGGCCTGAGCCTGCTCGCCATCAACTCGTACAGCGCAGATTCATCCCGCCCAGTGCCTCGCGGCCCAGAAGCTCGACGACCCAGTCAACAAACACCCGCAACTTGCTGCTGAGGTGGCGGTTGGGCGGGTAGACCACATAGACCGGGAGCGCATCGACGCTCCAGTCCTCCAGGATGCGCACCAGCTCGCCGCTCTTGATCAGCGGCGCGGCCATGAAGCAGGTCACCTGCACCACACCCAGGTGGGCCAGGCCGGCGTTCAGATAGGCATTGGCGTCATTGACGGCGATGACGTGGTTGCCCGCCACGTCCACGCTCTCGTCGCCCCGGCGGAAGGTGTCTGACATGACCTTGCCGCTGCGCGCCGAGAAGTAGCCCACCATGCGGTGCGGCGCCTCGCCCAGCTCGCGCGGGTGCGCGGGCGTGCCGTGGCGGCGCAGGTATTCCGGCGTGGCGCAGGTGATGAAGCGGAACTCCGAAATTCGCCGCGCCACCAGGCTCTGGTCGGTCAGGTCGCCGCCGCGGATCACGCAATCGATGTTGTCGCTGATCAGGTCCACCGTGCGGTCGCTGACGCCCAGTTCGATCTGGATGTCCGGGTACTTGGCGTAGAACTCCGGCAGGTGGGGAATGATCATTTCGCGGCCCACCACGCCGGGCACGTCGATGCGGATGCGGCCACGCGGCGTCACGCGCGCCTGGCTCATGCTGCCTTCCAGTTCCTCCAGGTCACCCAGCAGGCGCACCGCGCGCTCGTAGTAGGCGGCGCCATCTGGCGTGACCGTGACGCGGCGCGTCGTGCGATTCAACAGCTTGGTACGCAGGTGGGTTTCCAGCGTCTGGATCAGGCGCGTCACCGTGGCCTTGGGCAGGTCCAGCGAATCCGCCGCCTTGGTGAAGGTGCCGGCCTCGACGACCCGGACATAGGCTTGCATGGCGGTGAGTCGGTCCATGACTTCATTGTTCCACGCAGGGGAAAAGTGAGTCCTATCGCAGGTCGTTTATCTATGGGACACCAGCCTCTATCTTTCGGGCAATGGACAAGCTTGCCCACCCTGCCCCGTTGCGCCTGGGACCCGCCCCCGGCCCGACGGCCCAGGTCTACGCCGCACAACGCCCGCTGGAAGGCGGCGGGCGCGCGCTGGTGCTGTTCCTGCACGGCGGCACCTTCACGGACTGCGCGACCGACGCTGCTGCCGCGCGCAGCCGGCTGTTGGCCGAGGCCGGCGCCGACGTCGTGGCGCTGGACTACCCGCTGGCCCCCGCCCACCCCTTCCCCACCGGCCTGGCTGTCGCCTTCGAGGCGCTGCAAGCCATGGCCGCCAAGGCCAGGAAGCTGACCGGCAGCGCACAGACCGCGCTGTTCGTGGCCGGCGAGGAGGCCGGCGGCAACATCGCCGCAGCGCTGGCGCTGATGGCACGCGACCAGCGCGCACCGCACCTCGCCGGCCAGTTGCTGATCTCGCCGATGCTGGACCCGGTGCTGGGCAGCGCCTCCATGCGCGACGGCGAATGCGGCGGCTGCGAGTGCATGTACGCCAAGGGCTGGCAGGCCTACCTGGGCACCAGCACGCGTGCCGACCACCCCTACGCCGCGCCGCTGAACGCCAGCCGCCTGGCCGGTCTGGCGCCAGCACTGATCCTCAGTGTGGCCGGCCATCCGCTGGATGATGAATCGCGCCGCTACGCCGCCGCGCTGCGCGAGCACGGCGGCACAGCGAGGGGACTGACGCTGCCCGCCATCGCGCCGGGCTACGTGTTGGCCCCCATCCACGACTTCCTGAGCCAGGCCACCCGCCAGGCGCTCGCATCGCCTTCATCGCCTGCTGGCTGAAGCCCCTGGGCGAACACGAAATGCAGTCGAGCGCCCCGCATCAATCGACCGCGCGATGGCGGCCGCAGGTGGGTGTCGCCGCCGGCGCCGGCTGGCGCGGCTGAACCTGGGCGGAGCGCTACGCACCCGACCCAAGGCCCGACAGGCTCCTAGGGCAGGGTCTTGCAGTTGGGCTTGCAGACGACCTCGTTGCGCCCCAACAGCCGGATCGACTGCAGACTGGCCGGCGCACGGTGCTTGCCGCATTTGAAACAGGAGCGGGTATGGCCGCTGCCGAGGAAGGGCGAACCGCCCACCTTCGACTGGTAGCGAAGGCCATCTTGACGGACCGCGGTCACGGAATCTTTGCTCATTCTTCGTACGGTTCAGGACGAAGTGTGCATTGATGCACATGACGCATGACAACGCCACCTCGCAAGCCCCCGGTTCCACCTCAAACCACGGGCTTCCCCTACCTGCAAGCGCGGGGTCGGAGCCCAGGGACAATGGGCGCCTGCTTCTCACACCCCATGGCCAAGCTTTTTTTCAGATACGCCGCGATGAACGCCGGCAAGTCCACCGCCCTGCTGCAGGTGGCGCACAACTATGAAGAACGCGGCCACCGGGTGCGGATCTTCACGGCGCGCCTGGACAACCGCTACGGCCACGGCTTCGTCACGTCGCGCCTGGGCCCGCAGCGCGAGGCCGAGCAGTTCGACGCCGACACCGACTTCCAGGCGCTGATGACCGACAGCCCCGGCATCGCCTGCATCCTCGTCGACGAGGCGCAGTTCCTGTCCAAGCAGCAGGTGCAGCAGCTGCACGAGATGGCGCATCTGAACAACCTGCCGGCCATCTGCTACGGCCTGCGCACGGACTTCCAGGGAGAGCTCTTCCCCGGCTCGGCCGCGCTACTGGCGTTGGCCGACGAGATGGACGAGATGAAGACCATCTGCGACTGCGGCCGCAAGGCGACGATGAACATGCGCGTAGACGCCGGCAATCGCAAGGTCACCGAGGGCGCGCAGGTGGAGATCGGCGGCAACGCCCGCTACCGCTCGGTCTGCGGGCGCTGCTTTCGGCAGGGATGAAGCCCCTCGTCCAAGGAATACCTTGGCCGGTCCCCCGAGGGGACGGCGATGCTTGCGGGGAAGGCCCCGCTCGCACATCGCCAAGCGGACCGGCTTGGGAGCGGCCCGGCGCTCGGCCCGCAGAACTGAGGGTGCGTTAACGCAGACCCAGCGCGTCGCGCACGGCGGCTGCAGCGGCATCGCCCTTGGCCTTCTGCACGCGCTCGACGAACTGCAGCGCCAGGGCCTGCAATTCGGCCAGGCTGTCGCAACGCTCCACCTCCAGCGCGAAGGCATAGCCCTTGAAGGGGCCCAGCAGCTTGGTAGCCTGGCCACTCATGTAGGTGTAGAGCGCGGCACGGTCCAGCAGTGGTGAGCCGCCCGTGGCGGGAGCGGGTGCCGCAACGCTGGGCGCGGCCGCAGCAGGTGCGGGGGCGGAGACCGGCGGCTGAACCACACCCGGCGGCGCCCAACCGGCCTGCGGCACGATCAGGCCCTGCTGACGCAACGCGTCGAGATCCGCCTCGGTCGCCCCGGCCACCAGGCGCAGCCACTCGCCGGCTGGCTTGGTCGCATCGAGCACCAGCAACAAATTGCGCGCAGCACGCGACAAAGGCAGGGCCCGTGCGCGAATCTCGGCGCGCCCAGCCTCGGTTTTGGAATGCAGCAGATCGAGCACGTTGGGCAGCCTCACCCGCAGCGGGATCACCGCCGGCAGGCCTCGTCACAAAGAAACGGCGATCAGGTCTTGTCCCGCAGCTCCCGGCGCAGGATCTTGCCCACGGGGGTCTTGGGCAGGTCGGTGCGGAACTCGACGATCTTGGGACGTTTGTAGCCGGTGAGGTTCAGTTCGCAATAGGCCCGTACATCGGCCTCGGTGAGATTCGGGTCTTTCTTCACGATGACGACCTTCACGGCCTCACCGGCCTTCGCATCCGGCACGCCGACGGCGGCGCATTCCAGCACGCCGGGCATCTGTGTGAGGACATCCTCGACCTCGTTCGGATACACATTGAAACCACTGACGAGGATCATGTCCTTCTTGCGGTCGACGATCTTGAAGTAACCGCGTTCATCGACGGTGCCGATGTCGCCGGTGCGGAAGAAGTTGTCCGCCGTCATGACCTTGGCGGTTTCGTCCGGGCGCTGCCAGTAGCCGGCCATGACCTGCGGACCGCGGATGGCGATTTCGCCCGGCTGGCCCATGGGCACTTCGTTGCCGTCGTCGTCCAGCAGCTTGAGCTCGGTCAGCGGCATCGGCAAGCCGATGGTGCCGCTGTAAGCGGTGCTGTCGGTCGGGTTGCAGCTGGCCGATGGCGAGGTCTCGGACAGGCCATAGCCCTCGACGATGGGGCAGCCGGTTTTTTCAAGCCACAGCTTGGCCGTGGCCTGCTGCACGGCCATGCCGCCACCCACCGAGATGACGAGATTGCTCCAGTCCACGGTGCCGAAGTCGGCATGGTTGGCCATGGCCATGAACAGCGTGTTGACCGCAGGGAAGCTGTGGAAGCGGTGCTGCGACAGCTCCTTGAACATGGCCGGCAGGTCACGCGGGTTGGGCACCAGCACGTTGGCGCCGCCCATGTGCATGGACAGCATCATGTTCGTGTTGAAACCGAAGATGTGATACAGCGGCAACGCGCAGATGGTGACGACCTGCTCGCCTGCCGGCACCTTCTTGAGCGCAGGCTGGTACCAGGCCTCGCTCTGCAGGATGTTGGCAACCAGGTTGCGGTGCAGCAGCACAGCGCCCTTGGACACGCCCGTGGTGCCGCCGGTGTACTGCAGCACGGCGATGTCGTCCGGCCCCAGCTTGGGGGCCTTGTAGGTGAGGCCGCGGCCCTTGGCGAGGGCGTCGTTGAAGCGCACGGCGCCGGGCAGCTCGAAGGCCGGCACCATCTTCTTCACCTTGCGCACGACATAGTTGACGATGCTGCCCTTGAGCAGGCCCAGCATGTCTCCCATGGCGGCCAGGATGACGTGCTTGGTCGGCACGTTCTTGATGACCTGCTGCAGCACCGAGGCGAAGTTCTCGATGATGACGATGGCCTTGGCGCCGGAGTCCTTGAGCTGATGCTCCAGCTCGCGCGGCGTGTACAGCGGGTTGACGTTGACGACCACATAACCCGCCCGTAGCACGGCGGCCACGGCCACCGGGTACTGGAACAGGTTGGGCATCATCAGCGCGACGCGGTCACCTTTCTCCAGGCCCAGGCTCTGCAGATAGGCAGCAAAGGCCCGCGAGGCTTCGTCCACCTGCCCGAAGCTGACGCTCTTGCCCATCATCAGGTAGGCGGGCTTGGCGGCGTTCTTCTTGAACGAGGTGTCGAGCAGGTCGACCAAGCTGGGATAGAGCGAGACGTTCACGTCGCGCGGCACCTCGGCCGGGTATTGCTTCAGCCAGATAGGCTCCATCGCTTGTCTCCTTCATTCTTGAGTGAAGTCGATTCTGACCGACGGCCGACAGCGCATCGCTCAGGGGATTCGATAGCGCCGCTCAGGGGAAACACCTGACTTCACTCCACCGCCTTCAGCATGTCCTCCACCACCTTCTTCGCATCCCCGAACACCATCATGGTCTTGTCCATGTAGAACAGTTCGTTGTCCAGGCCCGCGTAGCCGGCGGCCATGGAGCGCTTGTTGACGATGATGGTCTTGGCCTTGTAGGCCTCAAGAATCGGCATGCCGTAGATGGCGCTGCCCTTCACGTGCGCGGCGGGGTTCACGACGTCGTTGGCGCCCAGGATGATGGCCACGTCGACCTGGCCGAACTCACCGTTGATGTCTTCCATCTCGAAGACCTGGTCGTAGGGCACCTCGGCCTCGGCCAGCAGCACATTCATGTGGCCCGGCATGCGGCCCGCCACCGGGTGGATGGCGTACTTGACGGAGATGCCCTTCTCGGTGAGCTTGGCGGCCAGCTCCTTCACGGCATGCTGGGCGCGCGCCACGGCCAGGCCATAGCCCGGCACGATGACGACGCTCTCGGCGTTGCCGAGCACGAAGGCGGCGTCGTCGGCACTACCGCTCTTGACGTTGCGTTGCGCCGCGCCGCCGGTTGCGGCCGTCGTAGCTTCACCGCCGAAGCCGCCCAGGATCACGTTGAAGAACGAGCGGTTCATCGCCTTGCACATGATGTAGCTCAGGATCGCCCCCGATGACCCCACCAATGACCCCGCAATGATCAGCATCGCGTTGTTCAGGCTGAAGCCTATGCCCGCGGCCGCCCAGCCGGAGTAGCTGTTGAGCATGGACACGACCACCGGCATGTCGGCGCCGCCGATCGGGATGATCAGCGTCACGCCCAGCACGAAGCCCAGGGCAACGATGAGCCAGAAGTCCATCGCGCTCTGGCTGTGCCAGAAGCCGAAGACGAAGAAGACGGCGGCCAGGCCCAGCAGCGCGTTCAACGCATGCTGGCCCTTGAAGACGACCGGCGCCCCCTGGAACAGCCGGAACTTGCTACCGCCCGACAGCTTGCCCCAGGCGATGACGGAACCGGTGAACGTGACCGCGCCGATGAAGGCACCCAGGGCCAGCTCGATGCGGTTGCCGCCGGGGATGTCGCCACCCTTGGCGGTGATCTGGAAGGCCCAGGGCTCGTAGACCGCCGCGACCGCGATGGCCACTGCCGCCAGGCCAATCATGCTGTGGAAGAAGGCGACCAGCTCGGGCATCTTGGTCATCTCGACGGTCTTGGCCTTCCAGGCGCCAAAGCCGCCGCCGACGACAAGGCCCAGCAGCACCCAGCCCAGGCCCATCGCCGAGCCCGCCAGCTTGGCGATGAGCGCCGCCGTGGTGAACGCGGCGATGGCCATGCCGACCATGCCGAAGAGGTTACCGCGGATGGACGTCGTCGGATGCGACAGACCCTTGAGCGCCTGGATGAAGCAGACGCTGGCGACCAGGTAGAGCAGCGTGACGAGGTTGAGGCTCATGCCTTGCCCCCCTTCTCGGCAGTGGGCTTCTTGTCCTTCTTCTTGAACATCTCCAGCATCCGCCTGGTGACAAGGAAGCCGCCAAAGATGTTGACCGCCGCCAACGCCACGGCCAGCACGCCCATGCCCTTGGCAAACGGCGTCTCGGTCAGCGCCGCCGCCATCATGGCGCCGACGATGACGATGGCTGAGATCGCATTCGTCACCGCCATCAGCGGCGTGTGCAGCGCGGGCGTCACCGTCCAGACAACGTGGTAGCCGACGTAGATGGCCAGCACGAAGATGATGAGATTGATGATGGTGTGATCCACAACTTCCATGGTCAGCTCCTGGTCACTTGGCCGTCTTGCGTGACGCGGCAGGCCGCGACGATGTCGTCATCCAGCGGCACGTTGAAGTTGCCTTCCTTCGTGATGACGAGCTTGAGGAAGTCCAGCACGTTGCGCGCGTACAGCGCCGACGCATCGGCGGCGACCAGCGCCGGCAGATTGGTCTCGCCGACGATGACGACGCCGTGCTTGGTGACCGTCTTGCCAGCCTCCGTCAGCGGGCAGTTGCCACCAGCCGGCGCGGCGATATCGATCAACACCGAGCCGGGCTTCATCGCCTTGACCATCTCCTCGGTGACCAGCACCGGCGCCGCACGGCCGGGGATGAGCGCTGTCGTGATGACGATGTCCGCCGCAGCCACGCGCTTGGCCACCTCGGCCTTCTGGCGGTCCAGCCAGCTCTGCGGCATGGGGCGCGCGTAGCCGCCCACGCCCTCGGCCGCTTCCTTCTCCTCGGCCGTCTCGTAGGGCACGTCGATGAACTTGGCGCCGAGCGACTCGACCTGCTCTTTCACGCTTGGCCGCACATCGCTGGCCTCGATGACGGCGCCCAGGCGCTTGGCCGTCGCAATCGCCTGCAGGCCCGCCACGCCCACGCCCAGGATGACAACGCGCGCCGCCTTCACGGTACCGGCTGCGGTCATCAGCATGGGGAAGAAGCGCTGGTACTTGTCGGCCGCGATCATCACGGCCTTGTAGCCAGCGATGTTGGCCTGGCTGCTCAGCACGTCCATGCTCTGCGCGCGGGTCGTGCGTGGCGCGGCTTCGAGGGCGAAGCTCGTCAGCCCCGCGCCCGCCATCGCCGTGAGGCCGTCGCGGTCGAAGGGGTTGAGCATGCCGACCAGCGCCGTGCCGGGCTTCATCAGCGCCAACTCGTCGATGCCGGGGGCGCGCACCTTCAGCACCAGCTCGGCACTCAGGGCGGCGGCCTGGTCGACGATCTCGCAACCGACCGCCTCATAGGCCGCATCGGTCACGCTGGCCGCGACGCCGGCGCCGCTCTCGACGCGCAGCGTGTGGCCTTGGGCCTTCAACTTCTTGGCCGTCTCAGGCGTGACGGCCACGCGGGTCTCTCCGGCCGCGCGTTCGCGCGGGCTGCCAATCTGCATGGATCTCCTCCGGGGGCAGGGGTTGCGGGGCAGCTTACACAATGCAGGCGTCCGCCCGGAGCGGGATTGCGAGAGGAAGCAGCATGGTTGCCACAGAGAGATTCCGCCCCAGCGTCACCGTCGCGGCGGTGATTGAGCGCGACGGACGCTATCTGCTGGTCGAGGAAGAAACGCCCGAAGGCCTGATGCTGAACAACCCGGCCGGCCATGTGGAGCTGGGCGAAAGCCCCATCGAGGCCGCCGTGCGCGAGGCGCTGGAAGAGACGATGCGGGCCTTTGAGCCCGAGGCATTCCTCGGCGTCTACCTCGCGCGTTTTCTGCGACCAGCGCGATTAGAGGATGTGACCTATGTGCGGCTGGCTTTCAGCGGCTCGGTCGGCGAGGAGATTGCCGGGCGCGCGCTGGACGAGGGCATACGCCGCACGCTGTGGCTGAGCGAGGCCGAGCTGGCCGCCTGCACGGACCGCCACCGCAGCCCGCTGGTGCTGCAGTGTGTGCGCGACCATGCGGCCGGGCGCCGGCTGCCGCTCGACGCGGTGTTCGCGCATGCGTCGCTGCAGTCCCCATGGGTCAAGGGGTGAGAGGGTGTTTGGGACAATCGGCGCCATGAGTTCCCCCAAGAAACACCGCGTCGTCGTGGGCCTGTCCGGCGGCGTCGACTCGGCCGTCACCGCCCACCTGCTCAAGCAACAAGGCCACGAGGTCATAGCCATCTTCATGAAGAACTGGGAAGACGATGACGATGGCGAGTACTGCTCGACGCGGCAGGACTTCCTGGATGCAGCGTCCGTCGCCGACGTGCTGGGTATCGAGATCGAGCACATCAACTTTGCGGCCGAGTACAAGGACCGCGTGTTCGAGAGCTTTCTGCGCGAGTACCAGGCCGGCCGCACGCCCAACCCCGATGTGCTGTGCAACGCAGAAATCAAGTTCAAGGCGTTTCTGGACCACGCGATGCGGCTGGGCGCCGAGAAGATCGCCACCGGTCACTACGCGCGAGTGCGCGAAGTCGACGGCGAGTTCCAGCTGCTCAAGGGCCTGGACCCGCTGAAGGACCAGAGCTACTTCCTGCACCGGCTGTCGCAGGCCCAGCTCAGCAAGACCATGTTCCCGGTCGGCGACCTGCCCAAGACCGAGGTGCGCCGCATCGCGGCCGAGATCGCCTTGCCGAACGCGAAGAAGAAGGACTCGACCGGCATCTGCTTCATCGGCGAGCGACCGTTCCGCGAGTTCCTGAACAAATACCTGTCGCACCAGCCCGGGCCGATCAAGGACGAGCGCGGCCGCAAGCTCGGCGAACACGTGGGCCTGTCCTTTTACACGCTGGGCCAGCGCCAGGGCCTGGGCATCGGTGGTGTGAAGGAGAAGGGTTCGCCGCGCGGCGGGGGCGAGCACGAGCCGTGGTTCGTCGCTGCCAAGGACATCGAGCGCAACACGCTGATCGCCGTGCAGGGCCACGACCACCCGCTGCTGCTGAGCCCGGCCCTCGTGGCCGACGACCTGAGCTGGATCGCCGGGCGCAGGCCCACCACGGCACAGGCCGCCGCCAAGACACGCTACCGCCAGGCGGATGCGCCCTGCAGCGTCGCTTTCGACGACGCCGGCCGGCTGACGCTGCGCTTCCCCGACCCGCAATGGGCCGTCACGCCGGGGCAGAGCGCCGTGGTCTATGACGGTGATGTCTGCCTGGGTGGCGGCGTCATCTCACACGCCCTCACTGCATGACCAAGTTCGACCGGCTGCTCGCCCGGCTCGCCGAGCCCGGCACTGTGCTGCGGCTGGCGGCGCTGGTGGTCTGCGCGATGGAGCTGGTCAGCGCCGGCTCAGCGCTGCTGGGCGTGCGCACCGAGCCCTACGACGGCCTGGCCGCCTGGGTCTGGCGCCAGCTGGGCGGCAATGTCAACGACCGCGGCCTCGTCGTTGTCTGCGTGCTGCTGCTGGTGGCCTTCGTTGCGCTGATTTTTCGGCTCGCGCGCCTGGGCCAGACCGCCCTGCCGGTGAACCAGCGCCTGGCTCGGTTGCTACTGGTAGACCTGCTGGCCTTCGGCGTGACGCCCGGCCTGCCCTTCCTCGTCACGGCGCTGGGCGCCGTGGTGCTGCCGGCGCGCCTGGCGCTGGGCTTCGCGGCGGCCCAGGTGCTGCTGAACACCGGCATCTACGTCTACGCGTCAACGACCGCCTGGCTGGACCAGTTCGGCATGCTGTTCGCCATGCTGGCCCTGCATGGTCTGGCCTTCGGCCTGGGGCGCATGGCGGCGTCCGAAGCCGAGAAGCGCCGCTGGCTGCAGGCCGTGCTGGCCGAGCAGCTGTCCGGCGAGCACCTGCTGGCCGAGCAGATGCGCTACAACGAACGCATGCAGATCGCCCGCGAGCTGCACGACCTGATGGGCCATCACCTGACGGCGCTCAACCTGCAGCTGCAGCTGGGTAACGCGCTGCTCGCCCGCGCCGACGCCGGGGGCGCCGGTCTCGCGATGGAACGTGCCCAGGGCGTGGCGGCACAGCTGCTGGCCGATGTGCGCGAGTCGGTGTCGCAGCAGCGCAGCTCGCAGCGCATCGACCTTTCCGCCGCGCTGCAGGCGCTGGCCGAGGGCATTGCCAGCACGCGCATCGAGCTGGCCCTGGACGACGCCGCCCGCGACCTCGGCCCCCGCGCCGCGCATGCGCTGCTGCGCTGCGTGCAGGAGGGCGTGACCAACAGCGTGCGCCACGCGCTCGCGCGCCGCGTGCAGGTCGAACTCAGAGGCGATGGGGATGAAGTCGACGTCAGCATCGACGATGATGGGCGCGGCGCGCCGGGCTGGCACGGGGGCCGGGCCGAGGGCTTTGGCAACGGCCTCTCCGGCATGGCCGAGCGCATGGCCGAACTGGGCGGGCAGATGCGTGTGACGCGCACCAGCCCTGGGTTTCGAATCGAGCTGAGATGTCCGCGATGGGTGTGATCAAGATCCTGCTGGTCGAGGACCAGCAACTGGTGCGTGAAGGCCTCAAGGGGCTGCTCGCGCTGCACGACGATGAGCTGCAGGTCGTCGGCGAGGCCAGCGACGGCGCCGAGGCGCTGGAGTGGCTGTCTGCAGCCTCGGCCGAGAACATGCCCGACGTGATCCTGTCGGACATGCGCATGCCACGGCTGGACGGCGTCGGTCTGATCCGCGCGCTGGCCGCGCGGGCGCTGCGCCTGCCGGTCATCCTGCTGACAACCTTCGACGACACCGTCGCCTTCGACGAGGCCGCACGCGCCGGTGCCAAAGGCTTTTTGCTGAAGGCCATCAGCACCGACACGCTGCTGCAGGCGCTGCGCGACGTTCATGGCGGGGGTACCGCGCTGCGGCCGTCCCTGACCACGCGCATGGAGGCCAAGGGCGGCGAGCGCGCCTTCACCGCGGCAGACCATCCCGACCCGCTGTCGCCCAAGGAATTGCAGGTGCTGCGCCTGGTGGCCAGCGGCCGCAGCAACACCGAGATCGCCAGCCTGCTGGGCAACAGCGAGGGCGTCATCAAGAACCACTGCTCGGCGATCTTCTCCAAGATGGGCGTGCGTGACCGCACGCAGGCGGTGCTCAGGGCGATCGATCTGGGCTGGATCTAGGGCGGGCCGGGGCCGCCATCTGGAGCACCCAGTAGCGTTGCAACCGTCCCGGGCCGGCCACGCACGCCAGGCCGAACTCCTCGAAGTCGGCCGCCATCAGGTTCTCGCAATGGGCCGCGCTGCCCAGCCACTGGGCCAGCGCCTCGTCCAGCGTTTCCGGGCCGCCAGCCAGGTTCTCGCCGGCCACGCGCATCAGGTAGCCCGACTCGCGCAGCCGCGTGCGCAGCGTGGCACCGCTGGCGCCGACGTGGTCCAGCCGGTCCAGCGTGGTCAGTTCTTCCGCGTAGCGCCGGGAAGACTCGCCCAGCGCCGCCTGCCAGCGCAAGGCGGGCACGACCGGCCACAGGCGACTACCGCAACGCTGGGCCTGCGCGCGCAGCGCGTTCAGCGCATGCGCTGCGGTCTCAGCGTCTGGCTGGCAAGCCGCTGCCAGCACGGCGGGCGCCGCAGGAACAAGGCTCAGCAACAGGGACGGCCACACACGCATGGAAGCATCCTAGTTGTTGCCAATCGGGTCCGACCGGCCCAGCATGGCGTCATGAAGCTGCCCCAACTCCTCGCCTGCGCCCTCGCCTGCATGGCCCTCGCCAGTTGCGCACAGACGCCACCGCCCTCGGCACCCGAGACCGAGTCCGCGCGGCTGGCCGGCGAGTTGCGCGCGCTGATCGGCCCGGCCAGTTGCAGCACCGACTCGCAATGCCGCACGGTGGCCGTGGGCGCCAAGGCCTGCGGCGGGCCGGCGGGGTACTGGGCCTGGTCCACCCAGAGCACGGACGCCATGGCCCTGAACGCCCTCGCCGAACGCCAGGCCCAGGCGCAACGGCGCGAGGTGGCGACCAACGGCATGCGCTCCAACTGCATGCTGGCAATCGATACAGGCGCCGCCTGCGTGGCCGGGCGCTGCCAGCTGAAGGCATCGGCGGCGGCGACGGCGCGCTAAGAAGCCGCCGGGCTCAGGGATGCCTGCGCGCCGGACACATCCCCTGGCAGCAAGCGCGTCAACGTCAGGGCGACTGAGCGAGCGTGCAGGCATTCGCCGCGTTGTCGGGGCAAGGCCCCTGCCAGCGGATCTGCACCGCCGCAGCCGGCGGCAGCGGCGAACGGCCGTCCAACACCTGGCCGCGCGCGCCGGTAAAGGAAGCCAGCGTCGTCCAGGTCGTGCCGCCACTCAGACGGTACTGCAACGCGTAGCGGCTGCCGGGACGCAAGGCGCGCGTCTTGATCTGGTACTCCCCAGCCACGATGGCGAAGCTGGGCGTGTCGCGGAAAGGCTGGGCCAGCGGCTCGCCGACGAACAGCCCCTGCCCCGGCCACTGCACCGCCTTCCAGTAGGCCTCGATGGCCGTCGCGCCGCGCCAGTAGTGGTCGATCAGCACCGAGGCGCGAGAGAACTTCTGCTGCAGGTTGCAAGGCTCCTCGACCGTGCCGTAGCTGGCCGTCGCGCCGGCCGCGAGCCAGGCGGTGATGGGCATCTGGCCGGCGCCATTGGGCAGCACGCCGCCAGAGGAGGTCAGCGTGTCGGCCAGCGCGCCGGGGCGGAACTGCAGGGTCGACAGGTTGGCTACGCTGCTCAGCCCGGTCAGGTAGAAGAGCACGTCGCTCTTGCCCGACAGCGAGTCGGCGGCGGCCAGACCCGCGCTGTTGTCCACGTAGTTCAGCTTCAGTGCGCTGCCCCAGGCGGTGGGCAGCGGTGAGAAGTCCGTCCAACGCACGTTGCGGTTGACGTCCGTCGTGCGCACCAGCCAGCCCTCTCCGGCCGGCAGCGTCGCGTCGGCTGCGACGCCGCGGTTGATCAGCGCCTTGGCGGCGTCCAGCGTTGCGGCGCCCAGCAGCATGGAGGGGCGCAACTGGAGATCGACCTGGGGTCGGCGGGATTCGCTGTCGTACAGCGGCGACACGGCCGTGTTCGCGCAGACGTTCGTCGCGGGCGCGCTATTGCAGTAGCGAGTGCCATAGCCAAGCGCCATCGCACTGGTGATACCCATGCTGCAGGCGCCCACGACACGGCTTGGCGCGGCCCAGGCGAACAGCGTGGCCTGCGTTCCAGCCGGCATACGAGCGTCGATGTCTGATTTAAGCAACGAAAATTCGTCCGCCGAAATCGCCGCGCTGGCGGTGTTGACCTTGACCCTGATGAGGTTGGCAGCAGGCACATTGCGGGCCGCCAGATAGGCCGCGCCGATGGCCTCGCTGACGGCATCTCCGTCGGCCACGATGACCGCCAGATCGTTTGCCGCGAGGCCGCTGGCGGGCAGTGTCAAAGTGAGCGTCTGCCCTATGCCGGAGCCCCCCGTGTCACCTCCGGGACTACTGCCGTCCGAGCCCGTGCCGCTGCCCCCGCCACCGCCGCCGCCGCAGGCATTCAGGAGGCTGAAAAGCACGGGCGACAACAAGCGGAAGAGGCGGCGCATGCCAGCATTTTCACGCGGTCTGCAATCTGCCAAATGCACTATGTTGGGGCGCAAAACAGCCGTTGCGCACCGCCGGCCCGGGGTTTCCCCAGTGTCATGCACCGAGGAGGGGCAATACATTCTCGTCACTCGACGCGGTGAGGGGCTCCAAGTCCCGAGCCGCCGGGCGGGTTGTGAGGAGACAAGACAGCAAGATTGCTTCGTAACCCCGAAGACAATCCGACCGGCCACCAAGGCACCCCTTGGTGGCCGTTTTATTTTGTGCACGCGAATATGCCCCTCGCCCAAGGAATACCTTGGTCGGTCCCCCGAGGGGACGGCGATGCTCGCGGGGCTTGCCCCGCTCGAACATCGCCAGACGGGCCGGCTTGGGAGCGGCCCGGCGCTCGGCCCGATGAAGGCACGACGGCCGCGTCGTGCGATGGAATACCTCATGCTCGACCTGCTCATCGTCGCCCTCGCTTCCCTGCTCGCGGGCTTTATCGACGCGGTGGCGGGCGGTGGTGGGCTGATCCTGACGCCGGCCCTGTTCAGTACCTTCCCGAACGCCGTGCCGGCCACGCTGATGGGATCGAACAAGGCGGCAGCCATCTGGGGCACGGGCTGGGCGACGCTGCAGTACGTCAAGCGCGTCGAGCTGCCCTGGCGCCGCCTGGTGCCCGCCGCCGTGCTGGCCGGCGTGGGCAGCTTCACCGGCGCCTGGGTGCTGACCCTCGTCAGCCCAGACGGCCTGCGCAAGGCGCTGCCGCTGGTGCTGGCGGTGGTGTTCATCTACACACTGGCCAGGAAGGACCTCGGCCGCGAGCACAGGCCGCGCTTTGCCGGCCGCGCCGAAGCCTTGGTGGCAGGCGGCATCGCGCTGGTCGTGGGCTTCTACGACGGCTTCTTCGGCCCCGGCACGGGCAGCTTCTTCGTCTTCCTGTTCGTGCGCGTGCTGGGCTACGACTTCCTGCACGCCTCGGCCACGGCGAAGCTGATGAACCTGCTGACAAACGCGTTCGCGATCTCGCTGTTCGTCAGCAAGGGCTATATCTGGTGGCATGTCGCGGCGGTGATGGCGGTCACCAACGTCATCGGCAGCCTGGCCGGCACACGGCTGGCGCTCAAGCATGGTGCGGGTTTCGTGCGCGGCGTCTTCATCACGGTCGTCGGCGCGCTCATCCTCAAAACAGCCTGGGACGCCTTCTTCCTCTGATCTACCATCAAGCCTCCCCCCAGCGCCTGAATTCACCATGCCCGTCGATCCGCAACTTCGCAACCTGGACATCGAGATCCCGACCCAGCC
>Ga0187845_1000155_pt1 | contig 38473 bp, 35 predicted proteins | sample SpaLakP09_SKY_68_FD_134515 | JGI IMG/M metagenome (GOLD analysis project Ga0187845, IMG submission 134515) | Oligotrophic lake water microbial communities from Sparkling Lake, Wisconsin, USA - SP09_SKY_68 | ecosystem: Environmental > Aquatic > Freshwater > Lake | place: USA: Sparkling Lake... | reverse complement strand
TACCTGAATCCGTGGGAAGAAGACAATGCGCTCAACAAGGCCTACCAGCTGACCCATTCGCTGATTGCTTTCGGCCGTGGAGAAATCTTCGGCGTAGGTCTGGGCGGCAGCGTGGAAAAGCTGCACTACCTGCCGGAAGCCCATACCGACTTCCTGCTGGCCGTGATCGGCGAAGAGCTGGGGCTGATGGGCGTCATTATGGTGATCGCCATGTTCTACTGGCTGATCAAGCGAGCCTTCGACATCGGCCGCCAGGCCATCGCCATCGACCAGACTTTTGCCGGCCTGACGGCCAAGGGCATCGGCATCTGGATCGGGGTGCAGACTTTTATTAACATGGGTGTGAACCTTGGTCTTCTGCCGACCAAGGGGCAGACCCTGCCGCTGATGAGCTATGGCGGCACGGGTGTTGTAATTAATTGCGTCGGACTCGCGATCCTGCTCCGGATCGACTACGAGAACCGGGTTCTGATGCGAGGTGGCAGATTATGAAACGATTGATGATTATGGCGGCTGGAACCGGCGGCCATATTTTCCCCGGGCTGGCGATTGCGCACACCATGCGCGCGCGCGGCTGGGAAGTCAGCTGGCTCGGTACGCAAGCCGGCATGGAGCAGGAACTGGTGCCCAAGCATGGCGTTGCCATGGACAGCATTAACTTTACCGGCATGCGCGGCAAAGGCTGGCAGCACACGCTGGGCGGCGCCTTCAAGATGGTGCAGGCGTTTGCCGACTGCTTCCGCTTTATCGGCCGGCGCAAGCCGGACGTGGTGCTGGGCATGGGCGGCTATGTCACCGTGCCGGGCGGCCTGATGGCACGTCTGCGCGGCGTGCCGCTGGTGCTGGTGAATGCCGATGCGGCGCTGCTGCTGTCGAATAAAACGCTGGTGCCGTTTGCCCAGCGCATGCTGTTCGGCTTCCCGGCCAATTTCGGCTCGGCCGCCAGCAAGGCGGTGGTCAGTGGTAATCCGGTGCGCAAGGAGATACTGGACATGGCGCTGCCGGTGCAGCGTTTCGCTGGACGTGAAGGTCCGCTGCGCATCCTGGTGGTGGGCGGTAGTCTAGGCGCCAAGGCGCTCAACGACAGCCTGCCGGCTGCACTGGCGCTGATACCCGAGGCTCAGCGTCCGCAGGTCACACACCAGTCGGGCAAGAAGAATATTGATGCGCTGCGCGCTGCCTATGCACAGGCTGGCGTGAGCGCCAACGTGGTGGACTTCATCGACGATATGGCCAGCGCCTACAGTGCGGCCGATCTGGTAATCTGCCGCGCCGGTGCCATTACGGTGTCTGAACTCACTGCCGCTGGTGTGGCCAGTGTGCTGGTACCGCTGGTGGCATCGACCACCAGCCACCAGCGTGACAACGCGCAGTGGATGGCGGCACAGAAAGCGGCAATTCACTTGCCGCAGACAGAATTGAGCGCCCGCAGCATGGCTGCGCTGCTGGAAACCCTGACCCGCAGCGCCTGCCTGGAAATGGCAACGGCCGCACTGGGCGCAGGCAAACGCGATGCGAATGAAGCGATCGCTCAGGTATTGGAACAACTGACATGAAGCATAAAGTACAAAATATTCACTTCGTCGGCATCGGCGGCAGCGGCATGAGCGGCATCGCCGAAGTGCTGCTCACGCTCGGCTATACGGTTTCCGGCTCTGACTTGGGCAGCAATGCCGTGACGCAGCGGCTGGCGGCCATGGGCGCCACCGTGCATCAGGGCCACGCTGCCGAGAACATCGGCGCAGCCGATGCCGTGGTGACTTCGACTGCTGTACAGCAGGACAATCCGGAAGTGGTGGCGGCGCGCAGCCGCAAGATTCCTATCGTGCCGCGTGCCGTCATGCTGGGCGAACTGATGCGACTGAAACGCGGTATCGCGATCGCTGGCACCCACGGTAAAACCACCACCACCAGCCTGGTGGCCTCGGTGCTGGCACAGGGCGGGCTCGATCCCACTTTCGTCATCGGTGGCCGTCTGACCGCTGCCGGCGCCAACGCCAAGCTGGGTACGGGCGACTATCTGGTGGCCGAAGCCGACGAATCGGATGCTTCGTTCCTCAACCTGTCGCCGATGATCGAAGTGATCACCAATATCGACGCCGATCACATGGAAACCTATGAGCATGATTTCGAGAAGCTCAAGCAGGCTTTCGTGCAGTTCACCCATCGCCTGCCGTTCTATGGCCGCGCCATGCTGTGCATCGATGATCCGCATGTACGCGCCATCATTCCGTACGTGACCAAGCCGGTCACCACCTACGTCTTCCATGAAGAGGCCGAAGTGCGCGCCGTAAACGCGCGCGCAGTGGGCGTGGAAATGCACTTCAGCGTGATTCAGGAAGGCTATCCCGATCTGGACGTGGTGCTCAACCAGCCCGGCCTGCACAACGTGCAGAATGCCTGCTCGGCAGTGGCGATTGCGCGCGAGATCGGCATCGAAGACCAGCATACGCAAGCCGGTCTGGCCGGTTTCGCCGGTGTAGGCCGCCGCTTCACCCGCTACGGCGATATCGCCATTCCCGGCGGCGGCAGCTTCGCGCTGGTGGACGACTTCGGCCATCATCCGGTGGAAACCGAGGTCACGCTGGCCGCAGCCCGCGCGGCCTACCCTGGCCGCCGTCTGGTGCTGGCCTTCCAGCCGCACCGCTACACCCGTACGCGCGACCTGTTCGAAGATTTCGTCAAAGTGCTGGGCCATGCCGATGTGCTGGTGCTGGCCGAAGTGTACGCCGCCGGCGAAGCCCCGATAGTGGCTGCCGATGGCCGCTCGCTGGCGCATGCGCTGCGGGCACGCGGTAAAACCGAACCGATTTTTGTTGAGGCGATCGGCGATATGCCGGAAACCATCATGGGCGTGGTGCGCGACGGCGACGTCGTACTCACCATGGGCGCAGGCTCGATCAGCGGCGTCCCAGCCAAACTGACTAACTACACCAAGGTCTGAACGTGAATCAAGCAATAGCAACTGAAGCTAAGGCATATGGCAAGGTGGGTGTGCTGTTCGGCGGCCGTTCTGCCGAGCGCGAAGTGTCCATCATGTCCGGCACCGGCGTGGCCAAGGCGCTGCAGAGCAAGGGCATAGCTGCCCACCTGTTCGATACGGGCGAGCGCTCGCTGGCCGAACTGGCTGCGGAAAAATTCGACCGCGTGTTCATCGCGCTGCATGGCCGCTACGGCGAAGACGGCAGCCTGCAGGGCGCGCTGGAACTGCTGGGCATTCCTTACACCGGCAGCGGCGTCATGGCCAGCGCCGTGGGCATGGACAAAATCACCACCAAGATCGTGTGGCTGGCGGCTGGTCTGCCTACCCCGCGCTACGCGGTGCTGAACGGGCAATCCGATCTGGCTGGGGTGTGCGCCGATCTGGGCCTGCCGCTGATCGTCAAGCCGCCCCATGAAGGTTCGACCATCGGCATCACCAAGGTGAGCGAAGCGAGTGCACTGAAGGCAGCCTACGATGTGGCCGCAGCGCTGGACGACGCCGTGCTGGCGGAGGAATTCATTACCGGCCGCGAGTTCACCGTGGCCGTGCTGGGCGCCGGCGCTGCAGCGCGTGCCCTGCCGGTGGTGGAGATCGTTGCGCCGCAGGGCAATTACGACTACCAGAACAAATACTTCAGCGACGATACTCAGTACTTCTGCCCGGCCCAACTGCCGGCTGAACTGACGGCAGAAATGCAGCGCATCGCGGTGGAAGCTTACCGCGCGCTCGGTTGCGAGGGCTGGGGCCGGGTAGACGTGCTGCTGCGCGAGCGCGACCAGAAGCCTTTCCTGCTGGAGGTGAATACTTCGCCCGGCATGACGGGCCACTCGCTGGTACCGATGGCAGCGCGCGCGCTGGGGATCAGCTATGAAGATCTGTGTCTCGAGATTCTGGCCAGCGCACGCTTGAAGATGAAGGGTTAAGTAGCAGGATGTGGCAAGACGTAAAGGCATTGAATGCAACTTCAAGCACGCTGTTTGTGCTGTCGCTGTTGGCATGCATTGCCTCCGGAGTGTGGTGGGTGTCGCAGCGGCCGATGTTCAATCTGCGCACCATCCGGGTGGAAACGATAGGCGAGGACGAATTAAGGCATGTGAGCAATCTGACGCTGCGTAACAACGTACTGGGCAAGATCAAGGGGAATTTCTTCACCACCGATCTGGATGCAGTGCGTCAGGCGTTCGAGTCGGTGCCCTGGGTACGCCGCGCGACGATCCGGCGCGAATGGCCCAACCAGCTGATTGTGGCGCTGGAAGAGCATGAAGCGCTGGGCACGTGGGGTGAAGATGGACGGCTGCTGTCGGTGAAGGGCGATATCTTCACCGCCAATCTGGCCGAAGCGGAAGAGGATCATGTGCTGCCGGAGTTTGATGGACCGGAAGGCAGCGAGAAGGAAGTGCTGTCGCGTTATGCCGAGCTGCGCAAGTGGTTTGCGCCGCTCAATCTGGTGCCGGAGGCGCTGTCGCTCTCGGGCCGGTATGCATGGACGGTGCGGCTGAATAACGGCATGAGCGTGGCGCTGGGACGGGAACAGAGCAGTACCACGCTGAAGGAAAGGGTGGACCGGCTGACGGGCATCTATCCGCAACTGGTAACGCATTTGCAGAATATCGAGACCATCGATATGCGTTATCAGAACGGACTGGCGCTCAGTGCCAAAGGCTTGAAGATACCGGCCGAAGGGGCCAAGCCCAAGCCGGTGACAGTAGTACGCTAGGCAGTACAGAATAAACAGGTTGTTAAGACTAACCACTAAACATAGCAGTATCAGCGGGTAAGAGAGTAGGTTAAAAGACATGACTAAAGACGCGAAAAACCTGATCGTCGGCCTCGACATCGGCACCTCGAAAGTGGTGGCTGTGGTGGCCGAGGTTATGGCCGACGGGCGCCACGAAGTGATCGGGCTGGGTCAGCATGAATCGCGGGGCCTGAAAAAAGGCGTGGTGGTCAACATCGAGGCGACGGTGGAATCGATCCAGCGTGCGCTGGAAGAAGCCGAGCTGATGGCCGACTGCAAGATCCGCAACGTGTATGCCGGGATTGCGGGCAGTCATATCCGCAGCTTCAATTCCAGCGGCATGGTGGCGATCAAGGACAAGGAAGTCACCGCCACCGACGTGGCGCGCGTGATCGAAACCGCCAAGGCTGTGAACATCTCCACCGACCAGCAGCTGCTGCATACGGTGCCGCAGGAATTCATCGTCGACAATCAGGAAGATGTGCGCGAGCCTATCGGCATGAGCGGCATCCGTCTGGAAGTCAAGGTGCACATCGTCACCGGCGCCGTGTCGGCAGTGCAGAACATAGTCAAGTGCGTGCGCCGCTGCGGCCTGGAAGTGTCGGATCTGATCTTGCAGCCTATGGCCTCGGCCGATGCCGTGCTGACGGCGGACGAAAAGGAACTGGGCGTGGTGCTGATCGATATCGGTGGCGGCACCACTGACGTCGCCGTGTTCTCCGATGGCGCGATCCGCCACACGGCCGTGCTGCCGATCGCCGGCGACCAGATCACCAGCGACATCGCCATGGCGCTGCGCACGCCGACTGCTGAAGCCGAAGAAATCAAGATCCGCTACGGCGTGGGCAAGCAGGTGCTGGCCGATCCGGGCGAGACGCTGGAAGTGCCCGGCCTGGGCGACCGTTCGCCGCGCACCCTGTCGCGTCAGGCGCTGGCCGCCGTGATCGAGCCGCGCGTGGAAGAGCTGTTCGCCATGGTGCACACGCTGGTGCGCGAGTCCGGCTACGAAGGCGTGCTGTCCTCGGGCATCGTGCTGACGGGCGGCAGCTCCATCATGCCGGGCATGGTGGAAATGGCGGAAGACATCTTCCTCAAGCCGGCACGTCTGGGCACCCCTGATTACCGTGGCCAGCTGGCCGACGTAGTGCGCAGCCCGCGCTACGCCACCGTGCTGGGCCTGTTGATGGAAGCGAAAAAGCAGTACCTGCGCGGGCATATCGTCACGCGGCAGGATGGTTCGGTTAAGCAGTCTGGCAGCGCATGAAGGAATGGTTCCTGGGTAATTTCTGACGTATTTTTTTGCAGTCTTTTGCAGTACCAAACACACTTAAATTTTTTTATATAAAAACCGCAGTTTTCAATCTCCAGTTCTCCTACTAATATGAGGCCTGGCGCTTGAAAACCGCATTCTGATAGGAGCACATCATGGAGTTTGATATGGTCGATAACGCAGCTTTGGGCACCGTCATCAAGGTCGTCGGAGTCGGCGGCGCAGGTGGCAATGCAGTTCAACACATGATCAACAAGGGTATGTCCGGCGTCGAGTTCATCGCCGCCAATACCGACGCCCAGGCGCTGTCGACTTCGAAGGCGCACAACATCATCCAGATCGGCGAGACTGGCCTGGGTGCTGGCATGAAGCCTGACGTCGGCCGTCAGCTGGCGGAAGAGTCGCGCGAACGCATCGAAGATTCGCTGCGCGGCGCCCACATGGTCTTCATCGCTGCCGGCATGGGCGGCGGTACCGGTACCGGCGCTGCTCCTATCGTGGCCGAAGTAGCCAAATCGCTGGGCGCGCTGACCGTGGCGGTAGTATCCAAGCCGTTCTCGCACGAAGGCCAGAAGTGCATGGACATCGCCGATGAAGGTCTGGAACAGCTGTCGGCCAATGTCGACTCGCTGATCGTGATCCTGAACGAAAAGCTGGAAGAGATTTACGAAGACGAATCGCTGATCGAATGGCTGCAGCACGCTGACGACGTTCTGAATAACGCCGTGGCCGGTATCGCCGAGATCATCAATGTGCCGGGCCACATCAACGTCGACTTCAACGACGTCAAGACCATCATGGGCGAGCAGGGCAAGGCCATGATGGGTACCGCTACCGCTTCCGGTATCGACCGCGCACGTATCGCTGCCGAACAGGCGGTGGCTTCGCCGCTGCTGGACGGTGTCGACCTGTCGGGCGCCCGTGGCGTGCTGGTCAATGTGACCGCCAGCCGCGGCCTGAAAGGTAAGGAAATCAAGGAAGTCATGGCTGCGGTACGCGCCTTCGCTGCACCGGACGCGTCGATTGCACAGGGTATCGCTTACGACGACAGCATGGGCGACGATATCCGCGTGACCGTGGTAGCTACCGGTCTGGGCAAAGCCAAGAAACATGTACAGCTGGTGCCACAGCAGATGCTGCGTACCGGTACCCACAACGCTCCGATGGTGCCATCGGCAGCCATGGGCGGCGCCGCTGCCACCAGCGTATCGATGGGCGTAGGCAGCAGCATCGACGGTGGCGCCAATGCCGCCATGCGCGGCATGAAAGCGCCGGCCGTATGGCGTCGTGATTCGGCCGCCGAGCAAGTGGCTGCGCTGGAGAAAAACGGCATGGAACAGTACGACATTCCTGCCTTCCTGCGCAAACAGGCTGACTAAAATTTATCCGCGTCCGGCAAGAACCGCAGGCTTCAGGCATACTGCGCGTTCTATGCCGGTTTAGGCCGCGCTAGAGCGCGGCTTTTTTACGTTTACATTCATTGCGGAGATTATTATGACCATCAAGATCGGTGACACCCTGCCTGAAGGCACCCTGTCCGAATTCATCGAGACGGAAACCGAAGGTTGCTCGCTGGGCCCGAATACTTTCCAGGTGAAAGATCTGGTGAAAGGCAAGAAGATCGCCATCTTCGGCCTGCCAGGCGCTTATACCCCTACCTGCTCGGCCCAGCACGTGCCGGGCTATGTACAGCACGCCGACGCGCTGAAAGCCAAGGGCGTGGATGAAATCTGGTGCATTTCCGTCAACGACGCCTTCGTCATGGGCGCATGGGGCCGCTACCAGAAAGCCACCGGCATCGTCCGTATGATGGCTGACGGCAATGCTGCCTACTCGAAAGCGCTGGGTCTGGACGCCGACTTCAGCAAGTTCGGCATGGGCACCCGCTCGCAGCGTTACTCGATGCTGGTAGTCGATGGTGTGGTGACCCAGCTCAACGTGGAGCAGGGCGGCAAGTTCGAAGTATCGAACGCCGAGACCATGCTGGCACAGGCCTGATCCGCCACCCAAGCAAAAGAAATGGCGCTGCGGCGCCATTTCTTTTTAACGATGCTGTTTAATCAGTTGATGCCAGCATTGGTGTAAAAAGTCAGGTTGCGGGAAACTTTAAACCGTGAGATTCTCGTGCGGTGTAACCGGAGGTGACATTATGGCTGTTACGCTGAAATTATCGGATGATCGGGTCGAACTGGCCAAGCTGCACGCGGCAGTGGAACAGCGCTCGGTGCCGAAACAGATCGAATACTGGGCACGTCTGGGCAAAGCCGTCGAAGATAATCCCGACCTGCCTCTACAGTTTATCAAGGATACCTTGCTTGCTGCGCAGGAGGCCAGAGCCGGTTTGCTAACGCCCTATCAATTCGGTACCTGATCATGCTGGAAGTGCTGGTCACTCCGAGTTTTGCTCGCGCCGTCAAAAACTCCACGCGAAGGAAAAGCTGGTGGTGGATAAAGCAGTGAGGGCAGTGGCGAGTGATCCTGCGCTAGGCGAGGAAAAGAAAGGCGATCTGGCAGGAATTTTTGTTTATAAATTCAAAATGAACAAACAGGAAGTTCTGCTGGCTTATCAGTTACACCCGGATAAATTGCACGCTGTCTCGGTTCTGTTACTGAGTCTGGGATCGCATGAGAATTTTTACAAAGAATTGAAGCGACTGAATTAGGAAAAATATGGAGCAGAACGTCGTTCAGTCGACAGTTACCCGTTCGGATAATCTGCGCAGCATTTACGCAATGCTGGTGTCGGTGGCCATGTTCTCGATGATGGACACGGCCATGAAAGTGCTGTCGGCCCACTATCCGGCCACGCAAGTCACGGCCATGCGCGCGCTAAGCTCGTTGCCGCTGCTGTGCGGCTATATGCTGGCGCGCGGCGCCTTCCGTGGCATTACCAGGATACGCTGGCCGGTGCATGTGCTGCGCAGTGTGCTGGGCGTGATCATGCTGACTTCGTTCGCCTACGGCCTGAAGGAACTCTCGCTGGCGCAGGCCTACACGCTGTTCTTCATTGCGCCCACCCTGATTACGGCCTTGTCGGTCTGGGTGCTGAAGGAAAAAGTGGGACTGGGGCAGTGGGTGGCCATCGTGGTGGGGCTGCTCGGCGTGCTGGTGGTGCTGCGGCCCGAAGGCAGCGGCTTTATTTCGCTGGGCGGGCTGGCCGTGCTGGGCGCGGCCATCTGCTATGCGCTGGCGGCCATAGTCAGCCGGGTGCTGGCGCGTACCGACAGCAATGAATCGATGATGTTCTGGTATCTGCTGATGATGGCGTGCGGCGGGCTGGCCATGTCGCTGTCGCATTGGGTGGCGCTGCGTGCCGAAGATGGCTGGGTGCTGCTGGCCCTGGCGCTGAGCGGCTTCTTCGGCCAGCTGGCAATTACCCGCGCTTTCAGCTCGGGACAGGCTTCGGTGGTGGCGCCGTTCGAATATTCAGCGCTGGCCTGGGGCGTGGCGATCGACTGGCTGCTGTGGCAGGTACTGCCGGACGGCTACACGCTGCTGGGCGCCACCATCATCATCGCCAGCGGCATTTATCTGGTGCGGCGCGAAAGCGTGCATGTGGAAGCCGAGCATCCGTGAGGACGCTGTGGGGGCGCATCCTCGCAGCGCTGTGCTTCATGCTGCGATCTGCAGCCGCATGAACTGGCACCCGGCCGCCCCCTCGCGTGCTTCCGGCACAAAGCCGAGCGTGCGGTAGAGCTGAACGGCGGGCGCGTTGTCCAGATACACCCAGAGCGTCATCGAGCGAAAGCCATGCCGGCGCACTCCCGCCCTGATTAACTCGCTGCACAGTATCTGTCCTAGGCCCTGCTGGCGACGGTGCGGATCGATAATGATCCGGCCCAGATGGCCGGTATCTGGCTCGCGGCGGAATATCTGCCCGAACCCTGCCAGACTGGCGTGCTGGTCGAGCAGGGCGTAGCTATCCATGGGCTCGGTTTCGAGCAAAGATTGCAGCACACTGGCATCAAAGGGAAATGCGAGTTTCGGCCCGGCCCAGCGCAGGCACTGTTCGGCATCGCTGATCCACCCGCCCAGCGTGGCGAATTGCTGGGGGGAAGGTGTGTGCAGGGTATATTCCATTGCTTCTATCATTCTGGTGGTGAAGTCGGGCATGTGCTGGCGCTGATCCTGCAGTGATTATTCCAGAAGGCCGAGCTGCCTGAGCGAGTTTTTAAGCGGTGCAGGCCATATCGCAGCCAGCGCCTGTGCGGCGAGGCGATGCTTTACCGTTGGAAACACCGTTGACTGCGCGGCCGGACTAACTTCGCTATAATCGTCAGATGCTAAAACAACGCACCATCAAAGAAATGGTCCGCACCACCGGTGTGGGCCTGCATTCCGGTACCAAGGTTGAACTGACCCTGCGTCCGGCCGCGCCGGATACCGGCATCGTGTTCCGCCGCGTCGATCTGACGCCGGTGGTGGAATTCCCTGCCAGCGCCATGGCCGTGGGCGATACCCGCATGGCTTCCGTGCTGATTAAAGATGGTGCGCGCGTATCGACCGTGGAACACCTGATGTCGGCCTGTGCCGGCATGGGGTTGGACAACCTGTATATCGACGTGAGCGCGGAAGAAATTCCCATCATGGACGGTTCGGCTTCGTCCTTCGTGTATTTATTACAACAGGCTGGCGTGCTGGAGCAGGAAGCGGCCAAGAAGTTCATCCGCGTGCTGAAGCCGGTGGAAATCCGCGAAGGCACGGGCGACAAGGAAAAATGGGCCCGGTTGACGCCCTACAACGGCTTCAAACTGGACTTTTTCATCGAGTTCAACCATCCGGCCGTGGATGGCACCCAGCAGCGTGCCGAAGTGGATTTCGGCGATGTGTCCTACGTACACGATGTAGCACGGGCCCGTACGTTCGGCTTCATGCAGGACGTGGAAATGTTGCGCGGCATAGGTCTGGCGCGCGGTGGTTCGCTGGAAAACGCCATCGTGATGGATGAATACCGCATCCTCAATGCCGATGGCCTGCGCTATGACGATGAATTCGTCCGTCACAAGATACTCGACGCCATCGGCGACCTGTATCTGGTCGGCCACCCGCTGCTGGCCAGCTATGAAGCCCATAAATCGGGCCATGCGCTGAACAACCAGCTGCTGCTGGAACTGCTCAAGCATCCTGATGCCTACGAAATCGTTTCGTTCGGTTCGGAGCAGGCCGCGCCACCATCGTATCTGCGCCAGATGGCGCGCGAGTGGGCGCTTACCTAAGCGTAGCTGCAGCCGCTAGCTGGCTGATTTCGCCATCTGGCGCCGCCTGCGCCAGAGCATTCAGGGCGTGCGCCGGCGCGCCACCATGGCTTTCAGCGCCGCGATCAGGGGCGCATTCTGGGCGCTCTGCTCCAGCGTATCGCCAAGCTGGTCGAAGGCATCCACCGCCGCTTCGGATAGCGACAGGGCGCGCATAGGCTCCTTGATTTCGGCCGCTTTCACCATCTGCACCCGCAATTTCACCTGATCGACTTGCCAGCCGCGCCGCCCCACAGTTTCCTGCAGCTGGGGAATCTGCTGCTTGAGCTTGGCCGCCAGCGCCGCGTTGGGCAGGGCCAGCGTCAGCACATTCTGCTCGTAGGCGAGAATTTCGCAGTACTTGAACATGGCGGGCAGGGCCGCCGCGCAGTCTTTCTGCAGCGAGGCCATGCGTTCGACGGCAGGCAGCAGGGTGGCCATGCGGTCGTCGCGGCGCAGGAAATCCGTCGCTTCCACGGCGGTGCGGCGTTTGATGGTCAAGTTGGAAGAGTTGAAGCGCATGGGGCGCAACATATCACAGCAGCAAAAAAACGTCACGGCTAGAGAAAATCGGACAAATTTATGACTTTGTTCATGCTTGAGCTATTGTTAATCAGGCCAATACCCAAATGTAGACGCGGTCGCATGATAAAATCATGGTCTTTTGCCATAGTCGAATAGCGAGCGCTAGGGCACGCACTCCCTTCCGGGCTTTTTTAACGGCGTTTTTTCAAGAATTCAAGCATGTCATTACTGACCCAGATTTTCGGTAGCCGCAACCAGCGGCTGCTCAAGCAATACCAAAAAACGGTACGCGAGATCAATGCGCTCGAGCCGGCCATGGAAAAACTGTCCGACGCCGAGCTGCAAGCGAAAACCCCGGCTTTCAAGGAACGTATCGCCCAGGGCGCCAGCCTTGATTCCCTGCTGCCAGAGGCATTTGCCGTCTGCCGCGAAGCCAGCAAGCGCGTGTTCAAGATGCGCCACTTCGACGTGCAGCTGATCGGTGGTATGGTGTTGCATTATGGAAAAATTGCCGAAATGGGCACGGGGGAAGGTAAAACCCTGACCGCGACCCTGCCAGCCTATCTGAATGCGCTGTCCGGCAAGGGCGTGCACATCGTGACCGTCAATGACTATCTGGCCCAGCGTGACGCCGACACCATGTCCAAGCTGTATGGCTGGCTGGGTCTGACCACCGGTATCAACCTGTCGCAGATGGAGCACAGCGCCAAACAGGCCGCTTACGCTTCCGACATTACCTACGGTACCAACAACGAATTCGGCTTCGACTACCTGCGCGACAACATGGTGTTCGAAGCGCGCGACCGCGTTCAGCGCGCGCTCAACTTCGGTATCGTCGATGAAGTGGACTCGATCCTGATCGACGAAGCCCGTACCCCTTTGATCATTTCCGGTCAGGCCGAGAACCACACCGACCTGTACTACAAGATCAATGAAGTGCCACGCCTGCTGACCCTGCAGATCGGTGAGGAGACTCCCGACGGCAAGGGCAAGGTGGAAGTGCCGGGCGATTACACCAAGGATGAAAAAGCTCATCAGGTGCTGCTGACCGAAGCCGGTCACGAAAAAGCCGAAGCCATCCTGACCCGTATGGGCCTGCTGCCGGAAGGCGCCTCGCTGTATGATTCGGCCAATATCTCGCTGGTGCACCACCTGTACGCGGCGCTGCGCGCGCATGCGCTGTACTTCAAGGATCAGCACTATGTGGTGCAGAACAATGAAGTAGTGATCGTCGATGAATTCACCGGCCGTCTGATGACGGGCCGCCGCTGGTCTGATGGCCTGCATCAGGCGGTAGAAGCCAAGGAAGGCGTGAAGATCCAGAACGAGAACCAGACGCTGGCCTCGATCACCTTCCAGAACTACTTCCGTATGTACGCCAAGCTGGCCGGCATGACCGGTACGGCCGATACCGAAGCTTACGAATTCCAGGAAATCTACGGTCTGGAAACCGTGGTGATTCCACCTAACCGTCCATCCCAGCGTAAAGACCGCCACGATCAGGTCTACAAGACCTCGGCCGAGAAGTACAACGCCATGATGCTGGAAATCCGCGAATGCTACGACCGCGGCCAGCCGGTGCTGGTGGGTACTACCTCGATCGAAAACTCGGAACTGCTGTCCGGCATCCTGACCAAGGGTGGCCTGCCGCACAATGTGCTGAATGCAAAACAGCACGCCCGCGAAGCGGAAATCATCGCCCAGGCCGGTAGCCCGAAAGCCATTACCATTGCGACCAATATGGCCGGCCGTGGTACTGACATCGTACTCGGCGGTAATGTCGAGAAGCAGATCCAGTTCATCGAAGCCAATCCTGCGCTGAGCGACGCCGACAAGGCCGCCCAGGCTAAAGCCCTGCGCGATGGCTGGCAGGCGCTGCACGAACAAGTGGTGGCCGCTGGCGGTCTGCACATCGTCGGTACCGAACGCCATGAGTCGCGCCGCGTCGACAACCAGCTGCGTGGCCGTGCCACCCGTCAGGGTGACCCCGGCATGTCGCGCTTCTTCCTGTCGCTGGACGACCAGCTGCTGCGCATCTTCGCGGGCGACCGCGTGCGCGCCATCATGGACCGTCTGAAAATGCCGGAAGGCGAGCCGATCGAAGCAGGCATCGTGTCGCGTTCGATCGAATCGGCCCAGCGCAAGGTGGAAGCACGTAACTTCGATATCCGTAAGCAGCTGCTGGAATACGATGACGTGGCCAACGACCAGCGTAAAGTCATCTATCAGCAGCGTAACGAATTGCTGGAAGCCGTCGATATCTCCGAACTGATCGATTCGCTGCGCCACGGCGCTTTCACCGATCTGGTACGCGAATACGTGCCGCAAGAGTCAGTGGAAGAACAGTGGAATCTGGCCGGTCTGGAAAAAGCCCTGGCAGCCGAATGGCAGATCGAACTGCCGCTGCGCGGCCTGCTGGAAACCGAATCGAATCTGAACGACGAAGACATTCTGGAACGCGTGCTGGCAGCGGCCGATGCGCTGTACCAGTCGAAAGTGGATATCGTCGGCAAGGAAGCCTTCGCCGGTTTCGAGCGCAACGTCATGCTGCAAAGCGTGGACAGTCACTGGCGCGAACACCTGGCCGCACTGGATCACCTGCGTCAGGGTATCCACCTGCGCGGCTATGCGCAGAAGAATCCCAAGCAGGAATACAAGCGCGAAGCGTTCGAACTGTTCGGCCAGATGCTGGACATGATCAAGCAGGAAGTGGTCAAGCTGATCATGACGGTACGCATCCAGTCGCGCGAAGAGATCGACGCGGCCGAAGCGGCCATGCAGCAGTCGCACGTGGAAAACGTCAGCTACCAGCACGCTGATTTCAACCCGAACGCAGCACCGGAAGAACTGCTGGCGCCGGCTCCGGCCATCGCCGGTCTGCCGCCGGAACTGGCCGGCCTGACGGGCGAACAGCTGATGGAACTGGGCCTGAAAGTGGGCCGTAACGATCCATGCCCTTGCGGCAGCGGCAAGAAATACAAAGCCTGCCACGGCAAGCTGGCCTAAATGCTCGCTGCTGGCGGCATGCGCTAGCAAAAGTCAGCAAGGTCACCCAGCCCGGTACTGCCTGTCAGTGCCGGGTTTTTTTTCGTCCTTGCGGCGCACGGGCAGAGCAGGGCAGTGATTTGGCTCTGCGAATGAATTAAACTAGCGGCATCCCATTCCGCTACCCTGCATCCATGTCCAGCCCGTCGTCTCTCGCTGCGCGCGTCAGCGCCAATTCTGTCGTTACGATTACCTGTGTGCTGGCGCTGCTGTATTTCGGCCGCGATGTGCTGCAGCCGGTGGCGCTGGCCGCCATCCTCAGCCTGCTGCTGGCGCCCATGCTGCAGGTGCTGGGCCGCTTCGGCCTGCGCCGTTTGCCGGCCATGCTGGTGACGCTGGCGCTGGCCGGCGTGTGCGTGGTGGGCACGGCCACTGTGCTGGCTACCCAGCTGCTGCGCGTGTCGGAAGATCTGCCGCAGTACCGCGCCGCCATCCAGATCAAGATCGATCAGGTGCGCACGGCCGTAGAGCGGCCATTCGCCCATATGCAGGACAGCTTTGGCCATATCAGTCCGCTGGCGCCGCAGAGTCAGGAGGGGCTGGAAGTGGCGCCGGCAGCGGCGCAGAATCTGGCCAGCGTGCCGCGTACCGATCTGCTCAGCGATTTGACCAGCAAGGTGTGGGGGCCGCTGGGCGAGACGGGGCTGGTGCTGGTGCTGCTGATCTTCATGGTGCTGGAGCACGAGTCGCTGCAGGACCGCCTGATCCGGCTGGCCGGCCAGCGCGAAATCGGCCGCACGGCGCGCGCACTGGCCGATGCTGCGCAAGGGGTGGCGCGTTTCTTCTTTTCCCAGTTCGTGGTGAATGCAGCCTTCGGCATCGCCATCGGTCTGTCGCTGTGGGCCATGGGTCTGTCCCATGCCGTGCTGTGGGGCACGCTGAGTGCCGTGCTGCGCTTTGTGCCGTATCTGGGCGCACTGGTGGCGGGCGCCCTGATAGCCGGCTTTGCCGCTGCCGTCGATCCGGGCTGGCAGCTGGCGCTATCGTGTCTGCTGCTGTTCGGCGTGCTGGAGCTGCTGGTGGCGAATGTGGTAGAGCCGAATGTGTATGGTCACAGTACCGGCCTGTCGCCGCTGGCGGTGATGGTGTCGGCGCTGTTCTGGGGCACGCTGTGGGGACCGATAGGCTTGCTGATGTCGACCCCGCTGACAGTCTGTCTGGTGGTGGCGGGGCGCCATGTGACAGCACTCGAATGGCTGGCGATACTGCTGGGGCAGGCCCCTGATGTGACCGGCGCGCAGCGCTTTTACCAGCGCGCCCTGAGCGGCGATACGGGCGCCATCCTGCGCGATGCGCGGCCTTTCCTGCGCCGTACCAGTCTGGCGCGTTACTGCGATCAGGTGCTGTTGCCGGGGCTGGCGCTGGCAGGCGCCGAAATCCGTGCCGAACTGATAGACGCTGTGCAGCGCGAACATCTGCGCCGCACCGTGGCCGAAGTGGCGGAAGCGCTGGCGCCGAGCGGCGTCACGCGTGCCAAGCGCTGCCAGGTGTCGCTGCTCGATGCCAATGTGGGCGCCCATCTGCGCCATCTGCGCGAAGCGCGGCTGGGCCGCTGGCAGGGGTCGCTCGACGTGCCGCAGCGTTCCATCATACTGTGCGTGAGCCAGGCAGCCGAGCGCGACGAGCTGGTCAGCGAACTGCTGGCGCGCGCGCTGCGCGAGGCCAGCCATGACGCTCGTTCCGTGGTGGTGCCGATTGCGCCTGACGAGCAGGATCCGGACAAGGCCGATTTGGTGTCCACCCTGTTTATCCCGTATCCGACCCGCGAAACCCTGCCGGAATGGATAGTGGTGGTGGACGAACTGCGCGCCAATCTGCCGCAGGCTTTGCTGGCCACCATACGGCCTGCGCTGGAAGATGATTTTCCTGCGCTGGGCAGCGTGCAGTCGCACGTGGACATGGTGCTGCGCTCGTTCGAAGAAGCGCTGGCGTTTGTGGCGCCGCGCGCCGCCGGGCGCAACTAGGCTTGCTGAACTAGTTTTAGTGGCTGCTAATGCTGTTGCGCTGGGGCGCGCAGCGCGGCAGGATCATGCGCACCGTGGTGCCTGCGCCTGGCGTGGAGTCGATGGTGATGCGGCCACCGAGCACGCCGGTCACGACGTTGTAGACAATGTTCATGCCTAGTCCCGTGCCGCCCTGGCCCATCTTGGTGGTGAAGAAGGGATCGAACACGCGGCGCAGCACTTCTTCCGGCATGCCGACGCCATCGTCGGCAAACATCAGCCCTATGGTGGCGGCATCGACCACTTCAGCGCGGATGGTGATGTGGCCGCCTTTCTGATGCTCGAAAGCGTGGTTGAGCGCATTGTTGATCAGATTGTTGAGCACCTGATACAGGGCGCCCGGATAGGAATCGAGCATCAGCCCTTCCACGATCTGCAGCCGGACTTCGCATTCGGCGCGGCGCAGGCGCGGCATATAGGTGGCTACCGTGTCGTGCACGGCCGAGAGCAGATCGAATTCACGGCGCTGGTCGTTGGTCTGGTCCACGGCGATCTGCTTGAACGAGGAAATCAGCTCGGCAGCCTTGTGCAGCGAGCCTGAAATCAGTTCGCTCGCCATGCGCACTTCTTCCAGATGGGTCAGCAGTTCCGAGCGGCGCAAAGCTCCCGCCGCCACTCTGCCGTCGAATTCGATCACGCGGTCGCGCAGCGAGGTGGACGCCAGCAGGCTGTTGCCGATAGGGGTGTTGAGTTCATGGGCGATGCCGGCCACTAGCGAGCCCAGCGAAGCCATTTTTTCTGCCGACAGCAGCTCGCTCTGGGTCATGCGCAGGGTTTCCAGTGTGGCCTGCAATTCCGTATTGGCCCGTTCCAGCGCCGCCGAGCGTTCCCGCACCCGCATCTCCAGCGAGAAGTTGAGGTCCTTCAGTTCGCGCTTGGCATTGAGCTCTTCGGTCAGGTCGAGCAGCGCCCAGATGATGGCGTCCTGTCCGTCCAGCGTCAGCGACGAGGACCAGATGGCCACGCTGCCCACGCTGCCATCGGCCAGCAGCACGCCGGCCACATCGCCATGCACGGCGCCATCGTTCTGGTACATATTCCAGATGCGCTTGCGCTCCACTGCACTGGCCCAAAAGCGCACCTCTTCCGAACGTTTGCCGATCAGCGCATCGGCCGTGTGGCCGAAGGTTTCCGTCACCGCGCGGTTGGCGGCGACGATACGGCCGCTGCGGTCGGATACGGTGAGCGGCAGCGGCGCCATATCGAACAGGGTTTTGAAGCGCTCTTCCGATTCCAGCAGGCGCTGCTGCGACTGCTCCAGCTGTTCGATGCGCTCGCGCAGGGCGGCGCTCAGGGTATTGAGCGTGCGGGTGAATACGGTGATTTCGTCGTTGCCCACTTCGGGCAGGGTGTTGCTGTAGTCGCCCATCACCATGCGGGTCGATTGCCGGCTCAGTACATTCAGGCGGCGCGCAATGCCCTGGGTGACGATGTAGAACAGCAGCATGCCCAGCATCAGTCCCGCCATGGAAATCACCCCGCTTTGCCACATCACTTCATCACGTGCCTGTTTCAGATCGCTGGTGGTGATACCGAAATTGATCGAACCGATGTGGTTCTCCATCAGCAGCAAGGGCGCGCGCACATGCAGCAGGTTGTCGCCGAGTTCCGTGCGTACGCCTTTGAAGGCGCTACCGCCACCATTGCGCAAGGTGTCGGACAGATGCGCGGGCGGCTGGCCCACCGACAGGATGACTTGCTGCTGTTGGTCGAGGATGACCAGATAGCGCAGATAGCTGTCGGCCGGATCGGCCAGCATTTCGGTCAGATGGCCACCCAGTTGCGGCAGACGGCCGCTGGTGGCATAGGGACTGAGGGTGAGATTGAGGGCTACGGCATATTCCTGCGCGACCCGTTCGGCGTTGGCGCTGACGGCGTGGTTCATCAGGCGCAAGCTGTTCCAGATCAGCAGGCCCACCACCAGCATGGGGATCAGGGCGCTCAGGAGCAGGAATTTCGCACGTAGTGTGAGACTCAAAACGGGCACTCCTCGGTCTGGCCGGAAGTGCCTGCCCGCGCAGGAGTGCGGCTGCGCGGGCGATCCTACCGGGGGTTAAGGCAAGGTCAGAATTACTTTCACTGTGTCATCAACTGCCGCTTTATCAATATAACCGATTGCTTTCGGATCGGCAGCAACTGCTTTCTTTACCTCGGCACTATTGGCATACTCTTTTGGCGCCGTGGCTTTACCGGTGAACACCAGTTTCGACCACAGGGCTTTTACCTGTGCCGGGTCCTTGTCGGCGATCTTCTGGTAGAACTCGGCACGGATGTGCGAGCTCTCCGGCTGGTCGGCCGGGGTGAACAGGTTGGATTTACCAAGGAAGAACTGGGAAGCCTGCTCCGAGAACATACGGGTGGCCGGGTTCTTCTGGCTAACGATCACAACGATTTCTGCCGATGCGGGCAGGGCTGCCATGGCCAGTGCCGACAGCAGCAGGGAGGTCATCAGTTTATGCATGGAGGGCTCCGGATTAGAAGACGAAGTCGAGCGCAGCGCCGACCACGGTAACGGTGTTGCTATAGCCTGCCGCTGGTGCGAAGATCAGGGTGCCGGCCTTGGTCTTAGGCTGGACGCGGTCAACTTGCACTTTCAGCGCCATCGATTTGGCGAAGTCCCAGCGTACGCCGATCAGATTGTTCTTCTGTTCTGCCGCTTCCATCAGGCTGGCCACCGGGGTGCCCAGAGCACCGGAGGTGGGGAAGCCGGCTGGCAGGGTGACGGAGTGGCCGGCATCGTGCACGGCAGCGTGAGCGAAGTAAGGCAGGACTTTGCCGATGCGGTAGCCGGCCATCAGGTACCACGAGGTGGTGTCCGGAACATAGACCGGCTCTTTGGCTACGCGCATGGCAACTTCAGCCTGGGCCACGAGGTTGTTCCAGTCCATGGTGCCGCCCAGCGAAGTGAAGGCGATTTTCTTGCCTTGAATCAGGCTCAGGTCGCTGCCGAGCTGGGCGAAGCCGATTTTGGCCAGAGTGCCGGTCAGGGTGTTGACGGGACCCAGATCGTTGCTGGTCATCTTGATGCGGGCATGGGCCAGACGGACGCTGAACGGGCCGTATTCGCCACCCACGATCAGACCGGCCGACGGTGCGCGATAGGTTGCTACCGTGCCCGCCGCCGGCACAAATAGCTTGCCGCGGCTCACGCCGGCATAGCCCGAGGTGGTGAAGTTGAGGTCACCGAACGCGTGCTGGTAGGTCACGTCGGCGCCATCGACGGCTTCGATCGGGGCCTGAGCATACATCTCTACCGGCGGACGCATCATGGTGTTGGCGTAGCCGACGTTCTGGTACTCCGAGATCAGGAAGGCGGGCAGTACCACGCGGCCTACGCGCACATTGGTTTCATCGTTGACGCGGGCTTTCAGGAAGGCCCAGGTCAGGTCGGTGGTGAAGGTGGGGCTGGTGTTCTTGCGGGTCAGAATCTGGGCAGTGCCGGACAGCCAGTCATTGATCTTGTAGGTGGCTTGCAGGCCCAGATTGGAGTCCAGACCGATTTTGGCCTGATCTGCCACGCCTTCGGCCTGGTTGTAGCGGGTGAACTGGGCCTGATCAGTGTTCGATTTGGCGACGCCCAGGGTACCGAAGCCGCTCAGGCTCAGGTTGCCGTCGTCGAGAGTGCCGGCCTGAGCTTGCATGGCGGCGAACAGGGCTGCGGCTAACAGGGTTTTGTTCATGAGTAGGGATCCTTGAAATTGTTGTCGTTTGTGTGCAGCTTGAACGATTTTGTCGTCACAATCGTCTCTTGAGATGCGGGGGTACGGCATTCCAGTGACTATTTAAACGCTTTTAAGTGCAATATGGAAATTTCTTTGAATAAATGTGTACGATCGTGCTAAAAACCTGTCGTTTTTTTGCGAAAGATGTTTATTTTTCAAACCAATTCAATAACTTGTCTGATGTCTTTTGCGTGCTTTATCAACTGTGCCGCAAGAATGTCTGGCCTGCGCCAATTGCCGCTTGAGGGATTACAATAGCGGCTTCCCTTCTACCAACACGAGAACACTGAAATGGCCGTTAATTCCCCTCTGCCCGTCGCCGCCGAACTGAAGCCAGTCAACGGTATCGAAATCGGCTATGCCGAAGCCGGGATTAAAAAACCGAACCGCAAAGACGTACTGGTGATGAAGCTGGCGCCGACGGCCACGGTGGCCGGGGTGTTTACGCTTAACCGTTTCTGCGCCGCGCCCGTGCAGATCGCCAAAGCCCATCTGGCGGCCGCGCAAACCAGCGGCCAGCCCATCGTGGCGCTGTTGGTGAATACCGGCAATGCCAACGCCGGTACGGGCGAACTGGGCCTGTCGCTGGCCAACCAGACCTGCGCCGCGCTGGCGCAGCAGCTCGGTTGTGCTCCGGCCCAGATCCTGCCATTCTCGACCGGCGTGATTCTGGAACCGCTGCCGGCCGATAAAGTGATCGCCGGTCTGCCGCAGGCTGTGGCCGGTCTGAAAGCCGACAACTGGTATAACGCAGCCGAAGCCATCATGACCACCGATACCCAGCCTAAGGCCGGTTCGCGCAGCGTCACCATCGGCGGCCACAGCGTGACACTGAGCGGCATCAGCAAAGGCGCCGGCATGATCAAGCCGAATATGGCCACCATGCTCGGCTATCTGGCCTTCGACGCCCAAGTAGCCCAGCCCGTACTGGACGTGCTGGTCAAGCAGGTGGCCGACCAGTCGTTCAACTGCATCACCATCGATGGCGATACCTCGACCAATGACTCCTTCATGCTGATCGCTACGGGCGCCGGCACGCTGCAAGTGAACTCGGTGGACAGCCCTGAATACGCCCAGCTGGCCGCTGCCGTGACGGAACTGGCCGTGTTCCTGGCGCAGGCCATCGTGCGCGATGGTGAAGGCGCGACCAAGTTCATTACCGTGACGGTAGAAGAAGGCAATAGCATGGAAGAGTGCCGCAAGATCGCCTACTCGATCGCCCACTCACCGCTGGTGAAAACCGCCTTCTTCGCTTCCGATCCGAATCTGGGCCGGATTCTGGCCGCCATCGGCTATGCCGGCGTGGACGATCTCGACGTCAGCAAGCTCAATCTCTATCTCGACGACGTGTGGGTGGCCAAGAACGGCGGCCGCAATCCCGACTATAAGGAAGAAGATGGCCAGCGCGTGATGCAACAGAGCGAAATCACCGTGCGCGTGAAACTGGCGCGCGGTGCCGCCCAGGCCACGGTGTACACCTGCGACCTGTCGCATGACTACGTCAGCATCAACGCCGACTACCGTTCCTGATATGACGACGCCACTCGAGCAGTTCCTGACCCGTGCCGAAGCCCTGCTGGCGCGGGTGGAAGCCGTGCTGCCGGCTGTGCCGCGCGAGCCGGACTGGCGGCTGGCCCATGCTTTCCGCTGGCGCAAGCGCAGCGGCGGCGGGGCCGGTTATCTGCAGGCGGTCAGCCATCTGGCGCCGATTGCGCTCGATGATCTGCAGCACATCGGGCCGCAGAAGGAGCAGATCGAGCAGAACACCCGTCAGTTCGTGCAGGGCAAACCGGCCAACAACGTGCTGCTGACAGGCGCACGTGGCACCGGCAAATCCTCGTTGATCAAAGCCTGTTTGAACCAGTTCGGCGCGCAGGGGCTGCGCCTGATCGAGGTGGACAAGGCTGATCTGGCCGATCTGCCGGACATCGTCGATCTGGTGGCGGGCCGGCCCGAGCGTTTCGTGATCTTCTGCGACGATCTGTCGTTCGAGGAAGGCGAAAGCGGCTACAAGGCTTTGAAAGTGGCGCTGGACGGCAGCATCTCTGCCCAGTCGGACAATGTGCTGATCTATGCCACCTCCAACCGGCGCCACCTGATGCCGGAGCGGATGTCCGATAACAGCAGCTACCGTCACGACGAAGACGGCGACCTGCATCCGGGCGAAACGGTGGAAGAGAAGATTTCGTTGTCCGAACGCTTCGGCTTGTGGCTGAGCTTCTATCCGTTCAAGCAGGATGACTATCTGGCCATCGTGGCGCACTGGCTGGCCACGCTGGGCTGCACGCCCGACCAGGTGGAGGCGGCACGGGCCGACGCACTGCGCTGGGCGCTGCAGCGCGGTTCGCGCTCGGGCCGGGTAGCGTGGCAGTTCGCCAAGGATTACGCAGGCAAGCACGCATGAGCGATATCGTCGATGTGGCAGTAGGCGTGCTGGTCAAGCCGAATGGCGATGTGCTGCTGGGCCAGCGTCCGGCCGGCAAGCCGTATGCGGGCTACTGGGAATTCCCTGGTGGCAAGGTCGATCCTGGCGAAACCATATTCGCGGCCCTGCAGCGCGAATTCATGGAAGAACTGGGGCTGACCATCCATAGCGCCGAAGAGTGGTGCGGGGTGGAGCATGTGTATCCGCACGCCCATGTGCGGCTGCATTTCTACATCAGCCGCGACTGGCAGGGCGAGCCGCAGAGTCTGGAAGGGCAGGCGTTTGCGTGGCAGGGCACGGTAGGCGTGGAGCCGCTGCTGCCGGCCACTATCCCGCTGCTGTCGTGGCTGGACGAACTGCGTTATCCGGCCTGAGACAGGCGCGGCTTATTCCTGGTCCAGCGGATCTTTGGGCGGGGCCGCTGGAATCGCGTACTTTTCCTCGGCCCAGGCGCCCAGATCGATTTTCTTGCAGCGTTCCGAGCAGAACGGGCGATAGCGGTTGGCGGGCGTCCATTCAACTTTGGCGCCGCAGGTGGGGCAATCAACTACGGTGGTCATGACTTACTCTAGAAGTTACACAGGGTGAGTTCGAACGGTACATCGTCTTCCAGCGGCTTGGGTTTCAAGTCGCCATCCTGCGAAGTAAAGCGCACCCACAGCATGTATTTATTGGCCGACACTTCGGGAATGGCGCCCATTTCCTCGTCCAGGGTGAGGCGCAGCATCTGGTAGACCTTGCCCTGAAGCATCTGCTGGTAGCTGCCCGAGACGGCGATCATTTTCACGGCGCCGCCCGAGTCGCGCAGCAGGCGCAGCACCAGACCCAGTGCATCGAACAGGGGAGCGAGCGGGGCAAACCAGTTCATGATGTCGTTGTAGCGCTGGTCGGCCGGACGTTTTTGCCACGCATAGTAGGACGGCAGATCGAATTCGCAGGCGCCGCCGGGAATGATGGTGCGGCCCCGTATGCTCATCAGCCATTCATTGTCGCGCACGTTCTGGCCCGTCTTGCCCTGGGCATTCACCAGCGCCGTGCTGACGCCATCGAGTTCTTCCAGTATCGCGTCCAGCGTTTCGGCCTGCACATTGGGGTTCATGCGGTAGCCGAGCAGGGTCTGGCGCTGGCGCTCCAGCTCCTGCAGCAGATCGGATTTCAGATCGGCACGGCCAGCCACTTCCAGCATGTCGAAGATCGTCGCCAGCGCCACGTGATGCTGCATGGGATGGTCTTGTTGCACAAAAAATTTAAATTTCTCGTACAGGTCCTCTAATCGCAACAACGTGCGGATGCGCTCGTTGAATGGATATTCGTAGACGATCAAAATAACATCCCTTTAGGTGGACTTGCGTGAATCCTGTGATTTTGAAGCAAGCCAAGCAAAATTACAAACATTGTGCAGTGTTTGTGGCGCTTCTTTTCGAAATCGCCAGATATAAATCGTGCAAGCGGGTGATTTGCGGTGCTAGCGCGGTGACATCGCTGCCGTTGTCGATCACGTCGTCGGCCGCGGCCAGCCGTTGCTGGCGGCTGGCCTGATTCGCCATGATGGCCAGAACTTGTTGTTCTGTTAAGCCGTTACGCGCCATCACACGCGCTAGCTGCACGCTTTCCGGACAATCGACGGTGACGATGCGGCTGACGCGCTGGCGCCAGGTGCCGGATTCCACCAGCAGCGGCACGGCAAAGATCACATAGCTGCCAGTAGCCGCCTCGGCTGCGGCCAGCGCCGCATCGCGGATGCGCGGGTGCAGGATGGCTTCCAGCCGGGCTTTGGCGCCGGCGTCGCTGAATACCAGCTGGCGCATGCGGGCGCGCTCCATGGCGCCGCTGGCGTCGGCAAATTCGGCGCCGAATTCGGCCACGATGGCCGGCATGGCGCTGCCGCCCGGCGCCGTCAGGCTGTGGGCGATCTGGTCGGTATCGATCACGCTGGCGCCGAGGGCGGCGAACTGGTCGGCCACCGTGGTCTTGCCGCTACCGATGCCGCCGGTCAGGCCGATGGCAAAATTCAATCGGGACATTTGATATAACTACCTATGCGCGGATTAACCGAACAGCTGGCGCATCATGGCCGTGACCTGCTGGCCATGCATCATGGCCAGCAGGCCAGCCACCGCCAGATAAGGTCCGAACGGAATAGGCTGGTTGCGGCCATGGCGGCGGAACACGATCAGGCTGATGCCGACCACGGCGCCGACCAGCGACGACAACAGGATGATGGCAGGCAGCATGGTCCAGCCCATCCACGCGCCGAGGGCAGCCAGCAGTTTGAAGTCACCATAACCCATGCCTTCCTTGCCTGTCGCCAGCTTGAACAGCCAGTAGATCGACCACAGCGCCAGGTAGCCGGCGGCCGCGCCGAGCACGGCTTCCTGCAGGGGCACGAACATCTGGTTGACATTGAGTAGCAGGCCCAGCCACAGCAGCGGCAGGGTAATGTCGTCCGGCAGCAGCTGAGTATCGAGGTCGATGAAGGTGAGGGCGATCAGCGCATACAGGAACAGCAGGCAGGACAGTCCCATCCAGCCGCTGTCGAAACGCCATACCACGCCTGCCGACAGCAGGCCGGTCAGCAGTTCGATCAGCGGATAGCGTGCCGAGATGGGGGTTTTGCACTGGCTGCAGCGGCCGCGCAGGAACAGGTAGCTGAGCACGGGGATATTTTCCAGCGCCGTGATCTGGTGGCTGCACTGGGGGCAGGCCGAGCGCGGCAGCGTCAGGTTGTAGCGCTCAGTGTGGGGCAGCGGCTGGCCGCTTTCCGACGCCACATAATTGTCGGACTCGCGCTGCATCATCTTCGGCAGGCGATGGATCACCACATTGAGGAAACTGCCAAACAGCAGGCCGAACAGTCCGGCGACAAGGCTGACGGTCAGCAAACCGGCAGGAGCAAACAAAAAGGACGTTTCAGTCATGGCAGGGGCCGGAAAAATAAGATAGAGGAATTGAAGGGGTATATTAAATCATCGGAGAAATATTGCTAGAAGGATAGAGTCTGCGCGGGATGAAAAACATCAAATTCGCCCTTAATTTGTGTGCTAACCTCGAAAAGCAAGGAGGCGAGCTATGAATTCATCGAACAAGGTGCAGCCAGTTAGCGTTCTTCAAACGCAGACGCGGGAGCTAATAGGGCAACTCGAATCTACGCAGGAAGCTATCATGATTAGTGTCGATGGCAAAGTGCGTGCCGTGATGCAGGACGTCGCCAGCTACGAAAAAACTCAGGAGCAGCTGGCGTTGTTGCGCATACTCGCTTCAGGACAGCAGCAGATCGCGGCCGGGCAGGTAACGGATCACGATACTTTCTTTGCTGCTTTGCATGCACAGGATGCCGACCAGCCCGTGGCAGATTAAGTGGACCGATGCAGCACGCGATGACGTGCTACAGATACGCCACTATCTGCAGACCCATGTTTCAGCGGCCTACGCAGTAAAGGTGACCGAGGAAATCCGGCGCGAAGTCTCTAGGCTGAAGCAGTGTCCTGATCTTGGCCACGTAGTTGACGAACTGGCGGCATTCGGCTTGACACAATACCGTCAGATACTCGCCGGGCAAAACCGCATCATTTACGAGCAGTGTGCGCCTGTGCTTTACATCCATCTGGTTTGCCATACCAGCATGGATTTGCCAGCATTGCTGGCACGTAGGCCTTTGATCTAGTCTTTGCGATTACACCACCGAGCCCAGTTTGAAGATGGGCAGGTACATGGCGACCACCAGACCGCCGATCAGCACGCCCAGTATGACCATGATGGCCGGCTCCATCAGGCTGGACAGGGCCGCCACGGCTTCGTCCACCTCGTCTTCGTAGAAGTCGGCCACCTTGCCCAGCATGGCGTCGAGCGAACCTGACTCTTCGCCTATGGCCACCATCTGCGTCACCATATTGGGGAACACTTCGGCATTCTGCATGGCCACGGTGAGGCTGGTGCCGGTACTGACTTCGCTCTGGATCTTACGGGTGGCGTCGAAATACACGGCATTGCCGGCGGCGCCGCCCACCGAATCGAGCGATTCCACCAGCGGCACACCGGCCGCGAACATGGTGGCCAGCGTGCGGGTCCAGCGCGCAATGGTGGCTTTGCGTATCACTTCGCCGAAAATGGGCAGGCGCAGCAGCAGCCGGTCCATGAAGCGCTGCATCTGCAGCGAGCGCTGCCACGCGCGCAAGAAGAAATAGATGGCGGCAAAGGTGCCGCCGAAGATCACATACCACCACGCCACCACGAATTCCGACATCGCCATCACGAACAGCGTGGGAGCCGGCAGGTTGGCGCCGAAGCTCTTGAACACTTCCTTGAAGGCCGGCACCACCCAGATCATGATCACTGCCGTGACGATGAAAGCCACTGCCAGTATCGAAATCGGATACATCAGGGCCGATTTGATCTTGGCCTTCATGGCCACAGTCTTTTCCTTGTAGATGGCCAGCCGCGTCAACAGGTCTTCCAGTATGCCGGCCTGTTCGCCAGCGCCCACCAGATTGCAGAACAGCGGATCGAAATACAGAGGAAATTTACGGAACGCCTGATTCAGGCTGGTGCCAGTCTCGATATCGGCGCGCAGGTCCATCACCATTTTCGACACGGAGGGATTGGCGTGGCCTTTGCCGACAATGTCGAACGACTGCAGCAGCGGTACGCCGGCCTTCATCATGGTGGCCAGCTGGCGCGTGAACAGGGTGATGTCCTTGTCGGTGATTTTCTTGCTGCTGCGGTAGGCCTTCTTCTTGACCTTGGTGACCATGATGCCCTGACGGCGCAGCGTCACGTTGACCACGGCTTCGCCACCGGCGCGCATTTCGCCGCGCACCGCCTTGCCGCTCTTGTCGCGGCCTTCCCACGCGAAGATCGCTTCCTTGACCTGATGGCCTGCGTTGCCAGAAGTTGCCATGACAGTGTCCTATTCGTTGGTACAGCCGAGCACTTCTTCCAGACTGGTCAGCCCGCTCTTTACTTTGAGCAGACCGGACTGGCGCAGTGATTTCACGCCTTCCTTTTCCGACTGGGCAGCAATCTGCATGGCATTGCCATGGGCGAGGATCAGTTCTTCGATGGCCGGTGTGATGGGCATGATCTGGTAGATGCCCACCCGCCCTTTGTAGCCGCCGCCGTTGCAGCGCTCGCAGCCGACCGGGCCATACGGTTTCCACGTGCCGTCCAGTTCTTCCTCGCGGAAGCCGGCCTTGCGCAGCAGGTCGGGCGAAATCTCGACCGGCTGTTTGCAGCTGCACAGCCGCCGCGCCAGCCGCTGGGCGGTAATCAGGATCACCGAGGAGGCGATGTTGAATGGCGCCACGCCCATATTCATCAGGCGGGTCAGGGTGGATGGTGCATCGTTGGTGTGCAGGGTGGAGAACACCATGTGACCGGTCTGCGCTGCCTTGACGGCGATGTCGGCCGTCTCCAGATCGCGGATCTCGCCCACCATGATGATGTCCGGGTCCTGTCGCAGGAAGGACTTCAGCGCGACGGGGAAGGTCAGCCCCGCCTTTTCGTTGACGTTGACCTGATTGACGCCGGGCAGATTGATCTCGGCCGGGTCTTCCGCCGTCGAGATGTTGATGCCGGGCTTGTTGATTACGTTCAGGCAGGTGTATAGCGACACCGTCTTGCCCGAGCCGGTAGGGCCGGTCACTAGCACCATGCCGTAAGGACGCTGGATGGCGTCCAGCAGCAGCGCCTTCTGGTCCGGATCGTAACCGAGTGCGTCGATGCCCATTTGCGCCTGCGTGGCGTCGAGAATCCGCATCACGGTCTTTTCGCCAAACAGGGTGGGCAGGGTGGAGACACGCAAATCGATGGTCTTGGTAGGCGAGACGATCAGGCGCATGCGGCCATCCTGCGGCACGCGCTTTTCCGAGATGTCGAGCTTGGCCAGTACCTTGATGCGCGAGACCAGCTTTTCCTTGATGGAGGTGGGCGGCTGGGCGTGCTCGATCAGCACGCCGTCGACGCGGAAACGCACACGGTAGAATTTTTCGAACGGTTCGAAGTGCAAGTCGGATGCGCCCATGTGCACGGCATCCATCAGCATCTTGTTGAGGAAGCGCACCACCGGTGCATCTTCCACATCGTTGGCACTGGGATCGGTGGCTGCATTGGCCGAAATGGCTTCTTCTTCCTCGGCAAACTCGATATCGGCCTCTTCGCCGGCCAGTTCGCTCAGGGCCTGTTCGTTATCCTTGTTGAGCCGCGCCAGCAATTGCAGCAGCGCATCGTGCGCGACGATGACGGGTTCTACCGTGGTCTCGGTCTGGAATTTAATCTGGTCCAGCGCCTGCGTATTGGTGGGGTCGGAAATCGCCACCGACATGCGGTTGCCGCGCTTGGCCAGCGCAATCACGCGCTGCGCCTGCATCAGCCGGCTATCGATGATCTTGGCGGGCAGGGCGTCGATATTCAGCGCATGCACATCCATCAGGGGATAGGCAAACGTTTCCGAGCAGAACTGGGCCAGACTGGTGGCGTCGATGGCGTGGCTGTCCAGCAGCACATCGATAAAAGCCTGCTTTTCCGTTACTGCCTTCTTTTGCAGCAACTCGGCCTGCACGGCAGAAAGCCGCCCGGCCTGCATCAGGGCCCGCGCCAGTCCGGGCATGGAAGCGCCGGACGCGGTACTGGGAAGAACTGCTGCCATAAGTGTCGGTCGAAGCGGTCGGAAAAGTTAGCCCAAACGGGTGGCGGGGAGTTGCGGTGAATTCCCGAAATGATGCTCTCAGGAACTATATTTGTAAAGCCGCAGCTCGTCGTTTGTCGCGCTTATGGACTGATTTTACTCTGCAACGTTGCGTTTGGCGCAAGTTTGAATGCTTCAGTGTGCCCGTTTTTGTGGCAGTCGTATCAGCTTGACCACTTTAATCGCCTGATCGTGGGCCTGCACCACCTCGACGATGCAGGGCCCGAGTTTCAGGCTGATGGGGGCGTCGGGAATTTCCTGTAATACTTCCAGCAACAGCCCGTTCAGGGTCTTGGGCCCATCGAGCGGGAAATTCAGGCCCAGCCGCTTGTTTATATCGCGCAGTGCCGTAGCGCCTTCCAGCAGACATTCGCCCTGTTCCGACCAGCCGAAGCTGTCGGCGCGGGCGGCGCCCGGCATGGAGGTAGTGAACTCGCCTATCATTTCTTCGATGATGTCGTCCAGCGTGACCAGGCCCTGCACCTCGCCGTATTCGTCGACGATGATGCCCAGACGTTCGCGGTTTTCCTGGAAATACTGGAGCTGGGTGAACACGCCGGTATCCTGCGGGATGAAATAGGGGGGGCTGAGCAGCTTGCGGAAGTCGTCCACCGTCAGCTCGTCGTCCTGATTGAGCAGGGCCACGGCCTTGCGCACGTGCAGAATGCCGACGATGCGGTTGATTTCGCCTTCGTACACGGGCAGCTTGTTGTGGTAGCAGGTGGTCAGTTCGCGCTTGATTTCTTCCACGCTCAGTTCCAGATTCAGCGCTTCGATCTGGGCGCGCGGCGTCATCACATCCTCAACCGATATGGTTTCCAGGTCGAACAGGTTGAGCAGGATGCTTTTGTGCTTCTGCGGCATGAAGTGGCCGCTTTCGAGGACTACGGAACGCAGTTCTTCAGGCGACAAGCGGGCCTCGTGGGCATGCGCCCCCGCTTTGATGCGCAACAGCTTGAGCACCAGATTGACGAACAGGTTGACGAACCAGATTACTGGCTTGGCCAACCCCATCAGCGGCTTGAGCAGCATACTGGTGGGCAGGGCGATGCGTTCCGGATAGGTGGCGCCTATCACTTTCGGGCTGATTTCAGCAAATACGATGAGCAGGAAAGCCACTACACCGGTGGAAATGGTGATGACGTTGTCGTCATGGCCGAACGATTCGATGGCAATCGCCGTGACCAGCGCGGTGGCCATGGCATTGATCAGGGTATTGGCGATCAGGACCAGCGACAGCAGCTTGTCGGTGCGGTCGAGCAGCCACAGGGTAGTGATGGCGCGGCGGCTGCCGCGTTTGGCCAGATGGCGCAAGCGATAGCGGTTGGCCGCCATCAGCGCAGTTTCGGCCATGGCGAAGAAGGCCGAACAGAGTATCAGGAGTGCGAGGGCCAGGCATTCTGCCCAAAACGGCACGGTATCCAAGAGTCACCGTCAAGAAAACTGCAAAGGAAACTGGCCAGCCAGAGTAGCGGCGGCACAGGCGGCATGGCTCAAAAAACGCAGCCACAGAACTTTTCATTCTAAGGCAAGCCGACTATCGATGCAACTTTCGCCAGTTTGCCGTGCGCTTGTGCCGTGGCAGGCAGGCAGCTCCCTTGCGTCCCGCTTGTTGCAGCATCGCCGGTGCGCGATTTCAGGTTTATTGCAGCAGCAGGGACTGTGCGTGGCTTCACGCCTTTTGCAGCAATAGTGCCAGTGCGCTGATCGGCGCGCCGTTTTCTTCGCGTGCGGTGAGCTGTTCGCTGGCCAGTAACTGCAGGCCGCTGGCGCTGGCCAGCCGCGTCAGATAGGCCAGACTGTGGGCGTAGCGGTTCGAGGCCTGCAAGGTATAGTCGCCGCTGCTGGCCGCTTCCACCGAGAAGCAGAAAGTGCCGCCCGCCCGCAGGGCATGGGCCACGGCGTCGAACACTGGCGCCAGATCGCCGATGTAGACGAAAACGTCGGCGGCGATGGCCAGATCCCATGCGTCGGCCTGCCCGGCCAGATAGGCCAGCAGATCGGCGCAGTGCAGTTCATCATATAGCTGGCGCTGGCCGGCCTTTTCCAGCATCTGCGGCGACAGGTCGATGCCGCTCAGGGTGCGTGCCAGCGGGCGCAGCGCCGGTGCGCACAGACCGGTGCCGCAGCCGAGATCGAGGATGTCCAGCGCGGCGTTCTGCGGCAGGTGCTGCAGCAGCAGGCGCGCCAGATGGGCTGGGGTCTGGTAGTCGAGCACTGTCAGCAGATGTTCGTCGAAATGGTTGGCGTACTGGTCGAACAGGTTGCGCACGTATTCCGCTGGCAGGCTGGCCGGTGCAGCGCCCGCGCCCACCGAGGCCAGCGCAAACGCCACGGTTTCGGACTGTTCGCCGCATTCCAGCGCTGTGCGGTAGGCCTGCGCCGCCTCGTCGTGGCGCTGCATGGCGCGCAGGGTGTTGCCGCGTGCAGTGTGCCATTGCGGCTGGCGCGGGTTGATTGTCAGTGCACGGTCATAGCTGTCCAGCGCCGCTGCCAGCTCACCAAGACGGTGCAGTGCCGCGCCTTGTGCGGCGTAGGCTTCGGCCCAGTCGGGGCGCAGATATAAGGCGCGGTCTAAGCTTTCGACCGCTTCCGGCAGCCAGCGCAGGCAGTGCAGGGCATGGCCGCGTGCCAGCCAGGCGTCGGCATGACGGTCGTTCAGATTGAGGGCGGCTTCGGCCGAGGCCAGCGCTTCCATGTAGCGGCCCAGATCCTGCAGCGCGATGGCACGGTTGCTGTGCGCTTCCACGTAGCGCGGCTGGTGCGTTAAGGCCTGCTGGTAGCTCTCCAGCGCTGCTTCGGTCTGGCCGAGGCGGCGCAGGGCGTTGCCGCGATTGCTCCACGCCATGGCGTAGTCGGCTTGCAGCGCCAGTGCGCGCTCGTAGCTGGCCAGCGCTTCGGCAACGCGGCCCTGATCCATCAGCGCCACGCCCAGATTGCAGTGGGCTTTGGCTTGCTGCGGGTCGAGCGCAAGGGCTTGCGCAATCAGTTCGATGGCCTGCGCCGTGTCGCCCTGCTGGCGGGCGATCACGCCCAGCAGGTGCAGGGCGTCGAATTGCTGCGGCTGCAGCGCCAGCACCTGCCGGTAGAAAGCCTGCGCTTCGCGCAGCTGTCCTTGCTGGTGGTGGGCCAGCGCTTGCTGGAGCAGGGCGGCGGTCAGCGCCGAATCGGTAGAGGTCATGGGCGCTTATGTTAGCGCCTGGCGCCGTTTTCAGCTACCGCGATAGGTCGAATACGCCCATGGCGACACTACCAGCGGCACGTGGTAGTTCTGCTCGGGACTGGCAATGCCGAAGGCCAGCGTGACTTCGTCGATGAAACGGGGTTCGGGCAGCTCGACGCCGCGTGCTGCGAAATAGGCACCGGCAGCGAACACCAGCTCGTATTTGCCGGCCACCATGCGCTCGCCTTCCAGCAGCGGGGCGTCGCAGCGGCCGTCGGCATTGGTAACGGCCTGTGCGCGCAGCTCGCGGCCCTGCGGCGTGACGGCGTACAGGGTGACCTGCACGCCGGCGCCCGGCTTGCCGATGCTGATATCGAGAACGTGGGTACTGAGTTTGCCCATGGCGTGTCCTATATTGGTAGGTGATGAGTGTCTATTATGTAAATCATATACTGGACGGCCGCTAGCCATATATGATTGCAGATATATTACTCATAGACTGGCCGGCCCTGCGACATGAATACTTACGACCACTATCCGCGTGACCTGATCGGCTACGGCCCCAAACCGCCCCATGCCCTATGGCCGAATGGCGCCCGCGTGGCGCTGCAGTTCGTGCTCAATTACGAAGAAGGCGGCGAGAACAATGTGCTGCACGGTGATGCCGGTTCCGAGACTTTCCTATCCGAGATCATCGGTGCGGCGTCGTTCAGCAACCGCCACATGAGCATGGAATCGATCTACGAATACGGCTCGCGCGCCGGTCTGTGGCGCTTGCTGCGCATGTTCGAAGAGCGCAAGCTGCCGCTGACTATCTTCGGCGTGGCGATGGCGCTCAAGCGCCATCCCGAGGCAGTGGCGGCGTTCCGCGAGCTGGGGCATGAGATTGCCTGCCATGGTCTGCGTTGGATCAGCTACCAGAATATGGACGAAGCCACCGAGCGCGCTCACATGCAAGAAGCGGTGGAGATCATGCGCGAGCTGACGGGCAGTGCGCCGCTGGGTTGGTACACGGGGCGCGATTCGCCCCAGACCCGCAAGCTGGTGGTCGAACATGGCGGCTTCCGCTACGACGCCGACAACTATGGCGACGATCTGCCGTTCTGGCAGCAGGTCGCTTATACCGACGCCAACGGTCTGGCCGCGGTGGCGCCGCAGCTGATCGTGCCGTACACGCTGGACACCAACGATATGCGCTTTGCGGCTGCGCAGGGCTTCAACTCGGGCACGCAGTTTTTCGATTACCTGAAGGATGCGTTCGACGTGCTGTACCAGGAAGGTGATCCGGCTGGCCTGAACCAGCCCAAGATGCTGTCCATCGGCCTGCACTGCCGTCTGGTGGGCCGGCCTGCGCGCGCCGCCGCGCTGGCGCGTTTCCTCGATTATGTGCAGCAGCACGATAAAGTGTGGATCACGCGCCGTATCGATATTGCCGAACATTGGCATACCACGCATCCTTTTACCGTGTGAGGCCCTGATGTCCGATACCATCCGCTATTTCTACCGTGGCGAAGTCCGCGAAATTTCCGGCCTCAAGCCCACCCGCACGGTGCTCCAGCACCTGCGCGAAGACCTGCACTGCAGCGGCACCAAGGAAGGCTGCGCCGAAGGCGATTGCGGCGCCTGCACGGTGGTGCTGGGCAGCCTGAACGCGGCCGGCGAGCTGGAAATGAAGGCGGTGAATTCCTGCATACAGTTTGCGCCTACGCTCGATGGCAAGGCGTTGTTCACGGTGGAAGATATGCAGCAGTCTGACGGTGCGCTGCACCCGGTGCAGCAGGCGCTGGTGGAATGCCACGGCTCGCAATGCGGCTTCTGCACGCCCGGTTTTGTGATGTCGCTGTGGGGCATGTATCTGGACAAGGATGGCCAGCCTGCGTCACGCCACGAAATCGATGACTGCCTGTCCGGTAACCTGTGCCGCTGCACCGGCTACCGTCCCATCATCGACGCGGCCCGGCGCATGACGGAACTGCCCAAGGTGAACTTCGACCGCGCGGCACTGACGGCGCAGCTGCAGGCATTGCAGTGCGATGGCGGCACGCATTACAGCGCACAAGGCCAGACTTTCCATGCACCGCGCACGCTCGATGAACTGGTGGCGCTGCGCGCCGAATATCCTGCGGCCACGCTGCTGGCTGGCTGCACCGATATTGGCCTGTGGGTGACCAAGCAGATGCGCGAACTGGGCGATATCATCTATCTCGGCCATGTCGCGGCGCTGCAAAACGTCTATGAAGCCGATGGCATGCTGCATATCGGCGCAGGCGTGAAACTCAACGACGCCTATGCTGCGCTGTGCCGCCACTATCCATCCCAGCTGGGTGAACTGTGGCAGCGCCTTGCTTCGCTGCCTATCCGCAACGCCGGCACGCTGGGCGGCAATGTCGCCAATGGTTCGCCTATCGGCGATTCCATGCCGTGGATGATAGCGCTGGGCAGTGAAGTGGTGCTGCGCGGCCCACAGGGCGAACGCGTGTTGGCGCTGGAAGCCTTCTATCTCGATTACCAGAAGAAGGATATGCAGAGCGACGAATTCGTCGCCGCCGTGCGGGTGCCGCTGCCACGGGCAGACGTGCAGTTCCGTACCTACAAGCTGGCCAAGCGCTTTGATCAGGATATTTCTGCTGTCTGCGCGGCGTTTGCGTTCCGCTTCGATGGCGATGTAATCAAGGATGCGCGTATCGCCTTCGGTGGTATGGCCGCCACGCCGCGTCGTGCTGCACGTGCCGAGGCTGCGCTGCTGGGCTTGCGCTGGAACGAAGCTAATTTGAAGATAGCAATGGACATGCTGGCGCAGGATTTCAAGCCCTTGTCCGATATGCGTGCGTCGAGTAGTTACCGGATGCAGACAGCGCAGAATCTGCTGCGTCGTTACTGGTTCGAGACGCGCGCCGATGCACCGCTGGCAGCGCAGGATGTCAATCCGTTTGCCTGCGGCGGCTGCAAGGAGAAGCCATGAATCAGAACGTCGCACCGGTGCTGCTGGCAGCACAGGACTGGAAAGCTGTCGGCATAGGCAGCAAGCATGAATCGGCTGCCCTGCATGTGCTGGGGCAGGCCACCTATACGGACGATATCCCCGAGCTGCATGGCACTTTGCACGCCGCGCTGGGCCTGTCGTCCAAGGCGCACGCACGCATCACTGCGATGGACCTGGCGCCCGTATTGGCGGCGCCGGGCGTGGTAGCGGTGTACACGGCCAGCGATATTAGCGGCACCAATGACTGCGGCCCCATCATCCATGACGACCCTATCCTGTGCGCGGGCGAGGTGATGTATGTCGGCCAGCCCATCTTCATCGTGGTGGCCGATAGCCATGAGAACGCGCGCCGTGCCGCGCGCCGCGCTCAGATCAGCTACGAAGAGCTGCCGGCGATTTTCACGCCGCAGGAAGCCAAGGCTGCGCAGCAGTATGTGCTGCCGCCCATGCAGCTGCAGCGTGGTGACTTCAAGGCGGCCTTCGAAGGCGCGCCTCATGTGGTGCGTGGCCAGCTGTTTGTTGGCGGCCAGGAGCAGTTTTATCTGGAAGGGCAGATCGCCTACGCCACACCCAAGGAAGATCAGGGCATGCTGGTGCAGTGTTCGACCCAGCACCCTAGCGAAATGCAGCATGTAGTGGCCCATGCGCTAGGCATCCACGCCCATAAAGTGCAGGTGGAATGCCGCCGTATGGGCGGCGGCTTTGGCGGCAAAGAGTCGCAGTCTGCGCTGTGGGCTGCTTCGGCTGCCATCGCTGCAGCTAAGCTGCGCCGTCCCGTCAAGCTGCGCGCCGACCGCGACGACGATATGCTGGTGACCGGCAAGCGCCACTGTTTCTACTACGAGTACGAAGTTGGCTTCGACGCCGAAGGCCGCATACTGGCAGCGCGCGTCGATATGACCTTGCGCGCGGGCTTCTCGGCGGACCTGTCTGGCCCCGTTGCCACCCGCGCCGTATGCCACTTCGATAATGCCTACTACCTGTCGGATGTGGATATCCGCGCTGCCTGCGGCAAGACCAATACCCAGTCGAATACGGCTTTTCGTGGATTCGGTGGCCCCCAAGGCGCCATCGCCATCGAATACGTGATCGACGAGATAGCCCGCCAGCTGGGCCGCGATGCACTCGATATCCGGCGCCTGAATTTTTACGGCAAGACCGAGCACAATGTCACGCCTTACGGACAGGAGATCGTCGACAACGTGATCGATGCGTTGACCACACAACTGGAGCAGACCAGCGAATACCGCGCCCGCCGTAAAGAGATAGAGGAATATAACCGCAGCAGCCCGGTGCTGAAGAAAGGGCTGGCGCTGACGCCGCTGAAATTCGGCATTGCCTTCAACGTGACTCACCTTAATCAGGCCGGTGCGCTGGTACACGTGTATGTGGATGGTTCGGTGCTGGTCAATCACGGCGGTACGGAGATGGGGCAGGGCATCAACACCAAGGTCATGCAGGTAGTCGCGCATGAACTGGGACTTGATCTCGACCATGTGCGCATTACCGCTACCGATACCAGCAAGGTGGCCAACACCTCGGCCACGGCAGCATCGACCGGTGCAGACCTGAACGGCAAAGCCGCGCAGGATGCCGCACACCAGATCCGTCAACGGCTGGCTGCCTTTGCCATCAAGCTGTATGGTAATGAGGATGGCCTGCCGGTGCAGTTTTTCGATAATGCCGTGCATGTGAACGGCCACCGCATTGCGTTTGCAGAGCTGGTGCAGAAAGCCTATCTGGCGCGCGTGCAGTTATGGTCGGACGGTTTCTATGCCACGCCGGGCCTGCACTGGGATGCCAAGACCATGAACGGCCATCCGTTCTCCTACTATGCCTACGGTGCCGCCGTGTCGGAAGTGGTAGTCGATACCCTGACCGGCGAATGGAAGCTGCTGCGCGCCGACGCACTGTACGACGCTGGCAAATCGCTCAACCCAGCCATTGATAAAGGGCAGGTGGAGGGGGCTTTCATACAGGGCATGGGCTGGCTGACCACGGAGCAGCTGTGGTGGAACGCGGCGGGCAAGCTGATGACGCACGCCCCTTCGACTTACAAGATACCGGGCATTTCCGATTGTCCACAGGACTTCCGCGTGGAGCTGTTCGAGAACCGCAATGTCGAGGACAGTATCCATCGCTCCAAAGCCGTGGGTGAGCCGCCGCTGCCGCTGCCGTTCTCGGTGTTCTTCGCCATCCGCGATGCGATTTCCAGTGTGGGCGGCCATCGCGTGCAGCCACCGCTGAACGCGCCCGCCACCAGCGAGGAAATCCTGCGTGCCATCACTGCGGTGCAGATGGCTGCCTGAGGAACGCAATGAACCCATGGCTTAACGCAGCGCTTGCCGGACCGGCAGTTCTGGTCACGGTCGCCATCACCGAGGGCTCGGTCCCACGGGAGGCCGGCGCACACATGCTGGTGACGGCGGACGCGCAGGCTGACACCATAGGCGGAGGCCATCTGGAACTGTGCGCGCTGGAAGTGGCGCGCGCTATGCTGCGTGAAGCTGATGCAGCCACAAATGCAGCGGGTAGCGATAAGGCTGCACCAGCGCCGCAACTGCTGCGCTATGCACTGGGCCCCACGCTGGGCCAGTGCTGCGGCGGTGTGGTGTATCTGGCATATGAACTGGTGGACGCATCACTGGCACAGGTACTGGCGCAGCTCCGGCTGCATCAGCGCAGCGACTGCTGGCGTGT